>Ga0209460_1000319_pt1 | contig 51453 bp, 37 predicted proteins | sample EBPBio132013_DNA_FD_185868 | JGI IMG/M metagenome (GOLD analysis project Ga0209460, IMG submission 185868) | Wastewater treatment Type I Accumulibacter community from EBPR Bioreactor in Madison, WI, USA - Reactor 2_5/13/2013_ DNA (SPAdes)... | ecosystem: Engineered > Bioreactor > EBPR >... | reverse complement strand
TGTCTTTCAATTGAAACCAACGGAACTATTTGGATCGGAACTTATGGTGCTGGTCTGGTAAAGTTTGATGGTCAAAACTGGACCATTTTCAACTCTTCTAATTCAGGGTTACCTGATAATGATATTTCATCATTTGCTATTGAGCCTAATGGGACAATCTGGATTGGGACTTTTTATTATGGACTTTCAAAATTCGATGGCAAAAACTGGAAAATATTCAGCGAAACTAATTCTGGTTTACCTGAAAATAAAATCACTTCAATCTCAATCGATTCTTATGGAAACAAATGGATTGGAACCGATAATGGTGTAGGCGTTTACCGTGAAGGCGGTGTAATTCTTGAATCCAAAGAAGAACAGTCTGTATCTCCCAAATCTTTCTCACTGCTCCAGAATTACCCAAACCCGTTCAACCCCGAGACCCGGATTTCATTTTCCCTCCCAACTGCCGGGCTGGTTAAAGCTACCGTTTATTCTATCCTGGGTGAGAAAATAAAGGAAGTCACCAATCAGTTTTATTCTGAAGGAGTTCATTCAATTCCCTTCAACGGTTCCGGTTTGGCCTCGGGCGTTTATTTTTACCAGATTGAATACGGGAATCATTCTGAAGCAAAACGGATGATTTTGGTAAAGTGATTGAGTTTTAACGATCTATATAAATCCAATGATTTAGTTTTATGTACAATTTTTAAATAAGCCGGGTAAAGTCATGAGACACTTTCTCTTTTTAATTTTCTTCCTCAACTCCTTAATTGGATTTTCACAGACCCAGGAATGGATCCAATACACAAAAGCTGAATTTTTAACCTCAATTGCAGTTTTTGAAAATAAAACCTGGGTTAGTACCGACAAAGGACTTGTTTGCATTGATTCCAAAATAAATAAAACCGAATATTTTAACACTGCAAATTCTGATATTCCTAGCAATCATGTTACTTCACTTGCAGTTGAAACAAATGGGACGATCTGGATTGGGACAAAAAATTGTGACTTAGTACGTTATGATGGGCAGATCTGGACGACCTTTAACGCTTCAAATTCAGAATTCCCGGGTTTTATTATTACCGATATTAAAATTCAGACAAATGGAATTCTCTGGCTAGGCACCCAAAAGGGTCTAGTTCAGTTTGACGGACAACAAAGCTGGGCAATTTTTAATTCAACCAATTCCAGTTTACCTGATAATTTCATACAATCCGTTGCAATAAAATCGAATGACAATGTTTGGATTGGAACACCAAAGGGTTTAGTTCATTTTGATGGGAATCAAAACTGGACAGTTTTTAATTCAACCAATTCCGGGATGCCAGATAATGACGTCCGATCAATTACAGTTGATTACAATGGGACAATTTGGATCGGAACCTGGAAAGGTGGACTTATAAAATTTGACGGCATTAATTGGACGGTCTTTAATGCGTCAAACTCGGATTTGCCCGATAATTCCATCTCTTCCCTTGCATTTGGAACAGATGGGACTCTCTGGATTGGAACAGGTTTTGGTGGTTTGGTTAAATTTGATGGTATGAACTGGACTGTTTTCAATCTGGCAAACTCGAAACTGCCCGACAATAACATCATTTCCATTGCCTGGGATAAAACAGAAAGAATTTGGTGTATCACTCACTATTGTTATCTGGTAAATTTTGATAATGACATCTGGACATCTTTCAACCCTTCAAACTCGGTATTCAGCAATCTTATGTCAAGTACTTTCGCAGCTGATTCAAATGGTGTACTCTGGATTGGAACTGACCAGGGGAGACTTATTCGGCTTGACGGAGAACAATTAATTCAATACGATCCTCATAATTCCGGGTTAATGGGTCATTCTTTAACCGGCGTCGCTATAGGTCAGAATGGAATAGTTTGGGTTGCTACGAAGGGAGGACTTTTTCGGTTCGATGGTCAAAACTGGATCCTTTTTAACTCCTCGAACTCAGGACTGCCCGATGACTATATAGAGGCATTGGTTATTCAACCCAATGGGACTCTTTGGATTGGAACCCAAGGTGCACTCACAAAATTTGACGGCCAAAACTGGTCCACATTTAACTCCTCAAACTCAGGATTGCCTGATGGGCAAATTTATGCGCTTACTGTTCAGTCAAATGAAGCAATTTGGATTGGATCCTATGGAGGTTTATCAAAATTTGATGGTCAAAACTGGTCCACATTCAATTCTTCCAATACCGGACTGCCGGGATTTGTAGCAAAATCAATTGAAATTGACAAAAATGGTATTGTTTGGTGTGCTTCTATTATAGGTTTAATTCGGTTCGATGGTCTGAACTGGAACCTTTTCAACAAGTCAAACTCGGGACTGCCATCAAATTACACACACTCCCTTGCAGTTGAAGACAATGGAATTATCTGGATCGGAACTTATGGTGGCGGTCTTGTAAAATTTGATGGTCAAAACTGGACTGTGTTTAATAGTTCTAACTCAGGATTACCAGATGATCTTATCTATACGGTTGAGGTTGATTCACGGGGAAACAAATGGATTGGAACCTACAAAGGTTTAGGAGTTTACCGTGAAGGTGGTGTAATTCTTGATACCAAAGAAGAAATTTCAGGTAATCCCAAAACCTTTTCCCTTCTTCAAAATTACCCAAACCCTTTTAACCCCGAAACCCAGATTTCCTTTTCACTTCCAAGTGCTGGGCAGGTAAAAGCCACCGTTTATTCTATCCAGGGTGAAAAAATCAAAGAAGTTACCAATCAGTTTTATTCTGAAGGGTTTCATTCCATTCCGTTTAATGGTTTTGGTTTGGCCTCGGGTGTTTATTTTTACAGAATTGAATTCGGAAATCACTCAGAAGCAAAACGGATGATTCTGATCAAGTAGAAATTGATCAGAACAGACGAAACCCTGTGAATTAGCTTTTTATTAATTTTTAAATAAAACAGATAAAGTCATGAAACACCTCCTCTTTTTAATCCTTTTTGTTACCTCCTCCGTAGGTTTTTCACAAACCAATGAGTGGATTCAATTTACAAAGACAGACCTGATAACTTCCATCTCAATATTTGAAGATAAAACCTGGGTTGGAACTGATAGAGGATTAGTTTGTATTGATACTAAAACAAATGAAACAAAATATTTCAACACATTAAATTCTGGATTACCTTCAAATTTAATCGGGACAATTTCATCAGATTTTAATGGGGATATTTGGATTGGAACTCTGGGTTCTTTGACAAGATTTGATGGGCAAAATTGGACTACCTTTAATTCTTCCAATTCCGGATTACCTTACAATTACATCAATTCAATTGCGATTGAACCCAATGGCACAATCTGGATTGGTACTTATCAAGGTGGCCTTATAAAATTTGACGGACAAAATTGGACCACTTTCAACTCTTCTAATTCTGGGTTACCAAATAATACTGTAAATTCAATTGAAATTGAAGGAAATGGGACGATTTGGGCGGGAACTAACAAAGGTCTCACAAAATTTGACGGGCAAAACTGGACCACTTTCAACTCTTCCAATTCAGCATTACCAGGTGATTATATTGTTTCACTTGCAGTTGAATCCAACGGAATTGTCTGGATCGGAGCAGGGAACGGAATAACAAAGTTTGATGGTCAAAATTGGTCTACTTTCAACTCTTCCAATTCTGGTTTATTTGGAAATGCTAGATCTATTACAGTTCAATCTAATGGCACCATCTGGATCGGAACATACGAAGGTCTTACAAAGTTTGATGGACAAAATTGGACTACTTTCAACTCTTCAAATTCTGGTTTACTTAATAATGATATTTCTTCACTCAAAGTTGAAACCAACGGATCTATCTGGATCGGCTCTTTTGACGGTGGTCTTGTAAGATTTGACGGCCAAAACTGGACTACTTTCAACTCTTCCAATTCTGGTTTACTTAATAATGATATTTCCTCACTCAAAGTTGAAACCAACGGAACTATCTGGATCGGAACCGAAGGAAATGGTATTACAAAATATGGTGGAAACAATTGGACGACTTTCAACACGTCTAATTCCGGATTACCATATAATTATATTGGCTCACTTTACATTCAATCCGATGGAATCATCTGGATCGGAACATACAAAGGCCTAACAAAATTTGATGGCCAAAACTGGACTACTTTCAATTCTTTAAATTCAGTTTTACCTGATGAGGAGGTATCTGAGCTTACAGGTGAAACTAATGGGAATATTTGGATTGGTACTCGTGGTGGTGGGCTTGCGAAATTTGATGGCCATAACTGGACATCTTTCACAACTTCAAATTCAGTTTTACCAAATGATCATATTGGTTCTATTGCAGTTGAAACCAATGGGACTATCTGGATTGGAACTCGTGGTGGTGGTGGACTTGTAAAATTTGACGGCCAAAACTGGACTACTTTCAATACTTCAAATTCAGCGTTACCAGATAATTATATTGGTTCACTTGCAGTTGAAACCAACGGAACTATCTGGATCGGAACCGACAATGGTCTTGCAAAATTTGATGGCCAAAACTGGACAATTTTCAACTCTTCAAATTCCGGATTACTTGAAAATTCTATCGACGTAATCGCAATTGAACCTTCAGGAACTATCTGGATCGGAACCTACAAGTGTCTTACAAAGTTTGATGGTCAAAACTGGACTATTTTCAACTCTTCAAATTCCGGATTACCAGATAGCTGGATCAATTCAATCTCAATCGATTCCTATGGAAACAAATGGATCGGAACTCACAATGGTTTAGCTGTTTACCGTGAAGGCGGTGTGATTCTTGAAACCAAAGAAGAACAGTCTGTATCTCCCAAATCTTTCTCACTGCTCCAGAATTACCCGAACCCGTTCAACCCAGATACCCAGATTTCATTTTCCCTCCCAACTGCCGGGCAGGTTAAAGCTACCGTTTATTCTATTCAGGGTGAAAAAATAAAAGAGGTCACCAATCAGTTTTATTCTGAAGGGGTTCATTCCATTCCGTTTAATGGGAACGGTCTGGCTTCGGGTGTTTATTTTTACAGAATCGAATACGGGAATCATTCAGAAGCAAAACGGATGATTCTGATTAAGTAGATGAATTTTTTACAGGTATTCTTTGCCATTTTGGTTTTTACTGGTAACCAATAAACAAAAAGGAAAAACATGAAATCCAACCTATTTTTTTTAGTTCTTTTACTTTCTTCAAAATTATTAATTGCTCAGAATTCCTGGAATCTGATTCAGACCTTTAATGAAGATATCAATTGTATTGGTTTCCAAAATTCTCAAAACGGGTTTCTTTTCAATTCACAGTTATTACAATCTACAAATGGAGGAACAATCTGGACAACTGTTGCTGTCCCGAATTTAGATACCTACATTTCAAAATTCTTTTTTAGTTCAAAAGGAATCTGTTATGGCATTGGAGGAAACGGAACGGTCATTTTCTCATCGGATAATGGGGAAAGCTGGGAATTAAGAAATGTTGGTGAACAGCAAAGCCTCAAGTCCATTACTGAAACTCCAAATGGAACCTTGTTTGTCTGTTCAACGGACAATAAAATTTATAAATCAAAAGATCAGGGTAAAACATGGTCAATTAAAGAAACAAGCGGTTCGATGCTGTATGATCTTGCCTTTAGTGATGACAATGTTGGGTTTGCAGTCGGCCTTTACAATACCTCACTAAAAACTATTGATGGCGGAGATAATTGGACGATAATTGACCCAATAATTCCTGACCGTTCAATGTTTTCAATCAAATTTGTTAACAATAAAGATGGGTATGTTATTGGCGGGTCCGAAATTTATAAAACATCTGATGGCGGTAATTCCTGGAAGTCATCTTACACTACAGGTGGTCCGCAATTAAACGGGATTGCAACATGGGGTCAAAATATTGCGTGGGTAGTTGGATCGGATAAAATTCTTAAAACAATTGATAAAGGTCAAAGTTGGACCCAACAACCTTTTTCACCATATAATTATTTGGTTGGAGTTAGTTGTGTTGATTCACTTACCTGCTACACTTTTGGCTATACTTCTTTGTACAAAACAACAAATGGGGGTACTGGTTTATCAATTGAAAATAGTAAGTTGTCACCTGTGGATTTTAACCTCCTTCAAAATTACCCCAACCCGTTTAATCCAACTACAACAATTACCTATTTTTTATCAAATAGTACCAAGGTAAGATTGTCCATTTTCAATCAACTCGGACAAGAAATAGAAGTTTTATCTGATAAATTTCAGGATAAGGGAACTCATACTTTATCTTATAATGGCAGTAAACTGGCAAGCGGAATATACTTCTGTATACTGGCGACCCCATCCGGTATAAAAACAAATCAATTAGTGCTGACTAAATAAAAAATAAATTTTGTTTTTTAAAAAACAGTGGTTTTGTAATTTAAAATGAATTGAAAGTTTATTAGTCTTCTGGAAGTTCATTTTTATCACATTTAAAGAATTATCAGCACCCAATTTTTTCTCAACCACTCAGGAAAATGATACCATGTGCAAAAATATATGTTTTACCATCCCGTTTTTAATCCTATTCCCTTTTATTTCGAATGCACAATGGAAACAAACCTCAGGGCCTGGAGGTGGAGCCGTTACTGGTTTTGCAGTTACAGAAAAGTATGTATTTGCTGAAAGTTCTACCGGCCCTTATGTTTCTTCGAAAAATGAAATTCGCTGGGCTTTACTTACAAATGATTTGAATAATTCTTTCGGTGCTGAAGGTGGAATTGCAGCAAATGAATCAGATCTTTTCGCAAATACCATTCATGGTGTTGTCCATTTTATTTACAATGGTGAAAGCTGGGATTCTGTTGGCCTTGTTCTTCCGCTCAGTGAACTAGGCGTACGTTATCTTGCACTGATTGGCACAAATTTATTCGCCGGAACTTATTCTGGCCTATATCGGTCCGGTGATAATGGGAAAAGTTGGACAGTACAAAATAGTGGCTTAGAAAATTGCTTAGTTACAACTTTGATTGCCAAAGAGAACTTAATATTTGCTGGGACCTCAGATGGTGTTTTTGTCTCCTCAGACGATGGCACAAGTTGGTCTTCAGACAATTTGGTTCTAAAGGATAAATCGGTTACTTCCTTTATTGTTCTGGGAACTAATTTATTCGCAGGAACAACATCTGATGGCGTTTTTCTCTCAACAGATAATGGTGCACAATGGATGCCTGCAAATAATGGTATTAAAACCAGGGGGGTTTATGCACTTACAACGGATGGTACTTCGTTATTTGCCGGCACTGATGAGGGAATTTTCCGGTCAACAGATAACGGCACAAGTTGGATATCTTATGGTGGTTTCTCAAATAATCAAATATTTAGTTTAGTTTCAATTGGAACAAAACTACTTGCAGGGGTTGAATATAGTGGCGTTTTTCTTTCGACGGACGATGGTTCCAATTGGATAAGTGCAAGTGATGGCCTTGCAAACTCTCATGTTCGTTCCCTGATGACAAATTCCGGTGTTTTGTTTGCCGGAAGCTATTATGGTTGTGGTGTTTCTTTTTCGACTGATAATGGTTCAAGTTGGATTGTCGCAAACAATGGGTTGACAAATCGATCGGTTTCTACTCTTTTTTCCAATGGTAACACTATTTTTTCCGGAACAGATGGTGGGGGTGTCTATCGTTCAAGTGATAACGGTCAAAATTGGGTACAATCAAATTCAGGATTAATTGGTTGGGATGAAGGTGTTTATAGCATAAACGCTTCTATTGTTCTTAATGATACGAATATTTTTGTTGGTACGAATAGAGGTATTTTCCATTCTTCCAATAATGGAATAACCTGGACAGAAAAAAACAATGGTTTGTCTCTTCTGGCAACAGGCTCTCTTGCCTCAATTGGCAATAATTTGTTTGCGCTTACAAACTCCGGGGTTTTTAAATCAACAAACAATGGAAACTCATGGACACTTGCAAACACAGGAATCTCAGGTAATTTAATAACTTGTATGATAGCAGATAATTCCAATCTATATGCAGGCAGTTTTGGTGGTGGCGTTTTTCTTTCAGCAGATTTAGGTTCATCCTGGAGTGCAGTTAATAATGGCTTATCCTCTTTCTTAATATTTGCGCTTGCTAAAATTGATTCGACTCTTTTGGCAGGAACAAAGGATGGCGTCTTTCTTTCAAATAATAATGGCTCAAATTGGATTGCCTTTAACACAGGATTGAAAAACATATTCATAAACACAATTTTTAGGAACGGTGCAAATCTTTTTATTGGTACCAGCCATGGAGTTTGGTACCGTCCATTGTCAGAAATTATAACTTCCATTCAAGGTAGTTATGCAAAGAATATTCCAGAAAATATTATTTTAAACCAAAATTACCCGAATCCATTCAACCCCGAGACCCAGATTTCTTTTTCACTTCCAACTGCCGGGCAAGCAAAGATTGCAATTTATTCCATTCTGGGTGAGAAAATCAAAGAAGTCACCAATCAGTTTTATTCTGAAGGTTATCATTCTATTCCGTTTAATGGTGCCGGTCTGGCTAGTGGTGTTTATTTTTACAGAATTGAATACGGAAATCACTCAGAAGCAAAACGGATGATACTGATTAAGTGATTGAGTTTTGAACAAGAAGATAGCACTTCGTCCTTCGATAAATCAGCTTTGCATTGCAAAGCTGACACTCAGGATGACACGCTCAGTGACCGTATTTGGAAGTTTGAATCGGGGGAAGGAAACATTAATTTTTTCACTTTTCTATTTAATTTTGTGGCTATTCAATCAGTTGAGCCAACTAAAGACTAAAACACTAGATTTTACCTTCTCACTTCCAACTTCTATCTTCTAACTTCTGCACCTCAATAAAGGACTTCCAAACTTGCACGAACTATCCATCACTCAGGAAATTCTGGAAATCGTCACCAAGGCCGTTCCTGCGGGGCAGTTGGGCCTGGTGAGAGAAATCAGATTAAAAATCGGGGAGGAAGGACATCTGTTGCCCGAATCTCTTCTCTTTTGTTTTGAAGCGCTGAAAGCTGATTTCGGGATGCCGGATAGTAAAATGGAACTGATCAGAGTTCCGGTAACGGCAGAGTGCAAATCGTGCGGGGCTGTTTCACCGATCGTCAATCAGACTTACCAATGTGCAAGTTGTAAAGGAACGTCTTTGAAGGTGTTGACCGGGAATGAACTTCAGGTTACTGAGATTTTGCTGGAGGATTGAGAGCGGGCACTTCGATACATCCGTCTCATGACGGACACTCAGTGTGACATGCTTAGTGACCGGAATTACCTTTGGTTTGATTGGGAAAGAGAAACCCACCCCTTTATCCCCTCCCAAGAGGGGAATTCATTTCTTTTTTATTTTTCTTATCACTGACCACTTGTAACCTGTCACTATTTTACACTTGCCCGTCCCAGCCCTTTTGATGTGTTTGCCAGGATTTACGGATGTGATCAACCACATTTTCCGGCAGTGGACCTTGCCCGATGATTTCAACATTTAATTTCAGGTGGTTCAGGTTGGTGGTTCCGACGATACAGGAAGAAATTCCGGAATGGAACGCCGTAAAACGAAGCGCAACCGATTGCCAGTCTGAACCAAAATCGAGTTGCATGGTTTTCATTCTGTTCCAGTAGGTCTCGCTGTAATGTCCGTTTGGTTGATCAGCAAATCGCCACGGGGCATTCCCAACCGGTCGTTTGGCAATGAAACCGATTCCGTTTTCTGTCGCTTTTGGAATGACTCTTTGAATGGAATCCTGATCAAAAACATTGATTGAAGATTGAAGTCCGCCGAACCGACCGGAATTCAAGCACCAATCCAGGGCATCATTTTCACCCGAATACGCAGCAACCCTGATTTTCCCGTCGTTTTTTGCTCGTTCAAGAGCATCAATAGCTTCACCCCGTTCAAGAACCTCAACCGGACAGGAATGAAAATGGGCAATGTCAATCACATCCGTTCTCATCAGCCGAAGTGCAGTTTCAATTCCTTCTGTGATACATCCAAAAGACCAGTCTGCATGCCCCGGAATACCGTAACCCACTTTTGTTGACAGAATAAAATCTTTCCGCCGCCAGGACAGATGCCGCCCGATTCTTTCTTCTGAAAGTCCGTAGCCTTTTGCTGTATCGACCAGATTAATTCCAGAATCAACAGCCAGGTTCAGCAAGTGACCCACGTGATCTTCTGAAATGGAACCATCACCAATTTCACCGGCACCCAAGCCCAGTACAGAGACAGAAAACCCCTGATTACCAAACTGATTTTGTTTCATCTGATCACCGCCACTTTCCCCGTTGTTGCTTTATCTTTATCCTGATCACGATACGAAATCACATAAATTCCCGAAGAAACCCAATTTCCATCCTGATCACGACCGTCCCATGTATTTACAAAACCCGAAACAGGTTCCAGTTTTCTGATCACCCTGCCTGCCATATTCATTATCAAAACCTCAGAGTTTTTTGACAACCCTTTAAGCCAGAGTGTATGGTGTTGTTCAGGAAGAAACGGATTCGGATAAACAAAAGGAGTTTCAGGATTTGAAGCAGGTCGCACTTTAGGACTTTTAAAAACACTCAAACCAAAATCGGTCATGGCAAAAATTTCACCGGTAACCTCATTATAGCGCAAACGGGAAACAGCATCCGACATCAGGCCCGAGTTTGAAACCGAATAAAACTCTTCAATATTTTCACTCTGAGCAGAAAGCACCGCAATCCCTGATGAAAGGGCAACCCACTTCCTTCCGGAAACATCAACAAAAACGGCTTGAACAGATTCATTCTGGATGGATAAAACCTGATTTGCATTGATTGAGCCAGTCTGGCTGATAATATAATTTGAATTGTAAAGAACTGATAAACCGGAAGGCGTGGCAATCCAGGCTGCACCACTTCCGTCAAAGGCAATATCATTTATTGCAGGTGAAGGCAGATTACCGGTTCCGGCTTTATTGTTGAGCAGCACGTATTTATCATCTGTGGAAGTGTTTGTGGTTCCGTTTTCAGAATAAACCAGAAGCCCGATTGTGGCTCCCCCGTCATTATCAAGAACTTCCAGCCAGTGATTTCCTACCGGATCAATCCAGTGTTTTTTGAACAGGTAACCCGGGTTCCCCGGATATGAAAACCCGTCAAGTTCATTCCAGGATTTTCCCTTTCTTTTTACTTTAAGACCTTTTCCGTCTGTCGGTACATAATTTGTCATCCAGAGATCACCGTTCTGATCAACATCGACATCCGGAATAACCACAAAATCGAAATTCGTGAGAATTCCCTTTAACCCTGAGTTTTTATTATTGATCAGACTGACGGCACGATCCTGAGTTACTTCCACAATTCCTGCACCCCAGGTTCCGACCAATACCTTTCCTTCATAAAATGTCGCACCGTAGAAGCCATCTACTAGAGGAATTTCAGGATATTTTGCCCGGTTTACATAAAATTCACCAGACTCATCTTTAACCATAAATCCGGCGTTCCCCTTCCCCGAAGAGCCAACAAAAGAGGACCCATCAAAAGCAAGGTCGAAGAGTGAGTTAAATGGCATCCCGGGCAGGGCAAACGGAACTGATGTTGTTGCATTGTAAATACCTGCAGTTGGTGAACCACAAACAACTCCATTTGGTGAAATTGCAAGACGGCTCCCAGTCTCAACCGGGAATGAATTCTGAAGAGTACCGGCCGGATTAAATTTCAGAATTTTCCACTCTGAAGTCCCAACTTTGTTGGTCAGAATAAAAAGCGAATCGGATGGTCCTGCAGCAAGATCAATCACAGAATTCGTCGTCCAACCGGATAAAGACTCTACTGTTGTTCCATTGAAGCGGTATAGTCCCGAAATCAAACCCATATACAGGTCAGAACCTGATTTAAGCAAAGCAGATCCGGCACCATTCGGAACTCCGGAAAGAGGAGACCAGACGGCAGGGTTTTTTAAATTGCCTTCGTTTTCATTTGCTGAATAAATTCCCTGTGAAGTTGCAAGCCAGATTCTTCCCGAAAAAAAATCAATGTCATACACTTTGATGTCTGTCTGATCATCAACCCTTGAAAAATCAACTTCAAAAAATCCGGCCGTAAGATTATAAATAACTACGCCGAATTCAGTAGCAATCCAAAGCAGATTTTTTTGGATGATAAGCCGGTTAATCTGTTTATTGGTAAAATTTTTATTGATGCGGATGTCAGCAAGGGTTGTGAATAACCCAGTTTCAGGAGAGTAAAACTGAAGATCCCCGTTCTGATACCCGATAATGAGCTGATTCCGTGCAGTATCAGCGGCAAGTGCAGTTATATAAACAGATGAAAGTCCGTCTTCTTTGGCCAAAGTGAGTCCGGTCGCAGGAGAATCAGGCGAAAAATGAAAAAGCCCCGATTTGGTTCCGGCATACCATTCACCATCAAACCAAACCAGATCGTTGACGTTATTCGGGGAAAATTTGCTTTGCCAGGAAAGATATTGGGCAAAAGCCATTTGCGGGAGAAGAAGAAATAGAAAAAGCGAAATACGGATGAATACCATGAAATCAGGATCCGATCTTTTGAAGTAAATTGGCCATTTCAATTGCCGTCAGGGCTGCATCATAACCTTTGTTTCCGCCGCCAACACCGGCACGCTGCCAGGCTTGTTCTTCTGTATTGGTTGTGAGGACACCAAAAATAATCGGCAAACCGGTTTCGAGTGCAACCTGACTGATTCCTGACGCACATTCACCGGCAACAAAGTCAAAATGCGGGGTATCACCTCTTACAACAGCACCCAAACAAACAACAGCATCGAACTTTTTGGTTTCGGCAGCTTTTTTTGCCGCAAGCGGAAGTTCAAAAGCACCGGGGCAACGGATAATCGTGAGATCACCGGGTAAAACCTGATGTCTGAGAAAACCCTGAACCGCCCCTTTCAGCAATCTTTCACAAAGTACCTCATTAAATCGGGAAACTACAATGGCAAATTTTTTCCCTTCACCTGAAAAATGTCCCTCAAGTGTAAAAATATCCGTTGTTTTTTCCATAACCGGAAAATTCCTGTGTTTTTTAAGTGATTTAAAAAGTAAACCGAAGATATCGCAACGTTAACAGAATGCTGATTGAAGCAGAAACAGATGTCCTGATTTTGAAGACAAATTTTGAAGATTTGAAAAGATTCTTAGTTCCGTTCAACAGCTTTTATCAGTTTCACCATGTCATCACCTTCGAGATAATAACGTGATAAAGACCGTTCTTCTGATTTTTCAAGACCATGATAGTCTGCCCCACCTGAAATAATCAGCTTATTCTTTTGAGCAAACGTTCGCCATTGCTTTGAATGTTTGAGTTTGTTCATGGGGTGAATAACTTCAATTCCGTTCAGACCCATTCCGACCAATTCCTTCACCTGATCTTCAGAAAACTGATTGGTTGGATGGCATAAAATAGATTTTCCGCCAAGACTTTGAATAAAGGCAATAACACGGGCTGCATCCCATTGCTCTTTCCTGACGTAAAGCGGACGGCCGTGCAGCAGGTATTTCTGGAAAGCATCCTGAGAGGTTTTCACCACCCCTTTAGAAACCAAAATAGCAGCAATGTGCGGACGGCCTACACTCGGATTGTTGTAAAGCTGATTGGTTGTATCATCATCGAGTTCAACACCCATTTCCCTGATGCGGGAAACAATTAATTCTGCACGGCGGCGCCGTCCTCCCAGAATCTGGTCTTCGTACTTTCTGAGTTCATCTTCCTCAAAACGGATATTGAGTCCGATTATGTGGCATTCTGAGAATTCAAGAAACTGACTTGAGAATTCGAGTCCGGGAAAAATGGTCAGGTCTAGCGATGAAGCAATTTGAAGGATGTCGGGATAGGCACCGGTATTATCATGATCGGTGACAGAAACGTGGGTAAACTTCCTGGATTTGTATTTTTTCAGAACCTGTTCAGGGGAGTATTTTCCATCTGAGAAACGGGTGTGATTGTGGAAACTCCCCCTGATCATTAACCAAACAGCTCTCTGAACTTGTTATAGTCAAGAAGATAAATTTTGTTGCCGTCACGGGCGATAAGACCTTCTTCAATAAACATGTGAAGAACTCTGGAAATGGTTTCACGTGATGTTCCGGCCATATTTGCAAGATCCTGCTGAAGCGGAACGTTTTGCAATTCAACACGGCCCTGAACCATGATGCCAATGTCATCGGCCAAACGGAGTAGTGTATTTCCAACACGGCCGGTTGCATCACCGAGAGAAAGAGATTTGATTTGGCTGTCTGATTTTCTGAGGCGAACGGCAAGTTCACGAAGGAGTGCAATCGGGACGTCAGGGAATTTATAGAGAATATCCATAAAATCACGGGCATCAATAGTCATCAGTTCAGAATCGTTGATACAAACAGCATTCGCAGACCGGGCAAAGCCATCAATAACGGCCATTTCACCAAAGAAATCAAAATCTCCCAGAATAGATAATATGACCTCCCTGCCATCTTCACTCAACCGGGAAATTTTTACCTTTCCGGTCACGATAAAGAAAACAACGGTTGCTTCTTCTTCTTCAATAACCAGCACACTGTCTTTTTTGTACTGTTTGATGGTCATTTGAGAAAGAATGACTTTTAGATCTTCATCTTTAAGATCTGAAAATAGAGAAAAATTTCTTAGCTGATCTACAGTTATCATCAATTCCCCTTGCCGAATGATTGGTGATTATGAAATATACTATTTGAGGATATCATAATCAACACGATTTGGAAGTAATCTTAAATTAAGAACTTGGATTTATACGATTGGTCTGAAATGGGATCGGTTTAAAGTGGAGGGATTTTTTATCCTGTCACCCCTTCGGGGTTCTGTCTAAGTTTTAATTGAAAAACTACCGAAATCATGCCACTCTTCTTTAATGAGCTTTCAACCAAATCAATTCAGGAAATGATGCATAAGTGAGAGTGAAGAAATGCCATGCCACAAGAGAAATATATTAGTGTTCTTTATGTTTGTTCAAAGCTCTCTGAAAGGCAATCAAAGGTCCCCAATATCCCTTTTTATTCATCCAGCCCAGGATTTTTTCAACATTGATCATTCTGACCAGGGCAAACAAAATCCAGGCAATGGTAATACCCCTGAAAAGTGTCCAGGTCATTTTTTTGACATCAGTATCAAAAAGAAAAATAATTCCTGCAATTAGAATTAATGGCAACCAGAAGCCGGGGCGTAAAAGATCTGCACCGGCTTGAATCCATACCGAAGAAAGGGAACCGGGTTCTTTTCCTCTTTTTTTAATGACCTGATAGGTTTCAATCTTTTTGATGATTCTGAGAAATTTTGCCTGCGGATATCGCCACACATACAAAGTGATTAACCCTGTAATCAGTGCTGAAAAAGAAACCCAACCTATCAGCAAAACTGAAAGGGCGGGCGTTGATTTCAATTCAAAAAATGCAGCAACATTTTCAAGAACAATATCCATTGCTTTAAACACATCTGAGCCAACAAATAAATATTGCAGCAAAACACCTTGGGCAGATGCCCATGCACCAATCAGCACACCACCCATAAATATGCCGGCGAAATTCCAGCCTGCAAGCGTAACCGCGATGCTGTACAAAAAACCCTGAATTGAAATGGCTATCATGGGTCTCAGGCGCTGACCCGAAGGTGAAAAGGACTTTAAACCGGCTGCAATAATCGATATCCAGGCAAGACGGAAACGAACGGCAAGTTTTTCGCCAGCAAACATCAGTAAAACGGATTGCCCTGTACTTAAAATATGTCCTCTGAACGGAATTTGAACCGCGTGGAGAAATGCCCCAACCGTTGATTCAATTCCGCCAGAAATGGAGCCCCATAATCCAACTGTTGCCCAATCTGAATGGTGGATCAGAACTTTTCTCAACTTTTCAGCGGCATTCGGGGTTTTTGAGGAAATAACCAGATCAAATTCACAATTCAATCTGGATTTAACTGCAGCAAAATGTTTTTCAGAAATTGAAATTAAAACAATTGCAGGTTTTGCAGCAAGAATATCAGTCCAGATTGGATAATGCCCCTGCCCACCGGCCTCAAAAATTCCAAATTCATCAAGAACAATAAGATCAGCAGGGGGACTATTTTTTAAGGAGGCTGCCCACTCAATTTCCTCTTCAATAATTGTTGAATCAAGTACATAGGGTGGATTTAATTGAGGATCACGGCTGGCAAAGGGGACCAAATCACCCTTTTTTATACGATACAAATCATAAGTTTCAGCACCCCGGTCAGGGTTTGGGCGGTTTCCGGCAACGGCAATAAATCCGTCAATGTTGAGTTTGGTTGCCAAAGCCCATCTGGCAGTTTCAGAAAGAAGAGAAGATTTTCCGGTTGCAACAGCACCAGATACAGCAATAATCAACATTTCATTTAAAAGGTTTCGATCGTTTTCTTTTTACTGATTACCATCTGTCACCTCAATCAAATGTAACCGGCAAACTGTGGCATGTGTTCAGTCAGCCAGGATTTCAGCCGGGCTTCCACTTCTGCAACAGTTCCAAGTTTCAGAACTTCATTTTTCAATTTTACACAATCTGATTCACGAAGGTTTTTAATGATATATTTCACCTCAGGAACCCGCCGGATCACCACACTGATGTCATCAATCCCCATTCCGATAAGCAATGGAGTCGCCAGAATATTTGAACCCAATTCCCCGCAAATGGAAACCGGAATATTGGAAAGATGTCCGGATTGAATGGTTTTGTCAATCAGTCGGATAACAGCCGGTTCAAGCTCTTTGTAAAGTGAAGAAATAATATCGTTTCCACGGTCAACAGCAAGCGTGTACTGAGTCAGGTCATTGGTTCCGATGCTGAAAAAGGCCACTTCACGAGCAATTTCTTCAGAAACCATGACAGCGCTGGGTACCTCAATCATCACGCCAACCGGAATTTTCTTATAAGGAATATCTTTTTTATCCAGCTCGACATAAATTTCTTCCATCAATTCCTTAATCTGATGAACCTGCGTCAGATTATGAATCATGGGGAACATCAGTTTCACATTTTTGCCAACGGAAGCACGAAGAATAGCCCGGATTTGATTTTTGAAGATATCAGGCCTGTCGAGCATGATTCTGATTCCCCGCCAGCCCAAAAACGGATTCATTTCATGGAAACTGGATTCAAGAACTTTATCACCGCCGACATCAAACGCCCGGATGGTTACAGGCCAGGCTTTTGCAAGATCAAACAAACTGGAATAATATTTAAACTGGTGATCTTCTGAGGGGAAATATCCACGGCTTAGAAACAAGTGCTCCGTCCGGTAAAGACCGATTCCCTCGGCGCCACAAATTCCCATATCACCTATTTCATCACGGAATTCTATATTGGCAAGAACATTTATTCGTTTTCCGTCGATCGTGATTGCCGGTTCATTTATATCATTTTCAAAAATGGAGATGAACTTTCTGAACTTCTCCATTTTTTTGCGGTATTTCTCGAGAATATTTGGTGCCGGCCGGGCAATGGCAATGCCATCAATTCCATCCACAATAATTTCATCGCCGTTTTTCACAACACCCGAGATTTTGTGAAGACCAATCACCAGCGGAATGTTCAGAGACCGGGCAATGAGGGCAACGTGCGAGGTGAGTCCGCCAAAATCGAGGATAATACCCACAATATTCTGACGGGAAAACAGAATCATATCTGCAGGAGTAAGATTATCTGCAACGATAACGCTTGAATCTTCAACATGGGAAAGCAGTTTTCCGCGCTGAAGGTTTCTGATAATTCTGAATTTCACATCTTCAAGATCGGTAATGCGCTGAGCCAGATACGTATCAGCCGATGCCCGTAAAAGTTCAATTTGCTGATTAAAAGCTTTATCTGTTGCCGCCTCTGCTGTAAAACCTGCCTGTTCAATTTCCCGGTTGATAATTTTCGTTATTTCCGGATCAAACAGCATCATAATCTGTGCATCAAAAATGGCTGAAAATTCTTCGCCGAGTTTTTGATGGGTAATAGTTGAAATCTTAATCAGTTCTTTATTTGACTGCTCGATGGATTTGCGGAATTTGTCTTTTTCTTCTTCAGAATCTTCAGGTGCGACGGTTCGGTAATCAATATTGATGGTGTCACGCTTAAACAGGAAGGCAGGTCCGATGGCATAACCACGTGAAGCCGGGGCTCCTTTTAGTCTGACTTCCTGAGTCAGGTCGGGTTCTTTATTTCCAGCGAGAACTGGTTTATCGGTGATCATATTAAAGTTCTCCGAATCCGTTTTCGAACAATTCTTTCATTTCTGAAATAGCCTGTTCCTCATCGGGTCCATCAAAAGTCAATTTCATCCAGGACCCTTTTTCAGCAGCGAGTGTCATGACGCCAATGATTGATTTGCCATTGATTTCAATGCCGTCTTTCGTGATGTAAAACTCACTTTTATATCTGGATGCCATTTTTACAATGGCTGCAGCCGGTCTTGTATGCAGGCCGGCATTATTTTTAATCTGTACGTCAGCTTCTACCATTGTGTCTTTAAAACTTCCGGTTGATAATTTGTTCAATCTGAAGTTTCAGCACTTCATAGCCAGGGTTACCTTCGAAATCTTTCAGGAGGCTGTACGTTTCTTCAAATGTCTTGTTGATAACCATTTCAGTTTCAGCCAAAACACCTAAACGCTTAAACAGATCTCTCACTGCCGGAATCTGGTCGAACCCGACTTCCCTGTTCATTATTTTTCTGACAAAAATCTTATCGTCACCTTCGGCACGCTCTAGAGCTGTCAGAAGAAGATAGGTTTTCTTTCCTTCAACAATATCACCACCGATGGTTTTTCCGAATGAAGCTTCATCACCCATCAGATCAAGGTAATCATCCTGAATCTGGAATCCACGACCGAGTAAGATGGCCAGATTGTGAAGTTTTTTGTCGGTTCCATCTTTTCCATTAACTGCAACCCACCCGATTCGAAGAGCAGAGGAAATCAGCCAGGCTGTCTTTTTCTCGATCATATTCAGATATTCGGGGATTGAAACAACAGGGCGGGTTTCAAACTCTTTATCAAGCGCCTGACCTTCGCAAACTGCATCAACACTATCCTGAAAAACTGAAATAACATCACGCAGGTGAACCGTTTCTGAGAAAAGCAGAAGACGGTAAGCCATTCCCACCATCATGTCCCCTGAAAGAATGGCCACATTTTCATCCCATTTTACATGGACTGTCGGGTTTCCACGGCGGGAAGCAGCATGATCCATAATATCATCGTGAACCAGTGTAAAATTATGGAAAACTTCTACTGCAGCCGCAACCGGCATGACGATTGAATCCTGTCCGCCTGCCATTTTCCCGGAAAGTAATGATAAAACCGGGCGGATACGTTTTCCCGGCGCATGAAGCACATATCGAATCGGCTCATAGAGTGATTCTGGCTCAGTTTCATTGGCGAGTCCCTTCAGGTAGAGATCCACCGAATTTCTGAGGGCAAGTAAGTGTTGTTCTGGCGTCATGAAAATCCTGATTACAAATTAACGACAAGTCTTAAAATTACTTAGATTTTACGAAGATTTATCGGGAATTAAAAGTCTGACTTCTGAAAAGTTTTGGGAAAGTGGATAATTCGACCGCAGAGGCGCTGGGAACGCAGAGAAATCAATACAGAGACATGCTTTTTTTAGTTTTAATTACTCGGAAAATCAAGAAATTATGGTTTGCTTGGCATCCACAATTTTTACCCGTAACCCGTAACCTTATCCCCGTCCCTTGTCCCCGGTTATTAGTCACCCGTCCCTTGTCCCCTGTCACCGGCGGTCTAAAGTACCGCCAGTACCCGGTCTAGGCCTAATCCTTCACGGCGGATTACCGGCTCTTCATCAGTGAAATCAATAATGGTGGATTCTGAGCCGGGATCATCATTTTCATCATCAATAATAAAATCAACGATCGGACCGTACTGCTCAAACAAAGCAAAACTGCTGTGATAAGCCAGCTCTTCTTCGTCCAGTTTGGCAGAAATTGAAACGAGTGGAGTTCCAAGTTCTCTTAAAAGTTCAAGACAGATGGGATTGGAAGGAATTCGGATTCCAATTGTTTTCCTTTTTGGATCCTGAAGCAGTTTCGGGACTTCTTTGGTTGCCGGGAGGATAAACGTGTAAGGCCCCGGAACAAGTGCTTTCATAATCCGGTAGGCGTTGTCAGGGATTTTGGCAAACTGACTAAGTCCGGTAAAGGATGGCACAAGAATAGAAAGCGGATAATGGGGCGGAAGCTGACGAATGAACCTGAGTTTCTCGATGGAATTTTTATGGTTGATATCACAGCCCAGGGCATAATTGGTATCGGTCGGATATAAAATTACACCACCCTTCCTGAGCTTCAGGACGATTTCTTCAATCCGGTTTTTTTGCGGATTTTTTGGATGAAGGGTGTAGACTTTTGCCACCGGTTTTTCTGTTTAGAAGTGTGCTTTACCGAGCTTAAATTCTGTTCTGACTAAATTAGTGTTTTATTTGGTACAAGCGAAAGAGGCGAAGGGATTTTCCGGAGTGTTTTAATGAAATTGTAAGAAGGAAGGAGGAAAGGCAAATGTTTAATGGTTAAGGGTGAATGGTTAATGAATTTCGAAACCCCTCTTTTTTAATACTCTCTTAAATTTTTGGGTTATGATTTCCGTCCACATCTGCGCTAATCCGTGTGATCTTTTTACCCGACAAGTACCCTTGTTTGGGAGCGGGAAAAAATCTGCGGCAAATTGCGCAGACTTTCATGGAAGGGAAAAATTCACTATCCGTACGACCTGCAACTTAAAACCCTGAAAGCCCGTCAGTAGGCGGGATTAATACTTTCGGGACAGGCAGTACAACGGTTTCTTATTTTCCCTTTTGACTTTTGGCGGGTTCACTCTTCTCTTTCGAGGTCACGAGCAGATAGATACCGGCAATTACAAACGGGATACTGAGAAGCTGACCCATGGTGATGGGCAGAATCATGTGAAAAGCTGCCTGTTCTTCTTTGAAAAACTCGAGGATAATCCTTCCGCCAAAAACCGTAATCAGAAACCAGCCGAAAAGCCTTCCATCCTGAAGAATTTCACGGGTTTTGTAATACATCCACATGAGCATTCCAAAAATGGCGAAATAGGTGAACGCTTCATAAAGCTGCACCGGATGACGAGGAATCAGATCAATGCGTGTGAAGACAAATCCCCAGGATCCGTCAGTCGGGATGCCGAGAATTTCTGAGTTGAACAGGTTCCCGAGGCGGATGAAAAGTCCGGAAAGGGCGACAACAATGACAATCCGGTCCATCACCCAGAGAAAAGGTTGGTTTTTGGAATTCCGTGAATAAATATACATGCCGGTTAAAATCCCGATAGCAGCACCGTGGCTTGCGAGTCCGCCTTCCCAGACTTTAAGAATTTCAAGCGGATGGCTGAGGTAAAAAGCCGGATCGTAGAATAAACAATGACCCAGACGGGCACCCACAATCACCGAAACCATCATGTAAAGCAAAACCCGGTCAGCATCTTCAATGGGGCGACCGTCTTTTTTCATGAAAGCCCTGATCAGCAAAAACCCAAGGTAAAACGAAACGGCGAACATGAGACTGTACCAACGGATGGAAACAGGTCCGACAGAAAAAATAATGGGAGAAACACTCCATTCGATCATTTTGAAACTCCTTCAAGGTCTGTCTGAAGCCAGGGAAGACCCGATTTTTTTGCAAGTTGAAGATACAGCCAGATGACGGCAAGTGTAAGCAAAGATCCGAGCACGGCACCGCCCAGAATATCTGACGGATAGTGAACGCCCACATACGGACGTGAAAGTGCGACCAAAGTTGCCAGACTGAAGCAAATCCAGGCCGTTTTGCGGTAAAACCAGGTCAGCAAGGTTGCTCCGGCAAAAAAATTGGCCGCATGAGAAGACGGAAAAGAGTCAGACATCGTTCTTTTTACGAGAAGATAAACATCGGGCAGGGCATTGGACGGACGAACCCGGTCGATAAACGGTTTGATCAGTTCTGAAGAAACCTGATCAGTCAGAAAAATTACCGGAATAATCAGAGCTGCGACAATCCGCCCTTTTCGTCCACCTTTCAAGATCAACCAGGCAACAAGAGCAATCCAGACCGGAAACCAGGTCACCCGGTTGGTGATAAACGGCATGACCACATCAAAAACGGGATTTGACCAGCCGTGATTGATCCAGTAAAATAAAGTCTTGTCGATTTCGTATAAAAAGTCGGTCATGAATGCAAAGGTAGGGAAAAGAATTCACCCACCCAATTCACCGGTCATCCCGGAACCCGGACCAGGCTTCCTGCAGGGTTACTTTCGGATTTTTGCACAACCAGATTTCAACCCGGTTTTCACGGGCAACCGATGAAGTGTGAATCCGTTTCAGTTCCATTTCAGCGAAAAACTGCTCAATGTCTTCCTTTTCATAACCAACTGCGAGAATGTATTTTCCCGGCAGATTTCCGGGTCCGAAAAAATAAAAGCTGCTTGCAATGCTGACCGGGTAGGGCAGATTATATACCTCACCAAAATGGGCCAGAGCTCCGGCCTGACCGTAATTTGAGGTCATAATCACCGTTTCATTCCGGATGGAATCGGGCAGATTATAATAAACGGTGGTGACTGAGCGAACCTGTTCTTCCCAACCGAACATATCGGCATAATCCTGAGGCAGATCATGAACCGTGTCATCTTCCCAGACGAGAGGCGGAGTCATGGCAGCATTTTCGGCCATGAAAGCAGAATACGATTTCATTGTGTCGACCGGGAGGAGTGGGAGTCCGTACGGAACGAGAGGCAGATTCAGCAGACATAGCAAACCAAACAGGGACACTTTCCATTTTTTCCCGGATGCAGTCCAGGATTCAAACCAGACGCCGCCGGCAGCAATAAGTATCGGGTAAATTCCGGCCAGGTAATAAGATTTGCCGCTGAGCAGAACAAAAAGCAGAAGAGAAAAACCGTAAATCCAGGCCAGAATTCTGAATTCCTTCGACCGGATGAGCCAGATTAAACCCGGAATGAAAAGTAATCCGGCAAAAAGATTGAGAAGGACCTGACCTGAAATAAAATCCAAAGCTGAAACATGAACGAGCTGATTGGAACGGAGTTCAGCCATGTGGTCAAAAACAGGAAACTGATTTTTAATCTGCCAGATCAGATTGGGCAGCCAGACTAAAAGTGCAATCCCGATTGAAATCCACGGCCAGCGGGATTTGAGCAACAACCGGTTTGGAGTTAAAATCAAACTCAGGGCAACCGGAATGGCGATGAACGGAATCGAATATTTGTTGAGCATCCCAAGTCCGAAGGCAACACCCAGCCAGATCCAGTCGGAAGGTTTTGCTGAAGAATTAATCACACGGAGAACGAGCCAAAGAATTAACGTCCAGTAAAAAACGTCGAAGGTGACCGGCTGAAAAAGAGTATTCATCCGCAGAAAAAGCGGTGAAAGCAAAAGCGTAATGCCGGTGATAAGGATGGCAAGTTGTTTTCCGCCTAGTATTCTTACGGAGAGAAGCGCAAGTCCGACCGTGGCAGCACCGGTCACCGCCGGGAAAAACCGGTAACCTGCGAGCGTATCACTGAAAATGAATCCCGAAAGTTTGGCAAAAACGGCAATCGAAGGCGGTACTTCCTGAAATCCCCACATGAGGTGATCACCAAGCGCCATGTAAAGCAGTTCATCCCGGTGGAAACCGTAAATGGTGTTGGTAAACAAGTGAAGCAGAAATTTCGCAGTAATGAAAATTCCGATCAGAATCAGCGGATCGGTGGTGGATAGGGATTTTTTTTGAGTCATGGGGTAGGGTTAAAAGTTACAAGTAGGGAGAAGCATCCAAATTGGGATAATAATCGAGCAATTGTCACTTTGCATATCAAAAAAATCACCTTTGCAAACCCAGAGGAGTAAAAACATTCACTCCATTTACTTTGCAAAGAATGTTTAATCTGGTAAAAGTGAATAAATATTACTTGGGGGAAATAGCATATTCAAAGCAGTTGGTTTCAATTTAAAGTTACACCCCTTGTCAATCACTGAACCATTTGCAAGTCTCTTTATTGTATAATCGATTGTAATAGCGCCAATATCAATTAGCAAACCAAATTGATTAATTAACGGACTTTTAGTGTGTTCAGCCGACTTAAACAAAAAGAATTCTCTATTGTCTTCCATCTTGGATTGGGCCTTTATCCAAAATGTTTCTTTGTGCTTTGATGCCAAAGCATCTTTAAGTACACCCAATTCCCAAATTAAAAAATCGCCAATTTCCTTTTTATCGGAATTTTCAAATAAATAACCAAGGTCGTAATCGGTTCTTAATATTAAACCTTGAGCATTTCTGCCAGTAGCTCTAATTGTATTATATAAACGGAAACCGTCTTCCCCCCAATACCCAAACGCATCCAAAATTTCACTTCTATTTTTAAATTTGCTTAAATTCCAGTTTGGCGTTTTTGCGAAGAGCCCTTTTCTTGTTCCTTTGTTTTCCCTTGCAGATTTTAATTCTATTCCTTTGTAATCAGGGGTTCTTGAGGAGTTCATTTCAATACCTAACAATTTCTCCAATGTTCTACCAATTGAAGTGTCTGCTTGTAACAAAGCAGGAACAAAGCCTCTCGCAGCAATGGCTCTCAATTTAAATAACAATTCATCAGCTATTTCATTTGAAATTTGGTTTATCTCATTCACCAATTCCTTTAATGGATTTGTCGTATTTGCTTCTACTAATTTTTGCAAATCAAGTTGTGTAATATTCAAGACATATAGCTTTCTTTCAAAGGCGATTATTCCTAAAATATCGTTTGCCATTGCAAACGAACCTAACCCTTTGAACCAAATTCTGGGATCACCCATTTTTGAATTTGGACGATAAAGTGAGGCAACTGAATTTTTTAATTCATTTGAGTAAATTAAAAACGATGAAATCTGAATTTTATTTTCTTGACCTTGTTTCTGCAATTCATAATCGTGTATACATCGGGCTTTCAAATAGGTTCTAACTGAACCCGTAGCATCCATTATCGACTTTTCAAGTCCTACAATAGTTGGTTCAATTAGACAAAGTTCAATAGACTTTTCTGTTAGAAGTTTTATCCGATTTATTTCAATGGTTGTTAGTTGCCTCATCAGTGACTACTTTATGTTTTTTAATATTTCCGACGCAACAGCACGCGCCATTAATGGTGGAACTGCATTTCCTACTAAAGTAAATTGTGGTACTTCAAATTTGCGTTTATTTCCTCCGGTTGAACGCTTACCCTGAAACACGAAAGAATCATCAAATGATTGCAACCTAGCCATTTCTCTAACTGTTAATGCCCTTGGACTTGAAAAGTGTATATAATCATCTGGTATCGTCATTACAGTTGGACTTTGAGAGTCTGGTTTTAAAACATTGTAATTTCGTTTTTCAGAATCAAGACCAATTTTTTTAAGTTCCTTTTTCGCCATATCATAATCACCAGTTTTTAAAATGACTTCCAAACGCTTAACAACATCTTCATTTTGTTTACTTGTTTTGTGATTGTGTAATGGAGCAACAATATGGTTTAAAGTGTTTTCTAGTTCATCAAAAGTTCTTACGTAAAATGGATTTTTTGCATTTGAAAATCTTCCGTTCAATCGACCTCTTTTTGACCAATCTGCGTATGTCAAGCCTTTGTTTTCATCTGGTTTTCCGTCAATAGTTCTTTTCTTAACTAAAGAGATCATCTTTTCTGTTGTGCCATTGTATTTTGATTTTAAATCAATTGCCTCATAACTATATTTCTCATCATCATTTCCTATAAAATCTAAATCATACAATGCTTCAAAAACTGTTACCTTTTCTTTTTCGTTTACAGTTGGCGGAACAGTCGTAATTAATTTCTGATCCTTGCGACAACCAATAAATAAAACCCTTTCGCGGTTTTGCGGAACTCCATAATTTGAAGCTAGGGCAACAAAAGGCTGCTCAATATTATATAACCTTAAGTGCGATAAAATTTCTTCAAATTCGATTTCATCCTTTATTGTTTTCACGAACGGTTTGAGCCCTTGAATGCACTCCTCAAATGAATAATTGTAAATTTCTAAAGCCGATATTATTTCAGAAATATCGTTCTGATATTCATTTGGAGCTTTTAAATTTTTGAATGAATCATGTATTTGGTCAATAATTGAATCTGATTCTATTGCTGTTAAAAATGCATCGAATTTTTCGGAGAAGTAATCATTGTCTAAATCGCTGTGTGCTTTTTCTAAAATGACTTTTTTTCTTACATAAGCTAACTCCTTGCTTCGCTTTAATAAGTTAAATCCGTGGCGAATTGTATTAATATTTATATCTGTTTTACTTGTTTTGTAATCTGCAATTTTAGGTGTTAGAAGTCGAAATCTATTTTCAACATTTTGAATATAATCATCTCTTAATTTTTCCAGCTCTTTTTCATTAGCAGATTCAAATTGCATGCGTAAATTGTAGCAATCCAGCGTAAATACTTTTTCCTTTTCTACTTTTCTAAGCTTTGCTAAAAAATGAATTAACTGGTGAAATTCTTTTAAATCAAGAATTGATTTGATTTCTTGTAAAATCATTTCCTTTATTTTTCCACCTTCTTTTGTAAGGATTCCTTTTACATTTTCCATTACAAAATATTTTGGGCGTAGAACACGGATCACATTTAAATAATGGGCGAATAAATCGTCCTTTTTATCAAACTTTTTCCGTTTCCCTGCTAAACTAAAGCTTTGACAAGGTGGTCCACCACAAACAACGTCAACTTGAATATTTTTCAATTTCTTTAATAAATTTTCTAAAAAGTCTGGTTCAGTAATGTCTTGACGCAAAAACTCTGAATCCATTCCAAGTTGGTAATTATATCGAGCAAGATGGGTTAATTCACAATTCTCATTTATATCACTTCCTAACAAAAAGTCGTAATATCTATTACCGCATTCTGCCTGTAAAAAACCCTCACTAAATCCACCAGCACCAGCAAATAAATCAATAAAAGTTGTTTTAATTTTTCCATCATATTCAGCTAAATCTTCGCAAACCATTTTTACATCAATGTTAACCTTTCTGCCATTAACCAAAGACAATATTTTCTCCTTGACTTTTTTATCAGTAAAATGGGAATGCGGAACGGAATCAAAATATTTTTCAACCTCTTGCTTTAAAAATGCCAAGAACTTATTTATTGACCTATGTGCGTATTCCGATTCTTTAACGACTTGGTTTTTGTTATCCCAATCCTTTTTTAAAATTTTTTCCCCTGTCGCAACTTTGACTTGCACATCTTTTTGTCTGATAACTAGGTGTATTGGAGACCTTTTGCTTTTATCGGCTTTATCTAAGTAGAATTTCACATTTATCATATTGCAAACCTATTTTATATGCGGACAAATTTACGGACAAATTTGAAACTATCAAAAAAACCAACAAATTTTCCTAAAATGCAAGTCTACAAATAAAATGAAATTGCAAAGAAAGTGAGCATTCAGTCTGCCTGTCAGTACGACAACTGAAAAATAACCTTCAGCAATCCCCCTCAACAAAAAAAGAAATTCATCAAAAAAGTAATGAAATCTGGCAATAGAAATATCCACTGCCTATTTTTAGCCCCAGTCAAAAATAAGGATTTTCCCAATGTCCACCCAATCTGTTTCCTGGTTTGATCCGGCAAGTAAGGCTTACCGCTTTATCGGACTCTTTTTTATCTCTGCAATCACCTTCGGAAGTTACTTTGCCTATGATATCATCGGTGCCATCGCCCCGACGTTAATTGAAGAATTGGGTGCCGGGCGTGGAACGGTTGGGTTTTTCTATACGGCTTACAGTATTGCCGCCATCATTTTTGTTCTTGCCTCCGGATTTGTGATTGACTGGCTCGGAACCCGAAAAGCCAGTTTGATTTTCTCAGGAATTGTGGTCGTTGGCGGCGTCATCATCGCCTTTGCCCCGAATATCACCACCCTCATGATCGGCCGGTTTGTATTCGGTGCCGGTGCTGAACCGCTGGCTGTTGTACAATCTGCCATGCTGGCACGTTGGTTTAAGGGAAAAGAACTGGCACTCGCTTTCGGTGTTGCGCTGACCATCAGCCGTCTCGGAACTATGTTTGCCTTCAATACGGGTGAACTGATTTCTGACTATTTCGGCGGCGCCCGGTTTGCGCTTTATGCAGCTGCGATTTTCTGCGGATTTTCTCTGCTTTCAAACCTCGTTTACATTTACATGGACCGAAAAGCGGAAAAAGCCGTCGGACTGAAGGAAGAAACTGCCGGTGATAAAATCAAGTTATCTGATATTGCTTACTTCGGACCCCGGTTCTGGTACATAGCCATTTTGTGTGTACTTTTTTATTCCGCTGTTTTCCCGTTCACTGCGCTTTCAACCGATTTCTTTGTGGATAAATGGGGATTCCCAAGAGTTGCTGATACGAACGGCTCGTTCATGATGCAGGTTTTCGGATCGTTTCTTCACATGTTCAGTACCGCCGGCGGAATTTCTTCCATCATTATTTTTGCTTCGATGGTTATGGCTCCGTTTGCCGGTCAGATTCTCGATAAAGTCGGGAAACGTGCAACCATTATGATTATCGGTTCCCTGCTTTTAATTCCTGCTCACCTGCTGATGGGACTTACAACCATCAATCCGGTTCTTCCGATGATCCTACTCGGATTTGCTTTTGTTCTTGTTCCGGCTGCACTCTGGCCGGCCATTGCCATGATTGTGGATGAAAAACACACCGGAACTGCCTTCGGTATCACCACTTTCATTCAGAATATCGGACTTGCGCTTTTCCCGTTTTTAAATGGCACATTGCGGGATTTAACCCACGATTACACGGCCAGCATGATCATGTTTGCCAGCCTGGGTGTGATTGGTCTGGTGTTCAGTATTCTTCTGAAACGGGCTGACGCCAGAACCGGCAATATGCTGGAAAAACCATAGTAAGTGGTAAGTTATAAGTTACAAGTGGTAAGTGGGGAATGCTTTTTTAGGATATGCTGAGGTCACTGAGCGGCACTTCGACTGCGCTCAGTGACCAAGTCGAAGTGCCCTCAGTTTTCTTCGTTCCAGAATGGTATTGAATCCCGAAAATTCTTAATTAAGAATAAATTTTTTAATGTCAGGCAAAAAAATGAATTGATTTTGTATATACATGTGTATATACTTGCAAAAGGAGAATTTTAAAATGCATACATCAAAAGTTTTTACCAGCGGAAATAGCCAGGCGATACGACTTCCAAAAGAGTATAATGTTTTGGAGAAAGAGCTATTTATCCAAAAAATTGGGAATACAATTATTCTTTTTCCTAAAAACGATCCCTGGAAAAATTTTGAAGAAAGCCTGACCGGGTTTTCATCTGATATTTTTTCTGACGGGAGAAATCAGCCAGAACAACAAATAAGAGATGAATTTAATGTACCTGATTGATACCAATATTTGTATTTACATAATTAAACAAAATCCCGAAACGGTTATTCAGAAATTAAAAACGCTAGAACCATTCCAGATCAAAATTTCAGCTATTTCTGTTGGTGAGTTGGAATATGGGGTTGCAAAAAGCCAATCTGTTGAGAAAAACCGGTGGAAATTGCTTCACTTCCTTTCCCCGTTTGATATTATTCCATTTGAAGATCATGATGCAGAAATATTTGGAATGATTCGGGCAAATTTGGAAAAATCGGGTAAGATTATTGGTCCTTATGATTTGCAAATTGCATCTCAGGCTATATCCAGAAACTTAACTCTTGTCTCGAATAATTTAAAAGAATTTTCACGTATTCCTGGTTTAATGTTTGAAAACTGGGTTTAAGCCCCCCCCAAAAAAAATGATCCTGACTCCTGAACAAAAAGACATTATCAACTCAACCGGCAACATTAAAATCAATGCTGTTGCCGGTTCGGGCAAAACCACGACCATTATCGAATACGCCAGAACCCGTCCGCCATCCAGTAAAATCCTTTATCTGGCCTTTAACAAATCAGTTAAAATTGAAGCGGTGAAACGGTTTGCAGATGCCGGACTTACCAACGTCAAAGTTGAAACGGCTCATTCCCTCGCCTACCGGCACGTCGTTTTCCAGAATAATTATGTGGTCAGACCGTCAGGATATAAAACCCACGAAATTGCTGAACTGCTTGGACTTAAGGGAAATGGGGAAAAGCACGCCGAGTTCATGGTGGCGAATCACATTAGCAAGTTCATTGCCTACTTCTGCAACAGCGACAAACTCAAAGTTCAGGAATTGAATTACCGGGAAGTGGTGACTGATGCAAAAGCACGGAAATTTGTTGACAGTTTTTACGAGATCATCGAAGCGCAAACCCGGCAGTTGTTGAGCAAAATGGATAAAGGTGAAATCGACATCACCCACGATTTTTATCTCAAGAAATTCCAGCTTTCGGGAATCCAGCTCAATTACGATTACATTCTTTTTGATGAAGGTCAGGATGCATCGGCGGCCATGCTCGACTTGTTTTTCCGCCAAAGCGCAACCAAAGTGATTGTGGGTGATACCCATCAACAGATTTACGGATGGCGTTTTGCCGTGAATTCACTCGAAAAAGCTGATTTCAAAACTTTCAATTTATCACAAAGCTTCCGGTTCAGTCAGGATATCGCCAATCTGGCCATGGAAATCCTTTACTGGAAAAACCATCTGGGCAGTTACCATCCGGTGAAAATCTCAGGAATGGGAACGACCAAATCCGTTAAATCCAAAGCTATTTTGGCCCGGACGAATCTGGGACTTTTACTCAAAGCCATCGAATACGTGACGGAATCAACCAAGGTGAAGTCGATTTACTTTGAAGGAAACATCAACTCGTACACTTACGCCGATGATGGCGCCTCACTTTATGATGTGCTGCATTTGTCGTCCGGGAAAAATGCCCTCATCCGTGACAAACTGATCAAAGAAATGAAAGATATGGCTGAGCTTGAAGAGTACATCGAAAAAACGGAAGATGTTCAGCTTGGGATGATGGTGGATATAGTGAAGGAATACGGCAAAGACATTCCGGATATCCTCAAAAAAATAAAAGCAAAACATGTCGGCGATGAGGATAAAGACAAAGCGGAAATGATTTTTTCAACGGTTCACCGGTGCAAAGGGATGGAATATGACTCCGTTCAGCTGGTGAGCGATTTTATTACCGAAGAAAAACTGGAAAAACTGATCAAAACTGTCAGTGAAGAAGACTTGAATCCGGCCAAACTGAACGAAGAAATCAATCTGCTTTATGTGGCCGTGACACGCACGAAAAACAGCATCCATCTGGCTGAAGCTTTAATGCCGAAGAAATTTCCGGCTTCTCCGCAAATCCATATCCTTAAAAATGAAGCTGAAGTTAAAGCTGAGAAACCGGCTGAGTTTAAAAGTTTTCCAAAACCGCTCAGACGGAAATTTACTGAAGAACCACCCAAAGAACGTTCTTATTCAGTGGATAAAGTCAGGGAAAATTTTCAGGAAGCGTACAAACCCTGGTCGCCGGAAATGGATTCTGAACTTACGGTCATGTTCTGCGAAGGTGTGAATGTAAAAGATCTGGCGAAACACTTTGGCCGGACGAAAAACGCCATCCGGAAAAGAATCGAAAAGCTTGAGCTGGAAGATTTGTATGGGGCGTAGGAATAGTGAAAAGTGGTAAGTGGTAAGTGGTACGGGAAGGAAAACTGGACATTTGAATGTCCCCCTTTGAAGGGGGAACGGCGAAGCCGGGGGGATGTTGGAGTTAAATGTTTAAAGCCTGTTATCCTGAATTACATCATCTTTATTGCCGTCTGCTTTAGCTGACGGATATTTGGAATTTTAAAAAGAATTTGGGTTTTAACCCAACACCCTGTTTTTTCTGTTTAACCACCTTTTTTTGGCCACGAAGCACCGATTTCAGCCAATGGTTGAGTATCGAGGTGCCCGGTGGTTTGATGCATTGCAAAATTCTACCAAGCCGTCAGCTGACGGGTTGAATTTCCCCCGTTTCGTCCGGATAGAAGTTGGTGGTTAAATGTAGTTTGTGGCCGGACGAATTTTAATTTTTTGCATTCTGATTCCGTCAGCTAAAGCAGACGGCAATGAAATTTAATGAATTCTGTAATTCTTGATTTGTTCCCGATTGTCGTCAAATCTTCCGTCGATAGCCGTCCTTCTGCACTTCGATAATTCGACTACGCTCAGTAACCACAGGTTCAGTGACCTCAGGATCAGAATACCAGATTTTAAAAAGCTTTTGGATAATGGGCATTTGATTTGGAAAGATTCTGGTAACCCCGAAACTCCCCAAATTCCACTTCCGAAAAACCTTGTTGCCTGACAGGAAAAGAGGTACCTTTGGTTTGGAGATTCTTCGATACGTCCGTCGGCTGACGGACACTCAGAATGACGCCAAAAGGACTTTAAGAGAAAAAATACTGCCATGGAAATCCAAAAAGATCTGAAACTTGCTGTTCTGATTGATGCAGACAATGTTCCGTACGCCAACGTTCGGGAAATGTTTGAAGAAATCGCCAAATACGGGACTCCGACTTTCAAGCGAATTTACGCCGACTGGACAAAGCCAACCGTTTCCGGCTGGAAAAAAGTGCTTCTTGAAAATGCGATTACGCCCATCCAGCAATACAGTTATTCAACCGGGAAAAATGCATCCGACAGTGCACTCATTATTGATGCAATGGATATTTTGTACACGGGAAAAGTAGACGGATTCTGCATCGTTTCGAGCGACAGTGATTTTACCCGTCTGGCAACCCGGCTCAGGGAAGCCGGCATGAAAGTAATTGGCATCGGCGAGAAGAAAACGCTGAATCCGTTTATCACGGCCTGCGATAAATTTATTTATCTCGAAATTCTGAAACCGCAAGTGGAAAGAGAACCCGAATTGCCCGGGAAAAAGGAATCCAAATCAAAACCACAGCCGGCCAAACAACCGCTGAGCAAAATTGATCCGGCCATCATTAAACTGGTTTCCGACAGTATCTCAGATCTTGCCGATGAAAACGGATGGGCGTTTCTGGGTGATCTTGGCAATCTGCTCATGAAGAAAAAGCCGGATTTTGACACCCGGAATTATGGCTTCCTGAAAATGCTTCCGCTGATCAAAAGCATGAACCGGTTCGAAATTGACGAACGGGATTCAGGCAACAACAACATCAAGCATATTTATCTGCGCAAGAAGTAAAAGCTTCAACAGAAGGATGTTTCTTGAAATAAAGAAATAATGAATCCTGAGTCCCCGAAAGCGTTCGGAACAGGCAATGCTCAGGATGACACACTCTTCGCAAAAGCTAATTTGATAGGCTGTCATCCCGGACTTGATCCGGGATCCAGACCTTTTCATTAAAACCTTAACTTTTCTTCCAACCCTTTTTCAGATCAGAATAAAACGATCAGCAATAAAACGATGATGATGATGGCACCAACAGAAAGATAAACGCCATCAGCCTGGTTTTTGAGTTGTTCGTTGATGGTAACAACTTCGGTGCGAAGTACTTTTTTGTCTTCAGCGTTCATCATGGAGGCATCAATTGCCTTGATGGCTTCGAGTCTATCTATCAAAACAGTCATTTCTGTTTTTTCTGACGGAACGGTTGCTTCGCTGATGACTGGAGTGGTAACGGTTTCAGCTTTTAACTGGATCGGTAAAACTGAAGCAGTGATAAATAAAGGAACTAAGTAAAGAGCAGGATTTTTCATTTTTTTCTTCCGGATAAGGTTTGAGTTGATACAAAGCAAAGATGACCAACCCTGAACCGGTAAACGTTACAAAACTTCATGAATTAGTTACATGATTCACACCTTCTGAAGATTGATCCATCAAAAAAAACCGCTGTAATTATTATAATCTTCCAATGATAACCGAAAAAGGTTTGTCTGACTAGCCAGTTATTGTTACATTGGATGATGATAGCCTGAGAAACTAAAAAAGTGTTTTCCGGATTTTTACCTGAATTATGAGGGAAATTAATTTAATCGTTAAAACAGTGGCCTGATAAAAAATACGGGCAAGAATCTGTTCAAAAAGTTGGAGGAAAAAATGAAAATTGGGTTAATGGGTTTTGGAAAAACCGGAAAGGCCGTTGCCGCAACGGTTTTAAGAAACAAAGACATGATTCTTGAATGGGTGGTAAGACGTTCAGAACTTCTTGATCACAGATCTATACCTGAATTTCTGGGTGAACCCTCAGATGAGCCAGGATTAATCTACTCGAGCAGTAAAATTTCAATTTCCGAATTACTGGATGAGCAACCGGTTGATGTCATCATTGATTTTTCATCAGAAACCGGTTTGGATTATTATGCTGAGGAAGCTGCAAAACGGAAAATTAAAATCATCAGTGCCGTTTCACATTATGATGAGAAAACGATTCTTCGCTTGAAACAGTTTGCCAAAAAAACTGTTGTTTTATGGTCACCAAATATTACGCTGGGTGTTAATTACTTAATGATTGCAGCACGTTATTTAAAAAAGATTGCACCCAGTACTGACATGGTTATTATTGAGGAGCATTTCAGGGATAAAACAGGGGTTTCAGGAACCGCAAAAATTATTGCAAATAACCTGAATATTGAACATCAGGAAATAAAATCCGTCAGAGCAGGCGGTATCATCGGAAAGCATGAAATTATTTGTGGATTCCCATTCCAAACGGTTAGGTTGATACATGAATCTATTACCCGTGAAGCTTTCGGCAACGGAGCAATTTTTGTGGCTCAGAACCTGATTGGAAAGGAAAATGGATTTTATACCTTTGAAGACCTGTTAATACCATATTTTACTGAATAGAGGGAAACCTGATCAGATGTTCTTATCTGAGTGGATTTAAACAATTTTACCAGTTCGGTCTGGCTTGGTGAATAAGGGGAAATTGCAAATAGAAAATGCAGTTTTAAAGCTTTTGAATAACCGGCAAAATTCCCGTTCTAAAACATAGTAAGTGAATGACAAATGGTTTATTTCAGGAAGGTAATTAGTAAGGTTCAGGCCTATTTTACTACCGTTGACAATGAAGCGTTCAAAAAAAATCTTTTAAATGCGCTCCCGTTTTGGGTTGGTGCTATCCTTACCGGATTGGTTTCAGTTCTATATGCAAAGTTATTTGCATGGGCAGAAGCCGGAACACTTTATCTTTTTAACCTGAATAACTGGCTTTTTTTCTTCATTACCCCTCTGTGCTTTGTATTTGCCTGGTGGTTGGTAAAAACGTATGCCCCAATGTCACGTGGAAGCGGAATCCCTCAGGTTAGTGCTTCCATTGAGTTAGCAAACCCAAAAAACGGTTATAAGATAAATAAGCTGCTGGGTCTCAGGGTTATTTTGGTTAAAATAATCTCAAGCCTTGTGATGGTTTTTGGCGGCGGCGTTATAGGGCGTGAAGGACCAACCATTCAAATCGGCGCATCTATATTCAAAAAAATAAATGATTTATTACCGGAGTGGTATCCAAAAATATCAAAGCAGAATATGATTATAACCGGCGCTGCTGCCGGGCTTGCCTCTGCTTTTAACACGCCATTGGGTGGTATCGTTTTTGCCATTGAGGAGCTCACCAAAACCCATTTCAGTCTTTTTAAATCAGCTCTTTTAACCGGTGTCATCATAGCGGGACTTACCGCACTGATGCTTCTGGGGCCTTATCTGTATCTGGGATATCCTCCATTAAAAGATTTAGATTATTGGCTTATTCTTGGAGTAATTCCTGTTGCGATTGTGACAGGGGTTGCCGGTGGCGGAATGGGGCGAATCATTTTATTAATTTTAAAAGGAAAAAAAGCAATAGCCCGACATTCTCATGTAATCATATATACTATTATCAGTGGCATACTACTTGCTTCCATCGCCTATTTTATTGATTTCAGAGCCGTTGGATCTGGAAAAGAATTCATGGTTGAAATTCTGTTTGCTGAGAATAAGGAAGTTGATTGGTTTTTACCTGTATTTAGAATTCTGGGGCAGATTATATCGTTTACTGTCGGAGCTGCCGGAGGCATTTTTGCTCCATCTCTAAGTGCAGGTGCTGATTTGGGCGCTGTTTTTGCGGGATGGTTTGATTTGATTGGATCGGAAGCTAATCTTATTATTTTATGTGGGATGGTTGGTTTTTTAACCGGAATTACAAGAAGTCCGTTTACCTCTTCAATTCTGGTTATTGAAATGACAACCAACCATACCATTATTTTTCACCTGATGTTAACCGCTTTGGTTGCAAATCTGGTTTCTAATTGGGTGAGCCGTCAATCCTTTTATGACCACCTGAAAAATCTTTATATTATTGAACTTCAGGAGAATGAAGAAAAAATAAAACCAGTCAGGATTTAAAACCATTTTTTAGTAAAATCTTGATTTTTTCTCTGATTTCAGGAACAGATGAATAAAGGTCATCGTATGATTGAATCACCCAGTATTTTTCCTGAAAACGATCTTTGATGTAAGGTGTTCTGAGGATATCATCCACACTAAATTCAACTCTTTTCGGTTTATCACTCAGTGAAAAAGGAGATTCACCGGCAGAAGATAAAATTCCCGATCCGTAAATCTTAAGTCCCGAAGGTTCCTTAATCAAACCGAATTCAACGGTGTACCAGTAAAGTCTTGAAATCAGTTCAATGGCATTGTCATTGTCAATATGATCAAGAGCGATCTGTGAAAGTCCGGTAAGGTAATTGCAGAAGGGTTGATTGGTTAGCAGAGGAACGTGACCGAATACATCATGGAACATATCGGGTTCTTCGAGGTAATCGAGCTGGTCAGGTTTTCTAAACCAGGTTGTGGCCGGGAAAAGCCGGTGTTTCAGTGCTTCAAAAAAGTCACGGTTCGGAATAAGACCCGGAACGGCATAAATGCCCCAGCCCGTTTTTTCCTTCAGAACTTTGTTGATTTCACTGAATTGTGGAATTTCATCCCGTTTAAATCCGATATCAGAAACACCGTTCATGAAAGCTGTGGAAGCCAGTCCGGGAAGCTGCTGGGTTTGCCTGTCGAATAAAGTCTGCCAAACCTCCTGGTCAGTGGAGGTGTACAGGTCGTAGTTTTGGGTCATCATGGTTTACAAAATTCCATTTTAGTGGAAGCAAGTTACACAAGAACTTCCATGGTGGCAAGAGATTTACAAATCAACAGGTTTTCCTGTCACCCTAAACCGGTAGGGCAGTTTTGCATCCTCACCGGCATAATCAACCCCGATTCTGGGTCCTGCAGAAATTTCAGCATCCGGAATCCCAATCCCCCGGTCTTCAATCCAGATCTGTTCACCGGTCAGGTCAGCAGCATTCATCGACCGGTCGATCCCCATGGCCTGACAAAAAGTTCCGGGTCCGCCAAGCAAATTTTTATCTGCTCTGACTTTTTTTCGCCGAATAAGCATCTGATCAATGCCCTCAAGCGGTTCGCCGGATCTGATCAGAACCGCATGAGGGAAGTCAGCCGGACCGGTTACCACATTCATCATGTTGTGCAACCCATAACAGAGATAAACATAGGCAATTCCACCCGATTGGAACATGGTTTCAGTTCTGGTGGTTCTTCTTCCGTTCCAGGCATGGGATGCACGATCGGTTTCACCCAGATAAGCTTCGGTTTCGGTGATGATCGCAGACGTAAAAACACCGTTCACATTAGTACAGAGCACTTTTCCAAGCAGATTTCTGGCAAGTTCAATTGTGTCCGGAATGTTATAAAATGCGGATTTGAGCTTGATGGGGGTCACATGCAATTCCAATGTGAGAGTTTGTGATGTATTTTTACAATTCTCTAAAATCCACCAGTAAAAAGAAAGATACTTTTCCTGTGTCAATTTTAAAAGTTGCCCGTATGGGTCATCCTATTCTGAAACAAGTCGCCGATGTAGTTCCAACAGATTTTTTCGGAACCAGTCAGTTTCAGCAACTTGTTGAAGACATGGTTGAAACCATGGAAGAATATTCGGGTGCCGGACTCGCCGCCCCACAGGTTCATGAATCCTGGCAGATTTCGGTGATTGAAGTTAAAGATAATCCGAGATATCCGAAAGCGAATGAAATTCCGCTCCTGGTTTTAGTGAATCCGGTTATCACCCCATTAACCACAGAGAAAAAGCTAGGTTGGGAAGGATGTTTATCTTTACCCGGATTGCGGGGTGCCGTTCCCAGATTTACGAAAATTCACGTCAAAGCACAGGATCAGAATGGTGACCCCCTGGATTTTGTAGCTGACGGATTTAAAGCTATCGTGATTCAGCATGAAACTGATCATCTGTTCGGAACGGTTTTCATTGAACGGATGGAAAATATGAAATTATTGTACTTTGAACGTGAATGGGATCGGTATTCTGAACAATTGCCCCAAATCCCTGTTATTGATTGAAGGCAAACAGGCTTTTAAATCTTATTGCTTTTAACTACCAAAAGTATTTTAAAGAATAACCGCCGTCATCCGGTCGACGCAGTGGCCATGCTTCGGCAAGCTCAGCAACCAACTGCGTGCCCTGATAAAAAAAGTTCAGGGCCGGAGAGCCAGCCACAAGTCAAAGAGCGGATGGGCGAAATGCGTTTTGCCAACTTTTGCGCAGTCAAAAGTTGGTCCCCGAAGGGATTTGTTATTGATTGAAGGATAATCTGAAGATGAATTTGAATTCTGCAAATTGGTTAAAACCTCTTTTATTGCTTGCCGGTATCGGCCTGTCAACCTCACTTTCTGCCCAACCGAAATTATTTACGGCAGATCTCACCAATCAATCAGGTACAGGCGGTGTAAAGGATTATTCAACTGGATTTCCTTTTGAAGCCGTTGCATTTGGAAATTATAAACTGGTTGTCAGTGCCGATGCCAGTGGTGACCGGTATTTCAGGTTCAGGAACTCTGCAAATACACAGGATCGCCGGCCAAATGCTGATGGTGATATTATTGCACTGAATCAGAATACCGCCTACACTTCCATTTTTGACGGTGCTTTCAATGCGTTCAGAATAACCGGCACCAATACCGGTTACCGCTACATTTTTAAATCCGATGCTGGTGTTGCCAATGTTGCCGTTATCGAAATTCAGGGCACCAATATTGAATCGGTTTCATCTGTTGCCCAGAATCCCGTTCAGGGAAGTGTATTCTCAGGTCAGAATGTGAATGTAACGGCAACACTGTCCGGCTCATTCAGTGCCGGACAGGCGGTTTGGCTTCGATATTCAAACAACGGATTTACAAGTTCAACGGTTGTGAAAATGTCCGGTTCGGGAACCAGTTATTCGGCTACCATTCCAGCAAGTGTAAATATCTCAGGTACAACAGTTGCCTATTATTTGTTCACTTCAGGTGATTTTGGAAGTATTTCGGGAGCCAATGCTGACCTGTTAACCATCAACGGGAACAACAATGGTGGTTCCAATTATTCGTACACCGTTCAGACCTGGACAACAGCCAACCCTGGAAACTGGAGTACTGCTGCAACCTGGACGGCAAATGCTGTTCCATCCACCACAGAAAATCTGGGTGCAGTTTCAATTAATCATACCGTAACGATGGATCAGGATGCTCTCGTCAACGGCGGAACCATCGGTGCAGCCGGAAATCTTACCGTTAACTCGGGGTCAACCCTGAAAACCTCGAACGGACTAACCAATAACGGGGTTTTTACTGTTGCCGGAACTTTTGAAATTACTTCGGGCGGATACACCAATTCGGGTCCTGTTTACAATTCGGGTTCAACTCTCAGATACAATACCGGTGGCGCCTATACCCGGAATGCAGAATGGTCTGCAACCACACCCCACCATGTTTCCATAATCGGGAACACTTCGGTTAGTCTCGGAACGGGAGCAAGCAGTTTTTCTACGAATGGTGATTTAAATATCGCTTTGGGTTCAACACTTACCCTGAACACGATTTCGGGCACTCTGACTGTAAATGGTGATGTAAACGTCAATGGAACCCTAACTCTTTCTTCATCGGGTGGTGGTGATTTGGTTGCAAAAAAGAATGTAACCTTTAACTCAGGTTCAGCTTTTAACAACAGTGGCCGGGCCATTTTCTTTTCCGGAACGACAAATCAAACCCTAACCAATACTGCCAATGTTGCCCTTGCTTACCTGGTTGCTGATAATTCAGGCGGAAACATCATTCTTGGAACCAACCTGACTCTTGCCGGCACAGCCGGTGATGTGCTTCAGATTTTAAACGACAATATTATTGACTTGAACGGAAACAGTCTGATATTGTCAGGTGATGGCGGAAATATTCTGGTTGGAAATGCTGCCGGGAGTTCTGTAAGAACCATTGGCGGAACGTCGGGAACTGTCTCAATTTCCGGTACCAAAACAATTGTTTCAAATAATTCGAAAACCCTGACGTTTGGGTCCGGTATCACGGTTTTACTTACAGCCGGAATGAATTTCGGATCTTCACTTTCCACCATCAACGGAACCCTGCAGATTAACAACCTCGGGTTTGTTTCGGTAAATGCCCCAACTTACGCTTCCGGATCAATTTTAAAATATAATTCTGCCACAACTTATGGCCGGAATCTGGAATGGGCTTCGACATCCGGTGCCGGGTATCCCTATCATGTTCAGATCAGCAATTCAACAACCGTTGACCTCGGTGCAAATCTTGGAACCGGAACCGCCCGTCAGATTGCCGGAAATCTGACCATTGACGCCGGCTCAACCCTGACATTGGCAACCACTGCCATGACCGCAAGTCTGACAGTTTCCGGGAATACCAATATTGAAGGAACCCTGACTCTTTCAGGCTCAGGTGGCGGTGATCTGGTTTCATACGGTGATTTTACTGTTGGAAGTGCCGGAACTTTTACCGGAAATGGCCGTGCCGTTTTCTTTTACAAAAACGGAACTCAATCAGTAACCAAAACGGGAAGCGGAACCATAACGATTCCGTATGTTTTGATTGGCGGAAGCGGAAATGTTTCAACTGTTCTGCTTGCTTCGGGCACCAATCTGACAGCAACTGCCCCTGCCGGCGGAAATGCAATTGCATTCAACTCAGCATCCGATAAACTGGATCTGAACGGAAACACGTTAACTGTCTCTGCCGGTGGATTCTCAGGAACAGGAACACTTACCGGATCTGCATCCTCTTCAATTTCAATTTCTGGAACCGGTGATGCAGGGACGATCTGGTTTACAACCGGATCACAGACTTTGTCCAACCTGACGGTTAACCGAATTACATCTGGTAAAGTCACACTTGGAACACCATTGACCGTTGGCGGAACACTGACGCTGACAGCAGGAGAACTGGCTTTGGGTTCTTCTACTCTGACCGTAACCGGATCTCTCACCCGAACTTCAGGAACATTATCTTCAACTTCAGGAGCCGGAAACCTTTCTGTAACCGGAACCGGTGATGCCGGAACGGTCGCTTTTACTCCTGGAGCCAATTCAATCGGAACGTTGACTTTAAACCGCACATCTTCAGGAAAACTTTCCCTTGCTTCTGATCTGACAATTTCAACCAGCCTGATCCTGACAAACGGAAATCTTGATCTGAACGGAAATAGCATCCTTTCTTTTGGTTCAACCGGAACGCTTACCGAATCTGCAGGCAACTCGGTCATCAACTCCAACGGATCGGGAACCGGTTATGTGGAAGCAACCTACAATGCAGTTGCTGCCTTGACTGCTGAAAATATCGGCAATCTTGGATTTCTGGTCACCACATCAGGAAATCCGGGGTTGGTAACCGTCAGAAGGTATCATACTCAGGAAACCGTTTCTGTTGCCGGCGCCTTGTCACTTAAACGATATTTTTACGTCAATCTTGCCGGAACCAATAATGGAACGGCATTTCAGTTAAATTACGATCAAACCAATGACCTCAACAGTTTATACGAAAATAATCTGGTTGCTTATAATTCCGCTGATGCTTCAACCTGGAACGAAGAAACTGCAGGAACGGGGTCATTGGATGCAACCGGTAATTTTTATTCCCGTGCAGGTCTTTCAGGATTTTCTGCTTTTTACACGCTGGCGGAAAAATTCTACTCGACTTCAGCTCCCGGAAACTGGAATACAGGTGCAACCTGGGGCGGTTCAGTTCCGCCTGCCGGAAGTTCAGTAACGATCAGTCATGCCGTTACCCTGGATGTGAATCCGACAATCGGCTCCATGATTTTATCCGCCGGAAGTCTTGATCTTGGAACCAATACCCTCACCTTTGAAGACGGTGCCCGGTTTACGAACAATGCTACTTTTACTCCAAATGCCGGAACAGTCGTTTTTTCTGGTGCTTCAAGAATTGACGGGTCGACTGCGCCAACATTTAATGTGCTCACCGCCGGAAACGGGATTATTTCTACTTTCGGAAACTGGTCGGTTACTACGTTTAACAAGAATACCAGCACCATTTCTTTCCGTGATGCAGGAAATATCAGTTCAGGATCCTCCTTTTACAATCTGACTTTTGAATCCGGCACCCGCACTCTGCTGGCCAATATTGATGTGGAAGGCGCGCTAACCGTCGATGGTGGTGATTTTCTTGCCAATGATGAAAGAACACTGACACTTTCAGGAAGTAATTCTCAGCTCGATGTGAATACAACCGGAACCATCTCTGGGACTGATAATAGTGAAGGAAATAACATTTATCTCATTGTTTCTGGCGGATTGGCAACAGTTGGCGGAACCCGGTCTTTAACTGGTGCTTCCCTCGGACGGAAATTCTACCAGATCACAGTGAACCCGGGGTCAACTTTGGTACTTTCACGTGGACTTCAGGCCCGGTACAGTACGTTTACCGTAAACGGAACGCTTCAGATCAATGCAAACGGATTTGTCGAAACCAGTGTGGCCTCTTCAGCAAATGTAACGTATGGCGTCAATGGTTCTCTGACCTATAACAATGGCGGGGCTTACTCGGTAACAACCGGTGAATGGCCAACAACATCAGGTCCGTTAAATGTCACCGTTCAGAACAACTCAGCCATTACTCTTGTTGCAGTCTCTCCCAGAACAATTACCGGTGACCTGACTCTCACTTCCGGCACTCTGGATGACAACGGAAATACGATTACCGTAAATGGTGATGTTACGGGCACCTCGGGAGTTCATACCGGCTCCGGAAAGATTTTACTGACTGGCGGAACCACTCATGCAATTGGCGGAGTAACACTTGGAAACATTGAACTGAATGATGCCGCCGGTGCTTCCCTCAACGGATTAACAACCATCACCGGTACCCTGACTCTTACCAATGGAACCCTGAACATCAGCTCACAATCACTTGAAATCAGAAATCCACTCGCAGGAACGGCATCTAATCTTAGTGGCGGAATGACCTCAACTTTGATTGCCGGCGGATCAGCTTCAGGAATTTCAATTCCATCAACGATCACAGCACTTAACCATTTTACGGTTACCAACACTTCAGTCGGTGGCGTAACTCTTGCCGCCCATCTTCCGCTGGAAGGAAATCTGACTATTGGTTCAGGAAGTACATTGAACGATGCATCGTTTACCATCACAGTGAAAGGTGACGTTTCCAATCAGGGAACACACTCCGGTTCCGGAAAAGTGCTGATGCAGGGGAAAGCTTCTCCGGCAGCAATTACCGGTTCTGGCATTTTTGGAAATCTGGAGTTTGATGACAGTGACGGATTTACGGTTTCAGCTAATCCGTCTGTTTCCGGGACGTTAACCATGACGAACGGTAATATTTCTACCGGATCGAATACACTGACTCTGGGAATTTCCCCAGCCCAAACCGGAACTCTGGTTTACACATCAGGCCGGATTTTTGGCGGATTCAGAAGATGGTTCTCTACTTCCACGGCTTCAAATGTTCTTTTCCCGATCGGAATTGTAACCGCAAGTACATTGGTTGATCTGAGTTTCACCTCTGCACCAACAACAGGCGGAACCCTAAGAGCTTCGTTTTCCACAAATGCAGCCGGACAAAACGGGTTGCCTCTTAATGATTCCGGATATCCGATCACCACAACAGCAAGTTCAGGTTACTGGACGATCTCTGCTGCAAACGGACTTTCTGGCGGTACGTACAGCCTGAATCTGACCGGTGAAAATTTTGGCGGTATTATCAGTTATACTTCACTCAGACTGATTAAACGGACGAACAACAGTTCACCCTGGGTTTTAGATGGTACTCATGTTCCGGCAACCGGTTCAAATGCAATTCCGGTCGTAAAAAGAAGCGGATTAACCGGATTTTCTGATTTCACAATCGCCAGTGACGCCGCTGATAATTCACTGCCGGTTGAACTGAGTGAGTTTTCTGCCCGGCAACACGGGAAAAAGATCGCCCTGAGCTGGACGACAGAATCAGAAACCAACAATGCCGGTTTTTATATTTACAGGCTTGTGGATGGGAAAGAACCTGTCAAAGTTTCTGATCAGCTGATTAAGTCAGGAACCTCATCATCGTCAACAAGAAAAAATTATGCTTTCGCCGATGAACCTGGTCTGGCAGAAAAGAAAATGATTACCTATCAGATTGAATCAGTTGATCTGGATGGAACATCTCATCTTTCAAGCAAAACAGCCATTTTGGAGTATCAGCCTGTTCCTGAAAAATTTGCGGTAGGACAGAATTACCCAAATCCGTTCAACCCGGAAACCCGTTTTACCCTCGACCTTCCGGAAGACGGAAAAGTAACAATTGACATTTTCTCGGTTACCGGACAAAAAGTACGCACACTTTTAAATGAAGTACGTTCAGCAGGTTCATACGAACTGAGCTGGGATGGAAAAACGGATGCCTCAGTTTCTGCTGCTTCCGGTTTGTATTGGTACCGGGTAACGTCGAAATCGGGTACGGCTGTTAAAAAAATGCAGCTGATCAGATAGAGATTCAGTGACGTGGGACAAGGGACAGGTGACATGTGAAAAAGAAAGACTGTAAAAAGAATCCCGAATGCGAGAGCCGTTAGTTGCGGGTAGACGGATTAAACTTGAATATCCTACTATTAGGGTGAAACTTCTGGTATTTTCCATTAACCATTAATCATTCACCATTGACCATTTTCCTCTGTACCTGTTCAGTTTTTATTGTATATTTATCGCAGGTAAATTAAAACCCGGTGATACTATGAAAACAGGCAAACTGCTCGCTTTATTCCTTCTTTTTCTGGCTCCGCTTTCTGTGAAAGCCCAGGATCCCACCATGCTTCAGGGCTTCTACTGGAACACCTATCCGGGCGGAACCTGGTACGACTCTCTGGCCATCAGGGCACCCCAGCTTGCACGAGCCGGAATCAAATCGGTTTGGTTTCCGCCGCCGTCAAAAGGAAATGCCGGCCGATCAGATGTTGGATATACCCCTTACGATTATTTTGATCTGGGCGAATTTGACAGCCGGGGCGGTGATCAGACTTCAGGGTTCGGTGCCTACATCCCAACCCGTTACGGAACGTATCAGCAGTTAAAAAATGCCATCGATCAGCTTCACGCAAACGGAGTTGAAGCTTATATGGATATCGTCCTGAATCACCGGTCAGGCGGATCACCCGAGCAAAATCCGTTCATAGGTTACTATCCGTTTTCAATTGTTGATGGCCGGTATGTGGGCTGGGATGGCTCACTTTACACACAGAATGACAGTTCCTTTATTCCCCCAAAACGGGTTTCCTTCACTGCTTTCCCGCTGAAAAATGGCTCAGGCCGTTTTGCCAGTACTCCCGGAAACGGCGGAAAATATGTCTATCCGAACGGAAATATCAATCCGGATAACACCTCAGATATTTTTGGCGGACAGTGGGGTTACTTCGAGTTTTACAAAAACACGTTTGCCTATGATGTAGCTCTGCACGACTGGGATGGAAATCCACTCCCGGCAGGTGACAGTTTAATTGTATGGGGAAGCTGGCTCACGAAACGTCTGAATCTGGATGGATACCGGTTTGACTTCGTGAAGGGAATTCACTGGAATTACCTCAAACGCTGGCTGGATACCGATGCCATGAAAGGAAAATTCTCTGTCGGCGAATTGTACGATGGTGATACCGGCCGGCTGAAAGACTGGCTTGCAAAAATGTCGGGCACTCAAAAACAAGCTTCTGTTTTCGATTTTAACATGCGCTTCGGTTACAAGGAATTCTCTGATGGCGGACCCAATTACGACGTCAGAAACTTTAACGGCCGTGGTTTGGTGAACGCCGGTGCACCAGGTGACCGGGTTGTCACTTTTGTTGATAATCATGACTTTGACCGTCTGGATTATGAAAGTAAACCGTCAGGAGACGGACACTCACCCGTTATCGGCGGAAAGGTGCTCTGTTATGCCCACCTGCTTACCCATCCCGGGTATGCAACTGTCTGGTACCGTGATTACTACTGGTATGGCCTCCGGGATGAAATCAACAAACTGCTGGCCATCAGAAAATCATTTGTCTCAGGTTCCCACGAAGTTTTAACTGCCCGTACCGATGGCGGAAATGCGCCGTACTGGCCGGGAAATGCCGCCGAAGATGCAAAACGGGTTTACGTGATGCGCAGATACGGAACCGGCGGACAAACCGGCGTTCTTTTCGCCATGAATAATTCTGATAAATATGATATCGAAGTTTGGGTTTCTGCCTTCGACTGGAGCAATAAAAAACTGTACGATGTAACCGGTAATTCTTCTGATACCCTTCAGGTTTATGGTGACAACCGGGTTTTGGTGAAAACAAAGAAAAACAGCTACCACATTTGGGTCCCGACTGATTATCCGTCGCCATTTGTGACCAACGCTGCAGCTTTTGAACTGAAAGGATTTAACAAATCCTTTATCGAAGGCGACTCGGTTCAGGCGGTTTTTACTGTAGAAAACCGGTCAACTTTTTCCAAAAAGAATGTGCCGGTTTCGTTCGTCCTGAAGAAAGACAACGTTGAAATTTCCAGCAAAAACCTCGTCATTCCGTTCATTGGCGGACAGGATTTCGTTACCCTGACCTTCCCGGGAGTTAAAAATCTGAAGGAAGGAAATTACTCTGCAACGGCGACTGTTTCAATGCCCGGTGACAGTGAACCTTCAGACAATCAGAAAGTGGTGAACTTTAAAGTTGATCCCAAACCTGTCATCGTTTCCTTCCGGATAGATGGTGATTTGTCTGAATCGTTTTACCGGATGGTGGGCAACAAGCAAAACACCAATGCCGGATTTGGGATTGAAAAAGATATCAAAGGTATTTTCATCGGATCAACTGACGACACACTTTATCTCGGAATTGAATGTGTTCTCGATCCATCAAATCCGAACGGTGACGGACTCGGTCTCCTGTTTGGTTTCGACAAAGTTGCCGGTGCACCTGCCGGAACGCCGTTGGGTAATGTGAAAGGATCCGGGCACTTCCTGCAGATTGGTGACACCACCTACGATGCAAAATCTGAAGCTTTTAAAATGTCGTTTGAAGTCGATTTCGGACTTTCACTTCTTGCGGTTTCACAAAAATCAGTCGTGACGCTGGCAAAATATGGTCCGTCCGGACCTGTTGGTGGTGCAGTCATCGCCAATGCTGCAAACGGTGCCCCTATTGACGGATCGTCTACGGTTTCAGGTCCGCTCGGAAGTTCAGTTTTCCCTGATAAAAGCTTCAGGTATGCTTACAGCAACGCCGGAACCGGGAAAAAAGGACTTGAACTGGCCATTGCAAAATCTGCTTTGGGTGCCAATCTTGATTTATTCCGTGCCTTCGGATTCATTTTATCTGCCAACGGCTATTTCTCGAATGTTACTGTTCCCGGAACGGTAACCGGATCAGCCGATGCCTACAAAAATCTGGGATTTAATCCGGATTTCACCAAAATGAGTGGCGGACCTTTCTATTCCTGCGATTATTCGCTGGTTACAGGAAATTTTGATGATGACTGCATAACGGTGATGAACCCGACTATTTCGGTTTCACCCAAAATTCTGAATCTGGAAGGAAGTGGCGGAGAAACAGTTTCGGGAAAAGTGAAAATCAAAAACACATCAGGTGATATCCTGAATATTTATTCAATCTGGACAAAAAGCAATGCCTTCACTCTTTTGCCGGGTGATCCGGGAACAATTGCACCGCATGATTCACTGGAGGTAACCGTTTCTTTCACCGTTCCCGGCCAGATGACATTAACTGATACTTTGGTGATTCAGTCAGCAGCATCGAATGAACCCCGGTCATTGGTTGTTATCAACGTGATCGGTCATTCCGGCGTTGGTGTTTCAGACCGTGAACTTCCGCAGGTGCTTGCCCTGAATCAGAACTATCCGAATCCGTTCAACCCGGAAACAAAAATTGAATTCGGTCTTCCTGAATCAGGTCATATTACGCTCAGAGTCATCAATCTTTTGGGTCAGGAAGTTTCAGTTCTGGTGAGGAATGAGATGTTTTCTGCCGGCTGGCATCAGGTCACATTCTCTGCAGCATCACTGCCTTCCGGAATTTATTTTTACAAACTGGAATCCGGCAGCAAGGCAATCGTCAATAAGATGACAGTGGTGAAATAAGTGATAAGTTATAAGTGGTAAGTGACAAGCCGAACAAAGCGAAGATCCCGAACTAGCTTCGGGGTGATTTATAAAACTTAAACCAGGGACACTGAGCGGAGTCGAAGTGCCTCTGGTTTATTACCTACCACTTACCACTTGTAACTTATCACTATCCCCATAGACCCGTTCTATACCTACAATCAATAATATCAATAATCAATTCTTTGATTCCGTAGGAATTGATTTTTTCCACCTCCATCCTACTGACAATCAATCAGATAGACTCATATCTGGGAATGATTGCACTTTCCTTCCGGGAAATAAAATGACAAACCATCACAAATATGGGAACTATTTCAAATCTTTTCGGTCAGATGAATCTTGACAATAATATATAGATTGATCATCTTGTGAACGTTTTGAACGAATAACCAAACACTTGAGGTTTTTATGGCTCCGTTACTTGGCAGTATGATTTCAGGAACAGACCGTGCCCGTCAGATTGATTTTGAAGCAACTGCCGTACCGCATCTTTCCGCAATGTACAACTTTGCCCTTCGCCTGACTGCCGATGAGGAAGATGCTCAGGATCTCGTTCAGGAAACCATGCTCAAGGCTTACCGGTTCTGGGATAGTTTTGAAAAAGGAACGAATATTAAAGCCTGGCTGTACCGTATTCTGAAGAACTCTTTCATTAACAAATACCGGAAGAATGCCAAAGAACCCAACAAAATTGACTATGATGAAGTCAAAGAATTTTACAATACCATCAAAGATGAATCGGTTGACCCGAATGATCTTGAAACTCAGCTTTTTGGCGGACTTCTTGATGATGACATCACCATTGCCCTTCAGAAATTGCCAACTGATTTCCGTACGGTTGTGATTCTTTGTGATATTGAAGGACAAACCTACGAAGAGATTGCGGATATGGTGGGCTGTCCGGTTGGAACGGTCAGAAGCCGCCTTCACCGTGGCCGGAAAATGCTTCATGATATCCTACGTGAATATGCCGGTGCCCGCGGATATAATGTAGAAGCCTATTGATCTGTTTTGTGTTTTGATTGCAGAAAAATCCGGTCCGGTTGGGTCGGATTTTTTTTTGCCTTTTCTGACTAATTATTCTTTTTTTACCGTATTTTTAGATTTTGAATGAACCTAACCTGAGTCGCCAAATGTCTCCTGAAGAATTTCGGAAAAATGCCCATGAACTTGTTGACTGGATGGCCGATTATTTAGCCAATCCTGAAAAATTCCCGGTAAAATCCCAGCTTCAGCCCGGCGACCTGCTAAACGCACTTCCTGCTCATCCCCCTGAAAAAAGTGAACCTGACAGTCAGATTTTTGCGGATTTCAAAGATCAGATTATGCCTGGAATTTCGCATTGGCAGCATCCGATGTTTATGGCTTACTTCCCGGCAAATTCCAGTTACCCATCTGTACTGGCTGAAATGTTAACAGCAACACTGGGCGCTCAGTGTATGTTATGGGAAACTTCACCGGCTGCCACAGAACTTGAACAGGTGGTCATGACCTGGCTGGCTGAAATGACCGGTCTTCCGGATGGATTTCACGGTGTGATTCAGGATAGTGCCTCTTCTTCAACTTTAATCGCTCTCATGTGTGCCCGCGAAAAGGCAACCGGTTTCAGATTCAACGAAGAAGGATCTAATCAGGTTCATCCGCTTGTGGTTTACGGTTCAACCCAAACTCATTCCTCAATTGAAAAAGCTGTAAAACTTGCAGGAATCGGTCGTGCCGGATATCGTCAGATTGCAGTCAAACCTGATTTTACCCTTGACCCCGAGGCACTTGAAGCTGCAATCCGGGAAGACATCAGAAACCGTAAAATTCCCTGTGCCGTGGTTGCCACGATTGGTACAACCGGAACCACAGCCATCGATCCGGTAAGAGAAATTGGTGAGATCTGCCGCCGTCATGGGGTTTGGCTTCATGTTGATGCAGCCTATGCCGGTTCAGCACTGGTTTTACCAGAATTCAGATGGATGGGTGACGGACTCGAACTCGCCGACAGTCTGGTTTTTAATCCGCACAAATGGATGTTCACCAACTTTGACTGTTCTGCCTTTTTTATTAAAGACACCAACCATTTGGTTAATGTCATGTCGGTTCTGCCAGAGTACCTCAGAACCCAGTCACATGGCAAAGTCAATAATTATTCAGACTGGAGCATTCAGCTTGGCCGCCGATTCAGGGCATTAAAACTCTGGTGGGTTATTCGATCTTTTGGTGTGGATGGAATCCGTGAAAAACTCAGGTTTCACATCAATCTTGCAAGGCTGGCTGAACGGACAATCAGAAACTGGTCAGATTCTGAGATTCTGGCTCCCTCACATTTAAACCTGATTTGTTTCAGATTTCGCCCTGCTGAACGTCATGAAACCGACTGGAATTCTTTTAATGAAGAGATTCTGAAACGTGTAAATGCTTCAGGAAAACTTTACCTTTCACACACCCGGCTAAATGGAATTTTTACTCTCAGAATGGTGATCGGACAAACCAACGTGACAGAAGACAATGTTAACTCAGCTCTTGATACTCTGATGCAGGTAAAAAATCAGATTAATTCTGAACCGCCAAACAGGAAATAAAGTAAGAGAACGGAGATTTTGTAAGCTTTCACAGGTAAACAGACTTAATGCCTGAGTCTTAAAATCAAATTGGCGTATCCCGAATAAAATTTCAAAAAATAACTTTATGTGAATAAACAATCATTTTAAATCCATTATTGGGTTGGTTGGCACATTTGAGAAAAAAAAACTCAGTTTCTTAAATGTTCCGGCACAATCCTTGTTATATAGAGGCTAACATGATGACAGATACTATGAAAGAAACACTTTTTCTAATCGGACACAATCCGGCTGATGCCTGGGAAATTGAAAAACATCTCTCAGACAATTTTTCAATTGTAAATTTCGGCGCCAATTTTAGTATGACTGGTTTTCTTGGAGATTATTCGGGCTGGGTTGATCTTGCCCTGATTGATTTTTCAGGACAAACAACCATAGTAAGGTCACTGATAACAGAAATATTGTTACGGAATCCGACCGCACACCTTGGAGTTTCTATTGAAAAAGAAAGCCTGAACGAAGCCAGATTGCTTGGGCTGATTCATCCCC
>Ga0209460_1000317_pt1 | contig 51970 bp, 41 predicted proteins | sample EBPBio132013_DNA_FD_185868 | JGI IMG/M metagenome (GOLD analysis project Ga0209460, IMG submission 185868) | Wastewater treatment Type I Accumulibacter community from EBPR Bioreactor in Madison, WI, USA - Reactor 2_5/13/2013_ DNA (SPAdes)... | ecosystem: Engineered > Bioreactor > EBPR >... | reverse complement strand
CTGAACGGATAGTTGTTTTGCGAACTCATACCCACAACAAAATCATTGGCATTTGAGGTAAGGCTTCCGGTTTGTGCAACTTCACCGGCAGTATCACCGTTTATCATCAAAACCATTTTTGAACCGTTGTAAATTGCCGCAACATGGCTCCAAAGCAAGTTGGTAATGGTTCGGGTTGAATTTAACGTTACCACACCCACATTGGTTGAAGTGGTAAAGCTTAATGTTCCACCAGGCAACATCATTAAGTTATATCCCGGGTTGAGTGTATCTGCGTCTTTTGAGAAAATATAAGCCTTGCTGGCTGTTGAAGTTGGTCTAACCCAAGCCTCAAAAGTCATGCGGTTTGTGGTAAGGTCGAGCTGAGTTGTTCCTTTAACAGCTAGTTTATTGTTGATACCATTCAAACTTACAACAGTTCCTGTTCCAGTGGCTGGAGCAGAAAGGTTGGTAACCACAAAAGTATAGGTAACTGTATCGTTTGAGCGTTCTGTATCTGTTGAAAGCGAAGCCCAAGCTTTGAGTGTATAGGTACCAACTGTGGTAGGATTGAAGGTAGGGAAGGAAATTAAAGCAGCATCATTGCTAGCCAAAGGACCGTTATAAGTGCTGGTTTGGTTGTAGTTAACAGGACCGGTGATTGAAATCCCAACAGGAATACTCACCTGTGCATTCAATCCATAGTTGAATAAACGAACAACTGGAGCAATTGCAGGGGAACCTTGAACAACTGAATTACAAGGAGCCAGAACTTCAGTCATACCTAAGTCGTTGGCCTGGGTTAAGCGAGGTTCAACCATAAAGCGGAATGCTGAATTGGTTACTGCAAAATCCGTCCAACTTGAAACTGTGACCGCTTTGTAAAAAAATGTCTTATCGCGAATTGGGTTTTCATTTTGGTATGCAAAACTCACATTGGTTGTTCCAATTTGCCTTACACCCACATAGAAGGTACCAGAAACCGGAACTGCCGGACTCACAGGAATGGTATTCACACCAGCAACTGAATTGTAGGTTGGTGAGGTCCATAACAATACACCCGGCGTATCATTGGCATTGTCGTAAATTACAATCTGATAAGGATTACCTCCAGCGAAGAAATTCACTCCAACCTGGTTTACTGAATTTGAACCGGCCAATGGATACTTGGCAACAAAGTCACCCGAGTTTCCGTTGTAACCAACACCTCCAACAGGCGCAACACCAGGCTCTGCATAAGCATAAGAGTTGAATGTTACCAATTGACCAACAGTTTTTACATTATTTGAATTGGTGCTATCAAATGGTACAGAAACTGTTACTAAGTTACCACCAGCAGCCGTTGGAGAGAATCCAGTGAAAGATACAATCCTTGAAGCAGCAGGAGCAAGTGTATCAATGTATAAGGAATCGGCAAATGAATTTGCTCCTGAAATAGTCAACAGCACTTTTTGTCCAAACAAGGTATCAATACCTTCATTGGAAATATTTGCTCTTACCTCATGAGGAACTGCATATGGAACTGGTAGTTTTCCGAATGTATAAACCTCAACCACCTTTGCATCCTTGAAGTTTACAATAGGATTTCCTTCAAATGCGCCTCTATAAGGAATACCTGCCGAACGTGCATTGTTGTACAGGTCGGTTGTCACCCCAGTACCCGGAGTTCCAATGTAATTGGAAGGAATGAATTGCGCACTAGCCTGGTTTAAAACTGCCGTGCCGGTATTCAAAAATGGAGAGCTTGCAATAATTGAATGTTGCTCATTTGGTGCTGCGGCTAAACGGAAACCTGCTGTAACATCATAAAAAGTAGTTACCCAAGCTACTTTAAACAAAGTCGGACTCCAGTAAGTATTGTAATCAAAACTGTTAATACCATTGGCTGGCGAACTGTTCCAAATTGCCACATGCTGATTAGCTGAACCAGTTCTATCAACCTGAATAAGATTGTTTTTGAAGCTGGTATTTGAAGTAGCTGCGGTATTGGTTTTGTAGAACCCGATGGTGGTTGGGTTTCCGTTAGGAGCAACCAATTGGTTACCACCAATGCGAATGGTATTGTGGTAGCAATTGAAAACCAACGGATTGGTAGTACCCTGATATTGAATACCAACAATACGGTTTGCAGTTGAGGTTGCAGTATCTGTAATTGCAATTAAGTTGTTGGTCATATTCAACACTGGAACAATTGCCGGTGCTGCAGCAGCAGGAGAAACAACCATTCCAAACAGGTTCAATGCTGTCGTATTGCCAAACACCCTAAACCTACCTATAAAATTCTTGTGTACGTTACCAACTGATCCTACCACATTCATGGTTAAAAACATGCCTTGAGGTGCAACGTTCAACGGACCAGTAGTCAACATATTAATGGTGTTCCCAACAATAGTAAAGTTAAGAACTGCGCTTACCCCCATTCCCTGATTCGCCCAATTGGTAATCAGATTGTCCATTACAACAATATTGTTCATGGGATTTGCCAATGTACCTGCAATTTGCAGCGCAGTTCTACCTCCATTGATTTCACAATTGTAGATGCTATCGTTTTGGTTTCCGCTGGTAGCTGCTGAGGTTGAGAATTGAACATTCACACCTCCTGCGAGTGTAAAGGTATTGTTGATGAAATTAACATACCTAAAAGTGTTGTTACTAGCACCATTGATTAAGCGCATGGTAAATGAGGCCGAAGTAGTGTTATTCAAGTGCTGGAAGGTAAGGAACCTGTTTGTACCAATTCCCATTGGACGACCATCGATGGTTACATTGTCGGCACCTTGAAGGTTCAACAAAATAATACCTGATGTTAAAGTAGAAACTACTTTTTGAACTGTTGCAGTATCAGCAGGTTTGATGAGAATTGAAGTGTAAAGTGCGCCACCCGGAGCGCCTGATGAGTCGAGTGAACAACTGGCAATCTCAGTTGTGTTCGTGTGGATTGTGACTTCAATAGTACCGGTATGAGTACCGTTATTGACCGCGGTAAATGCCGCATTAAGTGTGGTGTAAGAGGCCGTTAATGTAGAGCCTCCACTGGAAATAACCGAGACTTGAGCGCTCAGTTTTCCGAGATAAACACTTAGAATTAAAAGGAGTAACAGTAGTGATTTCTTCATACGCATTAAAATATTTAAGTTCAATTTAGGCTTTATTACTGATAAAAATCAATTAAAAAAATTTTCATAGCTAAGTTTTACAGTTGAAATGTATTTATAAAGTAAAAATTATACTGAAGCGGCAAATTATTACAATTGAAACATTCGCTGAATCCCTTGGCTGGCTGAAATTTCCAAACTAATTTTGCCCCATCGCATGCAACTGAATTTTAAAGAGTACGGCCAAGGGGAACCTTTACTGATTCTTCATGGCTTTTTGGGAAGTCTGGATAATTGGCATACCCTTTCAGGTCGTTTTGGAGAACATTTTCACGTTTTCAATCTTGACCAACGAAATCATGGCAAGTCTCCCCATTTTTCAAGCCATACCCTGTTGGATATGGTAAACGATTTGCATGATTTTATCAGTTCAAATGGCTTAAATCAAGTGCGACTAATTGGTCATTCTATGGGAGGCAAGGTGGTGATGAAGTTTGCGCTTGAACATCCACACCTGGTAAAGAAATTGGTAGTGGCCGACATTGCCCCACGCAAATACAAAAGAGGGCATGATGATGTTTTTGCAGCAATCAAAGCCGTTGATTTATCCCAAATTCAAACCAGGAAAGAAGTCGAAGAGGCCATGTTGCCTTATTTACCCGATTTTGGAGTAAGGCAATTTGTATTAAAAAATCTCGATCGAAAGGATGGTATTGGCTATGTTTGGAAAATGAACATGGATGTACTGCTCCGTGATTACGATGAGGTTACCTCCGAAATTCAATCCGATATTCCATGTTTATTACCAACTTTGTTCCTAAAAGGAGGCAATTCAAGGTATGTTCAATCCCAAGATGAACCTTTGATTCTAAACTTGTTCCCAAATGCCGAGTTCCAGGAAATTCCAAATACGGGGCACTGGCTGCATGCCGAAAAACCGGATGAGTTCTTTAAACTAAGTTTGGAATTTTTGAGTTAACGCAGTCGTATTCTTCTTCCGGCTTTTAGTTTAGTGCCCACTTTTACTCTGTTAAGCCTGGCCACCTTTTTTGCACTCAATCCGTAACGAGCGGCAATTTTAGCAACAGTATCATTTTTGCGTGCTTTAACCGACTTTGGAGTTTTTGCTTTCAGTTTTGCCGATTGAACCTCATACAGGTGTTTGAAACAGCCTTTGTCAATTTGGAAAGTATCATTCAGCAAAGACCCAGATGGAAAATGGATAATCTTAGCCGGATCTATTTTCTCACCCTGAAAGCGAACCTCAAAATGCAAATGCGGGCCAGTTGACCTTCCTGTACTGCCAGCAAGTCCTATGATATCGCCTCCTTTTACGGGTTGACCCGGATAAGCCAGCAATTGCGAGAAGTGCGCATACAAGGTTTCGAGTCCATTGTTGTGGCGAATCAGGACGACATATCCATAATCTGCACTGCGCTTGGCAATGCGAACCACCCCTTCAAAAGCTGCATAGACCGGATCGCCAACCTCCATGCGAATGTCGGTTCCAAAATGGAATTTGAGCCTCCTACCCCATCGTCTGAATCCGAAATTGGAGGTAACATCACCAATAGCCGGAGGATGAAATGCGCAATCATCAAAATTGGCCAATACCAGGTTAACGGTATCCGACATATTCTTTACATCTACCCGATAAGGATTGATGGTGACTGTATCCCAACCCGAATAAAAATGGTGAGCTGGAGCAAAGGATGTATCAAAATAGAAATCGCGTGGACGAATAAAATCCCAATATTTTTCAGACGGACTAACAACAATGGAATCAAATTCTTCCGATTCCTCGTCCTCATCTTCCTCCAATTCTATAAAAACTGTTGAATCCGGTTGAAGTTCAAGTTCAGTTTGCGCCTTTAGCAAAGGCGAAGAAAATAAAAGGGAAATCAACAATAAAAACCTGAATCTCATGAAATCAATTAGGGGGTTAATACCTCAAGGGCTCGCAATTTATCCCGATTTAACTGAGATTGCAGTTCTTCAATACCGGAAAATTTCTTTTCTTCCCTGAGTTTATCAACAAACGACACCCGTATGCTTTGATTATAAATGTCTTCAGTAAAATCAAAAATGTGGACTTCCATGGAGCGACCTTTCTCCGGAAAGGTGGGATTTTTCCCAATGTTCATCATTCCTCCAAAGCTTTTCCCTTTCCAATTCACTTTTACGGCATAAACTCCATCCTGAGGAACCAATTTGAAAGGATTTCTTGGTTCCAAATTGGCCGTGGGAAATCCAATCGTTCTGCCCAATTGTTTCCCCAAAACCACCTTGGCCGTTATACAATATTCTCGTCCCAAATAAGAGGTGGCCGTTTTGATTGAGCCTTTCTGCAGGGACTCACGAATTTTTGTTGAGCTTACCGAAACTTGGTCCACATCCTGCTCCGGGATTTCATCCACCTCAAAACCATAGGTTTTTGAAAACTCCCTGAGGTGCGAAAAACTACCTTCTCTGTTTTTACCAAACCGATGATTGTAGCCTATTACCAGGTGCGAGGTGTTTAGTTTTTCAACAATAATGCTTCGAATAAAATCAAGTGAACTCAAATTGGAAAACTCAGGAGTAAAAGGAATCACCAACAAATGGTCAACTCCTTGGCTCGATAACAGTTCAATTTTCTCATCCAAATCGGTGAGTAAACTCAAGCCATGTGTTTCCGGAAAAAGTACCATGCGCGGATGAGGCTCGTAGGTAATGAGAACCGTTTCTCTTCCGGTTCCGGATTTTAGGTCGTTTAAACGTTTTAAGATTACCTGATGAGCCACATGCACTCCATCAAATGTTCCCTGGGTAACTATGGCTTGATTGATTTTGCCAATTTCGTCTAAACTGCGGTAAACCTTCATTTTTGCGAAAATAGGAAATGGAATTGGAGAAGCTGACAAAAAGGATTCACAGCCAAAAAAAAAGCCCCCGCCTTTCGGCGGGGACCCTTTCTAACCTATGAAAACTCAAGCTACCCCTGCTTGATTTTACTTAATAACCACGGTCGAACGATTTTGTTTTACTTCCTTCTTAGGAATTTGAACAAAAAGTATTCCTTCTTTCAATTCCGCAGATAGATTTTCAAAGTCGATATTCTCCGGAAGTGTGAAGCTACGCGAGAATTTGCCATAGAAGTTTTCTACCAAATGGTATTTTTCTTCTTTTTTCTCTGATTCCAATTTACGCTCCCCGCTTATGCTTAACACATTTTTCTCAATATCGATTTTGATTTCCTCTTTCTTAATGCCAGGCAATGCCATTTGAATCTCAAAGCGCGATTCACTTTCTACAACGTCCACGCGTGGGGTGAAAAACACATTGCGCTCAAATTTTCCAAGGCTGTCATTGAACAGCGAATCAAAAAGGCTATTGATTTGAGTGTTTACAAATTGGTCGCGGAATAATTCGCGGGCTGGATTGAATTTAATGAGTGTCATACGTTTATTGGTTTATGGTTTGAATTGTTAAAAGTTTTAATTGATTAACACTCCTAACTTTTCAATTCCTGTACCAAGTCAAAAATTAAGCCATTTTGGCTTAAATACTGATTTTCGACCCAATAAATAGCGACACTTTGTCTTATCTTTCTACATAAATGCGAATTTCATCGGTCAAACTGCGCGAAATGGATTGGCTGAGTTGATTCGATAATTCTTCAGAAGAAAAAATTCGACGATTGGCTTTGTTGAATTTCTCGCGCCATTCTTTAGAAACCGGGGGCAATTTATTGTCTCGCGGAAGTTCTGGATACAAATTGCTAACCGGCCCATTGAAAAAATAGCGCTCAAACTCATCCTTCTTTTCCAAGGCAATGACATCACTTGCAACAATTTGTCCGGTTTGAGTGGATACCAACTGATAAAACACCCGTGCATACACCCGATTCATTTGATAGTGACGTGCATATTTTACCTTTTTAAACCGTGTTACTGAATTTACCTGACCCACATTAGGACCGGGAACTGTTTCGGTAAACGATTCATAAGCCTCAACTGAATCAATGGCCAATGGATTTCTGTCCATGTTCCATTCACTCCAAGCAGTCATCAACACATATTTCAACCCAATTAGTTTACCTGCCTTTGCGGCTGTTTCAGGATCTACTAATCCACTCATGCCCAATTGCTGCTCCTGAAGCATCCGCTCTAAAGTGCTGCGATCAACAACCTTTAAAAAAGGACTTTTCCCTTTTACCAAACCTGCCACAATATCCTGATAAAGTTTATTGTCGAAATCGCGGTGCCGGGTTTGATTTTGAACAGGAAGAACGCCCAAACCTACACTGGCCTTTCCCAATGCAGCCTCGCGCAGGGCTGAAACATTTTTGTAGGTTTTATCCTGAAGGTAAACTTTATCAAAATTGCGGTATGCCTCTTTGAAGTTTTCCTGATCAAGCATCTTTACCCCCATTTGATACATGGGCTCAAGAATGGAATTCATGCGTAAAACACTGGCATCTTTGTAGCCGGGTTCTATTTCGCCAATTTCGGTAAACTTTTTCTCAGCGACGTCGTATTTGTTTTCCTTCATTAGGTTCAAACCATCCTCGTACAATTTGCCAATGTATTCATTTTTGATATCCGAATACACTTCATCGTACATGGTTGGCCATTCCAAATCCACTCCAACTGCTTTGATTTTTTCGTAGTATTTTTTGTTTGATAAATACTGACGAACCGCATCTCCCGAACGATTTTCAACCACATATTTACCAAAAGTTGAAAATTTGGAAGTCAACACGTTGTTTCCTGATTTCTTGAGAGCCTCTCTGGCTTCCAAATTGGAAGGATTGGCCAACAAAGCATTGTAAAAATAAGTAGCAGCATCGTCATAATTGCCAAGCAAATACAATTCTGTGCCTTTTTTAGTGTACTGCTTAGAAGGGTTACAGGCACCAAAAATCAAAAAAATACCAAGTACAAAAGCTAGGTTTTTCATACGCTTACATTTTTTCAGGCATTCCAATTCCCAACAAGGATCCTCCATGCCTGATTACCCTACCCACGCTATCACAAAGAACGAGCCTAAATGCTCTTTGGGCAGGATCTTCTTCTTTCAAAATGGAATGGTCGTGGTAAAATTGATTGTAACTCTTTGCCAAATCAAACAAGTAATTACAAACAACACCCGGACTCATTTCCCGCGCTGCCTCTGCAACCACAAGCGGATATTGGTACAAATTCTTAATTAGGTTTTTCTCGGCTTTGCTAACAGCAATACTTGAAGCCTCAAAGGAAGTTTCTAAACCTGCACCATTTCTTAAAACAGAGCGAATCCGGGCATGAGTATATTGTATGAATGGACCAGTGTTTCCCTGAAAATCAATCGACTCCGCTGGATTGAAAAGCATTTTCTTCCGAGGATCTACCTTCAACAAGAAATACTTCAAGGCTCCCATGCCAATCAAATGGAACAAATCTGCCTTAGCTTCTTCGGTCAATCCTTCAGTTTTGCCCAAAGCCTCCGTAGTTTCCCCGGCGGTTCGAACCATTTCTTGAATCAAATCATCGGCATCAACTACCTTACCTTCCCTGCTTTTCATTTTTCCATCCGGCAATTCCACCATACCATAACTCAAGTGGTAAATGCCTTCGGCATACGGTTTATTCAATTTTTTAAGAATCAATTTAAGCACTTTGAAGTGGTAGTCTTGCTCGTTTCCAACCACATAAACCGACCTGTTGTAAGCGAAATCTCCAAATTTTAACTCGGCAGTTCCCAAATCCTGGGTAATGTAAACTGAAGTTCCATCTCCCCGCAGAAGCAATTTCTGATCCAGGCCATCATCAGTTAAATCCACCCAAACCGAGCCATCTGCTTTCTTAAAGAATACGCCTTTATCAAGCCCTTCCTGCACCAGTTCTTTTCCAAGTAAGTAAGTATTGGATTCGTAATAAAACTGGTCGAAGTTTACGCCAAGTTTAGAATACGTTTCTCCAAATCCATCGTACACCCAGCCATTCATGGTTTTCCAAATCTGAATGGTTTCTTCATCACCGGCTTCCCATTTTCTAAGCAAATCCTGAGCCCGCTTCATGGAAGGCGTTGACTTTCCGGCCTCCTCTTCACTCATGCCGGAAGCAATCAATTGCTCTTTTTCAAGCTTATTCTGCTTTTCAAAAACCACATAGTATTTTCCAACCAGGTGATCGCCTTTGATGCCAGAACTTTCCGGTGTTTCACCATTGCCCTGCTCCAACCAGGCAAGCATTGACTTACAAATATGAATGCCCCTGTCGTTAATCAGGTTGCATGATTTTACTTCAAACCCGTTGGCTTTTAATATTTGAATGATGGAGTAGCCTAAGAGGTTGTTCCGAATATGGCCTAGGTGCAAAGGCTTATTGGTATTGGGCGATGAATATTCAACCAAAACCTTTTGTTGATTGCCGCTATGATTGCTTCCAAATTCGGGCAATTGTGCCTCGTTTTGCAGAAACTGAATCCATAATTCAGCCTTTACAACCAGGTTTAAAAAACCCTTCAACACTTCAAATGATTGAATGGGAGCACCTTGTTGAATAAGGTATTCGCCAATTTGCTGGGCAGTTTGTTCAGGAGATTTCCGGGTTGTTTTCAGGTAAGGGAAAACCACAAATGTATAATCGCCTTCGTAATCATCGCTGGTTTTTTCAATGGCAATGGAATCAGTTGAAATTTCGGCCTTGTACAAATCAAGAAATGCCTGTGAAATATATTTTTTTAGTTCGTTTTGAATCATGTTTTTGTTGTAATAATAATTGGGATGGATCATTTAAAAGGACTGTCTTTTTCTTTGGAAACAGTCTTGTAAACCAATGAATCAACCCAGCGAGGTAAGAACTTATTGAGCCAAAAGGTAAGTTTTCCTTGAAGGGTTAATATGCGCTCTTCACGTCGTCGGACAACCATACTTACAATTTCTTCGGCTACTGCTTCAGCTGGCATGAGTTTGCTTTCGTCGAATGGACTTTCAGCCTGTGATTTTCCATCTTTGTTCAAGGCCGTATTGCGGATGTTTGAGGCGGTATATCCCGGACAAATCACGCCAACATGCAAACCTTTGTGCAGGTTTTCAATACGCAAGGCTTCCATAAAGCCATTCATGGCAAATTTGGACGCTGAATAACCTGTTCTTCCGGGAAGACCTTTGATTCCGGCAATGGAGCTCACGCCAACAACCGAACCTTGCTCCTTCAGCAAATAAGGCATGGCGGCATGGGTACAATACACGGTTCCCCAGAAATTGATGTCCATTACTTGTTTGATTACCGAAATACCGGCTTGGTCAAATAAAGCACGCATGCTAATTCCGGCGTTATTAATTAACACATGAATGGTTCCAAACTGCCCAATTGCAGATTTGATTAAGGTATTGCATTCCTCTTCCTTGCTCACATCGCAACTAACCACCAAGGTTTCTGCTCCTGCAAGCTTACACTTGGCAGCAACCTCATTTAGCTTATCCAGATTGCGGGCAGCCAAAACCAATTTGCATTTCCTAGCGGCAAATGCATACGCAGAGGCCTCACCAATTCCTGATGAGGCCCCCGTAATAATGACAACTTTATGGGTTAAGTCCACTACTTCTTCCAAATAATCGGGGTTCCAATGGCCGGAATTTCCGGATAATCAATTTCCATTCCATCCAAAGCTTCTTCAATTGCTTCTTCCAGGTAAACTGCCGTTGCCATAGCTTCACTTTGCCAGCTATCATCAATAGCACCTTTATAAACCAACTCGCGTTTGCGGTTAAACAAAAACACCTCCGGATTTACGGTTGCACCAAATGCTTTAGCCAAATCCTGGGTTTCGTCTTGAAGAAAAAGAAAATGACGGTCGGCAAGCTTGTACAATTCTGCTGCTTTTACCATGTTTTCAAAGCTATCAAGGGGCGATTGCTCTGCATCGTTTGAATTGACTCCAACAATGGCAAGATTGTCTTCTTCGTATTTTTCAAACAAATTCAACAAACGTTGGGCATAGGCTTTAGAGATTTCAGAACTGTTGCACGTAAATACCACTGCAAGCGCATACTTGTCTGCGTAATCGTAGTTGGTATAGTAATTTCCATCGAATCCTTTGAGCCGGAATTCAGGCAGTTTATCTCCGATTTTTAACATGGCCAGCAAAATTTTGACTGGCAAATTAAACAAATGAAAGCTTTTGCACAAAACTGTTCCTTTGTGTATTGGCAATCTGTTATGTAGTTTCGCCCAAAATGAAAATAATTCCTGTTTCCGCTTCGGCTCATATCCGCGACTTTTTGGATGTGCCTCGCAAATTGTACAAGAACGACCCCAACTGGGTTTCAGCCTTAGACAATGATATTGAAGATGTTTTCAATCCGCAGACCAATGTGCTGTTCTCAGATGGAGAGGCGCAACGCTGGATTTTGAAATCTGAAAACGGACAGCTCATTGGCCGGATCGCTGCTTTTTTTAACAGAAAATTTTTCAACGACAAAGAAGCCAAAACGGGTGGAATGGGCTTTTTTGAGTGCATTAATGACCCAAATGCTGCAAAAATTCTTTTTGATACCGCCAAAGATTGGTTGGTTTCAAAGGGAATTCAACAGGCTGACGGCCCAATCAATTTTGGGGAAAAAGACAAATTCTGGGGTTTGTTGGTTGATGGCTTCAAAAATCCATCCTATCAAGAAAACTACAATCCTCCCTATTACAAAGAATTGTTTGAAGGCTACGGGTTCAAACTTCATACCGAACAAACCACTTCTGAAATTACCTACGCTGATTTCAATTACGAGCGCTTTTCACGCCTTTCTTCCCGCGTTTTGAACAACCCGGCCTATAAGTTTGAACACTTCAAAATGGCTGAACTGGAGCGCTTTGCCGGCGATTTTATCCATATTTACAACCTGGCTTGGGCATCGCGGAAAGATTTTGTTCCAATTACCCGAGAACGCATCGAAACCACACTTCGCTCGCTTAAACCTATTTTGTTGGAAGATGCCATATGGTTTGCCTATGCCAATGACGAACCTGCCGGTTTTTATGTGAATGTGATTGATGTGAATCAAATCTTCAAACACCTGAAAGGAAAAATGGGCATATTAGACAAACTCAAATTCCTTTGGTTCCGCCAATTTGGAGATGTAAACCGGGTTCGTGGCATAGTATTTGGGGTTATTCCGCGCTATCAAAACCTGGGAATTGAAACCGGAATGATTATGAAATTCTACGAATCGATGCGGAAACATCCAAAATTAAAATCTGCGGAACTGTCATGGATTGGTGATTTTAACCCTAAAATGCACTCCTTGTTTCATTCACTCGGCGCCAAAACCAGTAAAATTCATTACACTTACCGTTTAATTTTTTAAGATGAAACGCCTGATTTTGCTTCTGATTCTTTTGCCACTTTTTACTCCCGAATCAAATGGGCAACAGGCTTATCGCATAAAAAAACGCTCCAATTACAACAACCCGGAACTTCCTAAAGTAGATGGAACCGATATTTGGAACGATTTAACCGGCTGGCACGATCCGCGCAACAACAAAGAATACATCATAGCTGGTAGCACCGATTCCATTTACTTTTTCGATATCACCAATCCTGATTCTATGGTATTATTACAGGTTAGAGGTGGTGGTTCAGTTTATGCCAAAAACCGCGATTTTGAAGTGTACGACCATTATGTATATTGCGTTTCCGACCAAGCTTTTGGAGCAGGTGCCCTTCAGGTATTTGATTTGAATTTCCTTCCCGATTCGGTGCACGAAGTTTACCATTCGGATGTGTTGGGAAAATTTACCCATACTGTTTTTATTGACAAGCCTAGCAAACGCTTGTACATGCCCATGAATAGCAAAGCTTCAGGCTTTTCGGCCTTGGATGTGCTAAGTCTTGATAACCCGGAACAACCTTCTTTCCTTATGAAATTGGATGTTCCCCAAAAACCGGGTGGTGGTTTTCTGTTTTCTCGGGTTCACGAAATGTATGCCCGAAACGATACAGCTTACTTGAGCTGCGAAGATGCCGGGCTTTTTATTTTTGATCTCCGAAATCCAAATCAACAACAACTCATTGGAAGCATTACCTCCTATCCCGACCGTGGCTATAACCACAGTTCCTGGCTGGATTCAAGCGGTAGATACCTCATGTTTACAGATGAAAACATGGGGCTCGACATCAAAATTTACGACCTCAAAAACATGAGCGACCCGGTTTTTGTGAGTCAGTTCAATTCAAGCACGCTGGCCATGCCACACAATGCGTATTGGTTGAATGATTTTGCCTGGGTTTCTTCTTACCACGATGGTGTGGTTGTTTACAATATCCGCAATCCGGCAAACCCCGAAAAAGTGGCCTGGTTTGATACGCATTACGAAGTTCCTGAACTGTACGGAGGTTACAAAGGCTGCTGGGGCATTTACCCCTATTTGCCTTCAGGCAATATTATTGCAAGCGACCTTACCACCGGAATCTGGGTCTTAACTCCCGAGAAAGACTTGCTTAGTGCCCCAAAAATTCAATCCGAGCAACTCGCAATTCAACTCTATCCCAACCCAACTTCCTCACAACTTACCATTCAGGGGTTACCTATAAGCTCAGAAAAAACCAAAGTTTCGGTTTGGTCTATGTTGGGAAATTTGGTGATGCAAACGGAAATTGAACCCCATCAAACCCAATTCCAATTGCCAAACCTATCCGAAGGCATTTTTATTCTTCATTTGCAAACCGAAAAAGGGCTGGTTGTAAAACGTTTCCAAATCAAGCATCCATGAAAAGGCTAGCACTTTTTGTACTGGTAATTTCAATTTTTTCTTGGACACAAACCAAAGCGCAAAAAGCTTTTCAGCTACGGGAACTCGGGCATTGGAACAATCCCACTCTTCCTCGTAATGACAATTACCAAATCTGGAATGATTTAACTGGTTATGTAGATCCTATTTCCAAAAAGGAATACATCATTATGGGAAGCACCGATTCAATTTACTTTTTTGATGTGAGCGATCCCGCAAATATTCGACTCTGTGATGTGGAAGATGGCAACTCAAAACAAATGGTGAACCGCGATTATGAATGCTACCGAAACTACGTGTATTGCGTTAGCGACAACCGAAATCCCGGCAGCCTTCAGGTTTTTGACCTGCGTTACCTCCCCGATTCGGTGCACAAAGTTTACGATTCCGACTCTCTTTCGTTCAATACCCATAGCATTTTTATAGATTCTGCCTCAAAGCGCCTTTACCTCTGCATCAACCGACTCAAATCCGGTGGTGTTGCCGCTATGGATATCATGAGTTTGGAAAATCCGGAAAGACCCCAATGGATTGGTCGTCTTCAGGTGCCAACCTTTGGCGATGGTTCCGCATCATTCAGAAATGTGCATGAGGTTTTTGTTAGAAACGATACCGCTTATTGTTCGGTTGAATACAACGGCTTATACATTTTCGATTTGCGCGACCTCAAAAAACAACAACTCCTCAGCATCATCAAAGATTATCCGCAAAACGGATATAACCACAGTTCTTACGTAAATGCAGCCGGAAACTTGCTCATGTTTACCGATGAAATCCCGGGTGGATTGGACATTAAATTGTTTGATATCAAAGATATTTTTAGTCCCAAATTTGTGAACTCCTTCCACTCTACCGACAAAGCTACAGCCCACAACGCCTGGTTTGTTGGCCAGGAAGCCTATGTATCTTACTATCAGGATGGCTTTTATATATTTGATATCAGCAATCCCTTGGATGTAAAAACAAAAGCCTGGTTTCATTCGCATCCCTGGCCGGTTGAAAGCTACGATGGCTGGAAAGGCTGTTGGGGCGTTTATCCCCTTTTCCCCTCCGGAAACATTGCCATTAGCGATATGGGCGAAGGCTTGTTCTTACTAAAAAGAGATTCAAGCATCACTGGTATAAACGAGAAAAGTATCCCCAAAGACCTCAGAATTTGGCCAAATCCTTCCAAAAACGGACGTTTCAATTTGGATATTCCCCATGAATCCGGACAATTGGAATCAATTGAAATACGTGATTTCCAAGGAAAGCTGCTTTTGCAAAAACGCATTTCTGAGGCTACCTTTGACCTCGATTGCAGTTTCCTGAACTCCGGTTTTTACCTTATCGAATTAAAAACAGAACGGCACAGGTTTTGCAAAAAAATTCAACTAATCCACGAGTAAACTCTTGAAATCACTGCTGAAGAATATTCTATTTCTACTTCTCCCGGTTTCGCTTTTTGCGCAAAATCCGGATATCCCTTCCAACAAACAAATTGAATACCCTACTCAATATGCCTCCATCCATACCATTCGCCGTGGCTTGAATTGGAGCTACGAGGACACATCCATGAACCAAAACCAAGTGTTCAGCCCGGTTTTCCGAAACTACCTGGCCTTCCAGGATTTGGGGTTTATTGGTAGTCCTTCCGAAAACAAAATCTTCGACCTCAACCGCCAAAGCGGATTCAATCTTTGTGCAAATCCCTATCAACCCTATTTTAAAACAGCCGCGCAAACCCAATACATCAACACCAAAAGGCCTTATGCAGATTTCAATTACGCGCAAGGTCCAAATGCCTTGCTTTATTTAGATGGAAAATTTTCCCTAAACCTCAATCCGCGGTTTAATGTAGGTGCTGATTTTTCACGTATCACCCAAGAAGGATTTTACCTCCGTCAATACAGCTCCGAGTATTTCACACGCTTACATGCCAATTACCAAAGCAAAAACAAGCGCTTCATTCAACTCTACAGCTTCAATTGGAACCGGGGCGTTCATGATGAAAACGGCGGCATCACCAGCGACTCCTTATTTGAAACCCTAACCGGTACCAACAAAAGTGTACCCGTTTACTTAAGCAATTCCCAATCGCGCTTCAAACACCAGGAATTTGAAATCAGCTCAATAATAAACCTGGGACCAAAACAATATACCACCGGCGACGATGGGGATAGTTCCTATGTCATTCGTCCGTTAGCCTATTTCATCCATCAAATCAACTGGGAAAAACAAGGCTATTTCTTCGACAATGTTGGCGATTCTGCCTTTTTTCTTCCAGCTTGGAATTTGGTTCAATCCAATACCTACAGCGATTCTGTTAACCTCAACAAATGGACCAACCGCTTTGCATTTGGAACCTGGCGCAACAAGGAAAATGCCTCCTGGTTTGCCGAGGCTGGTATTAGTTTGCAAAACCTTAAAATTCTGCTTACCGACCAAAGCCGTAGCGAGTACAACCTTATCGCCGATGGCGAATTGGAACGGAATCCAAAAAGTAAAACCGATTACGGCTTCAGAGGCAAGGCCCAACTTACTCTGCTGGGATACAATGCCGGCGATTTCAACCTCCAAGGCAAAGCAAGCTTATTGGCGTTTGGTTGGCAATTGGAAGGCGGAATTAGCAATTTCCTATACAAACCCGACCAGGTTCTGCTTCAATTTCGCTCAAATCCTTACCTGTGGTCTAACGATTTCAACAAAATCAATGTAAGCCAACTAGAGGCAATACTAAGAACAAAAGCTTACCGCCATAATTTTGAAGTAAAGTTCCAATCCTGGTTGCTTACCAATTGGGTGTACATAGATTCAGATCGACTTCCAAAGCAAAATAGCAGTGCTATTCCTGTCACCAGTTTACAGGCTTCAAAAACGTTTCAGGCCGGTTTCTTTTTAATTGATGCACACTTGGCCTTGCAAAATTCTGGCTCAGATAAACTGAGACTACCTGCCTTTTCAGGTATGACACGCTGGTATGTGAAAGGCCAATTGTTCAAAAAAGCATTACACTTTAGTTTAGGAGTCGAACTCCGTTATTTCAGCGAGTACTACGCCAATGCCTGGAATCCTGCAACAAGGCAGTTCTACCTGCAAAACAATCGCCAGATTGGCAACTATCCACTCATCGATGTTTTTGTAAGCGGCGAAGTAAAAAAAGCCATCCTGTTTGCCAAGTTAGAACATGCCAATATGGACTTATTCTCTCTCAACGGCTATTACTTTACCCCCTCGCATCCGCTACCCATTCGAGCGCTTCGCCTGGGCTTAAGGTGGAGAATGTACAATTAAAAAAAGTGAAGGCTTATTGACTGCATCCAAGTCAATACTCCTTTCAAATTAAGGTGGGCGTGTGCCATTGGCTAAGGAAATACAATACATCAATCAAAACTAATACAGCCAACGGCACCGGGCTGTACACTCCTACTCGCCCTTATCAAATCCCGCAGGCTGCAAGGTGCTTTGCCGGGCTTACTCCGGTCGCCGGCCCTTCACCGCAGCCTTCAGGGCTTTGCTAAGGTCGGGTATCCGCTCCCATCCCGCACGCAATTCGCGTTTCAGATTCAAGCAATTCTTCAATCCAGCTTCTTTCAAATTTCTTTCCTACCTTAGATTCGTCTCAAAACACCAAACCCATGAAAACCCTGAGCTTAATTTTCACCTTCGTCTTCCTATTCCAAATCAACCAATCCAAGGCCCAAGCTCCCCAAACAGATTCCCTCCCTGCTAACCCGAATTACGATGAAAATCTGGCCAAAAAACTAGGGGCAGATGCCTTTGGAATGAAAAAATACAAGCTGGTCATTCTCAAAACCGGCGCAACTACCAGCACCGACAAATCACTCATCGAAAAGAGTTTCAATGGGCACATGGAAAACATCAACCGCTTGGTTAAAGAAGAAAAACTAATTGTGGCTGGTCCGCTTAGCAAAAATGAAAAGACCTACCGCGGAATTTTCATTTTTCAAGGAGTGGAAACAAACGAAGAACTTCAAAAAATACTGCAAACCGATCCTGCCATAGCAGCAGGCTTTCTCGACTTTGAAATTTACACCTGGTATGGATCTGCCGCATTACCCGAGTATTTGCCCATTTCCGATAAAATTTGGAAATCCAAACCCTGAGAACATCCCTCTGCATATGAACAGGTTCAAATTTTCAATTCTATTCCCAATACTCACTTTGAACACCTCCATTTCAACGCATACCCAAGCCCAAATCAGGAATTACCTGAATGAATTGCCTCAACCCAAAAAAGATTCTATTGAGCAACTTTATTCGCGTATCCTAAGCCAATTTCCTGAAATACCTATCAGCTTTAGCGATGGAAAAAACGCTGAGGGAAGAATAGTCACCAATCCCAGCATAGGATTTGGGCAAACTCAACTTGCCTATGCAGATGGCTCAAGCAAATCCATTTTCAAGGTAGGAATCAGTTCAACCAAAACAGGAATTTCAATTTACTTCATGGGCTTAAGCGATAAGAATTTCCTCAAAAACCGATTTCAATCTCAATTGGGCAAAGCCAAAATTACCGGATATTGCATCGCTTATAAAAGCTTGGATTCTGCTCAAGTTGATTTTTTACTCGCTGAAATACTTGCCTTTCTTCAATAAATTGATATTACCTTTTCCTAACCACATAAAGTTATGGCATACATTCAAACCGGAATAAACCAGCCTGGCATTGTAGAATTATTATTTTACAAGTTCTCAACGGGAAATGCTTTGTCCAATTTGGCTCAAACCTTATTGCTCGGAAAATCACCATTAAGTTCGGGTGAACGCGAACTAATTGCCGCTTATGTCTCCCACCTCAATGCCTGCGAATTTTGCCATTCATCGCATGCGGCGGCTTGCATTGTCCATCTAGGCGATCAAGGCCAACTCATTTCAGAGGTAATTACAAACCTGGAAACCGCAAATCTTTCTGCCAAAATGAAAGCGTTGCTAAAAATTGCAGCCAAAGTTCAGGAAAGCGGAAAACGAGTAAGTGCAAATGATATTGAACACGCAAAATCACTTGGTGCAAATGAGGAAGAAATACACGATACTGTGCTTATTGCCGCAGCTTTTTGCATGTTCAACAGATATGTAGATGGCCTAGGGGCTTCATCTGCCAGTCCGGAAGAATATGCCGAAATGGGCAAACGCATGTCGAAAGGCTACAAAATGCCCCCGCGTTTTTTAAAAAACCTGGTCTTGAAATTGATGCGAAAGCGCCCAACCAATCCTTGAACAACAAGGAATACCTGCTCAGTTTATTTACCCGGATAAATTAACTCATCCACCCGCTCAATGGTAAGCGGTTTTTCAATGCAATCCACAACAAAAGGATAATCCTTGCAACGCAAATAATCTGAATTGGTAATAGTTGTACACAATAAAATTACCCGTATCTCAGAATCAACCAGCTTACTCAATTCATCCAGGAAACGCCACCCATCAAACATAGGCATCGTTAAATCCAAAAACAGAATCTCCGGTGTATGCATTCCACTTTGAAGACGTATCAAGGCCTCTTGTGCATTCAAATAATCTTCAACCTGAATATTTGGATCGAACTTATTAAACAGACGCTTATTGACGAAGTTGTTAATCGGATCATCATCTACCAGCATTACCAAGTTTGGCCGCTTACCGGGTGAATAAAACATTTTCCGCTCAGAAAACGACTTGAGTGAGTAAATCACATTGTTCAATTGATGCACAACTTCATTCAATTGACTTGAAGATAGTTTCAAATTTGCTGTTAACTCTTTCAACTCCTTGGCATCTACTTGCTCATCATCCAATAAAGCAGATAATCCCATAATGTTAGCTACAGGCAACCTCAATGCATGGGATGTCAAATACCCAAAATCACTAAGGCGTTTCTGCAATTCAATCAATTGATTCTGGATGCTCATCCGATGACTTACATCGTAAACAAACATTAAAAATCCAGATTCCTGACCATCTACAAAGCGGTTTACATGAATTTCAACCCATTTGGCATCCGCACCTTTGCAAGTCAATTGAACCTCCTGAAATAGGCGACTCTTTTCGCCCAACAAAAGTAATTCTTGAAATAATTCGCGTGGATAATGAATTAAAAAGGTAATCGACTTATTCAACAATTCAAGCCTATGAAATCCCAAAAGCTCACTCAATGCCTGATTGCAATCTTTAATTACTCCGGCTGCCGAAACAAAAACAATAGGCTGAGCAGAATTTTGAAAAGGTGCTGGAATTAACATCGAAACAATCAGTATTTATTGGCAATATAGACGGAATTCCCGCTCTTTTCTTTTAGATTTTTCTGATTTTAATAGCAAAAATAAGAGGTCATTTTACCCCAAATTCATAAAAAAAGAGGTTGCTTGTATTAAGCAACCTCTTTTTAGGTTAAAGCTCTACTTGAATTAGCGAATAGCTGCTTCAAACAATGGGTTTTTGAAGAAACGGAAGAATTCCATATCGTCTTTTGCCATGTTACGCACTTTTCCATTCATAGATACCGCACGAGCTAAGTTTGTGGTTAACACATCTTGGTTATTCATGCGAGCACCGGCAATGGCGCGCAAGTAGTAGTGCTCCCAGCTCAAATTATCTGGATTCATATTGTCAATAGCCACTTTTGCACCATTGGCATCTCCATTCAACAAACTGGCAAGCGCCGTGTTGAAATCGGTTTTGTTTGATTTTTGGAACAAGCTTACAGCTAATGCATAATTGCCTTTTTTCACCGCAAATACACCCAAATTGTAATAAGTATTTTCACCTGCACTAAGTGCTTCGTTGTACAAACGCTCAGCTGCTGCCAAATCGCCGTTTGCACGAGCAACTGCGCCTTGGTTAGCAAGAACTTTACCGTTTTTAGGACTGATAGCTGCTGCTGAATTCAACAATTGACCAGCATCTGCCAATTTACCTTGTTTAATTTTCAAAGCAGCAAGTTCATTTAAACCTTTCCACTCTGATGCATTACGTGAATTGTATGCAACCAAAGCTTCTTCTTTTTTGGTTTCGTCGCTTGAAATGATAGCCAAGTGATACAACTCATCGTTGCTTAGCTGGTCATATTTTCCATAGAAATTCATCAAATCAGCTTCGGTTTTGAAAGGTTTTGAACCCAAAACAACTAGCTCAGAACGACGCAATTTAGGGAGGATAGTTTCAGTAGCCTTTTTCCAAGAAGCTTGGTAATCAGCACGCAATTTAGCTTCACGCTCATCGTCGCTTAATGATTTGTCATTAATTACAGCAATCATGGCGTCTTTATCAGCCAAATTGCTGTTAGAAAGTTCAGTTGCAAAACCAGCCCAATCTTCAGCAAGCATATAGCCCATTGCAAAGTTTGAATCGTTTGCTTGTGAGAAACCTAGTTTTTTCAATTCTTTTTTGAAGAATGCAAAAGTAGATTCTGAACGACCTTTTGAAAGGTTGTTATTGCGGTCCAATTCTCCATCAGGTGAAGCAGTAGCATTGATAGAAATTCCTTTGATAATCCAGTTTGGATCTTTTTTCAAGGTGTTTTTCAACTCAGCAATTTGCTTTTTGTTGTCAACCAATTTACCTTGTTTGAATGCCGGATTGAATTTAGCAACATCCATTGGGAAATAGATGGATACTGATTTTGAAGTCAATTCTGGCTTGTAGTTATCACCCATCATATACACTTCATCTTTGAATTGAACCAAAGAAGCAGTTGTGATAGTACCCTCAACCATGATGGTATCCGAAACCGGAATATTGTTACCGTTGTAAGTGAAACGAGGAAACAATTTCACTCGTTTCATGTCGGCTGTGTAAGGAATTTTATCCGAATAAGACAATTTACCACCCAATTTGGCATCTAAAGTTGCATCGGCATCAACTGTAGCTTTATTGCCTTTAATGGTGATTGATTTCAAGGCTATTTCTTTTCCTTCAGCAGTTTTGAGGTAGGGCTGAAATGTAACAACCGACTTGGCTTTAATTGATTTTGGAGGAACGGTACCGCTGATAACAACCGATACAGAATCACCTCTCATCTCAAGTGGGTCTGGAGTTACTGAGTACATGTTGCGGGAGAAATTGTTAGTACCGCAAGCACCTAAAATAACCGACCCTGTAATAGCCAAAGGCAGAAGTTTTTGTGCAAAATCCTTCATTGTGTCTTAATTTTGTGGTGCAATTATAGTTTATTTGACATTTGCAACCTAAAAAAATTCGCTTTGTACATCATCAAAATCAAAGGAAAAGCTAAGATTCCTGACTATTTACAGGTTAGAGACGATAACTTCACATTAATCTGTTACACCAGAACCGACCGCCCTGAAAAAGCCTTGGAAAAATGCGGCTTAGCTGCTCATGTTGAGTACATTAAATCGGTAATGAACGAAATTCCGTTCGGCAAGATGACTAAAATTAATCTGCAATGAGTAACAACCAAACCATCATTCGTTTGGAAGGCGTTAGTATCTTCCAACAAGACAATTTGGTTCTTTCTGAAGTAAACCTTCAAATTGCTCCTGCCGAGTTTGTTTACCTTACAGGAAGCACCGGTAGCGGAAAAAGTAGCTTATTGAAAACCCTTTACGGCGAATTGAAGCTTGAACGCGGACTTGGTGAGGTTGCAGGCTATCACTTAGATACCTTAAAAAAGAAAGACATTCCCTACCTGAGGAGAAAGCTGGGAATCATTTTCCAGGATTTCCAATTGCTTTTCGACCGTAACGTTGCCGAAAACCTGTTCTTCGTGCTTAAAGCAACTGGATGGACAAATCCAGACGAAATGGCCGCTCGAACTGAAGAAGTGCTCAACTTGGTCGGACTGGGTTCCAAACTACACAAAATGCCTTTTGAACTGAGTGGTGGTGAACAACAACGTTTGGCCATTGCTCGTGCATTGATTAATAAACCAGCACTTATTCTTGCTGATGAACCAACTGGTAATCTCGACCCTCAAACCAGCGAAGACATTCTGCAACTTTTGCATTCACTTATCCATCAAGGAACTTCGGTACTCATGGCCACTCATGATTTCCGTGTGATGGACCGTTTTCCTGCACGAACCATTCGCTGCCAAGATGGAAAAGTAATTGAAATGTAATCTCACCAACAATGCATAAAAAATGCCGGCACAAGTTGTGCCGGCATTTTTGTTTGTGGTTATTTTGGATTAGTTCACCACCCAGGTTTCATTTCCTGCAATCAACTTATCCAAATTAGGCGTGCCTTTCAGCTCCTTAATGTGGTTAATTTGATCGTTAAACAAATGATCATAAGAAGCCTTATCCGGATTCACATAGAACACACCGAATGGACGTGGGAAATGTCCTTCCACTTCCGGATCATCATAGAAACGACTGAGCAAGGTTGCTTTCACCAAATCATATTCATCGTGAATCCATAGGTCATTTGCTGAAACCTCACTCAGGTTAACAATAACCGGTTTAAATCCATCCAGCTTGATACCTTTATCATTGTTCTCACCAAAAACAAGCGGTTTTCCATGCTCCATAAATAAGGTTTCCAATTTCTTGGTTCCTTTCTCTGTGAACACTTCAAATGCGCCGTCATTAAATACCGAGCAGTTCTGGTAAATCTCTACCAAAGAGGTTCCGGTATGTTCATACGCTCTTCGAATCATGGCTTGCTGATGTTTTGGATCACGGTCCATGGTACGAGCCACAAATGTTGCATCAGCACCCAAACTCAAAGCTACTGGATTAAAAGAATAATCCACACTACCATAAGGTGAAGATTTGGTTACTTTTCCTTTTTCTGATGTGGGTGAATACTGACCTTTTGTTAAACCGTAAATTTGATTATTGAATAACAATACATTCAGGTCGATATTCCTTCTTAGCATGTGAATGAAGTGATTGCCACCAATCGACATAGAATCACCATCGCCGGTTACCATCCAAACGCTAAGTTCTGGGCGCGATGCCTTTAAACCTGTTGCAATGGCAGCAGCCCGTCCGTGAATGGAATGCATTCCATAGGTATCCATGTAATAAGGAAAGCGCGATGAGCAACCAATTCCTGATATGAATACAAATTCTTCTTTGGGTCTTCCCAAATCAGGCAAAACCGTTTGAACCTGCTTCAGAATAGAATAATCGCCACAACCCGGACACCATCTTACTTCCTGGTCAGAAACGAAATCTTTTGAGGTTAATTTATTATCTACAACGTCCATTTGATTTTTTGTTTAAGGGTTGATCAGGCAAGTATTTCTTTAATTTTGGCTACCACTTCATTGGCCATAAATGGTTGACCTTGAATTTTGTTGTACGGAATTGCGTCAACATAGTATTTATCACGAATGATTTTAACCAATTGACCATTGTTCAATTCAGGTACAACCACGGTTTTGTATTTCGATAGCAATTCGCCCAGGTTTTTAGGGAATGGACTCAGGTAGCGCACGTGGGCATGAGCCACACTGTAGCCTTCACGCTGAAGCATTCCGGCAGCAGTTTTCAATGCACCATAGGTTCCTCCCCATCCCAACATGAGTAAATCACCTTGTTCCGGACCGCTATCAATGGTTTGCTCGGGAATGTAATTGGCTACCAAATCCACTTTCTCCTGACGCAAATGAACCATTTGTTCGTGGTTTACCGGATCATACGAAATGTTTCCTGTAATATTTTGTTTCTCAATACCACCAATGCGGTGTTCAAGTCCTTTGGTACCTGGAATAGCCCAGGGTCTTCCTAGTTTCTCATTGCGCTCGTAAGGCATGAATTTTGGTTCATCTGCTTTACGTTCTGAAGCAAAACTTACCGGGATTTTAGGCAAATCGGCTTGTTTTGGGAAACGCCAAGGTTCTGCGCCATTGGCAATGTATCCATCACTTAAGAAAAACACCGGAATCATGTGATTGAGAGCAATGCGACAAGCTTCAAATGCCATTTCAAAGCAATCTGCCGGAGACTGAGCTGCAACAATCACAACCGGACATTCACCGTTTCTGCCATAATAGGATTGCAGCAAATCGGCTTGCTCGGTTTTGGTTGGCATACCTGTACTTGGTCCGGCACGCTGAATATTCACTACAACCAATGGCAATTCCAACATGGTTGCAAGTCCAATTGCTTCGGTTTTCAAAGCAATACCCGGACCTGAAGAACCTGTAATGGCAAGGTTACCACCAAATGCAGCACCTATTGCCGAACAAATACCGGCAATCTCATCTTCGGCCTGGAAGGTTTTAACATCAAAATGCTTGTATTTGGAAAGCTCATGCAAGATATCAGATGCCGGAGTAATTGGATATGTTCCATAAAACAAAGGCAATCCGCATTGCTGTGAAGCAGCTACTAAACCCAATGCCGCAGCTTCGTTGCCCATAACGCTCCGGTAAACACCTGGAGCCATTTTAGCTGGTGCAACCTTAAAGCGATTGGCAAACATTTCGGTGGTTTCGCCATAATTCCAACCTGCTTGTAGCACTTTCAAGTTGGCATTCATTACCGCTTCTTTCTTGCGGAATTTATCCTTGATGAAGTTAATGGAACTATCCATCGACCTATTGTACATCCAGTAAATCAAACCCAATACAAACATGTTTTTGCAACGGTCGATTTCCTTTACCCCTAGTCCACTATCGGCCAAGGCTGAACGTGTTATTTTGGTTACATCAATGGTTTTTAGATCATATTTAGCTAAAGAACCATCGGTTAATGGATTTTGATTTTCAGGAACATTGGCAAGACGCATATTTTTGGCATCAAAACCATCTGAATTTGCAATAATTACGCCTCCTGTTTTCAGGTGTCTGATATTGGCTTTCAAGGCTGCCACATTCATCGCAACAAGCACATCGCATTGGTCGCCTGGTGTGTGAATAGCGGTTGAGCCAAAGTGAATCTGAAATCCTGAAACACCGGCTAGTGTACCTTGTGGGGCGCGGATTTCCGCCGGGAAATCCGGGAAGGTAGCCAGGTCGTTCCCAAACAATGCAGCTGCATTGGTAAACTGCGTGCCGGTTAATTGCATACCGTCACCACTGTCACCTGCAAAGCGGATAACCACCGACTCCAATTCTTTTTCTATTATCTGGTTCATACTTCTTGATTAACTCAGGCCTTCCTGAGGGTATACGAATTTAGACCTGTAAAGCAGATTTTACCGCTGATTTATGTCATTTAAAACACAAACTGAAATCAACTTACACAAGTCTAACACTTATTAGAAAAATCAGTTTCACATTTTTTCAACGAAAAAATCCGGACCTCCATTTTCAGGAAATCCGGATTTCAAAAATTTGGCTTTAACCTATTGCAAACTTAACAATTTGAAAGATTTACGAAAGGATGCAACAACTCCCAATCCTCCTTCAACATTAGAATACTGCGGAAAGGGTTCTGAAAAAGGATCGTCTCCGTAATAATTCTCCCTGCGTCGATGGTACTCATAGTAAGCCTTATCGCAGGTCAATAAGTAGGCTCCTATCCAAGTTTTTGTGCTTCCTTGCCAGGAGTTATCGTACGACTCACAGGTATTAACCAGCATTTCGCCTTCCTTGCCGGTATTTTGAACATATTTTCCGCATAACTCGTAAGCCGTTGTATCGCCGCTGAAATCTGATATGAATGTGAATTCATTGTAGGTACGGTAATAATAAACTTCATTTCCTGGATCCTTCCATTCCGATTTTATGCGAATTCGGGTTCCGGAATTGGGATCATACACGCGTTGGTAATCCACCAAACTTAATGGAATAGGGTTAACTGGAATCGTTGTTGAGCCTTTTACCTGAACAGCTCCTTTTTTTGCACTTACAGTGTAGGTGACACCTGGTTTAATCAAAGAACCTTTAGATGAATAGTAATACTGCTTGATTTCATCAAACACTAGGGTATCAACTAAACCTTCTGAACTGGAAAGTACAACCTCTGCGCCAGGTTCATAAACAATATCCGAACTACTCCCTGAGCCAAAAACCGGTCTCGACCAAGATAAATCAACTCTTATTTTTTCTTCCGGACTCAAAAATGTAAAAAGTACCAATTTCTTTTCGGTCTTGGGAGGGTCGATATTTGTAACCAGTTTTTCGCAAGAACTCAAGCCAATCCAGGCAAAAAGTGCCAATGTATATAATTTGATTTTCATGACTTAGAATTTAATGTGGTAAGAAACGGATGGAATAAGTGGAAATAAGGAAACTTGCTTCAACACACGAGTCGAATTACCGGAAAACGAGTTTGAATAAGCGATATAATAAAAGAATGGATTCATGCGGTTATACAGGTTGTACACGCTGAATTCAAATGTGCGTTGGTACTTTTCAAATTGCTTGGTTACCTGCAAACCAATATCCATTCGGTGATAGGCTGCCATTCTAAATGCTCCCCGGTCTGTGTATTGGGATACCAGGTTGTAGTTGTAAAACTGCTCGGCTGCGTTTCTACCCGGATTGTGTGTTGGTGCATTGTAATCGGAAATGGGAAGGGTAATTGCATTGCCGGTGCCATACACCCAGGTTCCGCTCAACGTAACGCCGTTTTGTTCCTTTTTCATTTCTTGAATTTTCCAGATTCCTACCAATGAAATATCATGGCGGCGGTCGTATTTAGCATAAAATTTCCGACCAAAGTTTAATTCATCAAACTGCAACTGAGTCCAGGATAACGTATAGCCTATCCAACCCGAAAATTTGCCGCTTTTCTTTTGAATCAAAAATTCAGCTCCATAGCTCCAACCGCGACCTGAAGTAATGTTCTCCTCCCAATTGTAATTGTCTTGAAGATTTCCTGAGCCATCAAACTCAAGTTCAACAAAACTTGCACCCTCTTTGTAAGCGATTACATTTTTAGATTCCTTGTAGTAACCTTCCACACTAATCAGCAACTCTTTTTCTACCAAATCCTTAGCCAAACCACCCGCAACTTGCCAACTGTTTTGCGGCTTTAATACATCGGATGAAGGCACCCAAAGGTCGGTTGGTAATCCAATGCCCGTATTTGAAATCATGTGAATGTATTGGTTCATGGTTGCAAATGAACCTTTGGCAGCCAAATCCGACTTTAATTGATAAAGGACACTTAAGCGCGGTTCTGCACGGAAATAATTTTTGGTTTGTGCCTTGAAATGAGAAAGACGAAGACCTCCGTTCATCTTCCAACGGGTTCCCAATTTCAAATCATCCTCCACATAAACTGCATTTTCAAAGGAGCTGATTTGATTCTTTTTCTGCTGATCAAGTCCTGAAAAATCATCTTTTAGAACAATTGCAGAAGGAGTAAAAACGTGATTGATTAAATGCACACCTGAACGAATGGTATGCCTGGGATTGGGCCTATAATCCAAATCATACTTGATGGAGATATCACGAATTCCTGAAGAATAACTCAATAGGAATTTACTGTTATCAATTTCAGATTCGGCAGAAATTCCAAAATCATAATTACTAAAAACAAGTGACGTATTTGCAAACAATCTCGGATTAAACAAATGGTTCCACCTTAAAGTTCCTGTTGCATTTCCCCATGAAATTCCGGCATTATTTGAATTTCCTGCTCCATCTTTCGATTTCAGGTAAAAACGGTCACGACCTAAATAACCACTCAGAAAAAATCGATTCTTCTCGTCTAATTCATAATTGGCTTTGGCATTCAAATCGTAAAAGTAATAGCCAACTGTTCCCTCTGCGGGCATCAAGGGCCTCGTTAGAATGTCAAAATAGGTGCGCCTACCAGATACCAAAAATGAGGATTTCTTTTTTATGATTGGACCTTCCAAAACAAGCCTTGAACTCAGAATACCAATGCCTGCTTCGCCGTGAATTTCCTCCTTATCGCCATCCTTCATTTGCATTTCTAATACAGAGGATAATCGTCCTCCATAGCGTGCCGGAAAACCACCTTTTGTTAATTCAACCGATTTTAATGCATCTCCATTAAACAAAGAAAAGAACCCAAACAAGTGAAATGCATTGTAAACTGTGGCATCATCAAGGATGATTAAATTTTGGTCTGGCCCACCTCCACGCACATACAATCCCGAGTTACCTTCTCCTCCTTTTTGTACCCCAGGCAACAATTGAATCACCTTTAACACATCCTTTTCACCCAACAAGGCCGGTATCTCTTTGATTTGATGAACAGGAATTTCAATTGTACTCATCCGGGTTTGTTCACTTATCTTCTGATAACTTTTTTGTGCGCTGATTACAACTTCCTGCAATTGCTTATTGTCTTCCAACTCAACATCCAAGGTTTTATCAGCTGTCAGTAAAAATCGAAAAGCTCTTGGTGCATAGCCAACATAAGAAACCAACAGTTCAATACTGTCTGAAGGTACCGTTAAACTAAAAAATCCATAATTGTTGGTTACAGTTCCGGTTTTGAGAGCGGGAATGGCAATGCTGGCACCGGGAAGCAATTCACCACTCCCCTTTTCGGTAACATAACCGCTGATGGTAAACCTGGGCTTTTGCTGAGCATTGGCATGCAAAGTCAACAGAAGTAACCAGATAAAATAACTAATTTTTCTGTACATAGAATTTGGGTTCATTGGGTATATGATCCCTGAAAAACGAAATACCCCTATCTCTCTTCTTCAAAAAGGTGAAAAATAACTTTTTCGCTTTCAGCGGCTTACAAATAAATAAAACCTTTTGAGGTTTTGCTAATCGAATAAAAAGGTGAAGTGTTAAAATTTATTCTTCCACATCATACTCTCCACAGGCTTCACTCCTCGCTTGTTGTACTTAGCGTTCTTCTTGGTATTGTACATGGTTTCGATATCGCCTTCAACAACAAAATAAATCAATTGGCCAATAGGCATGCCGGCATAAATCCGCACTGGTTGCGCACAGCTAATTTCTAAAGTCCAAGTATTGCAAAAACCAACATCTCCCTTACCGGCTGTGGCATGAATATCAATCCCTAAGCGACCTGTGCTTGATTTTCCCTCTAGAAAAGGAACATGCTTATGCGTTTCTGTGTATTCTGCGGTAACACCTAAATACAGGGTATTGGGTTGAAGTACAAAACCTTCTTGTGGAATTTCAAAGGTTTCAATTTTATTGTGCTCACGAGCATCCAACACACGATCCTTATAAGTAGCAAGGTAACGACCCAAATGAACATCGTAACTGTTAGTACCCAAACATTCAGGACGAAAGGGTTCAATCAATATGGTTCCAGCTTCAATTTCTTCAAGAATGCGCTTGTCGGATAAAATCATGATTTCGATTTTTAGCAAATAAAAAGTTTTTTCACTTTATTTTAGGCCAATAATTTCACCAATTCAATCATGGAAGCATCAAACCTTGGAATAGGAAGCAGAGTTCGTCACGCCCAATTTGGCGATGGCGTTATTACCAATGTAAAATCAGAAACCTATAAAATTACCTTCATTCAGGAAGGTCCCAAAGAAATCTCACGCTTCCAACATAGCATGGAAATTATTGATGGAGTTGATGCTCCGGAAGATTTGATTAGCAGTGCCGAAATGGAAAAAACTCTGATTGGCATTCTTAGAAGATGGACCGAAGTTCCAGAGCATGTAAGCTTACACGGAAAATGGACCGGCGGGAAAATGATTCTTCAACCTGGCGACAGAAACATGGCGGGAAAGGAAATTCCAATTGATACCTTTTTTCATAAAATTGTAATGCTGCGTGACCGACTTCGCGTTATGGAACAGCGCATCAACGCGCACGATAAACTAAGCGATGAAGACAAAGTAAACTTGCAGCAATACCTTACAAGAATCTACGGTACCTTAACAACCTTCAATGTGTTGTTCAAATTTCCACACGATAATTTTGTAGGCGAAAAAGGCGGGAAAGAAGATTAACTCCCGCTTTTGCCAAGTTCTGATTATTCAAGTATTTTCTGAAAGCACACACTGCTCTCCACTCCTTCGTATTGCCCATAATTGGGAATTTTGAAATAGGACGCCTTTTCGTAGGCTCTTATGGCTTCCTTCTGCAGGTGACCCGTTTCGAGAATGCAGGAATTTGCGCCTAAACTTTTTGCCCAGTTTTCAAGAGCCTCAACTACAATTCCCGCATAGCCATTGCCACGAAACGCGGGCCTTACAAACATTCTTTTGATTTCAAATACGCCTTCTTGGTAAGGTTTTATTGCCCCACATGCTACGGCTACTCCATCAATTCTTCCGAGAATAACATAGGGAATTGAATCAACCTGATTAAACTGTGCAAAAAACGAATGCTCTTCTCCATCCAATACGCGAAGGTGAGCATCAAGCAAGGTCACCAGATTTAAAAAATCAGGATTAGATGAAGTTGTTTTTTCGAGAACCAACAACGGAAAAACGATTAGAATAAGCCGTTGGTTTCGGCTTCAATTTTTGAAATGATTGAACCCAAATGCTCGGAGTTTTCCGCAAAGTTCAAATCATCCACTTCAATAATAATATGCTTTCCACGGTAGGAAGTAATCCAAGCTTCGTAACGCTCATTCAAACGACGCAGATAATCAAGACGAATACTGTCTTCATACTCCCTGCCACGTTTTTGAATATTGTTAACCAAACTTGGAATGCTGGCACGCAAATAAATCAACAAATCAGGCGCTTTTACGGTTTGAACCATCGACTCAAACAAGCGTTGGTAGGTTTCAAAATCGCGTGAACTCATTAAGCCCATGCTATGAAGATTGGGTGCGAAAATATTCGCATCTTCATAAATGGTCCTATCTTGTATAACGTTTTTCTTTCCTTTTTGAATCTGAAGAATGGAATTGTAGCGGGTGTTTAGGAAATAAATCTGCATGTTAAAACTCCAACGCTGCATATCTTCATAAAAGTCGCTGATGTAGGGATTATCTTCTACATTTTCGTAGTGCGGCTCATATTTATAATGCTTCGCCAGTAAAGTGGTTAATGTGGTTTTACCTGACCCAATGTTTCCTGCAATCGCTAAATGCATAATCTCTTCTCCAATACAAACAACAATAATACAGGAATCAAAGCAAATCAGAAAAGGAAAATTAAGGATATCACTGTGCTTCAGGCACCAATTATTGCATTTGATTATTGATTGGGTTGGTTTGAACCAAAATCCAAAATCTTTTTTGTTTCCAAGCCCTGTGGCTTATTTTGCAGAATGAAACTTCAGTTTTTTGGCGCTGCACGCATGGTTACCGGCAGCAAACATTTGCTTACCCTTAACGATGGAACCAAAATTCTGTTGGATTGCGGACTGGTTCAAGGCAAATTAGAAAACCGGGAGGATTTGAATCGAAAATTCGGATTTAATCCTGCAGAAGTGGATTACCTGATTTTATCACATGCCCATATCGACCATTCCGGTTTGATTCCTCGACTGGTGCGTGAGGGTTTCAATGGTATCATTTTCTGCACAGCGGCAACTCATGATTTGTGCAAGCTCATGCTCATGGATTCATCGCGGATTCAAGAAGATGATATCAAATACCTGAACAAAAGACGAATCAAAAAAGGCCTCCCTCCCGTTGAACCACTTTACGAAGAAGAGGATGTCATCAAGGCATTAAGCTTGATGCAGGAATTGGAGTACGACCAGGTACTGCGCATCAATGCCAACCTAAGTGTTCATTTTACAGACGCGGGCCATCTGCTGGGCTCGGCATGTGTGCACCTCAAAATAAGAACGGCCCCGCGCAAATTTGTTCACTTATCCTTCACCGGAGATATTGGTAAATATGGTGATTCCATACTCAGAGATCCTCAACCTTTTCAAGCTCCGGATTATTTGATTTGTGAGTCGACTTATGGGAATAAACTGCATCCAACAGTTGGAGATGCGCGCGAAGAATTACTGTCCATTATTAAGCATACCTGCATTGATAAAAAGGGAAAACTAATTATTCCGGCATTTAGCGTTGATAGAACCCAGGAGATTATCTATTTACTTGATCAAGCTTGGAATGAAGGGCTTCTGCCCAATATTCCGGTTTTTGTTGATTCGCCACTTTCTGTTAAAGCTACCGATGTAATGCGAGAGCACAACGAATGTTACCGCGATGAATTTTTAGATTACATAGCCAAAGATTCAGATCCTTTTGGATTCAAGAATTTGAAGTTCATTACCGATGTGGAAGAGTCGAAAACGATAAACGCAAAAAAAGAGCCATGCATTATCATCTCGGCAAGCGGAATGGCCGAAGCAGGAAGGATCAAACATCATATTGCAAACAACATTCAAAAGCCATCTACTACTATTTTGCTTGTTGGGTACTGTACCCCTGAAAGCTTAGGAGGTCGATTAAAATCAGGTGCTTCCTCAGTAAGAATTTTTGGTGATGAATACCCTGTTAAAGCTGAAGTTCGCTCCCTTGATTATTATTCAGCACATGCTGATTACGAAGAAATGCTCAAGTTTTTGGGAGAGATGAAACCTAAAAAAGTTCGAAAATTATTTCTGGTACATGGAGAATACGAAAATCAATTGGCCTTCAAAGAAAGGCTACTTGATGTTGGATTCAGGCATATTTACATACCAGGACATGGCGAGAGTTTTGACCTGAATTAAGCCAGCCTTCCTAGATCAAACATCAAAGGCACTATGCCCTTCTTCATTAAGCTCAGGAGATTGAATTAGGCTTGAAAAAACCAAACCATTGAAAGCGGGTGTAAATCTAACCGCTAAAAGCGAATGCCTTTGTTCCAATTCAGCACTTGAAACCGGCTCCGACATCAGCTTTTGAATTAAGGCCTGCGCCTGAAGTGCAGATTGGAAACTATGAATGCGCATTTCCGAAATAAGTTTTGATGCACATTCCGCGCTTGCCAACAAATGCCCACCGCAATACATCGTGCAATGCCTTATTAACTGATCTTCCCCATTGAGTATTGAAATTCCTGATTTCTCTAAAAAGGCAGATAATAATTCAGGGTTATCAAAACTTCTTAGAGATACATTGTAATGGTAGGAAGACTCTTTGATTAACAAGTCAGGAAAGGGCCTATTGCTTGCCAAAATCAAGTTAAAAGGAATCTGGGAAAATACTTCTCTGATTAAAAACAGGGCAAAATCAACCTGCTTTCTGCGTGTAAAATCCCCCACAAATAAGGTGTACAAACCCTTTCGATTTGAGGTTTTCAGCTCCAAATTTAAGAAGGGAGGAAGAAACCAAACTGAATTACCAAACCGATTTAACAAGCGTTTATAGGCTTCCGGCTGATTGGTCAAAATCAGTTGTGCATGTTTAAGCACCGAACTGAAACGATTCAATCGCATGGTTTCCAATCGCCATTCAATTGGACTAATTCTTGCCCGCAATTGAAATGGAACTTGCATACCGTCGCCAGAAAGTCGAACTATCTTTTGCCTGTATTTTAACATAGGTTCCTTAAGAAAAAACGCCGACTCCAATCCCCAAAATAAGATTGGTGCAAGCTCGGATAGCAAATGCTTTAACAAGAGATGATGCGCACTTTCGGCAATTAAATCAGGCACATCAAATTGCCTGCAAAACGTTTTCCTTGGAATATAAAATCGAATGCTTTTACACAAATCCTTCAACTCGGTTGGTACCTTTTGTTTCCTCCGGGAAGGTAAATGCAGGTAAATATCAACTCCATGCGCTGCCAATTCGCTTATTTCATTAAAAAAAGCCAACTCCTCAAGTGTATTCCGTGTCGACGGAAACACAAGACTTACAACATGCAACGGTTTTCTCAAGGCCTTAGTGAAACTTAGTCATCAAAGCTTCCAATTGCTTTGATTCTGCATTCCAATTTAAATCTTCAATCGCTTTTTTGCAATTTTTACTCAAGCCGAGTAATAAGTCGGAATTGGACAATGCAAATTGAATTGAGGCTCTTATGGAGTCAGCGTCCGGTTTACTCAGTAAAGCTACTTGATACCTTAAATTTAGTGCAGAATATTCTTCAAAATCAGAACATAGCTGCGGGAGTCCCGCATGGATATAATCAAAAAACTTATTGGCCAATGAATACCTGTAACTCAAACCCAATGGTTCCAACACATTAAATCCCAATTGGCATTGGGGGGTGATTCGTTTTAACTCATCCGGTTTGATATAACCAAGAAATTCAATTTGTTGATTCAATTTTTTCTCTTCAACTCGTCCTCGTAGGCTTTTACTCAAATCACCTTCTCCGGCAATCCAAACTTTCACAGGCAATCCTTCAACTGCTTCAATCAATTGCTCCAAACATCTTCCGGCGTTTAGTGCGCCTTGATAGAGAATTGTAAACTCTTTTTGAATTTCGACATCCGTGTTCATTTCCGGTTTCAGCTCCGGAACATTTCGAATACTATAAAAGTGCAATCCAAACTTTTTGCTAAACAAATCGGCTAACAAAGGACCAACGGTCATTCTCATATCTGTAAGCGGTACAAAGGCCTCTTCTACCTGATTCCAGATTGCCCGAATAATGGGTTTATTCAACAATTCCGGCACCTCGGTAAAATATTCATGCGAGTCAAGTAACAATTTTCGTTGCCCCAGAATTTTGGCCAATCCTGCTCCCATTAAAGTATCTGTATCGGCCGCCCCTATCCATTCGGATTGATTTTTCATCAGAAACAAAAACAAGCGAACCTGAAATTCAAGATAGAACAAAACACCCTGATTATACTTGCATACCAATCGGACTTGCTTGAATTTTTCATTTCCAAGAGGCTTGGAGCCTGGCAACAAGCGGCCAACAAGTACTACTTCAAACTCCTTGGAAAAGGTGCTACAAATCCGCCTCATACGTTGGTCGTAGTTAAGGTCGGTACTTACGCAGAATATGATTCGGCTGGCTTTCAATTGCAAAAAAATCGCTGCAAGTTAAACCTAATCAAAACAAGTCCAAATCTAGCTACTCTACACAAAAAAAGAGCTGCCTGAAACTCAGACAGCTCTTTTTCATGTTTCCAGAAAAGGCTTATTGCACTTGAATTTTCCGCGTGAAAATCTGATTTCCACTTTCCAATTGCAGAATATAAATTCCTTTGGATTGGTTTGATAAATCCAATTGTTGCTCCAATGTTGTGCTGCGCTCCAGCTCTTTTTGAAGAATACGTTTTCCGGAAATATCAATTACTGAAACCCGAACTTCATTTTCAGGAACACGAAGCATTTGCAAATTGAAAATACCGGAACTTGGATTTGGATACACCTGCAAAATGTTTTCAAACACTATAGAGGCATCAATTCCGGTGATACATGCATCTGGCAAAACGCGGACATAACGAATAGCTGTTGTACTTGTATTTCCCGACAAATCAGTTACTCTATAATTCACACTGTACAATCCCGGCACATCTCCAAAATACCGATTGCTGGTTTGAGGAATTGGAGGAAGGTTGGTTGTTACCACAAGCCTACTGCGCATTTCAAAATCAGAATTGTAATTGTCAACCAACTCAACTCCTGGATCTACAAATTCACACCACCTATTGATATTCATGGTAGTTCCACCAAGTATTTTTATCTCAGGTGCTTGTCTATCAACTACACGAATTTCACGCATAACAGAGTCTCTGTTACCGGAAGGATCTGTTGCAATAATCCAACGATTGATGGTCTTAAGTGAATTTACCGGAACAACTGCTGGCTGGTAGGAAATGGCAATGGTGTTGCGTGGCCAAACATTATCACTTACCGTAAATCCAGGGTCGATATAAGACTCGTAAACATCCCAAACAATTGGGTTATCGCCTTGCAATTGAATTACCGGAGCAATATTATCGGTTACGCGAATTTCAACCATCACTTCATGGGCAATATTGCCGCTACCGTCTGTTACATTGTAAGGAATAAAATAGGTGCCAACATTGTTCACATCCACTGTTCCCGACCATGTTGGAGTGAGTTGCTTCCAGAAATTATCTTGAATAGTTACCACCTGTTGTAAATCAATTGCTGTATTTACCTGATGCAGGTAATAATTTTTACCCGGTGCATAATTAGGTTTAATAACAGGTCTGGTTGAATCCCCTACAGTTACAAGCCTGTTCACTGAAGCAGTTTTTCCAAAGGCGTCAATAATCAGGTAATTCACATTGTAAATGCCAAGCTTGCTGGTGTCTACATTCGAGGTAATGATTACATGATTTGCGGGTAAAATATTGTCTTGATTATCCCTTGCTACAGCCCCATTTTCCTGGTATTTATTGAATACTTCAACATATTGTTGAGCAGGTCCATTTAAGGTAATGCTTGGTCCTGTTCTGTTTAAAATTACAAATACAGTCCGATACAATGTATCAGATACATTGCCATAATAATCTGTAACAATGTACTTCAGGTAATTTGGTCCAACCTTGGTAATATCAACATTCCCAATCCGCTGAAACCTCGAACTGATGATGCCTTCAATATTGTCATTTGCTGTAATACCCGGATCTATGAATGGTTTGTTAATCTCAGTTTCCATTACCGCAGTACCGTTTAACAAAGCTGTCGGACGGACAGTATCCATTGGATAGTTAACAACAAAATCCTTGAACACACCCATGAAGCTAATGCTCGGATTTAATGTTGTTGGTGAATAGGTAACACCAATGCGCATACGGGTTGATCCCAAACGCTGGTCAATTGGAACCAGAATTTTCTCTGTTTTACTCAAATTCATAGAACCGTTTTCAGCCATCACCAATTCATCGTTGCCAAACATACCATCCATATTCATGTCAATCCAAACCTTGCGGTCTATTGGACTTACGGCTGTTCCAACCGGACGAACCAGTGTTAAATTTTTGCCCTGACCTCTATATAAATTTGCGGTTTGATTGCCTTGAATATTCTGATAACAAGGACTTGTAGCATTGGTGAGGAATGTTGTATCAATGCCACCTTCAAGAATAACACGACTAAGGCCTATACTTCCATCTGACAAAATAATATCATTCAAGCATTGTGGTTCATCGTAAGCTCCAATGTTGATGTAATCGGTTTGAATAATTGAATCTTTACCAAATGAGTTGGTCACAACCAATTTCACGGTGTACTTCGTGCGCAAGGTCAATCTTACAACTGGATTGCGGCTGGTTGGATTTGTACCTAATAAATACTGTGCGGCAGGTGTGAATGTCCAACGCCAGCTATTCGGACCATTCAAACTTTTATCGAACAACCGGAAAGTATCTGTATTAAATCCATTCAATTTATCCGCTTCAAATCGTGCAGTTGGATTGGTAACCACCGGCATAAACAAAACCGATTTACATACCGTATCACTACCGATACAATTGTAAGCCACGTGGCAAAGTGTGCGGTATTGTGTGGTGTTTACCAAGAAAGTTCGGGTTGGATTTGCAGTTGCAGAATCATAAACAAAATCGCCATCTGTATCCCAAGCATAGTTGAAATTCACTCCTGAAGATTGACTTTGAAATTGAATAGGCTGCATACTGTAAATGGTATCCGGAATATTCATTTTGGCAGTAGGCTTTGGATAGGTTGGAGTTTTTATTTCCCAACGAATGGTGAATCCTGCTGAATCATAAGGAACAGGTGGCGGTTGTGGACCAAATTTGTACCGAACAAAAACTTGTTTTCCTCCCCGAACACCATTGATTCTAACACTTGCAGGAATATTTACCAACCCATTTCCTCCAACAGTGGCCAGTACAGGTGCACTTGCATTGGTACCATTGTGAAATACCATCGAATCTGTAGGTAGCATTTTAATACGCTCAAACCAAAAGATTATGCTATCAGCACAAGGTTTAATTAGAATACCCTGACAAGCACCAATACCTCCGCGAGTATAGCTGAAACCAGGTCCGCCTGCACCGAATAAAAAGCCTTCTTCATCGGTAACAACACTTGACCCTGTACCGCTACAAACGGAATAACTGTTTAAAACTTCAAGGTAGTCTTTTATACATGTAGTATCCCAACCTCTTGTATTCCAGGTTTGCAAACAAACACTCCATTTGCCCGGATCACCACCAAAAAACAATGGGTTTTGAGCATAAGGGTTTGAAAAGAAGTTTGGAAAAAAGGGTGGATTATTACACTTATTGCAAGAACTGCTGTCTTCCGAACGGTAAAACCACCAATACCATTGATTCGGACCTTTATCGGATAAATCAACAAATGGGGCATATTCAGCAAATCCAATCTTACGACGAGCCGTGAAAAAATTGGAAATAGGAACTGTTCCCGGAGTATCTACATAAATATAACGAGTTACACTGTCTCGATTTGTTTGAGGTGAAACCGGGCCTACAGATAAAATTCGAACCGGCCAGTAACCAGGTCTATTGAAATTGTAGGTAAAGGTTTGACTGTATTTGGCTGTATCAATATACGTTTGCGACGTAAAAGGAACATTTGTGCGAGAATATCCCGGATTCAATACCACTTCATCGGGTAAATCCCAATAACTTCTGGCTGTATTGGTGCTAATGCTTACCAATTTTTGTGGACTTCCCAAATACACGGTGTCCATACCCGGATAATATTGTGGGTCTGGCACAGATGGATAAAATCCTGCAATAGGGGGCAAAATTGGTCCGTTCGATAAAATTGAAACCGCAAAAACACCTAAGTAACCGGCACCTGAAGTCTTGTTCACGGTAATGGATACAATATTGGTATTTTGGTTGGCAGCATTCAAAACCAAACGGGCTTGATACAGCATGGGGCCGGTTGGCGTGCAGGGATCAACATTACCAGTTCCCACATTGCATCTTCCAATATTGTTCACGGCTGGACCTGAACCAAACCAATCGGCAACTGCATTTCCTGTAAAAGTTTGCGAGGTTGAATTGGCAAAATTTACGGTTACATCTGCAACACAAGTTCCTTGGCCTGAGCTCCAAAGTAAAAAAACTTCTTTCGCGGTGGTTGGTGTGCTTAAGGCAAGAACTGAAGAACCTGTAGCTGCCGTTACGTGAAAACAGTTATTTCCGGTATAATTGGCCATTTTGAAGGACAAACCTGGGGTAATTAAACTTGAAACAATTCCTGAATTGGGCAAAAAACAACTTGTTACACCCGGATAATCCTGGGCCACGAACGCAAAATTTGATGCATCAAATGCAACTGCAGAGGCAGAAGCTGCACCAGTGCCATTAACAATAACGTCTTTGTTAAACCCACTCGAAATGGTAACTGGCAGGTACTGAGCCCATAAGTCAGAACCTAGCAGATTTAGCAAAAACAACAGGGATAGTATTCGTTTGGTCATTTAAATTTATTTAGCACGTTAAAATAATGCTAAGAAATTTCCCGACAGATTAATTATTTCTTAAATACGTCCGCATGATTTGCATTCCTTTACACACCTTGGGCCATCAACTTAATCACAATTATCCTTTCTAAAAGACATGTTTACCTTTCCTAAACCACTCGTAGGTTGAGCTCCAAAATCCTAGTTCCAAGGCCTTCGGATTGAATTTGAATCTTGGTTGATTGATTGACAATGGAAATGGAAGGCTAGATTAATTTGAACTCACCATTTCTTTACAAGTTCTAAATGGTCCTCAAAAAGGCATAGCAAATCATCTCTGAATAAGGCCACATTCAACCTGAAATTAAAAAATTCCAGAGACAAAAAAGCCCGATAGAACCAGGTGCATCCTAAAAGAAATTTTTATCAAATTTTCGGAATATGTTTTTCTTTTTGTTTCCTATAAACCTCATGCAATTGACATAGGTAATGAAATACAATTGCTTCTAAAACTCCGCAAATCAACTCGCATCAAACCCCAATCCCTTTGAGTAAAACAGTAGGCCTATTGCAGACACTTAACGTATTTACCGGATTCGGAATCCGTAAGTCTTTACCCTACTGCTTTTTGCAAAGTAATGCCAAATGTAGTGCCCTGACCTATCGTACTTCTAACATTTACAGTCTGTCTATGCGCCTCCATAATATGTTTTACAATGGCCAATCCCAATCCGGTTCCGCCACTTTCCGATTCTCTGGTCCTGCTTTTCTCAACCCGGTAAAAACGCTCAAAAATGCGTGGCAAATGTTCTAAAGCAATACCCGGACCATTGTCTGCTATTTCAACCAGAATGTTTTCATCCATGTCGTAATAGGAAGCAACGGTAAATCCCCCCGGCTTGCCGTACTTAATGGCATTGGTAACTAAGTTTAACAAAACCTGCCTAATCCGATACCTATCGGCATATACATAAAAAGGCTTATTGCAACCCTCTTTAATTTCCAAATGTATGCCCCTGTTTTTGGCCTTCTCTTCCACCTGCTCGTACACATCTTTCACCAACAAATTAACATCAAAACGCTCCATCTCCATTTCCAATTCACCGCTTTCAAGTTGTGAAATCGACAACAAATCAGCAACCAAATCGCTTAATCGGTCTGCGCTTTTTGCGGCGCGCATCAAGAAGCGCTTATTCACCTCTGGGTCGTCCATAGCCCCATCAATAAGGGTATGAATATAGCCTTGAATATTAAAAATGGGAGTCTTCAGCTCATGCGAAACATTCCCCAAAAATTCTTTTCTGAAATCAGCCAAACGCTTCAATTGGTCAATTTCCATCCGATTATCGCGAGCCCATTTGATTACCTCCTTACTCATTTCAGTAATCGGGTCTTTGTCCCAATCAAAATTGCTTAAAACAGCATTGTACTTCTGCGTTTTAAGGCTGTGTATCGTTTTATAAATCAGCTTTATTTTTCTGTAAATAAAATACTCAAGCGTGTAGAAGAACAAGAAAAACGACAACCCAAAGGTTAGCGTAGCAATAATAACCGTATTGATGATGGTAAAATCGGTAAGGAAGAAAGAAACCGTTCCCAATACCAATGCCAAAATCACTGATATTAATGTTGCTACTGTTATGGGTTTCGGATTCCGCATTAAGCCTCAAACTTATAGCCAACTCCTTTCACGGTTCCAATATAATCGTTACCTAGTTTCTCCCTGATTTTACGGATATGCACATCAATTGTTCTGTCAACTACAAGCACTTCATCACCCCAAACTTTTTCTAAGATATATTCCCTGGTAAACACCTTTCCGGGTTTTCCTGCCAACAAAAATAGCAGCTCAAATTCTTTCCTTGCCAACTGAATTTTTTCTCCACCTCTGAAAACCAAAAATGCATCGCGGTCAATCACCAAATCAGCGGCTTTAATACTGGTTGAAACCTGCTCTTTTTCCTTCCTTCTCAATATGGCATTGATGCGGGTCATCAGCACTTTCGGTTTGATGGGTTTGGCAATGTAATCATCCGCTCCAGAGTTCAAACCTTCAATTTCAGAATACTCCTCGGCCCGTGCTGTTAGAAACACAACAAATGTTTTTGCAAACATTGGATCTGCCTTCAAACGCTTGCAAGTTTCAAAGCCATCCAAAACCGGCATCATCACATCCAATAAAATCAAATCCGGCTTAAAAACAGTTGCAACCTCCAAAGCCTGCATACCATTCATAGCAGTGGCAACCTGATAGCCTTCTTTTTTCAGGTTGTAATCAATAAACTCAATAATATCCGACTCATCGTCTACTACCAATATTTTATAGGTATTTTCCATGGTTAATTTTGGTGTAAGATTCGACGGATGATTTCACCTGTCTGTGAACAAATCATTAAGTAATTGTTACCTCCCTAACTATCAATAGCCAAAAATCTCTTTCAACTTGGCTTCCAAGGCCGAACCTCGCAAGCGAGTCGCAATAATTTTACCTTCTTTGTCAACTAATACGGTGTACGGAATCGACTCAATACTGTACAATTTCACCACTGGCGAATTCCATTTCATCAAATCTGAAGCATGATTCCAAAGCAATTTATCTTTGTTAATGGCTGCTAACCAACTTTCACGGTTATCGTCCAAACTCACTCCCAACACATCAAACCCACTGTTTTTGTACTTGTTATAAATGCGAACCACTTCCGGATTTGCATCCCTGCAAGGTTTGCACCAACTGGCCCAAAAATCAACCAATACAACTTTACCACGCAAACTCGATAAGGAAATTTTGTTGCCAAAGGGATCATTCATCACAATATCCGGAGCCACACTTCCATCGGCTGTTTTACGCAACTCTTCCACTTTTTGATGCAATTGCAAGGCATACTTGGATTGAGAAAACTCTTTGAAGCATTGTTTATCTATCAAATCAAAAAAAGCAAAATCCGCTTCAGGCATTAAAAAACTGGTAGCAAAATAGGGCACAATGCTATGCCTTAACCCGGAAACATAATCTTTCACTGCTTTCAAATTCTGTTGACGAATACTATCGTATTCTACCCGAATTTTGTTTTGGATAGCCAAGGGTGGAAGTTCCTCGTTATACTGAGCATATTTAAGTGACAACTGATTGTAGGCCGAAAGAAAGCTATTGTTGATGGAATAAAGCGTTTTTAACTCATCGTTTTCTTTCGAGCCTTTTACGGTGTAATTCTGAATTGAGTCTATTTCAAACTCCAAATCAATTCGGGCATTTGTATCAACAACTAAAACCAAATCACCTGCATTCGACCGAATCACACAAAAGGTTTTTTCCTTCAATGTCCCGCTTAATTCAAAGGTTCCATCATTCCGCACAAAGCCGGTATCCAACATTATCAATCCAGATGAGGTTAATTCCTGAAGCGCCATCACCTGGTTACCGCGGTTATTTTTCACCTTTCCACGAATTAAGTATCCGCTCTGCTCGCCACTTTTCGATTCCCCACAAGAAATCAAAACAAGTAGCACAAACAATCCTGATATCAGTTTTTTTAGTTCCATTAGATTTTTTCCAGTGTTTCTGTCAATAATTTACTCGCCATTTTTGGGTCGGCTTTTCCCTTGCTAAATTTCATCACTTCGCCCATAAACAAACCTGTAAGACTCTTCTTTCCGGCCTTGTATTCCTGAACTTTTTCCGGATACTTGGCCAGGGCTTGATCTATCCAGGTCTGCAATTCATCTGCATTGCTTTCCTGAATTAAATTCATTTTTTCCGCCAGTTGCAATGGACTCAAATGATGTTCCTCCAACATGGCCGGGAAAATACGCTGAGAGGCCACCGAATGCGAAATTCGGCCTTCATCAATCAGGTTAATCAAATCGGCAATACGCGCAGGTTGCAACACAAAATCGCGAATATCCAAAGCTTGTTCATTCAAGTATCCTTTTATGTTTACCATTACCCAGTTTGCAGCTGCTTTGGTATTGGAAGTATGCTTCAAAATAAGCTCATAATATTCAGCAATCTCTCGGGTTTCGGTTAATACAGCCGCATCGTACTCACTCAAATGATAGAGCTTGGTAAATCGCTCCATCAACACACTTGGTAAGTCTGGCATTTGGGCCCTAACTTCTTCAATAAACTGAGGCGTTACATGCAAAGGTGGCAAATCGGGTTCCGGAAAATACCTGTAATCGCTTGCTCCTTCCTTGGTGCGCATGCTTGCAGTAGTTCCTTTCAATGCATCAAAACTGCGGGTTTCCTGAACCAATTTTCCTCCGGTCTCTAGGCTTTCAATCTGACGTTTGATCTCATAATCAATGGCCCTTTGCACATTGCGCATTGAGTTCATGTTCTTCACTTCCACTTTGGTACCAAAGGCTGAAGTCCCTTTCAAACGCACAGAAATATTGGCATCGCAACGCAGACTACCTTCTTCCATATTGCCATCACAGATACCCAAATAGCGAACCAGTTTTCTAACTTCACTCAGATATTGGTAAGCCTCTTCCCCACTGGCAATTTCAGGTTCCGATACAATCTCAATTAAGGGAACGCCTGCCCGGTTCAAGTCAATCAACGAATCATATACATCTTGATCGTGCATGCTCTTACCGGCATCCTCTTCCATGTGAATTCGGGTAAGACCTATTTTCTTGCTTTCGCCAGATTTCAAGCGGATTTCAATAAATCCGCCTGTGCAAATAGGCGTTTTATCTTGGGTAATTTGATACCCTTTTGGCAAGTCGGCGTAAAAGTAGTTTTTGCGGGCATAATACTGATGGTCGGCAATGGTACACTGGCAGGCCAATCCCATTTTAACCGCATTTTTCACCACCTGAATATTGTGCTTAGGCAAGGTTCCCGGATGTCCCAACGAAACCGGACTTACCATGGTATTCGGTTCGGCTCCATAATCATATGGATCAACACAATAGGCCTTGCTCCGTGTAAGCATTTGTGCATGCACCTCCAACCCTATAACAGGTTCATATTTATCGTAATCAATATCCATTGTCGTTCAAAAGTTGGCAAAAATAGGCATTTCCACCCACTAGAACCAGCACTCATTTTGAGGTTAAAATTGGTTTGGGGCTTGCCGTAACGGGCAATTTCTTTAATCACAAATTTCGCAATCATTACGCCCGTTACGGCCAGGCCATCCGCTTGTACTCCGCACCGGCAATCTTTGCGTTTTTACTGCCGTTCATGGCTTTCTGCCGGCAGCCATGCCCGGCAGTAAAACGCTAAAGCTGCCGCCTTGCGGGGTACCGCTGCTGTCCCTAAGCCGAAGCTGAAATTCCTTAACCCGAATGCACATGGTTTAAACATTCATAAAATGAATAAATTATTAAAATCTAAGCCTACCATGAAAAACTAGTTACCTTCTTATTACCTTGGGCCTTTATTCAATTATGAAAAAAATTCTCCCCATCCTGGTTCTCCATTTATTCTTGCTATTTGGCAAGTCTAGCTTCGCCTCCCACATTGTAGGCTCCGAAATCATGCTTAACATGACCACCGCAACTACAGGAACAGTAACTGTAAAAATTTACAGAGATTGCACTGGAATTCCTTTGTGTAATTGCCCGCCAGGACCTCTCGGTGCAAACTGTACCATTAACCTGGTTTTGATGGGTGCATCCGGTTCTTGCAATGCCACCTCGTATGGCACCTTTCCGTTAACAGTTGTAACATCTGCGGGTGTAAAAGATGCCTTATCCTATTGCTCGCAAGCGACTTCTCATTCTATTTGTAACAATTGCGGCACACGCACTGCCGGCTCCTATTCACCTGGTGCAGAAGTTTTCACTTTTTCGGGTCCAATTAACCTAGGCGCAGTTCCTGCAAATTGCAATAAAATGCGTTTGACATTTGAAAGCTGCTGTAGAAATAACGCAATTTCAAACTTGGCCAATCCAAGTTCTTTATCCTTTTATACATTTCTTGAATTCTCAAGAGGCTTAATTAATTCCACTCCGGTTTTTAACGCGCCTCCTTTGGTTATTGCTCCTTCTGGCGTAGATCAATTGTACAATCCCGGCGCATCAGATGCAGATGGCGACTCATTATCCTACCGTTTTGGTACTGCCATGGTAGCAGGTGCAGCTAATGCTCCTTATATGGCACCCTACAGCGCAACTGTTCCTTTTCCTTACCTAGGCGCGCCTCAACAAAGTCCACCAGCACTTCCACCTTTAGGCATATCCTTAAATCCAACAAACGGTGATATCCGTTTTCGCCCAATGGGGAATTTTGTTGCCCCTCTCATTATAGAAGTTTTGGAGTGGAGAAAAATAAATGGGGTAATGACCAATATTGGTATTAGCAGACGTGAATTACAAATGTACAGCACACTTGTAAGCGCATTTCCAAATCCAAGCATAAACACCTACGACCTCAATATTCAATCCTTTGCCACCCAACCTTTCCAATCCTATCAAGTGCGCGAAGGGCAGCAACTTTGTTTTGTTTCGGTTGCAGGTACAAGCGTTTCAGTAGATACCACCACCTTTACCGCACAAATTCCAAGCATTATGTCGGCTTCTGGTGCAACAGTGACGTCGCTTTACGATACTGCCACTCGCAAAATCAATGGTCCGCGCATGGATTCGGTGCGCTTCTGCTGGACTCCGCCTGTTGGTTTCCGTCGCTCTTATCCTTATGTTTTTAGCCTAACCGCTACAAATTCCAATTGTCCTGTTGTCGGAAGAACAATGCGCGGATTCTCCATTTGGGTGGATTCTACCAATGGCATTTTAACCCCTCCTACCCCTCCAAGCAGTTTGGCAGTTACAAATAATCTGGGCAATAGCATCAACCTAAGCTGGACTAATGGAAGCGGTTCCGGTAGTTTGGTTTTGGCAAGAGCGAACAATGCCAATTTCACACATCCTACCCAAGGTGTAGCCTATTCAGCAAACAGCCAATTCGGAATGGGTTCACAAGTCATGCTCAAATCCGCCGGAACCTATGCTGTTTACAATGGAACAGGAAACAGCGTGCTCATTACAGGTCTTGCATACAATACCACTTATTTCTTCCGGGTTTACACCTACAATGGAACCGGAAGCACCACCAGCTATAACTTGGTTAATTTTGCCAGCACCAATACACAAACGCTTCCTGTAGAATTCCGCGAGTTCAGTGTGCGTTTGAATGAAAACGGCAAACCCGAAGTAAACTGGAGCACCGCTACCGAAATCAACAACGAACGATTTGAAGTAGAACGTAGCGAAGGAAACTTGGAGCAATTTGAAAAAATTGGTGAGAAAAAAGGCGCTGGTAACTCCCAATCACTAATGCATTACAACTTGGTTGATGAAAAAGCGTTCAATGGCGCTTCAGGTCAATTGCTGTATCGCATCAAGCAAATCGACTTCGATGGAAGTTTCGACTATTCGCCTATTCGGGTTTTAAACCTGAATCTGGATGCAGGTTTGGAAATCAATCCAAATCCCTTCTTGGATAAAGTAGTCATCAGCAACCTGAAAGGCAGCAAAGCATACCGCTTGCTCAATCAGGAAGGAAAAGCTGTACAGGAAGGAAAACTAAGTGCAGACTCTCAAGGCCAATGCAGCCTGGATTTAAGCAACCTCAAAACCGGAGTTTACCTCTTGGAAGTGGATGGCAAAACAAGCAAGTTGATTAAACAATAAATCCCTCAATTATCCCATTAAAAAGCCAATAACCTGAAATAGGTTGTTGGCTTTTTTGTTAAGGGTTGAGCAGAAAGACCTTGGCTTTCGCCCAGACAGCAAGCCACAAGCAGCAACCTTTTAAAGTTTTAAATTTTACAATATTTAGTGTCTTATTAAACTTTAAAGTTGATTTTTCAAATCAAGAATATAACTTTGCATATCACTTCCTACCCCACCATGAACCTATTTGATACCGTAGAGCAATTTTTGGTTGATTTTAAGTCCAAAATGAAAATCTGGGATGTACTTTTTCGTGACGATAGAGGAAAGAATTTGAATACGCTTTTGGAACTTGAACTTAGACCAATCGACCGAAAAGTAATACTAGAATCACTAGAGGCAACGGATTATTCAGAAGGCCCCATTCCTGAAAAACTCTATGGGACATCGGCCATGTGGGTCTTTGGAAAACAGGTGAAGAAAAAGGAAGTGTACATAAAAATTACAATGGGAGCCAGTGGAACAAGTGTCATTTGCATTTCGTTTCATTTGGCTGAACACAAAATGAAGTATCCTTTAAAGTAAAAATCCATGAAAAGTCCAATTACAGGAAAAGAAATGATGCTCCTGAAAGAGCCCAGAGAAATGGAGTTCAGAAAAGAAAGGGTAGAAATTATTTACCACTATTTCCTTTGTGAAGAAAGTGGCGAACAATTTACCACTACCAGTCTGGATGAACTAAATATGAATCAAGTGTACAACCAATACCGCGATTTATTGAACATTCCATTTCCCGAGGAGATAATACGCATTAGAGAAAAATATGGAGCCTCTGCCGGAAAAATGTCGGAAATACTTGGATTTGGAATTAATGGATATAGGCAGTACGAGGCTGGAGAAATGCCAAGTAGTTCAAATGCCAAACTGATTCAACTTGCCGCAAACCCCAAAAACTTCCTTGAAATGGTTTCACTATGTGATTCATTGGAAGTGAAATACAAAAAAAAGTATATTGAAAAAGCAGAACAACTTATAGAGGAAAACTCAAAAAACAAGTTCAACCTCAACCTGGAAGAGTATTTTCTTGGAAATCCCTTAGCCGATATTTATTCAGGCTACAAAACTCCCAATTTCGACAAATTTTCGGAAATGGTCATATTTTTCGCTGAACGCATGGAACCCTTTAAAACCAAGCTGAATATGCTTTTATTTTTTGCCGATTTCCTGATGTTTAAGCAAAGCTGCTTTTCCATAAGCGGAGTTCGTTATAAGGCCATACAGCTTGGCCCAGTTCCAAGCAATTTCAATAGCATTTACGAGTATTTAGCCAACAACCAGATAATCGATATCAATTACACCAACTATCCCAATGGGTATTCAGGCGAACAGTTCAAAGCTAAAAAAGAAAGGCCTTTCGACGAAACCAAATTCACAGAAGCAGAACTTCAATTGCTAGAGGAAGTAAGCCAGCGGTTCAAAGAGGTATCCACAACCGAAATCATTGAAATTAGCCACTTGGAAGAGGCCTGGAAACAAAATCAGAACGACAAAAAAGTAATTAGCTATCGCTTTGCCTTTGAATTGACGCAGATTTAGGAAGGATCTGAACAGTTTATGTTTTGTGTTCAATGCCATCGTAATCATTTTCGTGGAAGGGTATCTCATCGAAATCAATTGGGTCTTGCAGAAGCACTTAACTTCAGCGTATTCAAAAGATAATTTCTTAGCAAAAAAAATCTACCAGTAAATTATTATGCTGATAAGGCTTTCTACAATCTAGTTTTCCTGGCACCTTAACTTTCACTTTCAGCCAGTTAGCCAAAAAGGACAATGCAGATTTGTTGCATTCCTACCTCTTTTATTTGAAGAAAATTTCAAATTATGAAAAAGAAGGAATTGGCAAAAATCGCCCTAAAATTGGCAGAGTTGGCTCACCAAAAAGACAATGAATCAGAAACTCTAAGCCCTCCGGTTTCTTGGAGATCTTCAATCTACTATGCATTAATCTATTCAACCCAAAGTACAGAAATTTCAATCAAATGGTCAACAAGATACCAGCAATTTAACATTAGCCATCAGTTGAGAGCAAATCAGATTTCTCAATTAAAGATTGTACAACTTAAAGGCGGCTTAACCCCGGGGGGAGAACTAGCTATTTGGGTAGAATTCCAGGATGGCGCAACCCAATTTACGAGACCGCTTACCTTAGAATTGAGCGACTTTCGTCCTGTGTTGTGGACCCCGACTCCCGATCACCCAAAAGTAGTTCTGGATTCAAATTGGGAAGCTGAGCATATCTTTTCATTAATCAAAGACTCACTTATTGAAGTACCAAATCAAATTGAGCTCATTAATGTAACTGCTCAGAATTCTCAAAAGTTTAAATCCTTGCTGGACTTAATAAACTGCTCCCGACCGAATTACCTAAAAAATGAAACCGAACAAGCTTACCAAGCATTTTTACTAACAGTTTTGGGTGCGGGCGTGTTTTATTTACCCTTCGGTAATGACAATTTTTATGGCTTTGCAAGTTTAAAAGCCATTCAAGAAAGCTTGGCAGATGACGGGATTGAAATGGTAAAAGACCATGTTCTACCTAGAAAACAGGCCGCCAAGATGTTGATGAACGCTGAAACACAGAATTGGACTGTTGAAGAATTTATTAGCTGGTATGTTAAAAATATTCAGTTTATGTATGTCACAAAAAAAGAGAACAAAAGTTTAGTGGGCTACTACGAAAGGTTCGATTCTTATGAATCAGCACTGAAAAGAAATGGAATTGAAAAATTTCCAACCGAGGGGTCCTTTAACTCAATATTGGAAGTGAAGCAATTCGTGGCCTTTTTGAAAAAAACTTCAGTTATGCCCCAAACGAGCGAGGAAGCTGCACACATGTTAATCGAATTCCGCAATGGCAATAATACCATTACCTAAATCTCAGGTTAAAATCGGAATAAGAATAGGATTACCAATACAGTTGTTTTTGCAAACCTTACTTTTTGCTAAAATGAAAATAAGCTATGAAAAAGAATCGAAAAATCATTTTTCTCGACCACGACGGAGTTCTGGCACTTGGAAATCAATTCCCAACTAATCACAACGAGTTGATGGAATGCGATGCCTTTGCATCTGAAGCGGTTCGAGTTTTAAACGAAGTTTTAGATGAAACAAATGCTGAAATTGTAATTTCTTCTGACTGGAGACTAATATACGATTTAGTTGAATTGCAGTTCCACTATCAACTAAATAATGTAAAGCAAGAACCAAAAGAGTTAACCCCTGATTTGAGCACCATATTTCCGGACAAAAGCCCCGCTTTTATTAGAACTGCTGAAATAATGATGTGGCTGAAAAACCGAACAGGTATTACAAGCTGGGTTGCCATAGACGATTTGCCACTTCATTTGGAAAGGTTCGTTCAAACCGACTCAAACTGGGGGATTATCCAACCTGGAATAAAAGAACAAATCATCCATTTTTTAACACAAAAACTATGAAAAGAGAACAGGAAATGAAAAACTTCAGAATGTGCATCAGAAGAATGCTTGCACAAAACCAGAATCAAAGCAGAGTAAGCAACAAGGATCTGGAAGGAATTCTGGCAATGGCAAACCAAATTGAAGAAGGAAGAGGTTTTGGTATTGAATACCCCATACTAGTAAGTTCCTCAACACCTGCATCCTTTGTGGAAGTGTTGGGATATGCTGTGAACCAAATTGCACACTTGCGAAATGAATCAAATGAAATCATAGAACGTTTTCAGGTGACTGACATGATTGACATTGATACCACATCACCATATTTCAAAAAAGAAATTCTTATTGGAGAACCCTACTTAAACCTTTATTTCAAACATCATGAAAACATCAACTAATAACCCAAATTCATACACCTACCAATGTATCCATTGTGGTTATCATCCTATGCCAGTATCAGATCCGGAATGCCATACATGTAGATTTGATAATTCAACTTGGATTCAATCCCTTTTAAAATTTGGCAGACATAAATCTCCTGAATCTCTATTGCCAGAAGAAAAACCAATAAAAAGAAAAAAACTCAAGACCTCCATTCGCAGCAAAACCCAAAACCCTTGAAATGAAACTACTAAAACAATCCGGCTATCACAAGCTACTCTTTATTAAAACTTAAAGGGAAAGAAATAAGAGCAAAACTATTTACCAAGGACAGTTTAGCTTGTCAGAAAAGGCAGACGTGAAATGTCTATAAAACCATTTGTAAAAATGAAAGGCCACCGATAGCAATACAAGTGGCCTTTATCATTTTTCAAAAACCTACTTTTCTCTTTTGATCGTCAACTATTCATTAGTCGTTGAAACGCAACCGGGAAAAGAAATAATCACATCCGTCCAAGACGTTTAAAAATTAGGGCATAAAAAAAGGAGTTGGTTCCGGAATAATCCGGTATGTTTGATTTACAACAAAAAAACAAACCAACTCCATCGT
>Ga0209460_1000314_pt1 | contig 52104 bp, 45 predicted proteins | sample EBPBio132013_DNA_FD_185868 | JGI IMG/M metagenome (GOLD analysis project Ga0209460, IMG submission 185868) | Wastewater treatment Type I Accumulibacter community from EBPR Bioreactor in Madison, WI, USA - Reactor 2_5/13/2013_ DNA (SPAdes)... | ecosystem: Engineered > Bioreactor > EBPR >... | reverse complement strand
AACCTGTATCGTACATTCCATGTACATACCCGTTGCGCTGATGACTGTACTGTATCTTGCGATAATCCAGAAGATCGTCACTTTATTGCTGACACACTGGTTAGCCAGATAAACTCAGACCCTCAACTTAAAGATTTCATTAAAGCTGAGAAGATATTCACTCCAGACCAAGCAATCGGTGCTAATAACGTAGCTTTCACTATTTACCAACTTCAAGTTTGTGATACTGGTGATAGCGCAGCTTTGGCCGCCGTTCAAGGTCAATATCCTGGAAAGGATGTAGCAAGAGTTGGTCGCGCAGCTTCAATTTCTACTTATGAGTTTTGTCAACCCGCTGCCACAGCAGCTCCTGCAGCCTTTAATAACAGCGTACTCCGCGTTATCCCTGGTTGTAGCACTTGCCCAGCTGGTTATACTCTGGTAGCCCTTGCTTACAAATTTATTGTACGTAGAGAGGAAGCTTCTCCTGCTAACATTGTTACTTCTTCTGCTGCAGTTAAGTCATCTTACGGTGCAGTTCAGACAGTATACATGGGTAACGAGTCTGGTGTTTCTACCTACACTATCTATAAAACCTCTCCCACCACTCCTGGTGCAGTAGCAGTAACTGATGCAGTTATTCCGACTGGTGAGGTTGTAGAATCTTTCTGTAATCTTACCACTCCTGGCACTGTAGCTTGGGTAGCTAATGGTACACGCTACCGTACTACTCGCACACTGCAGTTGACCTTGGCTAAAGATTGTCCTGGTACAAGTGTACAGTACCCTGGTACTACCACTACTACTTCTACCACTACATCAACCACTACTACAGCCTCTCCTTCGTCTGTCCTTGGTCAGATGATTGCTTTTTACGCTAGCAACAGCTCTATTGTAGCTGGCTCTATCGTAAAGCTTAGTGATGGTGAGTGTGCTGATATCTATCAATTGTCTCAATACAACAACGCCTGCTTGCTCGATCCTTGTGGTGGTGAAGCATTACCTGTGTTTGACGCAATTCAAGCATTCCGTGGAAAAGCTTGGGAAGAGGTTGTTGCTTCTACACCAATTGACACCACTAGCTTGGTAGGTATTCGGTTGACTGGTGCATATGTTGACACTAAATTTGGTACTTGCTCGTTTGAGCCTACTGACCACTTCGAATTGGAGCCTGTGTTTATCAACGCATCTCTGGTAGAGCAAGATGGTAAAGTATGTGGAGCAGACGCATGGCCTTATACAGAACTTCAAGTTCCTGTATCCGCCAGCGGTACCGGTGAGCAACTCCTGCGTGATTTGATCTTGTTCAAAGGTTATCGTCAAGAGTTCTACCAGTGTGATCCTCGTATGCGTGAGGTAGTTGACGAGTTCGTTCTGGACATTATAGATCGTAGCAAGCTTTACAAGAGCTACTATATCTTCCATAATGTTCCTTATTTGAACAACGTAACTAACTTGTTCAACAACGAGCAGTATGTACTCCAAGTAGCATTCCCTGAAGATGCTGACAGCTCTGCCTTCGAGCAACTGGTTGGTAGCTACCTTGCTTCTAACAATGTCTTCCTGGAAAAAGTATAAGGAACATTACCGAACCTTAACACTATAAATAAAAACAAGGGGTGAGTGGATAAAACAGTTCACCGCCCCTTTTTTATTACTATGATATCACAACTATCACTACAAATAATAGAAACTGGAGATGTAAACAACTTAAGAATTGTTGATTCCAGCGTATATAATGAAGATATAGACGTAAGTTGTGAGCAACTCTTGATAACACCACCTGGTTTTACTTATCCAGCTGGCTTTGATGTAGACAAAGGATTTAATTCACTGTTTACATCTGAGAATCTAGGTCTTACTAAAGTCGGATTGTCGTTAACAGCTCTTCCAGATGGTGTTTATATTATACGATACTCTATAAATCCTAATGACAGGGTTTGGGTAGAGTACTACCATTTACGGAACACCCAGCAAGAAAAATCTTACAATCAGCTTCTTTGCAAGCTTGGTCTAGAGCCTTGTAACAATATCGACAAGGATATGGAGTCTAATCTAAAGGCTCTGCATACCGCCAGAATTTACATGGACGCAGCAAAGTCCATGGTAGAGTACTGTAATTCCCCTAAAAAGGGTATGGAGCTCTACGAATATGCTAATAAACTTATTGATAAGTTAGAGAGCAAAGTAAGCTCTTGTAAAAATTGTTAAAATGGCAAATTGTCCTAATTGTGGGGCACATCTCGGCTGTAGTTGTCAAATAATGACATTACCGGATGGTAGACGTGGATGTAGTAATTGTTATCCAAAAGCTACAAACACAGTACCCAGTAGTAAAGTAAGTGCGCAAGAATTCACACCAGCGCAAAAATCGATAATTATAAAGCAAAATGGATCTAGCTGACGTAGCATATAAGATAAATTGTACACTAGCTGACGCTGTTTATTCGTCGTATCTTAACAAAAAATACGGTATAAATGACTGCAAGCTTAAATACGATTTTTATGACTTACTGTCATTACATTCCACGAAAAAGCTACTTGATGCCTATTTGTTGAATCCTAGTCAGTACAAGCTAGATAAGCTAACTACTAACATGACAACACTTGTGGCAGATCCAAACAGAGTTACTCCAGACTATCCGTGTGATATATCAAAACTAATTGAAAAAATAAACTTACTGTGAATCCATCGAGATCAAGTTTTAAAGGAAGTAACGAAGGCGCCAAAGTTAGCTCTAATTCTGTTATTTGGGCTGGTCCAGATCTTCCTTGTATCGACCTTTGCAAAGGAGACACAATTTCTGACGTTCAGCTGAAAGTTGCTACTGAATTATGTAAAATTATCGAGCAGCTTGACCTTTCAGAAACTGACTTAGGTTGCATAAATGACTGTCCAGCCTGCCCTCAGCCCGATAAATCGCTCAAAAAGGTGATAAAACTCCTTATTGATGCCTTTTGCGTGCTTAAAGAGAGGGTTGATGACCTTGGTGAGGCTAATAACAACGCCAACCAAGTATTTGATGTCAATCTTAGGTGTATTGCTCAGACAGATGGTGCTGGTAATATACTGAATGACAACAGTAACGATCAGATTGTTCAAAGTATTATAGATCAACTCTGTAATAACAAGTTCAATATTGATCTCCTTACTGCTAAAGTAGAGGATTTGCAGGACGCTATAGACGCAATACCTCCTCCTCCTGTACTAGAGTTGCCGTCTTTGGCTTCTTCTTGCTTATACACAGGTACTAGAGACTTAGATGTAGCACACTCACAGCTAGATGCTGCGTTTTGTAGCTTACGCTCAATTCTAGGACTCCCAGGAGCTCTTTCCGGTGGTATATCCCAGCAGTGCCCAGACTTATTTACAGCCTACGGCGCTAATCCTAATTTTAAAGCAACACCGGCAACAGTAGCAGATTCACTTGGTAACATGTGGATTGTGCTTTGTGACGTTATGGGTAGGGTAGCCTACATGGAAAGCAACTGCTGTAGAGCAACTTGCGACGACGTTAAAATTGGCTTTGGTGTTGTACTTTCTGATGCTAGAGACGAAGCTACTCTTAGATTTACATTTGGTAATGGTACATCTATTCCAGATGGATTTATCGACTGTGGTTCTAGACTTACTGTTACAGATACTTGGGGTAATGTTGTTGATCAGATTATTAAGATAGAGAACGCCGCCGAGCTTCTTATAGATCTTACTGGTCTTAACTTTAACTCAGACTACACATTTAGTATTGAAGTTTGTATGCGCAACGCAGAGACCAACTTAACTTGTCAAAAATGTGTTACTAAATTTGTAGCATATCAAGACACATGTGCTTATTGTGAAGTATCTAACTCTGGAGACGAAGGTTGTATAATAATTGTTTACGAAGAGTACGACGATTCTTCTAGTTCTTCTAACAACAGTGCTTAAATATAAATAATGCCACTAACTAATTTTCAAAATAAACCGGCTACCAGCAATCAATACCATGAGGGATACTCTAAGTTTGAGGATACAGTAATAAAAATATACTGCTCCATGGTAAATTCTGAAGGTTGGTTTAATATTCTGACAAACGCTCAGAGGCTTGATCAAGCCGTCCAAGCAGCAAAAGACGTACTAAACAGACTAGAACAAGAAAAAATTACTAAATAATGGCAAGCGGAAGTAGCGAAACAAATGGAGGCTCTACTGGAACAAGTATAGCATCTAGTGTAAAGACTAAGGTGGTTTCCATATGCCCAGGAGAGAAGGTTATAATAAAGCGCCGTATAAATATATTAAACACTATTTTAGAGAATGGGGCTTCTGCAGGTAGTACTTGTGATAACTTTTTGATAAATCAAAAGATTGAGGATAGAGTAATTTATGGTTTCCTCTTGGAGTGGCAGCGCGGCGTTAGTTGCGGTAGCACATTTGAGGGTATTTCTATAGGAGGCACAAACTACCCATTTGGAACAAAAATACAGTTCTGCGATGTTGATAATGGATTAGACAAAGCTGCTGGTGTAGACTACCTATACAATCAAATTACAGACGCCATACCAAATGGTAAAGTAATTTTCAATTACGTACGTAAAGAGCACACTATGCAGAGTTGGAATGGTAGCACAGCTGATGACAATGTCTATAGATTTATGCTGGTTGTGTCAAGTTTTCCAACAATTTTAGGAACTGACTTATCCAAAGTATACTTATACGGCACAGATGATCCTTACGTATTTCCTGGTGTAGAATCTGACACTCGTGTTAGATTCAATGTCTATCCCATAAAATTAAGTGCATAATGACTGTTTGTCAAGATTGCAACGAAAAATATAGCATTGATGGTTACGACCAGTATGAGCTGAATCCTTGTGCTTCAGCTTGTAGTAGGTCAGAGCCTGTAGACGCGAAGTGTATTTTATACACCGGTATTGATATTCCTTGCTTAGGTATATATAGTCGTATAGATACTGTTTACTCATCTTTTACTAAGATAATTGGGGCTATTTGTGGTGATGCTGCTTCTACATCTTCTACTACAACTACTACAACACCGCCGAACGCTATCGAGATCATCGGTGAAGATGGAATAGTTTTGACGGACGAAAACGGAAATATAATAATTGTACAATGAGAAAAATAATTTTGGCAATACTGCTACTGCCACTCTTTGCAGGCGCGCAAGTACAAAAGAAATTCAGTGATTTTGCTGTATGGCCGTCGAATGCCGTGCAAGACCCTTACGTCGTTGGTTACTACGGCTCGACGAACTACAAGTTTTTATTCAGCAATTTGCCTTGGTTGAAAAAAGCAGATACCGCGACAATGTTGTCCCCTTTATGGACAAGCCTTTCCGGCGCTTTTCGGTTATCACAGGCGCTCGGTGCTACGTCTGGTCAGGTACTAAAATGGAACGGCACTGCATGGGCACCAGCAGCAGATAATACTGGTGGCGGCGTTCCTGGGGCTATATATGACAGTTTGAATGCGCACAACGATCGGATTAAATTGCTCGATGCGCAGCGCGCAGCGATGGTCGTTGACATTGCCGGAAAGGCTGCGGCTTCTCACACGCATACATCTGCCAGCATTACTGATTTTGGTTCTGCTGCCGCATCGGCCGCGCCGGTGCAGTCGGTGGCGGGAAAAACGGGAAACGTTACGCTGGCCAAAGGCGATGTCGGTCTGGGCAACGTCGACAATACTACTGATTTGAATAAGCCGGTATCGACTGCGACGCAAACCGCGCTCAATGGGAAGGCAAATAGCAGCCATACCCATTCGCAGTCAGATGTCACAAATCTGACTTCAGACCTCGCAGCCAAGCAAGCAACGCTTGTGAGCGGCATAAATATTAAAACGGTAAATGGCACACCGCTGCTTGGCGCGGGTGATATACCAATAGCAGGTGGAGGAGGCTCGTTAATGACCAGCGATTTCGGCTCGCTCCCTGAAATCAGGCAGTACTATCCGGCGCAGGGCGTTTCGGCAAGCAACAGCTATTCCGCTAATTACCCAGCCACTTCGGTAGATAGCGCGGTTTATAAATTCTCGACAACAAGGGGAGGCGTTGCGCCTTCCACGGAATACGGCGGTTGGTTAACTTCAAATCTTACTGGTGATTCGATTCAGTTAACGGCGCCGTTTGGCGTTGTTATCGGCGACAGTCAGGCAGAAGGACATCCGGCAACACATGGTCGCTTGCACCCTTCAGGTGCAGCTACTTTTAATTGGACAATTCCCGACGTTCCTGGCCAAATTAGTTACCATTTACAGCGATTGACTAAAATGCGATGGTATAACCACGGTATTGGCGGTCAAACGACAACACAGGTACGTTTAAGATTTATGCGCGATGTTGTTGGTCTTACTTCTGATGCGCTTGATGGCAGGGGCACCAAAACAATTTCCCGCAAAGCGGCGGTAGTGGTTATTATCGCAGGCATTAATGACGTGTTTGCGGGTGCTGATCCGCAGGCAGTTAAAAGCAACCTTGAATACATGGCAGGTATTTGCTTGCAATATGGTATTCGTTGTGTTGTACTTAACTTGCCGGGTGATGCACTTGCAAACCAGGCACAGGCACGAGGTATTCAAACAATCAATAAATGGCTTGCGGATGGTGGATTAGCGCGATATGGTGCTACTGTTGTTGATTATAATTCGTGGTGGAGAGACCCACTTTGGCAAAGTGATTATAAGCCCAACACTGCGCTAATTGCTGATGATATTCATCCTACTGCTGTTGGCTATGATTCACTTTCAAATTATATTTTTAGACAAGCGAAGCTGCCTGTAATGTCTAAGATAAGGTTGTTGGCACAACGCGATCCTAGTGGGTTTACAGGATTTTCGCGCCCAACAACAGTAACTATTAAAGGCATTTCGGTTTCGCTTGCTTCGGACAGTTCGGTGGTTGATGTGCCTGACTTTATGCCTGATAGTGCATGGGTTAAGATAACTGCATCAACAAATGTGACAGGCACAACATATACTGGCATATCGCACGTTGATTGGTTTCTTGATAACAATCCAACAGGGGCTGTTATGTACACGCAAAAGCCGCTACAAACCGGACCGTCAGCGGATGGTCGTTTTGGTAAACTTGAAGTGCAGTCTCCCGATTTTAATACCGTAAATTTTGCGAGTATTAAAAATTATGACGGTAATACATTCATGGGATGGTATGGTGGGGGGCAGCCGATTATAGTTGCCGGAACCCAAACAAGGCTTCAAAACGCCTATTTCACAATTAATGGTGGGGGTAACTATTCGTTAGCAACTTCGGCTCCTATATATGTACCGGCATCAGGCAATGGCTCGTGGATTGGAAATATCCAAATTGGTAATACAGCTTCTGCTGGTGGTACAGGATGGGGTATTGGTTTGTTCAACTCTCAAATGAATTTTGAGCATAACATTGCAGGAGGTTTTAGGTTCGGCACATACGGTGGAGGAGTTGTAAATCCTAGTTATACCGGAGGCACGAACGGAATTGTAAACATAGCACAACCTTGGGGGAATTTTACGGGAAATAATAACCAAAATTATAATCTTCGGTTAGGACATAGTATTAACAATGCCAATTTTGTTGGCGGGTATAACAATACGTTTGGTGGCATAGATTACATGCCGGGGATTACTGACAGGGGTAATTCTTATTTAGTTGGATTGCACATAACCGATGGCGACAACTATTTAAACAATCGTTCAGGTTCGACGATAATAGGTGATTCGAGCAAGCCAAAATCGGCCGTATTAAGTTTAAATTCAACAAATCGAGGCCTGCTGCCGCCCCGAATGACAACAGCACAACGCGATGCGATTGGTTACATTTCTGCAATCAACATTTCAAGTGGCGGTACTGGTTATACTACATATCCTAAGATTACAATAGCAGGGGCGGGGGCCAATGCGCTTGCGTTTGGTTCTAATTTTTCCGGATCAAGCATAAGCGGAGCAACAATAGTTGATGCTGGTTATGGATGGGGGGGCTCGACGCCAACAGTTACATTTGTTGGCGGTGGCGGAACTGGTGCGGCAGCGACGGCAACGGTTTCCGGGCCTGAAGCTGGCTTGATAATTTTTAATACGACCGATAATGTATTGCAATTCTATAATGGCACAACGTGGGTGAGTGTAGGTAAAAATATTACCGGCACCGCTACACTTTCGGCGGGAACAGTTACAGTTGCCACCACGTCGGTAACAGCAACTAGTAAGGTATTTGTAACGGTGGTTACACCAGGTGGTACGCAGGGTTTTATTTCAGTGCCCACGATAACCGCAGGTACTTCATTCGTCATTAATTCGACATCGGCCAGCGAAACATCGACAGTAAACTGGTGGGTCGTCAACTAGTTTCTGTAGATGTAAGAGTTGGTGCCCATTGGAGTACTTCGGACAGTGGTGATAGTGCGCCGTTTGAAAATGTAACAGTAGAAGTTAAACCTATACGACCTGCGTAGGGAAGTAGATATTATGAAAGCAAAACAACGTCAATAATGAATAAAACATACTGGTTAATCTGGATTGGATTTCTGATCGGGCAAGGCATTTGGTCTGCCTTCAAGCTCGTGCAGGTGCAAATGGAAAACGACAAAATTGGGTGGGGCGAAGCGGCGAACATCGTTTTCGTTAAAGCGTCGTTCACTTATCTGTTATCATTTCTCGGCGCTGGGGCACTCGTGTTCATCATGCCCGATCTGATGGGTGACATTGTGAAGGCAGGCGAGGTGCCGGGCGTGGAGAAGGTAAGCGGTGTAGTGGCTGCGTTCGTGAAGTACACGCGGGTAACGAGCGTGCTATTTGGAATTGGTTCACAAGCGATCTTAATGTCCGTTGTAGCACGAGTAACGGCCTGGGGCCGGGCATTGAATGACACTAAAACGAAAGATAGTTGACATCTATGAAAGCAATGTACACTAAAATTAAAAGCTGGGTGCTGGCCAATCCGTTCGCGGTCATTACTTCGCTACTCGCTATTGCGCTGGTGATCTATATGCTGCGTGGTTCCAATTTGCAGCGCATATACCACTTAGCGACCTTCCCCAACAATTTCAGCGAGGATATACGCCCATTCAATTCCTGGAAGGCTGCCACATTCAATGCTGGGGTCGATAAGTATATAGATACTTATTACAATGACCTGTTGGAAGGTACCTCCGGATATGACTTGAACAACGCTTATGACTGGGGTGGGTCACATATAACTCAACCAGCTCATGATATTGTGGCGAATAAAATAATAACCAATTTATGAAATTAATTTTACCAGCAACATTGCTACTGATGTCAACGCTTTTTGGTAAAGCACAGGTGTGGAATATCTCTGGCACTATTACTTTTGTCAATTACTAAATATTTAAAAAATTAACATAGTAGCATGGCTACATCTTCTACTACAACAACTACAACGGATAGGTGCACACCGTGTATAGAGTCTACAACTCCAGAAGCGAATCCTAACTATATTCCCACTCCTTGCGATGATGGGTGCTTAGAAGAATTTGAGAGTCAGTGTGTAACTTATAGCGGTACCGACATTTACTGTTTTAACATAAATCAAGGTAGTGACTTAAATGATGTTATTATAAAGTTGGCGGAGTATGCTTGCGGTGGACCAATAACAACCACTACTACAACTACTACGTCTTCTACAACCACGACTACTACAGCTCCACCTCCTACCACATCGACCACCACAACAACTACTAAATACATACCAGATAACCTTGTTGTACAGACTGTTTATGCTGGAAGCGAATTTATTAGTATAAATCTACTTGTACAAGGTAGTAACGTAGGTGATTCTTCCATAGAAACCTATACAAACGTAACTAACCTGCAACCTAGTGGTCTAAACTTTATTAGTCTTACTCCTCAAAGTAAGAATATTTCTACAATAAAGCTTGATAACAACTCTTTGTTCAATCTTTCTGTAGCAGTACAATATTCTCAAAATAATGGCGGCTCGTTTGTTAACTCATACACGTTTACAATCCCTGCCGGATCTAGTACTGGTGCTTATTACGGATTGCCCATACCAATAGATTATGGTGCAAATGGTAATAACATACTTAGGTTTGTAATTTCTGTAATTGTTCCAACAACTACAACTAGTACTACCACAACCACTACTTCTACCACTACTAGCACTAGTACAACCACTACAACAACATTACCACCGACCACAACTACAACAACTACAAGCACAACTACAACAACTACAGCTCCTGTTTGTACTTATTATTCAGCTGAGAATACTACAAGCTCTGCAATAATACTTACTTACAAGAATTGTAGTAATAATGTAATTTACTTAAGTGTACCTGCTGGTCAAACTAGGTATGTATGCTCTTTGGGTATTATAAGCTTCGGTAGCCTAGTTATAACCTCTTATGGTTCATGTGCTACAACAACTACAACCACAAGTACAACAACTAGTACAACAACCACCACAACCACTGTTAATCCTAATAAATTCTACAGCGGTACTGTTCAGATAGTAAATAACACTTCTGCAACTGCTACATCTGCCGGAGCTTGGGGTACATCGCAACCTCCTGTTGCTACTATGTCCACAGGAACCTGGTCATTCAACTCCACTAGTACCTCTGGTATAACACTTACAATATTGTCTGGTGGCCTGGCCCCCTATAATATAGATATAAGTGGGCTTACAATATCAGGTGGTACTTTAACATCTCTTATAAGTCCTAATATAGACTTGATATCTTCTGGAGGTAATGTCTCTATATCAGGTGTTATTGTTATAAATGACGCACCTATAGAAATATGCTGCCCTCCTGGTGGATATACACTTAATGATGATAAGTCAGAGTGTTACAAAATAGATGAAGTTGCCGCAACTCCTCCTACGGGTGGTACATCTCAGGTAGCAGTAGCTAGAACTAACGTATCTTACTCTACTTGCGGTACTTACGTGTACTTACCTGGTTACAATATAAATGGTACTGGTACATCTAGCAAGATACCGTCTACAAACTCTTTCTGGACTAATGGTGCTGGTAATTGCGTTGATAACGTAGCTAACCAAGGACCTTTGAATAGAGCAGGTTTGTGGACTTCAACCGCCACAAATGGCCAAACTATAGGTTTTAGTGTATGTATTAATCTTACCTACAGCAAACAATACTATATAGGTATAGCTTGCGACAACTATGGTCAAATTAAAGTAGATGGTACTACTATAATAAACCAAGATACTGCTGAAATAGAGGCTCAGTACGGTAGTGTTGTAGGTGCTACATTCAAAGTGTGGCATATCTATCCTGTTACTTTATCTGCAGGCCCACATATAGTAGAATTCATAGGAGTTAACGTATCTGGCCCAGCTGCATTTGGTGCAGAGATGTACGACAACACTGCTTCGCAAATACTGCAGGCGTTTGATTATACAGGTCTAAACGTTGTGTTTAGTACTAAAGACTACATAGGTCAACCAATACAACTTGGTAGCGGTGGTACAGGTTATAGCTGCCCTGCAGGATACTCATTAGCCAGCTGTGCAACTCCGTTTGTATGTCGCCAGCGTGTTACAGCTTCTCCAGTACCTTGTGGAACATCTTCTACCACAACCACAACTACAACACCGCCTACTGCTGAGATAGTTTACTACGGTACTAAATCTACTGGATCTACACCAACTTCTACGGAAATATTGACAGCTAGCTCCATATACGCCAACGGTGCTTCTAATGTAAGCCTTAACTGGGGAACTACATCTAGTGTACCGGTGTTCTACTTCTTCGCTATTAAAAAAGTAACAGGGCAAGAGCCGTCTCGTATTAAACTGAAGTGGGCACAACAAAGTAATCCAATCAATAAGGGTAACATAGGTACATCTACAGATTTGTTTAAAACTTATGCAACTGTTAATATATCTGGAGTAGATTACTACGTTTGGATCACTAACTACTTAACACAATTCGATTTCGATAATTACATATTTAGTGTAACATAATTAATACTATTCGAGCATGTACAGACAATTGAGCGATTACTTATCTTATACACCATATCAACTTTACAAGTCCACAAGACAAGACCTGCTAAAGGCAATCGGTAGGGTACCACCAAGCATACTTGGTACAGGGACTCCTGACGCTACTAAGTATTTAAAAGGTGATGGTACTTGGTCTCCTATTGTTGAGGCCACGCAATTTAAACTATCCGCTTTAAATATAGCACCAGCTTCTTCAACAGCTCCAGGAGTACTTGGTGAAATAAGAATTACTTCGACACACATTTACGTTTGTACTGCTACTAATACATGGGTAAGATCAGCACTAACTACGTGGTAATCTTAAATTAAAACGGATTAAAACAGAGTAATGAGGAATCTTACTGACTTTTTATCATATACACCATATCAGTTTTACCGACAAACTAGGCAAGATTGGTTTAGAGCTATAGGTAAATTGCCTCTAGAGGTTATAAATAGTTCAGGTACTCCAAGTGCCTCTACTTTCTTAAGAGGTGATGGTGTGTGGGCACCAGTCGCTGGAGGTGGTGGAGGTACTATTACATCTGTAAATGGGTATACTGGACCAACAATAACACTTGATAAAAGTGATATAGGTCTTAGTAATGTAGATAATACATCAGACGCTAATAAACCTGTTTCAACAGCAGTTCAATCAGCACTAAACAGTAAAGCTGCATTAACCCACACGCACCCACAGTCGGATATAACTAACCTTGTATCTGACCTGGCTGGCAAGCAAGGTACGTTAGTGTCCGGAACAAGTATAAAAACTGTAGATGGTGTACCTATTCTAGGATCTGGAAATCTTACTACGTCTAACATCTATAACACAGATGGAACTATAGGTAGTAATCGTATTATTAACACAGCAGGTAACAGCCTATCTGTTAGTGGAACCGGCGGTAGTTATGTTTTTAACAGCCTTTCACAAGATAAGTTGTCTATAGCAGACACTACTAACGACTGGTCTAATGTTACCTTAACGAATAGTGGCCGCGCAGCTAAATTTGGATTATCTCCTAGTGTAGACGACTACGCTCACATATCGACTACTACTAATACTCCTCTAGTCTTCAGAACAAATAGCGTCGAAAGGATGCGTTTGGACACTGCAGGTTTATTAAAAGTTACGGGTGTACTTGGTGATAACAACCAAACTGTAGATTTACTTATTGGTAACGGTAGCTTGTTTTTAGATAGCTGGGATATACAGAAAAGCTCTGTTGTTTTTGGTGATGCTCCTATAGTTGCGTGGAGAAAATGGGCTCCATCTACCAGTAATTCAATTACAGTAGGGGATAGAATAGCTCTCACAGCCACTTTTGGATCAGGTATACAGAGAAGTGTTGCTGATAACTACACTGTAACATATCCAGCATCTGCAGAGCTAGCAGCAGCTACAGTAAAAGCTGAATTTCAGAATGACGAGTACCCAGGTACAACAATAACTGGATGGGTATCTAACTTTGCAAGCTATGTTCAGTACGCAGGATACAGGGGGATGGTTATTCCTAACTTTATCGACTACGTAGGTGGCGCCGGCTATCAAAATGCAGCAGGACAGACAATAACGAATAGATATGGTTTATATATAGCAGCTAAAACTGCTCAGGTAACTAATCAATGGGGTGTCTACCAGGCAGGTGCTAGCGATATAAACAATTTTAACGGAAAAACTAGTTTTGGAAAGCTAACAACGCCAACAGCTAAAATAGACATTTCAGGCGGTACATCAGCTGCATCCTCTGCTCCTATAAAGATAGGAAGCGGTACCGCAATGACAACACCAGAAGACGGTGCCATAGAGTATCATAGTAGCCACCTATATTTTACAATAGGATCAACCCGCTATCAACTAGATCAACAGTCTGGTGGAGGGTCGTTGGTAGATTCTACAACAATAAATACGTCTACTACGCTGCCTACGCCGTCAGTTTCTATATATCTCGTGTTAGTCGATGCAACAAATGGTGATCTCGTAGTAACTTTACCATCTCCAGCTAGTGCGTCTAATAAGATAGTGCACATAAAAAAAGTAGATAGTACTACTAACAAAGTAACATTTACATCTATAGAAGGTGTTGTAGATATAACAAAGCAGTGGGATTCACTTCAGCTAATGTCTAACGGTACTAGCTGGTATATATTATAAATTTAATAAAATGTCATTTATACAAATTGACGATCTTGTAGCATCACAACTGACCGCAGTTGAGTTTCTAAACATACTACTAAGTAAAATTGGTAGGATGGATAGTAGGGAAAGATTTATGATTACTGTTGACGCAGGTACTTTACCTGCTGTTACAACAGTCGGCACCGTAACTAATACTACTAATTTAAACAACTTTAGTGGTGGTAATACAAACCACATACCAAGAAATATGGCACAAATGGGTTGTATACATATTTATAATCAAATAATTGTAACTTAATGGCAACGGCACTATATTTACGAAAATTACTTCACCTAAAAGAGTGGCAGGTAGTTACTAGAGCACCATTGACCACGGCCAATGGCGGTTTCTTTGTATCTGATAAATTCAATTTAGCATCTGCATCCAGTCCCGCTTATTATGTTGGCGCATATGCAAACGTTTATCGTTATAATGGTGATGAGGATAGCTGGATTCAATTGCCCGCTTCTGGCCTTGCTGGCACTTTTGGTGCTGGGGCATGCGGAGAATATCGGCAGATGGGTGCCATGGGTGGTGTGTTTGCACAAACGGCTACCGCTGGCGCGGCTGGTTCTATTACTACGAATAAAACCATCGTCAAGCAACTATCGAATAGGCGCATAAGGGTCATTGCAGGGACGGGCGTAGGCTTCGACGGTTTTGTATTAAACAATACCATCGGCGCAAACGCGGTAATTAATGTAAAAGATACAATTGGTGCCACGACAGTATCTGCAACGGTATTTGATGCTACTAGCCAGTTTCAGGTTTATAGTGGGTCTTTGTGGGTACAGGGTGCTGGCGCTTCAGCAGGATTTGCCGTGTATGATGTTGCTACCAATACCTGGACACAGAAAACCGCCGTTGGTGTAACCTGGGGTACAGATGGTCAAATAGTGTCAACAGTAGGTTCTGCTGCAGTATTTGATTCAGGTGTTGCGACTTCAGGCGCGGCATCAACAATTACGAATTCTGCCAAGGCTTGGAATACGAATCAGTGGGCCAATTTTCAGGTTCGGATCACTGGCGGTACAGGAAAGGGTCAAATTCGCATAATTGCTTCAAATACTGGAACGGCAATAACTGTAAGTGCCAACTGGGCCACAAACCCGGATAGTACCTCTGCGTATGCTATCGAGGGTAATGATGATTATTTCTACCTGCTTGGTAATAATGCTGTGACTTTATACCGATTCTCTGTTTCAGCAGGCACTTGGACTACACTTGCACCAGGCGCTGCAAGAGCCGGCGCCGCAGGTGCTGGGGCATCTTTAAACTGGATAGACAACGCATCTACGTGGACTCTTAACTCCAACGGTTCTTCTAACCTACTTACAACAGGTTTATACAAGCAAAATGGTAGGTATCTATTGTCTTTCAGAGGCGGTGGTACAAACACACTTGACGCTTATGATATAGCAGCTAACACATGGATAAGTGGTATTTCTTATGGATTCCAGACAGAAACTTTTACTACTGGATCATCTAGTATAGATTACAAAGGAAATATTTATTTACAAAAGGAGGCTACTGGACGTTTCTTTCGGTTCAGTGTAGACGAGTGGGCAATGCAGTCCCTTTCACAACATTTCTGGAGCCAAGGTGCTACAGTAACTGGTAACAAGATGGTATTTCTTATATTCAGCGACTCTGCTGAGGTACCCATTCTATTTTCACTTGGCCATACGACTACAGATATGTATAGATTAATGCTATTCTAAATTTTTAAATGATTTACTACAGGGAACGTCTGGATATGATTTAAACGATATTTATGATTGGGGTGGTTCACATATAACACAAGCTGGACAAGATATTGCGGCAGCTAAAATTATTGCTGCGTTATAAATAAAATTTAATTCAAACGATATGGCAAAAAATTTTGATAAACAAGGCGAGTGGACACAAAAAGTCTTTCCACTTATTCCAGTAGCAGTAAAGGATTCAATTGCTTATAGTAATTTCCATCCCTTCCATTGGGAAGATGGCTTGGGTTTGATCATGTTTGGTATTTTCACTCTGCATTTAATGGGGGTGTGGTTTAAAATATTCAATATCAATCCAGATAAAATATCACATGGTACACAGGCACTTGCATGGGCGTTTGGTGTTGCCGGATTACTATTGACACTCATCAGATGAAAATAAAGAAAGGTAGGCATAGTTATTTTCACATTCCCATGTTAAACTTTGGGAGTAGTGTTAGCAAGACATTTACCTTTAACTCTCCCATTGAGCATGACCTAGGATATCCAGATCAACTAGATTGGAATAAGTTGTTTGGAGTAGCTTTTATACCTACTAAACACACAAATAGTTATCGGATTGCATGGAGGTATGTACCAACCACTAAGCAGATAGAGCTTGGTGCATATTATTACCAGAAGGGTGTTCTTTATAAGGATTTGTCACTTGGGTTTATATCAACAAATACTCCCTATAAGGGTGTAATATCCTATAGTAACGGTACAGTAACTTTTAGTATTTATAGAGACAATGTTCCTTTTTCTTCTTTAAGTGTTCAAGGAAAATGGCAATTTATAGGTTGGAAACTATATCCTTATTTTGGCGGAAATAAACCTGCTCCAATAGATATATCTATAAAAATAGATTAAGATAGGTGGCAATAATATTAAACGATAATACACAGGTAAACGCACCAAAGCCAGTAGACGGATGGCGTGGTAAGTTAATAGGGTCTACTTATTATCCTTATACTGACGTAGCAGAAGCTAACTCAGCGCTAACCCCTGCTTATAGGTACATAGGTAAAACAGTTGATATAGGTTCTGGAGGTACAGTATCTGAATATTGGTATCAGGGCGGTGTCGACGATTCTAATTTAGTTCCAAAAATAACAAGTTATCCTACAATAAGTTTAACTACTAGTGGAACATCTGGTGCAGCTACTCTTGTAGGGACTGTGTTAAATATACCTAATTACTCAACAGGGGGTGGTGGCGGAGCTCCTACAGGTCCAGCTGGCGGAGATTTATCTGGTACATATCCTAATCCTACTATTGCTAATAATTCTATAACTAGCGCTAAACTAGCAGATGGGTCTGTAATAGGTGCTAAAATCAATGACGGCTCTATAACAGGTATAAAACTAGCTAGTGGAGTAATTCCATCAAGCTTACCTCCGTCTGGAAGCGCTTCAGGTGACTTGAGTGGCAGTTATCCAAATCCAACTGTTACTAAAATTCAAAATATTGCAGTATCTACATCAGCACCAACAAGTAGCCAAGTACTACAGTATAACGGTACTCAATGGGAACCTGCGACAATTGCAACAAACACCCTAACGCTTACTACCACCGGGACCTCTGGAGTAGCTACGTACTCAAGTGGAACGCTAAATATACCTAACTATACAACATCTATAACTAACAACCAGATTGCATACGGAACAGGAACCGGTTTAACTAGTAATAGCGCTTTTACATACACGTCCTCTTTATTTAACGTTGGATCAGGGTCTACTTATTGGTTACAAGCATACAATGGAGGTTTTAGTTGGGGAAACAACACTCAAAACAGTTTAAGTTCTACTGTTTTATCATTTGCAAATTCAATTGTTAATTTGCAAACAAACTATTCAGGTGCTGTTACTGGAAGGGCTTTTAATTTTACTTTTAGAAACAACTTAAATCCTACAAGCGGTACCTCTACGTTAGTCAGTGCAGGTCCACAAACCTCATTCATACCCTCCTCTGGAAATGCCAATCAGGTAGTTTATGAAGCTGCCCCTATTATAAACCAATCAGGTACAGCTAGTGGTAATTCATACGGCTTTTATTATAACGGAACGCATACAAACGTTTTAGGTAAAGCCTACGGATTTTCAAATGTAAATGGAGATAATGCTTTAAATACTAGCTCTGGGGGCACGGTAATTGGTGGAACAAATACTTTCGGGTATAAATTATTTGTAAATGGGGGCATATATAGCACTAGTGAAATAAACTGGGGTAATACAGATAGTAACCGTCTAAACGCTAGTTCTGCTAGATTTTCCTGGTTAACGACTATTAATGCTCCAAATGATTTTGTTAATTATAAGCCTGCTGTTTTATCTTCTGATGGTTCTTTGTTTAAAGGGGATTGGCCAATATACACAATAGACGAGAGATTTATGTCTCTTGTTTCAAATGGAGCTGGGCCATTTTTTAATGTTGGTGTATCAAATAACCCTGGTGGTGTTTACGCAGACGCAGATAATAACACGGGGTATTCATATCTATACATACAGAACTTTGGTAACGTTGCAGCCTATGGAGCATTTTACAGCAGAAATATAAAAATACCTACAGCAGTTAACGGGACCTATTACACAGAATTTACAGGTTTTGGTATTAGTGCAATTAATGATGGTACGGACTCTATAAATTACTTAATTGGGTTTTCTGACACGCTTAACTCTGCAACAGCAGATTCTAATGCTATAGCTGTAGTTTGTAACACCACTGACTCTGTTTGGAAATGTGTTACTAAATCAGCTGGAACTGCTACTACAACATCGACTGCGGTAAGTGTTGCTGCAAACACACCTATTAATATAAGAATAGACGCAAATACAACCACAGTAACATTTTACATAAATGGTACTTTAGTGGCCACACATACAACAAACATACCTACAACAACACTAACATTCGGTGTCTCTACCAAAAGGACTCTAGGAACAAACTTTAGATACGCATATCTTAATAGATTTAGATTCAAATAATATTTATAATGTCAGTAATACTAAGTGATAATATACAACAAAATGCCCCAAAGCTTCTAGACAATAGAAGTGGGAAGTTTGTTGCTGGCGTGTGGACTCCGTACAGCTCAGTAGCAGAGGCTAATGCAACAATACCCTCTGCTTATAGAGCACAGGGTCTAATTGTTTATATTTTAGAAGGTGGTTTTTTGCAAGAATACTGGTATAGAGCTGGCATTGCTGACACAGACCTTGTCCCTAAAACAAGTGATTTGGTTGATTCTTTTACCCTAACAGCAGATAATAATAGATCAATACCACTAGGACAGACTATAGTATTAATAGAGATAAAGTCCAATGTAGATATGACTATAAACATAGGCACTTTAGCCAGTGTTACATATACTGACATAAAAGATAGTTATGTACTACCGGCTAACGAGACTAGGTATATTGAGTACATAAAAAAGGCAGATACAGCTTTTAGCATTTATTTTGGTAACCTAACTGCTGGAGGTAACTTGTATGTAAAACTCATTAAGAAACTATACTAAGCTGTGATAATAATTAACGACAACTTACAGAATAATAGTCCAAAATCATTAGACAATAAGTATTTGGTTAATGGTATGGTTAACTACGCCAGTGTGGCGGAGGTTAATGCTACTATTCCACAAGCTTATCGCAGTCTTGGTTTAACTGTTAAAATAGGATCAGAAGAATATTGGTATAGAGATGATATAACTGATACTGGTCTTGTACTTAAAATAGGTACTGTAATAACACCATCTAGGTCTGTAAATACTATAAACTCCTTGACAGGTGGTGGTAACTTATCTGCCGACAGAACTTTACAGCTTGTAAATGATGCCTCTGCTCCTGGTAACAACAGGTACTATGGAACAGGTGGTGACGGAACAAAAGGTTGGTTCGCTCTACCTTCCGGAGTAGGTGGTGAAATAAATACTATATCTAATATAGGAACAGGTATAGGTATATACAAGCAAAAAACTGGTGTTAATTTTGAGCTAAAATCTCTTATCACATCATCGCCTTTAAATATTGCTGGTAATACTAATGATGTAACTATTAATATAACTCAAGCGTCTTCTACGGCTCCTGGGTACTTAAGCTCTGCTGATTGGGTTCTGTTTAATGCAAAAGTAAATCCTTCAAGATCCATCTCCACAATAAATTCAATTACAGGTGGTGGTGATCTTACCGCAGATAGAACCATCCAGCTAGTAGGTGACGTTGCAAATCCAGGTAATTCATATTACTACGGTACTAACCCAGCCGGAGTAAAAGGTTGGTATTTTCTGCCATCAGGTAGTACAGGAGAGTCTAATATAGGAGCAAATCTTGGAGCAGGTGCTGGTATCTACGCGTCTAAAACAGGGGTTACTCTTAATTTTAAAAGCCTAGTCGCCACAGGTCCAGTTAGTGTAACTGATGGTTCCAACAGCATAACTGTTTCAATGAGTCAAGCCACATCCACTACTAATGGATGGTTAAGTTCGACAGACTGGACTACGTTTAATGGAAAAATAACTACAGCTACTAGCCTTGGTACAGCCCAGGCTATATTTGCTAACAAGAACGGTTCTAACTTAGAGTTTAAATCTGTTGATGCTACTGCACCACTTACAATAAGCTCTACTGCCACAACCGTAACTCTTGGTATACAAGCAGCCTCCACTAGCCAAAATGGATATATAACTTCTACAGACTGGAATACTTTCAACAATAAAGTACCGGCTGCTAGATCAGTACTTACAACAAACTCTTTAGTCGGCGGCGGTGACCTGTCAGCCAACAGGACTCTTCAGTTAGTTAATGATGTTTCAAATCCTGGTAATAGCTACTACTACGGAACAAACTCTTCTGGAGTAAAAGGTTGGTACACCATACCTACTAGTACTGCTACTGCAGCTAATACTGGTTCAGGACAACAGTGGTTGGTAACTCCAGTAAGTGGTTCTAACTTTGTATTCAAGACTGCAGTTGCTACAGCCCCTTTGTACATAACAGTACAGACTGGTGAATTAAACTATAACATTCAGCCAGCCACATCTACTCAAGGTGGTTATCTGACTTTGACTGATTGGAATACTTTCAACAATAAAGTACCTACAACTAGAACTATAACAGGAGCAGTATCTATTACAGGCGGCGGAGATCTATCTGCCAATAGAACTCTCCAGTTAGTAGGAGACGTAGCCACACCTGGCAATAGTTACTATTACGGTACTAATAGCTCAGGTACAAAGGGCTGGTACACACTTCCAGCTTCTGGCACTGGTGAGGTTAATACAGGTTCTAACTTAGGAACTGGAGTAGCTGTATTTAAACAAAAAACTGGTGTAAACTTTGAATTTAGAACGCTTACATCTACAGCTCCAATAGTAATTACATATAACGGGACTGACTACGCTAATATCGCAATTAACCAAGGTGGCGCTTCCGGTAACGGTTATATAACATCTACTGACTGGACGACCTTCAATAACAAAGTGTCTAGTACAAGGGCTGTTAACACCATTAACTCTATTACAGGTGGTGGTAACCTCTCAGCTGACAGAACTTTGCAGCTAGTAGGTGACGTAAATGCTCCTGGATCTGGTTACTATTATGGTACAGACGTAAATGGCACAAAAGGATTCTATCCATTACCTACTGTGAATGCTGGCTCAGAATTCACAATAAAAGGATATCAAACATTTACTTATACAGAAACATCAGTCGCAGGCCAGCTAGTTATAACATCTATACCTCCCTATACTGTGTGGGGTGTGACTGCTACATACTTAGCTTATGACGTTAACTCAGACCAGACTAGCTTTACAGAGATAAAATTCATGGTTAAAAGCTCATTTGCTGGGACAGTTCCAACTGTTTACCCATCTACAACTATTGTTTCACAGCAAAGCGGCACTCCTTACGGACCATGTACTCCAAACATATCTTCTGGTATAGATTCTGTTTCTTTCAGAGTTATACCTGGTCAAGTAAATACTACAAAAGCTGGGCAAAAAATAATAAAAGTAATAGCTACAATAAGACAATTAAACTCAAGTAATCCCAACTAATTTTATTTAATTTATGTTATTTTCAAATACACAGGTATTCAAAACAATAGCTAAGCTAAAGAGTGACGCTAAACCAGTGGCTGACATACTAATGTATGTATCAGAGCCTGGTAAGGAAGGTTATTGGTACTACGACCCAACTGACTCTAGTTCCACAGAAAACACAGGATTAGTACTAGTGTCAGGTGCATACAGGTTTAAACGCAAGCTTGACACCGACCTGTCTGTAAAGAAGAGTTGGTTTACTGGTACTTCGGAATACTTCAACTCTACTACTGATATCAATTCAACTATTGTACAGAATTATCGTATTAGAGGAATGCGGTTTAAAGTGTATGAGAGTGGATTAACTAGAGAGTACTGGTACAAAGAAGGTATCAGCGATAGCGATCTAGCACAGATAAATGCTGATTTGGATATTCAGACTACACTTCCAGACGCATTATCTAGTACATGGGATTATAAAGAAGGTAATCATAGAAAAATTACCCTTAATAATAACAACACATCGGCTATTACCATTATAAATGCACCTAATAACTCTGAAGGTGTTCTTCATTTTATACAAGGTACTGGTGGTAATAAAACTTTGACTCTTCCTGGATCTAGCCCAAATGGTCTAAAATTCTCCACTAATGTCGGTGATAGAGATTTGCTTAGATTTGTAAAAGACGGCGATGGTCAATTTGTATGGGAGATAACTAACTACGGTACAACGTCAACAACACCGCCCGTAACTCCAGGGGCAACTAGTCCATTGACATTTACTGCCATACCGTACTCTAGCGATGATATAATATCACCATTTAGAGGAGCTATATCTTGGCACAATGCAGGGGATAAAATAAACTATCCTAATGAATCTACTACTCCTGCTCCTATGGATGAATATCGTAGGACTGGCATTGAGTGGTTTAGACTAGAGACGGCACAAGGAGTTTATGCGTTCGACACCGTGCTAGCGCCATACCTTAACGCGTGTATAACAGCCACTCCAAAAAGAAGAATAGCGTTCAACATAATGTCTATTTATCCAGGAGCATCTGGTCAACCGTCTGCTGGCGGTAGTGTAATGGCTTATCCTATGTATCTGCACAACTTAATGCAGGCTGAAAGTGTTAAAGATTATAACACTGGATCATACTGGATACCAAACTATAACAGCAATAACTACCTCTCTAGAGTAGAAGCCTTGCTTAACGCTATGGCTACATATTTTAACAATACTACATATAATGGGGTTAGGTATGCTGATGCTATTGCTGGTATGGATATTGCTCTTGTTGGAGACTATGGTGAGTGGCACCACGGTAGTATACAAGTAAGCTCTCTTGGAGCTGCTTTTGGTACGTACACGTCGTTTAACAGAATTATACAGGCATACATAAATGCATTTCCAGACATTCCTTTGACTCTTATGATGCACGCCCTGGACGCTCAGTTGATGGGTAACGTGTGGATACCAAAAGAGACTACATACTTTGCACTGAATGCGTCTAATAACTGGGGTAAACTCGGTTACAGTAGGATGAACTGGGGTAGAGCTGATGCTGACTGGTATATTAATGATACCTTGATTAACAACAACCGTGGTATAAACGGTATGAACTTTGGCTACGAAATAAGTGAGCGTTGGAAATACGCCCCTGTTACTGGTGAAGGTCCTAACTACTCTACTTCAACAGTCTGTGGAACACCGTTCTGCAACTTGATGAATGAGGTTACAACCTATCACGTAAGTTCAATGGGTAACGGTAACTTTGATGGTGAAGCTACAACCCTTGCTGTACGTAACACACTTCGAGATGCATTCAAGAAGATGGGTTATCGTGTGGTACTTGAGGGAGGCTCGTTAACTACAACCCTCGCTGCTGGATCCCCATTCCAGATATCTTTAAACTGGAAAAACATTGGTATAGCACCTGTATACGAACCATGGACTGTTCAATTTATATTAAAGAACGGCTCGACTACTGTATGGGCAGGTACCTCTTCTCATCAACTAAAGCTATGGTTGCCACAAAGTACTGCTACAGTCGTAACTGATAATTTTACTCTTCCTAGTAATATTGCCGACGGTACCTATACACTAGCCATAAAGATTATTGACGCAAGAGGCTATAGAGATCCATTCCCACTGGCTATTAATGGTAGGCAGAGTGATGGTTCTTACACTTTACGTTCTATTACACTAGGCACTGGTGGTACAGCCCCACAGCCAAAAGACCTGTTTTTACATTTTGGTGAATCTGGTGCTGTTGGTAGAGGTCTGAATACAGCTGCAACTGGTACAGAGACTAGTGTTAGATCTATTGTAAAAATGTATAACAACACTACAAACGCTTTCCAAGACCTCCAGGTCGGTGTAAACAACCAAATAAATCTTGGTGGTCCTGCCGGAGAGCACGGCTGGGAGTTGGAGACAGCAAATAAAGTTGCAGATGCCTCCCTACAAAGCCCTGCCTACATTGTGAAGGGTTGTTACCATGGCTCACTTATAGCAGCTCACCTTAACGGGGCAGGTACATCTGGGTACGGTTGGGCTACAACGACTTCTAGAATGGATACTGCCATAGCCTATCTTAACTCCAACAGTATATCTTACAAAATATCTGTAGTTGTATCAATCGGTATAAACGATTACAATAACTCGACAACATCCGCCGACTTCAAAGCCAGGCTTAAACAGTGGATTTCTGACTTTAGAGCTAAGTATGGCTCTAGTATAAAAATTTACCTTTGTAAACTACTGGGAGCCAACCCAGCTAACGCTAATCCAGCTGGGTACCATCCTTTTAACGTGCTATATGATGAAATAGCCGCAGAAGATACAACAGGATTAACATATGCTATAGATAATAACGGCCTATTAATGCAGGATGGTGCACATCTTGGATATCAAGGTTTAAAAGACCAATTTGACAAAGTAGTCACTAAAATGCTTAGTTAATTTGGCTATTTGGATAATTTTTTGTACATTTGTATAACATTTTATGAAAACTAAACTTTATCAGTTTTTTACTGGAATTCAGGGTGAGTTCTCTTTTAAACGACTGCAAACTGGATTATTTACTTTCCTATTTACTATATTATTTTTTGTGAATTTATTTTCTGGTAAAATGGTTCACGATAGTATATTGGATGCGCTTGTTTTTTTAGTAGCTTTTAGCTACACCGGTATTGCCGTAGAGAAATTTGCTAAAAAGCAGTCACCTGCTCCAGAAGAACCTGAAAATATCGATAAAAATTAAATATAAGTGAAAGACGTAATTGAGGAACTTGTTACTGGAGTTACTACTGGTTTGGTTGTTGGTATTGTACTTTCTATTAAAAATTTGAGAAAATCATGGAAAGGGCTAGATCATACAACTGATAGAATAGCAAAATGTAGAGCTATTTTGTCTGAAGTTAGAGACGAATTAGACGCCAGCAGGGTGTTTTTGTGGGATGGTTCTAATGGTACGCAGAGTTTAAGTGGTTACCATATACAGAAACTTACTATGTTCTCAGAGGTAAATAGGGACGGACTGCCAGACATAGCATATAAGTTTGAAAACATACCTTCACAAAAATTACAAAGATTTTTACTATCATTGGCTTATTCGGACGATTCTTATATAATAAGTTACGAAAGTCTAGAGAAAGACGATCTAGCTACTATTCATAAGAATCACAATATGGATACTTTATTACTTGTCAGAATAGAATCATCTAAAAAGGGGTGGGTAGGAATACTTTCTGTTGGATGGGATTCTGAAAAGATACCTAGTGAATATGAGATAGCCTTCGCAAAACTGAAGGCTTCTCAACTAGGTGCGATAGATAAAAACTAGAATTATGATAAAAACCAGGTTATTTTTTGTTTTATTTTTTGTTTGCTTATTGCAGACGTCTTGTATGACGGAGGTCAAAAAACTCGGAATTACTACACAGTATTTGAATGAACATCCAGCCTATGCGGCACAAATTTGCGAAGAAAAATTTCCAATAACTAAAGACAGCACAGTTCAAGGCACTGAGATTATAACAGAAACACCACTTCCAGTTGACTCAAGTCTAGACAATAATCTAGACAGCCTTACAGTAGACAACCTAAAAAGATTTAATGATTCTGGGTCACTTAAAGTGTATCTGGATAGCTTTAAAGCTGAAATAGTAAAAAAGTGTAGGCCAAAGCTACTTAAGTCCACAAGGGTAGATACAGTATATCGAGATAATCCTAGGCAAAAGACTATATACGAAGAGGCTATTAAGGAGAAAAATAAAGAGCTATTCATAAAGGATATTTCTATAACAAAAAAAGATTTTGAGATATCAAACTTAGAAAAATCACTAGCCAGGGCTAGATCGCAGCTATACGTTATATACGGAATTGCTGGCATACTAATAGCTGCTTTTGCTGTACTTGGGTTTATTAAAATGAAAACTTCAGGCCTAGGATTTTTTGGGTCTATTATAAAACTATTTACTAAAACCTAATGAAAGATTCTATATCAATAACAAGAGTTGCTAGTTTGCACCCACTTATACGTAGTGACGTAGAGAAATTTATAACTGAGGCTGAGAACGAGCTTGGTGTGACTTTACGTATCGTGCAAGGTTTACGTATAATAGAGGAGCAAAACAACCTTTATGCCCAAGGCCGTACCGCACCGGGCAAGATAGTTACCAATGCAAAAGGCGGTAGCTCGTACCATAATTATGGTCTTGCAATTGATCTTGTAGAAATAACAAAATCAGGTGCAGCTAACTGGAACTTTGACTACAAAAAATTAGTTAAATTTGCAGATAAATATGGATTTTATTGGGGAGGTAACTTTAAAAGTATAGTAGATAAGCCACATTTTGAAAAAACTTTTGGTCTTAATTGGAGAACTATGCTGGACAAGTACAGCAGGAAAGATTTTATAAAAGGAACAAAATACATAAATATACCTTAATGACTCCAAGTGTATGCTGGATAACAGCTACAAAAGGTCGACATACGTGCTTAGAGCGTAATTTAAGATTCTTTTTAGATCAAGACTACCAAGGAAAGCACACAGCTCTCATATTTAATAATTCTGAAGTAGAGCAAACTCTAGATAATGTAGAGTTACCAGATAATAAAAAAATTATACTTGTTAACGGCGGCAGCGACTACACCTCCCTTGGTCAAGTTTATCAGGCTGCGTTGAGCCATATACCTTATAATATAGATCTAGTTACATTTGCTGACGACGATGATATATTTATCCCAAGCCACATACGTATGGGCGTAGATGGGTATAAAAGGGGTGGAAAGCGCGCGTATAAACCAGGCAATTCATTCTACAGAAATGGTGGCATGTTTTTGGTTAACAACACACTTGAGCCATCTATATTTCTTGAAAAGTCTGCTTTAGATGAATCCGGATTCTATCTAACGACTACAACTCAGCATTTAAAGTGGGTTGAACATTTACTGCAAAATAATGGCCTGTTTGTAGACCCATCCGGTACTCCTACAATGTGCTATAATTGGGGGGATGTTGATATACCTACGTACAAGACAAGCGGAAATGCTGATCTAGAGTCTTCTTTTCGACAGTACGCTGAATATTCAAAAGAGCACGGTGATTGTATAATAACTCCAGCCAGCCACGAGTCTGTTAAGCCCCTATACGATCTTTTTTACTAATAATTAGTACATAAAATATTTGCTAAATTCACTAATTTTAAGTATATTATACTATAAACAATCAAATAAATTAAACAATGGCGACTATTAAACGTTGGTTTGTACGAGTAGATGCTCAAAACAAGCCGGTTCTTGGCTCACTTATCGAGCGCACCAAGAAGCCACAAGAAGGTAAATTTGTAGAAGTTAAATTCGCATCATGCTGCACACTTGTAGCCTCTGCAGTGTCTACTACTGGTACATACAGAGTTACACTTAAGGTAGATGGTGTTACTTATTTAACCTTCAACACAGCTCAAACTACTGCCACAGCAGCCGCCGCAGCTTTAAATACCGCTTTTCCTGGTATTGCTAGTTTTGATGGTGTTGATGTAACTAGAACAATTATAGCTAGTGACGTTACACTGGGTGGAAGAGTTACAATGGAAGTTGTAAGAGCGTAATTACATTATTTAGTTATCGGGTACTATGTTACTTAAGGTGCTTTTTTGGCACCTTTTTATAGCCGTAAACATTAATAGAAGTACCACAACTACATTCACATCTATAAAACCCCCCATTGTTTTTTCCAGTAGATGGTTCTAAACACTCAACTACTTTTAGTTGTCCAAACATTTCGCCTACATAATCTTTTTTTGCTGGCATATTTTTGTCTATATTTGCTTCAAACAAAGATACGAATTAAATCAAAGAAGATTGTTGCGAGCCTATAAATATTGTTTATTACCTACTCCTGAACAAGAAGTTCAGTTGATGAAATACATGGGCTGCGTAAGATTCATCTACAACTTAGGTTTGGAAACCAAGCTGCAAGCATGGACATCTGCACGAAAACATTTGACCTGTATAGACCTTGCTAATCAAATGAAGGAATTGAAAGATACCGAAGCCGAATGGCTACATGAGTGTCCTTCACAAGCCTTGCAGATGGCTTTGAGAAACTTAGATAATGCCTACACCCAATTCTTTAAAGGTGGCGGCTTTCCTAAATTCAAATCAAAGCGCCGTAGGCAGTCTATACAGTTTCCGCAAGGAGTAAAAACAGACTTTGAAAACGGAACTATCTTTTTACCGAAGTTGAAAAACGTAACCTGTATTTTTCATCGCCAATTTAAAGGTGATATTAAAACAGTTACTGTTTCTAAAACTTCAACAGGTAAATACTTTGTAAGCATACTCATTGATAACCAAAAGGAGTTGCCTAAAAAGAAGCCTGTAAAAGAAAAGACAGCCGTTGGAATTGATATGGGCGTAAAAACTTTTGCAACCTTGTCTGATGGAACAACCTTTGACAATCCAAAGCATCTAAGAAACAATCTTAGGAGGCTTCGGGTGGAGCAAAGAAAGTTGAGCCGTAGATTTAAGAAAGGTGCAAAGGAACAAAGCAAAAGCTACCTGAAACAAAAACTGGTAGTTGCTAAACTTCACGAACACATCAAAAACCAACGTGAGGACTACTTACACAAAGCAAGTACGCAAATTATTCGTTCTTTTGACACCGTTTGCCTTGAAGATTTAAACATCAGAGGCATGATGCAGAACGAAAAACTTGCCCTTGCTATTGGCGAAGTCGGATGGCACAAGTTCAAAACTATGCTGGAATACAAAGCCGAATGGTACGGAAAGAATATCCTGTACATTGGCAGATTTCAGCCAAGTTCTAAGCTGTGTAACACCTGCGGAACGATTTTCAAAGAACTAAGTTTGAAAGACAGGTCTTGGACTTGTCAATCTTGCGGCACTCATCACGAAAGAGATGAAAATGCTGCGAAAAATATTAAGAGCTTCGGGCTTCGGATAAAGCCTTCAGCCGTTAACGTGAGCCATTAGGCTGTGCGTATGGGTTGAGAAGCCCACTCATCGCTTTGCGTGAGTGGGTAGTTCACAATGATACCTGATAATTTAATAATGATACCTGATAATTTAATTTTTATTAGCGCGCAGCCGTTTGATACCTATTTTGCTTGGCAAATAGAGGTACAGATCGTAAATTTCAGGCAGTTTGATATTTCTGCTAAAATGCATGTACTTGTTTGGTACAAAGATGACTCAAACCTAGACGAATGGTACGCTATACAGAAAAAATATCCTGAAGTTCATATATATTTTTATAAAGATAGGGGTGTTGATCTTGGGTTATACATACCTCAGTTGCGTCCACATATTCTTCAGCAACATTTTGAAGAATTTAAGCGTGAGTTTGAAGATAAGGTATTTTTTTACCACGATTCGGATATAATCTTTAGAGAGCTTCCAGATTTTAACATCTTATGCGACGGCGATATTAACTGGCAATCAGATACTTCTTCGTATTTGGATTACACGTATATAACATCCAAGGAAGTACAAGGTAAAGTACCTAGAAATTTAGCGCTTAATACACTAGCTCGAATCGGAGGCATAACCCCAGAAGTCATAAAAAGCTATGATAGAAAAACTGGTGGTGCGCAGTACATACTGAAAGGTATAGATTCTAGCTTTTGGGCAGACGTAGAAAGTATGTGTATTGCTATACGTAAAGCATTTTTCTTTGGTATCCCAGGCTCCGTAAACGCAACTTATTTCCAACACGAAAACGCAGGTTTCCAAAGTTGGACTGCTGACATGTGGGCTGTTAACTTCTCTTTGTGGAAACGCGGTAAGGTTACGGACATTGCTGAATCACTAGACTTTAGCTGGGCAACCGATTTAGTAGAAGTATACAATAGGAAAAATATTTATCATAACGCAGGGGCTGATTATTCTAGCCAACCCGCTATTTTTTATAAAGGGGCTTACATAAATAAAAAACCATTTGGCGAAGATTTTTCGCAGGTAAGTCCTGATTTTTGTAGCATCAAATATACTGACGCTATAGAAAAAGTTACTTTTTTACGCGAGTAGGTTTTTTATTCTGGTTTCCCTAATCGTGCAAACTAGGGGCAATAAAATGCCCCTTTTATTTTGCCGTTTGGCAAATAAAGCGTATATTTGTATAAATTATGAGTATGGTAAATAATAAACAGAAGTTGATTGAGTACTTAAAAATTAACTATACGCCGGGGGAGATTTCTTGGTCTTCTTTGGCTACTAGGTTCGGTATCCAGTCAGCTGAAGCAGCCAGAAGTATTTGGAAACAATATCGTAAATCTAAATCAGCGGCCGTTAAGGTGTCAGCTTACGTAGATGGCGGTGGTTCCAGCAAGTCTGGTAACATTGACGAGGGTACTGTAGAGTCTACAGCTACATCTGATTATGAACCTAAAACAGAAGAAGATCTTATAGATTTACATAGTATTGACAATTCCAAATACCGTATTAAAAATTATTGGACTAAGGTATTGTCTAATGGTAAATTTACATCATCTGTATTTTGCGTTGAGCGTAAAGTAGGTGATAGAGTTACAAAAGAGGAATTTCAGGAGGTTATAAACGAGTATCTTCGACCAAGACCAGTAAAAAAGATCACTAGAAAGTCTCTTAGAAGGGGCGCTAAATCATTGGTATTTTTTATAGCAGACGAGCATGTAGGTGCTGAGGTTACTGATGGTTTATACGATAATACTTGGAATAAAGATGTGTACCTAGCTAGAAAGTCTGCTATACTAGATGTAGCTGAGCTTATGCACAGTGCACACGGAAGTTTTGCTGATATTACTATATGCAATCTTGGTGATACTCTTGACGGTTACAACAAGCAAACCACCCGTGGCGGCCACGTTGTTCCTCAGAATATGACTAACAAGGAGGCTATATTAACATACCTTGACGTAAGTTCTACTGTATGGGACAATCTTATTTCCATGGGCTATGCTGATACATATTTTCAGTATAACGTTGAGAACTCGAACCATGGAGGTCTTGGTTGGGATGCAGCGGCTAACATAGCCCTGAAGGCATATCTAGAGACTAAATACCCTAACTTCACCTCCATAGATATAGAGAGTATAATAGGCTCGTTGTCCATAGGTGCTCATGATATACACCTAATGCATGGTAAGGACGAAAAATACATGAAAAGGAATATGCCTCTTCACTTGGATTTTAGAACCGAAAGCTACCTTAAAGAATATCTAGAGTTAAATAATTATTCAGATAGAGCAAGGCCACAACACTTCTTCAAAGGTGATTTACATAAATTTGCCACAGAGCAAGGTAAGTATTTTACATACACTAACATACCTTCTCTTTTTGGCTCTTCGGCGTGGGTAATGGCTAACTTCGGTAATACAAAGCCTGGTTTTTGTTATACAGTTGTAGAACAAGATAGTACTAATTTGGCGATTAGTCCTTACTGGTTTTAATATGGATATTACAGGTATATTATCACTAGCTTGGTGTGTTACATTTTTTATATGTGCGCTGTACTTTTACAGAGAGCAGTACCGTCTAAATAAGAAAATAGCCTATTTAATCTCAAAGCAAGCTAAAGAATTAGAAATAGCTAGAGAAGAGGCCGTAGCCAAATCTAAAGAGGTTATTAGAGGTAAAGTTACCGAGGAGATTGTACCGGTACTTCCAGGTTTTAAATACACCCTGTCTGACACAAAGTTTATGGGTAATCCAATAGACTATATAGTGTTCGATAGAATGAGTAACATCAGAGATACCCGTAATGGTGAAATCACTATTGTGTTGGCGGATGTTAAGACAGGGAAAGCTGGACTAACTAAAGTACAGAGAGCCATTAAAGACGCTGTAGATAATAACAGAGTACGGTTTGAGATTTGGGAAGTTGGAAATGATAATGAACTTAGAACAAAATAAAACAGGAAAAGGACTTCGATTTAATGAAGGTAAGATAAGATATGATTTAGTAGATCCATGGGCTCACAAACAGATGGTTAGTGTTTTAACTATGGGAGCTATTAAATATGGAGAAAGGAATTGGCAGCTAGGTATGAAGTGGTCTACAATTATAGCGTCACTCAAAAGACATCTAGCAGCCATAGAGGAGGGAGAGGATTTTGATGAAGAGTCCGGAGAGTTGCACGCAGCACACTTGGCTTGTAATGCACATTTTCTATCAGCTTATTATAAGATATTTCCGCAGGGGGATGATAGAGATCATTCTTACCTACACACTCCTAAAATTGGATTAGATGTTGACGAAGTGTTAGCTGATTGGTTAGGTGCTTGGTCAGATAAATTTGACCTAGACGTGCCAGACAGTTGGTTTTTCGATAGAAAGATTTCTGATAGGTTCGCCTCTTTAAGGGAATCAGGCGAGCTAGATAGGATGTATAGAGATTTAAAACCTCTGGTAAGTCCCAAAGATTTACCATTTGAACCACATGTTTATGTTACATCAAGACCAGTAAGTACAGAGGTAACTACAGAGTGGTTAGACAGGAATGGATTTCCAGCTAGGCCAGTTATTACTGTAGGTGTGCATGGTTCAAAAGTAGCCGCTTTAAAAGAAGCTGGTGTTGATATGTATATAGACGACAGGTTTGAAAATTTTGTTGAATTGACAAATGCTGGTATATGTACATTTTTATTAGATAGACCACACAACCATCGTTATGACGTAGGTTTTAAACGTGTGTATAATTTTCAAGATTTTAAAAATAGATTTTTATAATGACTAACCACAGAGATCGTATCCTATTTTTATTAAGACAAGGCCAAACATCTTCTGGATACACGCCAGAAGGTAAGGTTAAAGCTGGTCTTTTTGTATCAGCTAGTATGACTTTACAGCAGCTTCAGGATAATTTTTGTATAGATGGTATGATAAGGGTGTGCTTTGACTCTAATCAAATAGACAAAGAAGTATTTGAATATAAGCCTAAATTTGTAATTATCGAAGCTTTATGGGTACCACCTTACAAATTTCGTGAGCTAGTTAAGTTACACCCGCATGTACATTTTATCGTCCGTGTCCACTCCGAGCTTCCCTTCTTGGCTAACGAAGGTATTGCGTTTGATTACATAAAAGGTTATGTAGGAATACCAAAGGTACACATAACCTTTAATTCAAAACATACTGCAGAGGTTGTAGGTAGAGTAGTATCAGATACCCATACGTTCTATTTACCTAATATTTACGAAGATGTTAACTATTATCCAACAACTATGTTCGAAGGGACTAAGTTAGAGATAAAGTATAGTTTAGACAAAGGGAATCATCTAGAGCTTAGAAGGAATACTTTAGATATTGGTTGTTTTGGAGCAATTAGACCGATGAAGAACCAGCTAATGCAGGCAGCCAGTGCTATAGCATTTGGTGAAAAGACTAAAAAAAGAATAAACTTTCACATTAATGCTGGTAGAGTAGAGCAGCAGGGAGAAAACGTACTAAAGAACATACGTGCGTTGTTTAAAGACACAGATCATAATTTGATCGAGCACGGTTGGTTAGAAAGGAGTTATTTTTTAGACTTGTTGTCTAATATGGATCTTAGTATGCAGTTATCTCTTAACGAGTCTTTTAATATTGTTGCTGCTGATAGTATTAGTAAGTCTGTACCGACAATTGTGTCAAACACTATTGAATGGATGCCTGGTATTACAAAGACGAGTACAGAGAACTATCATGACATTGTAAGGACGATGATTAAGGCATTAAACAATAAAAGATACTTTTTGCTTAAATCGCGAGAGAGTCTAGTTAGATACAACCATAACGCTATCCGACAATGGGGTAACACATTATTTTAAAAAAACAGACAAAGCAGCTCTAATAGGCTGCTTTTTTAAACACAAAAATTATTAACAAGACTATTAATGAGTATTTTTGATAAACGAGTGGCCTTCCGCCCGTTTGAGTATCCAGAGGTAATTGCTTATTCAGATTCTATTCAACATAGTTATTGGCTATTCTCAGAGTACAACTATGATTCAGATATACAAGATTTTAAATTAATAGATAAAGTTGGCCAACATGCTATTAAGAACTCGTTACTTGCAATTTCACAGATAGAGGTTAACGTAAAAACATTTTGGGGTGATTTATACAAACACTTCCCTAAACCCGAGTTCAGCTTAGTTGGTAGTGTATTTGGAGAGTCTGAAGCAAGGCATGCCATGGCATACTCACACTTGCTTGAAATACTTGGATTTAATGATGAATTTGTGCAAGCTCTACAAGAGCCGTGTATTCAAGGTAGAGTAGACTACCTTAGTAAATACTTAAAAAATGCTAGCTCAGACAATAAAGAACTGTACACACTTACATTAGCATTATTCTCGTTATTTGTGGAGAACGTATCCCTATTCAGTCAATTTTTAGTTGTCAAGTCTTTTAATAAACATAAAAATTTATTTAAAGGTATAGACAATGTAATACAAGCCACTAGGGCAGAGGAGGACGTACATGCTAAGTTTGGAGCATATCTAGTTAACCTAGTTAAAAAAGAATATCCGGAATGGTTTACAGAAGATTTTTACGCTAAAGTAGAGCGTGCATGCCGTAAAGCCTACACGGCAGAGTTGACTATAATTGACTGGATATTTGAGGCCGGCGAGCTTCCATTTTTATCAAAAGCTCAAGTTATTGAGTTTATTAAAGATAGATTTAATAGATCTCTAGTTATGATTGGAGGTGCACCTATCTATGACGTAGAAAAAGAATTACTAGATAGTACAAAGTGGTTTGATTTTGAAACCGTTGCAGAAACGCACGCAGATTTCTTCAGCCAGACACCGACAACATATTCAAAAAGAGCATACTCTATAACCCCAGAAGATATATTTTAAAATGATTAGATGGCTTAATGAAGAATCTAAAGAGTTCATGGAGAGAGGTTATTTACTTCCTGGACAAACAGTTGAAGAACGTATTAATGTAATTGGTAGTACGGCAGAGGATATACTTGGTATACCTGGGTTTGGGTCAAAACTTGCTGACTATATAAGTAAAGGTTGGATATCTCCATCAACTCCAATATGGGCTAATTTTGGAACTACAAGAGGTCTAGAGATTAGTTGTTTTAATTCACATGTACCAGATTCTGTAGAAGGTATTTTAAGTACTATTGCAGAGATAGGTACGATGAGCAAGTACGGAGGTGGTACAAGCGCATATTTTGGTGATATTAGGCCTAGAGGCTCCTCTATCAAAGACAACGGCAATAGTGGTGGTAGCAAAGCGTTTTTACCTCTGTTCCAGACTACCACTAATGTAATAAGTCAAGGTGGTACACGTCGCGGTTATGCAGCTGTTTATCAGGATATATCCCACAAAGATATTGAAGAATGGTTAAACATACGTAACGAAGGAGATGATATACAGCAAATGAATTGGGGGGTATGTGTGCCTGATAAATGGATAGAAGAGATGAAGGTTGGTGATGTTGACAAGCGTAAGGTTTGGGCAAAGATTATACAAAAAAGGCGCGACACTGGTATGCCTTATATAGTATTCACAGACAATGCTAATAACAGCGAGTCAACTCCAGAGGTATACAGAGGCAAGGGCTTGATTAAATCATCGAATCTCTGTAACGAAATAGTGCTACCATCTAGTAAAGATGAATCTTTTGTTTGTAATCTATCCTCTCTGAATGACCTTTATTACGACGAGTGGAAAGATACTGACTGTGTAGAGGTAATAACTTTTTTCCTAGATGCAGTAATGACTAGCTTTATCCAAAAGGCCTCCAAGATAAAGTACATGGAAAGGGCTGTTAGGTTTGCTGTTAAGCACAGAGCTCTTGGCATAGGTAGGCTTGGTTACCACAGTTTACTTCAAAGTAAACTTATACCTTTCGAGAGCCTTTCTGCAAGAAATCTCAATATCTCTATCCAAAAGACTATAAAAGAGCAGGCATACAAGGCTTCAGAAAATCTAGCAAAATTGTATGGTGAGCCAGAAATGCTTACTGGGTTAGGTAGGCGAAATACCACCTTAATAGCTCTACCGCCTACAACATCTACTGCATTCATACAACAGGTGTCACAAAGTATAGAGCCAGAAAACAGTAATATCTACACAAAGGCACTAGCAAAAGGTAAGTATGTAATAAAAAATAAGTACTTAGAACGGTTGCTGGAAGGTAAAGGTAAAAATACAGCAGAGGTATGGGACACTATAGCAGCAGACCATGGATCTGTACAGCGTCTAGACTTTTTGACTGACCAAGAGGCGGCTGTATTTAAAACCGCTAAAGAGATAAATCAAGAAGAGATTATAATTCAGGCTGCTCATAGGCAGAAATACATAGACCAGGGCCAGTCTCTAAATTTGTTTGTATCCCACGAGGTATCAGCAAAAGAGGTAAACAGTCTAATGCTAAAAGCTCATGAAATGGGCCTTAAGGGGCTGTACTATCAAAGAGGCTTTAATGCAGCCCAGCAATTTGTACGAGAACTAGCTACCTGTGCTAGCTGTGAGGGATAAAAACAGAAAAAGGCTGCAGAGGATACAGCCTTTTCTAGGTGAGAGCTTTGCCTATCTTACGGGATAGGTCTTAGGTGGGTAGGAAACTTATACTATAATATACGAAAATAATTTGAAATAAACAAAATAACTTATTTTATTATTTTTGGTAATTTAAAAAATTTTCCGTATATTGTAGTATGGGTACATATAATGATTTAAAGGCTCCAAGAAGTAAGCTCAAAGGTAGACTTTCAGCTTTTTCGACGGAGTTTTTTGATTTTTTAAAGGAAAAGGATCCTAACTTCCCATTTGAAAAGTGGGCTGATTTTAGGCCTACTGGGGACGCTCTTTTACTAGCCATGGCTGAAATTATTGCATCGTCTAGAGAGGCCATAGAATTGCCTTCTATGATAGGTATGCTAGTGGTAGTGTCGGTAGATAAACCTATTGTAAAAAAACTCGTTAATTACAAGGTTTCCATAGAGAATCAGAGGACTATTTTCACATCTAACTTACACACCGATGGTCGAATGGCCTCTATAAAGTTCTCAAACTACTACATTAAGTACAAGCTTAAAAACAGGGATCTTTGGAGATTTATTCCATGTAGAGTTTTATCTAGAACGGTGTCTAAAAAATTTTCAGAAAATCCAGATTTATACGCAAAGATAGATAGAGAGGGTACTAGTGTATTTGATCTTTTCGATCCTAGATTTGCGAATCATAAAAAAAGGTAATAAACATGACCATAGGTACTCATATAAGTAGAATCAGGGGTATATTCAAAATGGTCAACGCTGACGTACGGCTTACAGACAAGAATATATATGTATTGATGGTAAAACATCGGGACTGGCTTCTAGATCAACTGGATTCTAGGCTAGGTCTTATGAAAATGATGGATATATTCCAAATAATACCGTGTCTTGAGCTAATAGATGTTGACCCAGTAGAATGTTGCTTTATAGACTCTTCTTGTAAAATAAAAAGATCTAAAAATAAAATACCAGCTGTTGTACAACTAGCATCTGGGCCCCTCATTAAATCTGTAACTAGTCTAGATGGTGCCACAGAGCTCGATCCAACTAAGGAGGAGGCATATGCAAGGAAAAAGAAAAAATCTACTAGCAAATACGACAAGTCATTGTATTACTGGTACAGTAACGGATATCTGTACTTTCCAGACGTTGAGTGGGATGCTGTTAGACTAATAGGATTCTTTGAAGAGCCTGTGGATAAGTATTTGTGTGAAGTTAACGAAAGTACTTATTGTAAAAACAAGCAAGACCAAGAGTTCTATATCCCCAAAAAGCTTGTTGGTAGAATGGACTCAGCTATATTCGAGGAGTTGGGTGTTCATGTACAGCTCCCTGAACAACATTTCATAAACAAAAACGACAATGACAAGTAATGGCTACTAAGTATAACTTAAAATATAGGTCGTTTGAGACATTAATGGCTGACGTTACAGATGATCTAGAGTTGTTTGAAGCAGAGGGTTTTATAGATCCAAGTAAATATATAAAAGTTGCCAAGAAAATAAATGCAGATCTTGGTATCGACATACAACAAGAGAAAGAAGTTCTTTTAGAAGTTGACGATTACAAAGCTAATCTACCTAATGATTTCTATCTACTTAACTTTGGGCTAGTTTGCTCAAAAAAAAGTGTATCTATAGACACGCCTAAACTTACTTACGAAGAGGTTCAAGTGGATAGATGTGATGCTGGTAGTCCTAAGTATTCTTGTGGTGGTTGCGAAATTGTAAAGACTAACGAATGCTGTAATAACTATAAAGTAGTCCAGCGAATAGAGACTAAAACAATAGAGTTTACTGAGTTAGATCTTTTAAAATTAAACCAAGCTTCTAGGAAATACTGCTCAAGCGGATGTCGTAATCTTACGTCAGACTCTGTTAATACTGCCCAGATACAGAAAGACTGGATATACACCAGCTTCTGTTCTGGCAATTTGTATTTAAACTACATGGGTATAATGGAAGATGAGGATGGTAATTTACTTGTGCTAGACCACCCACTAGTAAACGATTACTATGAGTACTCAATAAAGGCTAGAATACTAGAGAATGCTATACTTAATAAAGAGCCAGGTTTATCTGATATATACGGTCTTACTAAACAGCTTGAAAAGCAGGAGCGTACTCGAGCGCATCTATTAAAAAACATGCCAGAATATTCTGACATAAGAGAGGCTATATTGTATAATAGACGAAGAGCTTATGATAGATATTACAGCATGGCTTTATGACGATAAAGAAAACTTTAGACATACCGGTATACGAGTGTAAGCTGCACATATTCATTGCTCCTAATATAGATAGAGTTATAAAATCTACAATGAAAAAGCTGGGACTACCTTATGAAGATGGTAGGCCAGTTTTTGGTTTTGCACTAACTAGATTTACAGACTATTATCTATTTTTACATTCAACTAATCTCACTTATAACACAGTGGCGCACGAACTTCGCCATATTGTAGATTATATTCTAGAAGACAGGGAGTTTGAAGTCTACAGTGAGAAAGAGGCGGCTGCGTATCTTTCTGGTTATTTGTTTGAAGAGGTTATGCACCTCATCATTAAGAAAAATATAGAGATAAAGTGACCAATAACGATTTACAAAAAATATCATCCCCAAGCGCTGGTATGAATAAGGATATAGATCCTGCTCTACTGGATAGTGATAAAGGATTTTACACCCACGCAAGGAATGCTTTGTTGTTTTCACATCAAGGCAATTCTGTTTTAGTTCAGAACGAACCTAGTAACCTTCGTTGTGTTGCGACTACTTACGATATTATTGGGCACGTAGCTCTGGGTAACAATAAATTCGCCATATTTAGTACAGATGGTTATGAGTCTGAAATAGGTATATTTGATATAACTTACTGTACTTACACTAAAGTCGTCTCTAGTACTTGCCTTAATTTTAAAAAGACTCATATTGTAAAAGGTGTAGCTAAGGATAACTTTGACTGTTCCCAATCTGTTTATTTTACAGATGGGCTAAATCCACGGAGGGTTATAAATCTTAGCAAAGTACCATATACTTATAAAGACACTATAGATCCTAATAAAAGCTGTTTAGTTAGAAGTTATACAACAGAGCTTGACTGTAATGAGCTGTTAGTTGATAAAAAAGTATCTTATCCAAAAGTAGAAGTATCTCTATCATCAAGCCCTGGATCCTTATCTAATGGATCTTACCAAGCAGCAATAGCCTACACTATAAATAGGCAACGTGTAACTGATTTTCTAGGAGTATCCGTACCACAAAGTGTATTCAGCCATGAAAATTTTGGCAGGGCCGTAGACGCTACTATATCTAATTTAGATAGAGACTTTGCAGAGTACATGCTAGTTGTTATATATACTATTAACAACCAAACAAGTGCCGAGATAGTTGGATACTACAGTACACAACAGTCTAATGTAGTAATATCGGCTGTTGGTAATAAAGCTACTGACGCAGAAACTCTACCTTTGTCTGATCTTGTTATTCCTAGGCCTTTTTACTCCACGGCTGAAGATGTTATTACCTCTGGCGAGCATTTACTTTGGTCGAATCCGTCAACAAGAGTTGAGCTGGATTACCAAAAAGCTGCCATGAATATTATACCAAAGTGGGTTGCTTACAAAGTACCTGCTGATTATTATAGAAAGGGTGGTAATATTGTAGGCTACATGCGAGATGAGGTGTACGCTTTCTACATACAATGGTTATACGATACTGGGCATTGGAGTCCGGCTTATCATATACCTGGTCGGGAGGCAAACGATGATGACCGCAAAAATGCAAATGGGTATGACGTATTTGAAACTCAAGATCGGAAAGACTCTGATACACAAGAGAATCCTGTACAGACCTGGCAGGTATATAATACAGCAGGCCAGCCTGAAACACCTATAGTAGATACACCAAAGAACTATAGTATAATAGCTGAGGGCGAGTTAGCATTTTGGGAATCGTCTGAGACTTATCCGGATAATGAAAATCTTTATGGAGACTTTGCGTGTAAAAATATACGACATGTAAAGTTCCCAGACAACTCTATAATCCATACGCACTTAAATACTGATACAGACCCAGGTATAATAATACTTGGTGCAAAGTTTTCTAATATAACACATCCAAAAGATGCTTCTGGAAACAAAATAAAAGATATTGTAGGTTACAGAATTTTAAGGGCCGACAGAAAAAATAATAAATCTGTTATAGCAAAGGGCTTGTTATTTAACACAGCTCAGTATAACATAGAGGGTTCTGACGAAACGTACTTATACCCTAACTACCCATACAACGATCTTCGTACTGATCCTTTTTTGTCTTCAACGCCGGTTAAAGGTGGTACAAAGCAACTTGGGTATTCTGCGATGGGTACCTATAAAAAAGATATTTTTACATTCCACTCACCGTCCACGAGCTTTGGTAGAATATCTCTTGGACAGGAGCTTAAAATTGAGACTGAAGAATCTGCTAGTGTAAGAGGTCGTTTTGAGGATGTATATAAGCACCCAAGACACAAACTTATACGTGATATAAGCTTACTACTTTCAGCAGCCATCGGTGTAGGTGAAGGTATTTTAGCTGTAAGAGGTAAAAGACAGTACCAAGTAACCGATCCTACATACACAAGCCCAGGCTTTCTGTTAGCTGGTACTTCTACAACTATTCCAGCCGCAGGTGCAGCCGCAAACGCAGCCTATACAGCATATTTAGCAAAACAGACTGGTATTACAGCAGCACAAGCCATAGCTGGTAATATAGGAGGTATAGTAAGCTCTGTAACAGGTGATATAACTAGTAGAGTGCCGGATGCTACTAACGCTGCGTTTGCAAATGTCCTTGCCTCTGGCCTTGGTGGATTTCAGCTTCATGGTGTTACTAAGATAACAGAAGAGTCTGCAGCAAGCAACTCTCCATCTATACTTGGTCCGTTGCAGAAGGTGTTTACATTTGCATACTATTTTATGCAGGGTACTTCTACTGCACTAAATGTAATTAGAGCGTTCCTTCCTTTTGAGCAATACGCTAAGCAGTATGTATCCCATGGATTTTTTAACAGGTTTATACCTAGTACAGAAGGCCAGAAGCGTAGGAAAATTTCCCACTACGAGTATCTTTACCCAGTTCTACAGCAAGTGCAGGAATTCAAGGTAAATAACTTCAAAAGAGAAAGTAGTGTAATAATAAGACTATCTAGTCCACTAGAGAACCCAAAGACTGCTGATAATACAAGAGCTACTATTAGCTCTGCTGGCCTTTGTGACAACCCTTATAAAGAATTTGCCACAACAGCTAGTGCCTATTACGCATCTATAAAGAATGCTAATCCACGTCAATACGGACAAATAGACTCTCCATCCATACTAGGAACAGGTTATTTAGAGTATGTTGATGGTTCGTCTACTTACGAGACTGGTGCTGTTTTTGGTGGTGATACATATGTAAATCGATTCACCCAGAAGCGTAAGATGCACTATTTCAATCAGTTTGAATATAATGAGCGTGATAGCCATGAATTTGACTATAGAAAATACTATAATATTCCATACGCAAAATACTGGATAGATACTTTTGAGTACGATTTTACTGAGTTATTTAATCTAAAACTTCCAAACGACAAACACAGTTTGGATTGTAGAAAAAATAAAGCCCTCAGTGTTAAAGACATATCTGGGCTGTTTTTAGTAAAAAATGCTCATTTCTATCTATTTAACACCGGTGTTATTGATTTCTATGTAGAAAGTGAATATAATCTAGACTATAGAGATTACGAAGAACAACTTGGTGGGAGGCACTACGATCCAAGAGAGTACACAGACTTAACAAGTTTATTTAGATCTGATGTAATAGACAGAGATAATGTTTACATATATGACAAATCACTTTCTAAAGAAGTAAAAGAACTATATGTTGAAAAGCAATCAGTTGATTTTAATCCTAGTGTTGCAACAACCTGCTATTCGACTTACAAAAACAGGATAATTTATTCGTTGTCCTCTTTTGCGGAAAGTAAGTTTGATAACTGGCGGATATATTTATCTAATAACTATTACGATTTTGGAAAGGCTGGAGGTAATCTTACTGGTATGCGCTTCTTGGAAAGAGGTGCTACTATGTTCTTTTTTGCAAACGCCTCGCCGCTTATACAGCAGACAGTAGATACGCTACAGACAGACGCTGGACTTAAACTTAGTATAGGCGATGGCGGTCTGTTTGGCGCACCTTACCAAAAGGTGGTATCCACTGACTATGCGTATGGATCATGTCAAAGTAAGAATGCTTTTGTTCAAACACAGTTTGGTTTGTTTTATCCATCACAAGATCAAGGTAAGGTATTTCTTTACAACGGCCAGCTTAACGAAATATCCGCTCAGGGTATGAGTATGTGGTTTTCTGAAAACTTGCCCAGTAAGCTAGCCGTAGATTTTCCAAACTTTCCCTATAGGGATAATACTGTAGCGGGCGTTGGATTAGTGGCTGTGTACGATAACACGTACAAAACGTACTATTTAGCAAAAAGAGATTTCAGACTGAAACCTCAATATATTGGACAGGTGATATATGATGCAACTAAAAACAAGTTTAGTTACTCTGGTACCACTGTTTTATTGACTAATGAAACCTTCTTTGAAAATGCTAGCTGGACTGTTTCTTATAATCTGCTGACGCAGAGCTGGACGTCATTCCACGATTGGCATCCAAACGTGTTAATACAGTCAGGAAATCATTTTACTTCCATAATTGGAAGCGTGTTTTACAAACATAATGAACTTTGTAATTCTTATTGCAATTTTTACGGAGTACAACGTCCATTTGACTTAGAGATAGTTCAAGGGTCTGGTGCTGAGGTTAGTATTTTAAGAAGTGTTGAGTATAATCTAGAATGTCTTAGATACTATAACAGGTGTGATGATCCACAACACCTGCTAGATTACAACTTTGACCAAGCTATTGTATATAACACCGAGCAGGTATCTGGTGTGCTTAAGCTTAATTTACAGCCTAAGAACAAAATACAGATGACTGACTTTTATCCAAGTATCGGTGCCAGAAGTATAGACATAGAATATACAAAAGAAGAGAACAAATATAGATTTAACCAATTTTGGGATGTTACTAATAACAGGGGTGAATTTAGAGACAGCTCTCAACCAATGTTCAACCAGTCTGCCAATGGTTATGTAAAAGAACTAAACGTGAGATACTGCGATTACGGTAAAGCTCCATATGAACGTAAAAAATTTAGACATTATTGGAATAAGATACTGTTTAGAAAAGTTAACCCGGAAAATGTTAAAATGATATTTAAGTTTGCTGTAACTAAAATGCTAAAAAGCTTTAGATAATGAATAATTTGAACCTTTACTATACGCTGATGCGAGAGGCTGCTGAAAAAAGTATGGCAGACGGTGGTATACATATAAAGAAAGAGAACGAAGGTAAGTTTACTGAGTGGGCTAAATCGCACGGAATGTCTGTTCAAGAGGCCGCTAGTCACGTACTGGCTAACAAAGATAACTATAGTTCTACTATCGTAAAACGTGCAAACTTTGCCAAAAACGCCTCGCATTGGAATAAAGAAGAAGGTGGTGCTATAGATCCAACGGATCCTAGAATAGCTTATTACCAATCTAGTGCTAAATTAGCATACTACAAAGAACTTCTTAACGACAAGCTAAAAGCCAAGAATCCACAAGGTTATACAGATTATTTCAAAGGCCTAGGTGATCTTAGGAGAGCGGCTAAAGATACAACTAATTACGTACAAAATACACCGTATAACGATTACCTAACTCCACAAGAAGTACAATCCTATCTAGGAGACAACTATGCTGACTATCTAGCTAGTGTTAGATCAGTTAACAGCTATGAAGTAGCCCAGGGAAAACAGCCTCTATATGGTAGTGTTGAAGGGGAAGGTCAATTAGAAAACCTTAACTACGGTCGAAGATTTGCTAGTTTGGCAATAACCCCATCATACTCAAGAAAAGTAACAAGCGATAAACTTCCAGATAAAAACTACAGGCGAGACTATAAATTTAACCCATCCACTGGAGTTACTTACACAGAGTCTGGAGACATGTCTATTAAGCCAGAGGGGTTTAAAAAAGGCGGTACCAAAATGGATGTAGGTGTAGATTTAAAACCAGCTACCGTACGTGGGCCCATAGACCTTACACCACAAGCTGATACAGATTTTGCTGTTTTTGCTTATAATTATAATCACAGGCAGAATGATCCTGTAGAACAACCCTACAGAATTACGTATCCATGGCAAAAACCACTTGTTGGATTTAACGCCCTTGCTAATTTTATAGCTGGTGTAAAAACTAATAATGATGCTAAGGAGTATGATAGACGGCAGCAATTCATGATACAGCAGCCAGAGGTAACTGGTATTAATAAAGACTTTAGATATGGCACTTTTGAGGTAGGTGGTTCTGTTGGTAGTTTGTTTGACTCTGTTCTTGGTATTTCAAACAGTGTTGGTGCAATAACATCTCCACAAAACATATCTCCAGCAGATATATATACCTCAAAGATAGTAACAGGCTCTCCAGATATTCCAGCTGAATCAAATGAACCTGTGTCAGATTTCTCTCAAAGAATAGCTGATATAGAGTCAAAAGGGATGGGGTATAAGGCAGAAGCTAGAGATAAAAAAACTGGTAAGCTTGTGTCTAGCGCAGCTGGTAAATATCAATTCTTGTGGAACACCCACAAAGCAGACATAGAGAGACTTACAGGTGTTTCTACTAAACAAGGATTTCTAGATAATCCAAATGCTCAAGAAGCTTATTTTAAATACTGGGACAATACAGTACTGACTCCAAATGCTCAAGCACTCTTACCTATTATACAAGAGAAGTATCCAGGTATAACTATAGACCAAGTAAAGGCTGCTATACACTTTGCAGGAGCGGCTGGTGTTAGAAAAGCTGTAAAAAGTGGTAACTTTGACAAGCCGCTAGACGGATTTGGTACAACTTTGTCGTCTTACTTAAAAGCATATAAACAATGAGACCTACAATAAATAATCTGCGTGGCGATAAAGCTACTAAAAAGGACAATACTGTTGATAACACACCCGAGCACACAAGAGCTCTACGTAATCAAATAAAAGAAGTAGACGAAGACGTTGCCAACGTTGAAGCTGAGGCTGGCGAGACTGTAATCTCTCCAGGTATGGGATTTTACACTATTGGTGGAGATAAGCACTACGACGGAGGAACACCGTTGCTTCTTCCAGAAGGGGCTTTTGTATTTTCAGATTCAAAAGACTCTAAAATAACTGGGGATATATTGAAAATGTTCAACAAAAACCCAGATAAAAATTTTACTCCAGCTGAGCTATCTAAGCAGTACAAACTAAATAAGTACCTAGCTATCCTTAAAGATCCAGATTCAGACTACCATGACAAGACAACAGCTCAACTAATGATTGACAACAACACAAATAAGTTAAGTGAGATAGCCTTTCTACAGGAGGGTAACAAAGGATTTCCAGAAGGCACCCCCAGTATAGACTCTGTTGTAGAGACTTTTATGAAAAAGGGTGGTAGCTTTGATGGTGGTGGTCCAAGAGCCTCACAGAAGAAGAGAGGTCTTAAGCGTGGGTTTAACAAGTTCAGTGCCCCATGGCTTGAAGATTTTGGTTATGAAAATTCTTACACAGGTTTTAGCAGCGCTCTTAAAGATCTTGGTTACACTGGTAACAACGACATCAAGGCAATGCAAAAGTATCTAGTAGAGCAGAACTACAAACAGGGTAATTTTGATCTGTTTAATAGTTTTTACAAAGACTATGGAGCAACCAATCAAGGCACCAAAAAGGGGATAAAGGACGATGCAAGACCTGTTAATGCACAGTACTCACTAGATGACCTAACGGCTGATTTAAGCGATGGTTTACTTGGTATACGTACTGGTAACATGGCTAAAGCACTTCTAAAATACCCTAAAGTAGGAGATGTGTGGAAAAAGTATGCTACGGATATCCCAGGCCCAGTAGCTCCTGATGAAGTTAGTGTGGCGCAGGCTCCAAATACAGGCTCTCAGCAACCAGCACCTCCAATAAACGGAGGTCAAGCACCATCAGGTAACACATCACAAGATCAACCTATGAAACTTGGATTTAATACTCTTCAAGTAATGGACATGGGTAATACTTTATTTGATGCTGCGACTGTTAGGAAAGGTAGACCAACTAGATATCAAAACTATGGCCTAGAACAGGCTGCTGGCTTGGCTGCAAACGTACGTCCCTATGACTACCAAGCAATACTAAATGAGGTCTCTAAACAGGCTACAAATGCCTACAGAGCCAATAGTTTACTTAGCAATACAGCCGCCTCAAGGGCCGCTGCTAATGCCGCTGTTTATGGCCAAGCACTAGAACAAGCTACAAAAGTACAGCAAGATGAGTACAACCAAAATGCTAATCTGTACAACCAAAACCAACAACAACTTGCGCAGTACGCAGCAATGATTGGAGATGATAAGATGAAGAACGCTATGACTTACAACGACAGAGTTGAGGTTATGAATGCTAACTACGATAATGAGGTTAAGTTTCTTAAGAACCAGGCTCTAAGTAAGTTAAATCAATACGCTGCTTATAACCAGGCACTTCTATACGACAACATGCTACACCCTCAATTTACGTTTGATCCAGGTAAAGGGTTTGCTGGTACTATGTCGTTTAATCCAAGAAAAGATCCATTCGGTACTGGTGGCGCATCATCTACCCAAAGGGGTGGCGGTAGTTCACTACAAAATATGGTTGATTACATACAAAGCAATTTTGATGTTAAAGACAAGGGTAAAGCACTTGAGCTTGCAATGCAGGCTTTAAGAAGCAATCAAACTTATGACGATGCTGCTCTTGGAAGTAATTCATTTACTAATCCAATGTTGCGTTATTACAACGGAACTAAGTCTAGATAATAAAAATTATTATTGGTTATCTCGCTAAAATTTATTATATTATAGTATAGGGAGAGGATACTTAAAAAAATTATAGATGGCTTCATACATTCAGCCCAACGATTATCAAATATACCAAACCGCGCCGTTTCTACCAGACAAGGAGAGTATTGGTCGGGCATTAATGTATCGTCAATCCCAGTACGATGCTGGAGTTGCTAGGATTGCCGGTATTCAAAATAATATGCTTAACCTAGATGTAACTAATCTAGAGAATAAAGCGCGCTTAAGTGAGTATAACACTAAAGCGAAAGAGCAACTTAATAGAATGGGAAAAGCTGATTTTTCTCAGCAAGATAATGTAGTCGCAGCGGAGCGTGTGTTTGACCCTATAACAGAGGATAAGTATATACTTAACGATATCGCCACCACAACTCACTTTAGAAAGCAGTTTAAGCTAGCTGACGATCTAAAAACTAAAGATAAAGGAGCTGCTTATAACGAGGATAATTTAAGGTATGTTCAGAACTCTTTTGAAAAATTTGTTACAGCTAAAGGTAACGAGCAGTTTAATGTAGAAAAACGTGAGTACAGCCCATACGTCGATGTTATTGCTAATATGAACAAAATAGCAAAGGACATGGGTGTTACTGTTGAAAAAGATTTATCTGCCCCAAATGGTTACATTATAAAACAAAAAAATGGTGCAATTGCTTATGGCCCACTCAGAGACATGTTTATGTCTAATTTATCTGGTGCAGACCGTAACCAATTAAGAATCGAAGCTACTGTAGGTTATGAAAACGCAGTAAAGCTTATGGGCGAACCACAAGCTGCAGGTGAGATGGCTTCCAGATACCTAGATAGCTTGTCTAGACAGAAATCTATAAACGAAGGCTTGCTATCTGATATAGACCGTGGTATAAAAGAGGTAGAAGCACTCGGTTCGAAAGCTACCGCTGAGCAACTACAGTACTTAACCCAGTGGAGGGAGCAGCGTGGAATACTAGATTCTAATATAAAAGGATCTGCTAAAGCTATAACAAAAGTTGGTGAGTGGTCTGCTGAAGATATGATTAAGTTTGCTCCTGGCCTGGCCAACGAAATGTATGCTGACACGAGGGCTAATAACTGGGCTAAAGGATACGCAGATGTCACAGCTGTAACTAAAATAGATAAAGACGACGCTTATTGGAAGAATCTCGAATACAATAGACATAACTACGAAAGTGACCGAGAGTATCAACTAGCTGTAGATAGATTGAGACTAGACGCTTCTAAAGAAAGCAGTAAGGATGGTAATGATAAAGAAACTGCTGCAGAACGTAAAGCTCGCGAAGCAGCTGCAGCCGCTGATCCTACGAATCCCGCCAATTGGCGATCTCTCGGTCCTAATAACCTTCCAGAAGAAAGGCTGTCTGACTATAATTCAGTAGTTTCTTCCGTAGTTGCTGCTAAAGACGGTCTTTTACAATATAAACAGGCTGCTATGGATGAGTATTGGGATAAAAAATCTGATGGTGGATTTAAAACATACAGTGCAATCAGCAAAGCAATACAAGCAAAAAATGGCAATGCCACACTAGTCTCACTGGTAACAGCATACAACTCAGACGCAGACCTAACAAACGATATAGATCTTAATAAATATGCTGCAGCTCTTGGTATAACTCCAGAACAAGTATGGAACTTATCTATTAAAGATGTGTTCGATAAAATGAATAATGGCTTTGATTCGTACATAAAAAATGCACAATCAGTGCCGTCTGGAGACTTAAATCCTTATCTGTATAGCACTGAGCTTCAAAACAAACAAGAACTTGCTAATTATTATTCTGATATATATAAAAAAGTTAATAATCAGGCATTTTCAAACTATCAATTCAAACCTGTAACGGCCCCTCCCGGTATAACCATAACGGAAAATATATTTGTAAACAGCGATGGGTCAGTAAAAACGTTGTCAAAGGCAAAAGAAGATTATGCTGCAGCTACTGGTACGTCTGTTTCAGGTACAATTGGTTCAACGTATGATCCCATCTCAGGTACAATTGGTTCAACGTATGATCCCATCTCAGGTACTATTAAAAAGCCAGCTTCTGCAAGTACGGACGGCGTAGCTACATTATATAATTCTTTTGTAAAAGAATACAACAAACTTAGAGATACATCAGCTAAAACGCTATCAAAGAATACAGAATACACTTCATATGCAACTGATAACGATGATAAAGTAAAGGATCTTGCAGATGTAGTATCTAGAAAGCTAGTACATAATTTTGATGGAGTTAATACAGCTTTATTTGCTGGTCAGTTTACAGAAGACGAACTTAAGTTACTTAACAATTTTAACACAAACACAAGTGACTTGGTAGCTTCTGTAGAAATGACACCGTTTCCAGAGAGTGGTACTGAGTACGTAGTCAAGTTTAGTCCAGATAAACTTATAAATGGAAAATACATAGATCCAAAAGGAAAGATAGGCGAAGGTCTACTTAATAAGTTGACAAGTGGTGTCGTATTCAAAGGAGTTAAAAACCTGCCTGAGCTAGAGATTGCTCCAGACACAGCTAAGTTTTTGATTGATAATGGCCGTAAGATAGAACGTAACTTTGGTGATAATTACAACTTCAAAATAACTAGAATAAACAGTCCACAGGGGGCTAGATATCTTGTACAGGGTACTAAAGCTGTACCAGACTACAACCAAGACGGTACTCTTAACAGAGGAGAGGATGGCAGAATTCTGTTTAAAAAAGAGAGTATAGAGATACCAGTAAATCCTGGTAATATGAGTCTGGATGCTCAACTAGCTACATTGTCAAAAGCATTCTACAATATGAATGCTATCTATGTTTACTCTAGAAGACAAGACGTTAATGATCGAAAGCTAACTGATCCAGCATATATAAAGAGTTATGAGCAGTTGAAGTCTGCTGCAATTAAAGAGTATAAACTAAATGTAGACTAATGCCAGATCCATTTTTGACGGGTGTAGAGCCGCTTAACACTGGTACAGTAGACTCTCCAGTAAACTTACCTAACATTCCACTAGGTGCTAGTAACCAGTCATCACCGAGTCTTCTATTTGGTGTTGGAGATAAAAGAACACCAGACATATTTGGAGATCCATTTCTTGAGCAGTTAACTAAAAAACAAGATTTAACTGGTCTGGCAGCGCCATCTAATTCCTACAATCCATACGAAACTGATTTCTTTCGTTACAAAAACGACTACAACTATCCTAAGTTGGGTTATTTAGAAAACGGCCCTAATAACGCTGCTTATTATATGACGCAGACTACGTGGCAAGGTGCTAAAAAAGCCGCAAGGGCTTTTGGTGCTACTACGTGGGATACTTTTTTAAATAACTTTGCTCAATACGGCAGGGATTTTGATTCACTTACTTCCAGCAAAGCTGACTCTTTATACGATTCTGATTTCAATAATGAAATTTACGAGCATTCCAAAGAGTTACAAGATAAACTATATATATTTGGCCCAGATGGTAATGAGTCTTCGTTGGCTAAATGGATACCTTTTACACGTGGATCATTGCAGGCTTATGGAGATTTGCTTGGTCAACTAGGCTTTACTGCTGGAACTTTAGGTGCAGCTGCAGTTGAAAATTTTGTAATTGGTATGCTTACTGGTGGTTATGGTAATGTTGTTAAAGCACCTAAAACATTAGCACAAGTAAGTAGTACAATATTTGATTTGGTAAAATTCTTAAGAAACGAGCGTCAGCTAACATCCGCAATCTCTAAAGCTGGAAAGAGTTTAATGGATGCTAGTTTTTATGCCAACAGTGCAAAAAAAGCAGTAAACTTTTATCAAATGTACCATGCGGCTGCTGGGGAGGCTGCATTTGAGGCTATAGCTGGGCATGTTGAATACAGAGACGCTGCTATTCAAGAGTTTAAAGACATACACGGCTATGGCCCCTCTGGAGAAGACCTAGCTAAAATTGAACAACAATCTAAAGAGGTAGGTACAGCTAGATTTGGTGTAAACGCCGCATTGTTGATGGCTAGTAACGCTTTGCAGTGGGGTAATTATTTAAAACCATTTAAAGCTGCAAAAGACATCACTGATGACGTAGCCGATAAAATTATCTACACTGCAGGTAAAGCTGGTGTTAAAGATGCCTTCAGTACAGTTTACGACTATAAGACATTCTCCAAGGGCTGGTTTGGTCATATTGGTAAAACAAGCTTCGTAGGCCTAAAAGGTGCTATCCCAG
>Ga0209460_1000313_pt1 | contig 52204 bp, 40 predicted proteins | sample EBPBio132013_DNA_FD_185868 | JGI IMG/M metagenome (GOLD analysis project Ga0209460, IMG submission 185868) | Wastewater treatment Type I Accumulibacter community from EBPR Bioreactor in Madison, WI, USA - Reactor 2_5/13/2013_ DNA (SPAdes)... | ecosystem: Engineered > Bioreactor > EBPR >... | reverse complement strand
ATTCAACTACCGCAAGACGATCAGAAATGGCCTTATGCAGAAGAAGAATACGTATTTTATTGTATTCTCGATTCAATGCCGCTGTTTAGCCATGAACCAATCGACGAGCCTATGCTCATAGTACATCGTTTTGGCGGAACCTATGGCCCAGCGCGATTCTTAATAACTGCTACTAGCGAACCAAGTGAAGGATCACTTCGTATAACGCTGGTAAATAAATACTTTATACCAATGACTATTGTAGAGATAAACGATATTCAGGTGGTCAAGGAAAGTGGAAAATATGTACATCCGATTAGCATACCCAAATCTACGGTCTATAATACGTTTGTGGGAGTCAATCTTGGAACCATCATTTATGGCCGCCCACCAGAGGATGCCGAGCGCCAACGCTTGGTCTCCTACCTGGAGCAGGTGTCGAAAAGCCACAATACCCTGCGGATGCTCGGGGTTGGCTCATCCCATCTCATGTCAGGGGTTGACCTCGCGTCTGCCTATATGATGCTGGCGGTGCATGGACGCTATCAAGTAGCGCGTCCACTCACGGCGGAAGAAACTGTGGCCTATCACCAGCAGCAATTTAAAATTCCCGATGAACTGAGTGCTGATCGCTGTTTGCCCGATCACGCCGTAATCGCGGTGACTGAGCAAGATGGACAATTGGTGTTATTGCGGGCGGAACTGGCCACGGAAACCGTCTTGGCCGCTCAACACCTTGTGCTGTGTGGCGCACCGGGGAGCGGCAAATCGACCGTTGCCAAGCATCTCGTGTGGGCCTTGGCGCAGCGTGGTCTTGACCAGATTAATCATCAGACCAGATTGATTGGATGGGATGATCACCAGCGCATGTTGCCCGTGTTCATGCCCTTACGCACGTTAGCAGGCGCGTTGGTTGGCAAAGATGTCGGGTTGAATGGCACACCAAACATTGGATTGCTGCTCGATGTGATGTGCACCCATCTCCATGATACATATGGGCTATCACAGCCGCGTGAGCTATTAGAGGCTGGTTTGGCTCGCTCGCGCACGGTATTGTTTGTGTTTGATGGTTTGGATGAAGTGCCACTCGACGCGACGGCAGCGAGCCTTGATCGCCGCTCGCTGTTGACCTTTGTGCGCGTGTTTGCGAATGCCTATGCTGCTCGCATCCTCATCACCTGCCGCTCGCGGGCGTGGACGGAGGAGTATGGCCAGATCGCCCGTTGGCCGATGGTCGAATTGGCTCCGTTGAGCGGTGGCCAAATGACCCAGTTTATCCGCACATGGTTTCCGTTGTTGCATGCGAAAGGCCTGATTGAGTACGAAGCGATTGAGCGCTATGGCCAGCAGTTGACGCAAGCATTGCATGACCCCCACCGTCGTCGCTTACGGGACATGGCCGACAATCCGTTGCTGTTGAGCATGATGATCTTTGTATTGGCTCGTAAGGGCGTATTACCGCGCGACCGCCATAGCTTGTATGACGATATCCTGAAACAACTGTTGGGCGAGTGGGATACCATCAGTCGCAATGGGCAGAGCTTGGGGCAAGCGGTTGGAGATGACCGAATCACGGGCGACGAGGTGCGCGATCAGGTCTTAGATCGGTTGTGCTATCAGGCCCACTTAACCGCCACGTCAGCGGATGGGCGTGGGCGGATTCCAAGTCGCGAGCTTCAAGTTGCCTTGATGGAGTATTTTGCCCACGTGAACGTGGCCGACCCCTATCGGGCAGCGGAGCGTTGTATCGCCTATATCGATCAGTGCAGTGGCTTGCTTCAGCCAGAGGATGATGGCAAGGTGTATGCCTTTGCGCACTTGACCTTGCAAGAACAGAGCGCAGGTCGCCACTTGGTGTTTTCTGAATCACTCGATCAGGTGTTGGCGTTACGCCGCGATGACCGTTGGCGCGAGCCGATCTTTTTAGGCGTTGGCTGCCTCACCAAAGTGGGGCTTGGCAGTGCCAAAATTGAACAACTCCTAACAACCTTAATTGATTCCGATGCCTATGAAGCCGGAGCGATGCACCAATACGATTGGTACCGTGATCTGATCTTGGCGGCTGAGTTAGGCGCGGATTGTGATTGGGGCTTGTTGCGCGGCAAGCAGATCAAGGTTGATCGGATTCAGCGGCGGTTACGGACGGGGCTGGTTAACCTGCTTGAAGACTACGACCATGCGCAAGCAGCGCTGGCGTATCACCACGGCCAACCCATGGAGCCAGCGCCGTTATTAGTGCGCGAGCGTCAAAAAGCTGCCGAACTGTTGGCAGACTTAGGCGACCCGCGCTACCCAGTGACCATTGAGCAATGGCAACATGAGACGCGCCAGCTTTCTACCCAGTTTGGTCGCGAGGGCAACCACTATTGGCGTTTTATTCCTGCGGGTCGCTATCAGGTGGGCGGATGGAAGGAAACAGAACAAGCCACAACGGTTGAACTTCAGCGGTACTGGGTCGGGCGGTTGATGGTGACGGTGGAGCAATATCGGGCGTTTATCGAGGCAGGCGGCTATACCAACGATGCGTGGTGGACGAAGCATGGCTTAGCGTGGAAAAAGGAAGCAAACCGGACGCAACCATGGGGGTGGAATCGTCAAACCGAGCAGGAATACCGGAATCAGCCTGTTTATGGGGTGAGTTGGTATGAGGCGGTGGCCTATTGTCATTGGTTGACCGAGCAGCTTACGCCATGGTTGCCGCAGGGGTATTGCATACGTCTTGCGAGTGAGGCTGAATGGGAAGTGGCCGCTGCCGCTACCGCCGACGGTCAACGTCACGTCTATCCATGGGGTGAGCAGCCTGCCACACCAGAGCATGCGGTCTACGATTGGAGTGACGAAGGTCGCCCGTTATCGGTTGGGTTAGGGCTGTTGGGGCAATCGGCCTGTGGAGCCATGGATAGTGTTGGTAACATGGAAGAATGGACAGCCACTCCCTATCTAGAAGGTCATGGGTATGGGCAGCATGCGGTTAAGGATAGTAGTGGTTGGATTGTGCTGCGAGGTGGCGTACACTACCTAAGTAGCACACATATTCGTTGTGCAGAGCGGGTCTGGGATCTTCCCAATGTCGACATTGTTGAACATGGATTTCGTTGTTTTGTAGCCTCGCGTTCATCGGTTATCAATGCTGACTTCTGAATCTTGGTTGACGATGGGGTTGTACTTCTGGTAAAGGATGCTTGGACGAATGCGCCCCCGCATTTTTTTAGTGACATGCGGCGGTCGGCATCTGCCACAGAAAAGCGCCATCACCGAAGGATTGATTATCCGACCAATCAATCCTTCATCACGACCCATCCAGCCGCGCCAGTGCCGGAATCCGCATGGTCGTGGCCATGGCCTCACTGGTGGTCACAAACCCTGCCTGCGTGGCGTTAATATGCAGAAAATCACTGGGGATGAACTGCCCCACCCACGTTACATGGGCCTGCATGCCGTGGGTCATGACGACCGCTCCGGCCTGCGCCGTATGGGGCTGGGCCATGGCGATGGGTGTCCACGGTTCTATCCACTGACGTTCCCACGCGCTTGCCACGTGCAGATCGTCCAACACGACCCGACTCAGGCAGAGCTGCGCCCTGAAGCTGCCAAAGGGACGGTCGGGAAGGCGGCAGGTCGTCAGCAGCATGACCATATCGGTTTGCGGGTCGTGCATGAGCGGATTGGCTTCAACAATGACTGAGGACGGCGTAGCAAGGCGCGTCACCTGCCAATCCTCGTGCACGCTCGAACTGGCCAACCACAACACCCGCGATCCATACTGCTCATGCACCACAACCACGCGATCCCCAACGGCACTCAGCGCAAGCGCATGCGGCGTGGCACTGGCGATAGTCTGCGGTTGCCACGTTACCCCATCATGTGTTATGACAAGCTGCACGCCACCCGCCATCCCCTGCGCAATCACGAGTGATGGCAACCCAGCCTGATCGCGGCGCACGTTGTCGCGCTGCCACACAGCTAATACCGCGCTGGGACTGCTGGGCAAGGGGTTGGCCTGTTGCCAGTGAGCGCTGCCTGCGGTGGTTTCGGTCGCCATGGTCAGGTGGAACTGCATCCCCGTGCGCGTCAACAACGCCAGCACGGCGCGGCCATCGGGTAGGAGAGCCAGTTGCGCCACGCTCGCCGGAACCGGACTCACCAGCTCGCCCCACGTCACCCCGCTATCCCGACTTTCCCATAGGCGTACCGTTCCATCCAAGGTTGCGGCCACGATGATCCGACCTTGGCGGGCGGTGATCGCGGTCGGGCCAGCACTCGGTTCACCCTGCCACAAGCGCCGTTCATAGCGGTCGCCTGCCTGCGTCACGCCTTGGACAATCAGCGCACTGTGACTGGCCTCGGCCATAAACTCGCTCGCCCGCAGATAACTCGTATGGGCATAGCCGTGCTCGTCGAGCGCCGTGGCCAGGCCGCGAATGCCCCCGATATTGATGTACACCTTCGCCAATGGTGGTCTGCTCATCATGTATGTACTATGGCCCTTATAGAACGAATCGTTGGCGTACTCCACATTGGCTTGTGGGATTATTAGATATGAAAAATTTATTATGTCTACTTTGCCTCATATCGTACACCCGTGGGTTCCGTCTTTATCGCGATGATGGAAGCCAACGGAGCGGATCAACGGCTTGTCCATCGGCCTTCAGTGTCAAATGGAGATGTGGTCCAGTCGAGTATCCTCCCCCCGCCGCGTCATAGGTGGTTCCCATCAGTCCGATAGGCTCCCCACCATCAACCCATTGTCCTGCAACAACTGGTGGCTGACTCATCATATGCCCATAGGTTGAGGCAAAGCCATCGTCATGCTGCAGTTTCACACAATAACCGAATCCACGACACCAGCCAGCCTCGATGACGGTACCGCGACGAATCGCATAGATCGGTGTCCCTTCACGGTTGGCAATATCAATGCCATTATGAAATGTTGCCCCATTGACCGTGAGCGCACGCTGGCCAAATGGCGACGATACCGCACCAATCGTTGGCCAGAACCAGGTTGGTGGTGCTGGCGGCAGGTCGGTGGCTTCGGGGACGCTCTCGATCGCACCAACGGATCCTTGGATCTGCTGCTGCTCAATCCACACGATACCAACGTCTGCTTGGACTTGGAGCCATCCATCGTGTTGCGCGACCACCCGCAGCTGCACACCGCGCTGAACCGTTGCGCTTCGTGTATAGACCGTCCCTGGTCCACTCCACAGTCGCGCATCCCTTTGAACCACGACCATCGGTGTTGCGGCTCTATCAGCCAGATCCCTATGGGGCCAACGATCGACCGGTATCAGCGCCTCCGGAATAAAGAGCTCTTGGCCTGGTCGAAGCGCTTGTCCGCGATCAAGCTGATTTGGTGCGTAGGTTCGGATCATGGCAGCATCGACCTGATACGCTTGGGCGATCTGATTTAACGTTTCCTCGACGGCAACCGTATGAACCACCCCATCACGGCGAGGAATACGAATCGTATCACCAATCGCGATCCATGCGCCGAGCGTGTTCGAGCCAACCAACGATTCCACGCGGAGACCGTACCGTGTGGCAATGGCACGGAGCGTATCGTGTGGTTGGATCACATACGCATCGACGAACATTGGCCCTGATTCCTGCGTTGGCGTGACCAGTCGCGGTCCATTATCGACACCATCCACGCGCGGATCACGCCGTGTCGCTGATGATACCGGATTCGGAAATGGGATACGCGGCTTTTCACTATCAGCGTGGTCAATGCTGGCCGGAACCTGCACTGAAGCCGTTGCCTTTGGCGACACCAAAGACAGCGAAAACCCATCGGACACGGCGATAAAGAACGCGAATCCGATCAAGACCGTATTCATTGCGCCACGTGGCGATAATCGTAATCGTGTACACCATGAGACACACTGTTGCCGATACGTCGCAGCGGCTCGATGGAGTGTCGCGTTGCATGAACATCGGATAGCGTGTCGCTGGTGACCACCGAGCTTCACCCAAGCAGCCCGCGCGACCTGGTTGGCCGGGAGTTCGGTCTTCGATATCGCTTGCGTATCAGCATACTTGGGTCGCCGACTCCGACTCCGGATAGGAATACGCCGAAGCCGAAATGATGATCGTATCCTTGCATCACGATGAACTAATGGGTGCAGGGCCATTGCATGGACTCCTTCATTAAAGAAAAGGCGGGCTTGTCTTGTCATCGTGTTGAGAGATGAACCAACAAGCTCGCCTTTCGACAGCTTTCTGAACGTGTATCCTCGCTCCAGGAATTAAGTTGGGTTTCCTGCGCTTAATGACGCGATGAGGATGATTCTTCTTCAAACCACGCGGAAATACGCTCTCCAATATGGACAATATCCCGCGTCAATGCCGCAAGCATCGCCGAACGATGCGGTTCGCATTGGGGATTCATATCCCCTTCACGCACATACTCCGTGTAGTGAATACTCAACGCCTGTGCTTCATCGGCAGAGAGTCCCGATTCAATCGTAAATCCGAAGATCGTGTCATGGTGGATTGCCTTAAGCTGCCCTTCGAGCCGTACTATCCGTGCATAGATATCCACCATCGGCCATTCATGATCAAGGCGAAATGTGACATTCAAGGGCTTCAGTGTTCGATATTTCCGAGGGAATAGGGATTTAATCGTCTTAGCACGACCCTGATGATGCGTCTCCATGACCGCAACCGCACATTCCACCGTGCCGAGGAGAAAATGGATACCTAGGGTCACCACGTCGGTTGAAGGATTGAGCATTTCCGAGGTCGTGCTCTTAAGGTTGGCGGCATCAAACGCACGCTGCAATGCATGGATAAATACGCGTATAAGAGTCATGTCCTGCAAGTCCTGTTACTATGCTCCACGGTTTGTGCAGAGGCCTATCCATTGAATCGTGCGCTACAGCGCCTGAAGCATCGTCGCTCGGCTGGTGAGGAGCGGAAGGAAGACGAGGCCTTCACTACTCGGCAGGACCGATGCTGGCGGCACTGGTGGCGGGCTACTCACCATAAATGTGATCGTCAGGGGTATGCCAGCCGTTCCGGATGCATGCATTCCGGTATAGGCGATGACAGTGAGGGTATGGGGACCAATGGTCGGTGTCCATGCGCTATAATCGTTCCCATTATTGCCAGCGAGGGCATAGGGAGCACCATTTTCAATCCGCATGATTTCACCGTCGAGCACGAATTTGACACTTCCAACGGTGCCAGGATTCGTGAATGCCCGCATATTCAATCGGTGGGTTGGCAAGCTCCCAAAGTTCAACGTCGTACTGCTCCCAAGCGCCTCAAAACCAGCGATTGGCAGATCGGTATCAGCATTGATCAGGGTCAGTTTGGTGATGCTTGGGCCAGGACTAGACAGCGGGGTCGGCGTACCCTGAACCGGGGGTATCGTGGGCGACGGAGGCACGGTGGGTGGAACACGCGTCGCTGAAGGAGCCGCCGTAGGCGGAACATGCGTCATGGTGGCTGATGGCTGCACGCCACAGGTCTGACTTACCGATGACGCGACCGGTATACGATTCGCATGGCGCTGCGGGGATAAGCGAGCAGTCATCCATGGTATCGAGTCAGGCTTTACCCGCCCGAGCGTGTTCCAGGCATACAACGCCCCACCCTTCGAGTGGGCAATAAGTTCAACGGAACAATTGCCGTCGAGATCCGCAAGGGTTGGGCCGGCAATAACGCCTTGAATTGCGGTCGTGCTGTTCCCCTCATTGGGAAGTCCCAGCGGGAACCCGCTGAGGAGTTGCCCCGATCGCGCGTTGAGTGCCGACATGCCAACAGCACTATTGGCTGATCCATCATAGCTATAGGTGCCGAACACAATCTCAGGTACACCATCCCCAGTGATGTCTCCAACAGCAACCTCGCTTGCATAGAGTGCACGTCCGCTGGCATAATGATAAGACCAGAGCTGTACGCCGTTTTCGCGGTATGCCCTGATGGTGCCATCGTCGAAGGTGACAACCATCTCTAGGATTCCATCCTGATCCAAATCGACAACAACGACTGGATTGTTCGGCGTAAAATAATTCGACCGTAGGGGTGATCCAACCGTCCGACCGATAGACCATCCAGGCCGCCGCTGGCCATTTGGTGTAAGGATGATTAATGCGGTTGAGGTATTCTGATGCGCTTGGAGCGGATCACGAACTTTTCCCGCGACGATGATCTCTGGGATACCGTCGCTGTCAAGATCCGCGACGGTCGGAGCAGAGCGCGTGAACTCAATATATTTATCCCTGCCCCACGTCTGGGCAGCGCCATCAAGATAGGTTCGCACGGGCCAGCCTGGCAACTGCTGACCAGTGCCGGTATAGGCATTCATATACATTTCATCACGACCGATGATAATCTCGGCTTTCCCATCGCCCGTAAGATCCGCAGCCGCCAACTGGCCGAAGAATCCCGATCCCTTGGTCGCCGATACTGGAAAGCCAGTCACCAGCGAACCATTCACCTTCCATGCGTAGAGATTTGGCGCATTGTTCGTGTCGCTCCCGGCCTCATTGGTGGTTGCTGCCACAATTTCCAGATTACTATCGCCAGTGACATCAGCCACCGTAACACTCATCACTTCGGGGATATTACCATTCGTGATTCCGGCCCAGTCCATCTCTTTTGGCCACCCTGGAAGCACCGTCCCATCGCGCCGCCAAGCAAAGACTTTGCCACGCTGTCCAGCGCTCGCTCCCGTGCCACGTGTCCCGGCGATGACTTCGAGCTTGCCATCACGGTCAATATCAGCGATCGCTAACGAGCCATTGATCCGTGGGGCGTTATCACAAATGCCGCCGGTCTTCCAAGGAAAACCGGGGAGTAAGCCGCCAGTAGGCGTAAAGCCCCATACGCAGCCTGTACTGTCAGCTGACACGATATCAAGCACACCATCACCGGTGAGATCAATGACCGTTGGGGAGGAAAAAAATGAACCGTAGGGTTGGAGTGCGGGAAATCCGGGCCGCAGACTCAATGATTGCGATGCAGCTACAGCGTTCGATTGGACCGAAGAAAGAAGAAGCCCAACCATACCTGCAATAATCAGGATACAAAGGGATGATCCGAGGCGGCGGACAAGATACGATTCTTCTGAAGTATTCATGCAACATATCCTTATCATCGTTAAAAACCAAACGGGCCTGCTGTTTTCTTCTCATGGCGAGAGAAGAAAAGAACAAGCCCGTCAAAGACAGCTTTCTGAGCGCTTCACCCCGCTCCGGGTTCAGATTGTCATAGTCCCTCCATACGCATCCTTGCATGCATCGGTGCTATGTTCCGTGATGGTCTCTGCCAATAAAAAGAAGAAGAAAGAGCGAACAAGAACAGTGTTTCATGGTGTCGATCATCACCCCGATCATGGGCCTACAGGAGTGCGATGAATCACGCTCAAATACGCAAGCGTGATTCATGGGGATAGTGTTCACCAATTGCAGCATGATTGGTTCATACCGTTTCACTATCCGCCGGAAGTTTGTCACGTGCCACAACGATGCGAGCTGGAATGTTGGTGACCTGCTGGAGCCGCAGCTCAACCTCGGTCCGGTGTACCAGCGGCATTTGCGCACATGTCGTCCCTTGGAGTCGTCGGGCATGCCATAGCGCACCGGCGGCACAGAGCCACCCGAGGACTGCCAGAATAAAAAGCCCATCCATCAGTGTCATCGTTTATTCCTCATTGTGCATCCCTACTGCCAGGTGGCGAACGATGCATCCGCTCGCCACCTAGTACAGCAATCGATTTCGTCTGTTAGGCCATCGTCTGAGCCGACTCGGCACGTGACTTACGTTTGCGCCGCCGGAGTGGTCGTCGCCCCGCTAACCGCGCGGCGATCTGGGCATCACCGTCAAGCGGCTGCGCATCAGGGGCGGGGATGATATTCGTCACCACTAAATGCTCGCTGGGTCGCGCCCGCAGCCAATCCAGTTTCGTCGGATCAACCTGATTTAAGAGCGCATGACCCTTGGGAAGATACGCGGTTGTGAGGACGTATTCCGCCTCAACTTGGGCATGATTACCAGGAACAAGCAGCATCGCTGCGCCATCCGTATCAATAGGGACAAACATCTTCACCCGCGTTTTGACTTCACGCGGAGCGGCACTTGGCTCAGGACGAGCAAATTTCTCGCACGTTACCATCGTTACCTGATGGTATTGTTGTGCTGTGCCAGAGGCGAACTTTGAGCCATTGAGCGGGCCATTGAGCCGCTGAACTTCTTCAACCACGCCATTCAGGCGAATCAGCGCCACATCAGCAGCAGCATGCTCATCAATGAGGCGGACTTCAAGCACTTTGACGTAGAGCCGCGTCACCATTTCGCCACCAAAGTTGCTTTCCCGCTCGTAGCGTGGGTCACGGACCTTCTCCAGTACCATGCGCCCAACAATGGACACAAGGCAACCCTCACGCGGCTCTTTGCCCTCACCCTGTGCCAACATCTGAATCTGCAGATGCGGCAACCCTTCGGGGATGAGCAAGGCAATCCGCTTCTTTGGGGCCAAGTCTGCAAAATCGTCATCCATGCCCGGCTCAACAACCAACAGGGTTCGCTGCTGGTAGCTGGCCCCCCCCGATGCGAGACCTTTAAGCCACATAGCTTTCCGTTTTGGCTGCTCGATACGTCCGCGGAGCAGGACACGATTGGTCGGCCATTCACTGCCAGTCCCCAATGTATGCGGGGCCTGCGTAATAACAACGGGCTTGGGATCGACATCCTGGGTCGGAGCTGAATCACGCTGGCTTTCGACGGGGGCCGTCTCGGTCTCGTGCTGACTATCACGCCGATCCTTCTTGTTCGTGCGACGAGGTCGGTCACGTTCATCCGTGTCGATATGCTCCACGATGGGGCTGGTGCTCTTCAGAACGACCTCTGCACCTACCACTCCAGCATCCGGATCAATACCCGTATGGGGCGTGCTATCCAAGATTGCAACAGCATCACCATCCTGGGAACCAACCCCAGTTGGCGTACTATCGTACGACACTTGTTCGAAGTCCATGCTTAATGTTCCTTTCGTTGTGGATCAATTGATGTCCAATTCCTACCACTGGTCATCAATTGGTTAATGCCAGTAGTGTAGAGAAAAGAAGCGATCATGCCTATGGGTTCCGTCGCACGTTTGTCGCATGGATGAAAAAAAGCATGCGACAACCCGAGATATCTTGTCAGGTTTCCACACGATCTGATCTATGGATAGCAGGAACGACGCTCAGCTCCGCAGGCCGTAAATAGGGAGGTGAGGCGGCACGACCTCCCACGGATCACCCCACAGTGATATCGTTGATCCAACATCGTCTACCCAATACCCATCAATGATAGAATGTGGCAGCCGTTTGAATGTTGCTGCATAGCAACATGCTCGTCCCTGTGGTGGCTGACTATTCCACCAGCCACGGTTAAAGGCTTGATGGATGTTCGCCAATCGGGTCTCACTCTTCACGATAAACGTTGGAATAGGAAATGTGCCAAGGAGATCCCGCCATAGGCCAGTGGCATAGGCTGTTCGATAATCGGCACCTTTCTCACGAATGACCGATAGCTCCTCGGTCGTCCGATCAATCTCTAACGCAAAGAGACGCTCCTCATGAAATCGACCATCAAGGGGGTAGGTATCGTCGGGAATGAGCCAGGGTGTCCATCGTGCTGAGCGCTTATTGGCAGGAAGTGCATGCAGTGCTCCCTGCCGGGAATACCGAATAATGATCAACGCATCAATGCGGATATGACCGAGTGCGCTATATTCGGGCCAGACATCAATCCCGACAAAGCGATCCAGCGCACGTAAATCACTAATTAATCGGGTAATGAATTCTGCTTGGTCTAACATATGACTATGAATCGCCCGCTGGGTTGACTCGAGTGCCCCGTCTTTCGTAATTAATCGATCACGATCACGGGGTGATGGTGGCTTGGGTATGCCGACGTACTCACGAAGAAGGGTGCTTCCTTTTTGTGTTAAGGCATATAGAAACGCGCGATTAATGGGTTTTTGCCCGAACGGATCAGACAGTGGTTCCATCCAAAGATGACCTGACTTCCGCAACATCTTCAAATGATGGGCCAATCCCTCCCGGCTCAGATCTGGCGCTGCGATCCGTTGGATCTGATGCCGTCGCATTGGCCCAATAATGCCGAATGCCAGAAGGATTTGGAGCTTTCGGTCGAGCTGGATTCCTGGCACGATATACCCTTTGGGTATCGGTGGCATTCCCATTACACACCGACCTTCCCATCGAGTCGGTTAAAGACTCCAGGCTTTTGCGGCGCTGGCATTGCAGGAATTGCCTCTTGACCCGTACCACGCATATAGCGTTGTCCTGCAGCACCCTGCACCGATGATAGCTTCCTCGGGAGCCCATGGCCTTGTGCTGGTGTCGAGCTTTTCGTCGTCTTCGGAAACGCTGCGAGGAGTCGCAGTTGCTCGGCCTGCACCTCAAGCGCTGGACGTGCATAGCGCAGTCGACTGAGCCATAACACGCGCGTCCGTTTGTCAGGGATAAGGCCTGGCTGCTCCAAGATAGCTCGGCGCTGGCGTGCTCGATGCTGCGTACAGCGTTGTAGATAGGCCTGCCAGTGCGCCTCTGGTGCGCGATATAACAACGCGAGGGCATCTTCTGGACTGAATTCTGCCAACTCCGCAATCCATGCATCCATTTGCGCATCCGCTGGTGTTAATTGATCTGCGGTCATTGTTTGCCACAGGCCATCAACCGGAACGACGCGCTGATCGGGGAGTGGCCACAGTGGGAGTGGTTCAAATGAAAACAACTCAACGGTTTCACCGGTGCTCAGCGTTACATGGCCATAGCCTTCCTGTCGGGCTGGAATACTCTCATAGTCACTCTTGGTCAAGCCCGAACTCGGATATTGGCTCATCCAGACAGCGGCATCATCGCCGCGTGTGCCTACAATGAAGCGTGCGCCACAGTTGGCCATAATGGCCTTGAGCAAATCCGTCATGAACTGGCCGGTATGTTGATGGATGAAGAATCCCCCCACCATAAATGAGCGGAGCCGTTCCAGCATATTCGTCAACGATGAGGGATCGCGTTGGCGAACCATGACCTGCACCTCATCGAGAAATGCAAGGATGAGTTCCCGTTCTGGCTCCTTGAGCTCTTGCCGACTAAACGCTGCGGCAACAATCTGATTCAAGAACAGCGTCGCGAGAAAAGCACCTTCTTTTTCTCCGATACGCTCGACCGGTAATTTGGCGAAGAGAATGCCCCGCTGGTCGAGCATCGCACGAATGGGAATGCTTGTCCGCGGCTGATTCGTAATACGCCGGACGGTCGAATTCATGAGGAATTGATCAATCCGTCGCTGGACGGCATCCATCGAGTTCTTTTGTTGCTCGGAGAGATCCGGATAGACATTCTCCCACCAATAGCGTGTCTGGTAATCTCGTACCCTCGCGAGAATACGCGCTCGATAGTCTTCAGACCGAAAGAATACGGATAGGTGGGCAAGGGTTGCGTTCGGCTCGCCTTCAATCAGTGCTTTCGCTCCCCAGCCAATGAACTGCTGCATGCCGACGGACTTCTGCCAGTTTTCGTCCATGGCAGCAAAGGTCGATTCAACCAGGGAAATAAGCGTATCGGTATCAACGCCCGCCGGAAGCGATTGGACATCCAAGAGGTTCAATCCAACTGGCCACTCAGTATCCGTGGGGTCGAAAATAGCAACATCGCCTTCTCGTTCCAAGGGTACCATGAGGATAGCGTCATCAACCGTATCGCCCTTGAAATCTGAGAGAATGGCACCAGCTCCAACCCGAAACACCTCACCTAACAACACCTTCGTTAAGTGCGATTTGCCAGAGCCAGAAGGGGCAATGATGTGGCCATGGGTGCTGAAGGCTCCTAATGGCACGCCGAGATAGACGGGTGTGCCGTCTGGACGACGACCGCGTGCCACGCGAATTATCCGGTCTTTGATTGGGACTATCGCATCATAGAGCGGCGCTGGTTCATCGATAGGACCAACAATGATGCGTGGATCGGGCGGGAGATACCGATTCCTTCGCCATCGTGCTACATGAACATCCCGTTGCGTTGGAAAATGCCAATGCAAGGTAATCTCAGAGGGAACCAGAATACTGGGATGCTGTTCGGGCCACAGTGGTGGGAGCGGAATGCTCCGGACGGGAAGGGATGGAAGGTCACGTCTTGGTAAATGGGCTAACTGGACTGCATCGCGGCGAGCTATACCACCGCTACGTTGCTTCCATGCCTGTGTGACATCGCCCCGTTCTTGGGTATATTGCGCTACGATACTGGATACTTGTGTCAATTGTCGCTCCGCAACCTCAGGGTCTGTTGCAATAACAACTGCCCGCAAGACGGCTCGAAATCCCTTTTCCGCAGCCTTGGCTTGGATTGCGGTGCCAACATCCTTGAGATGCGGTTGATCCGTGAGTTTTGCATCCTCGATCATGATGGCTGCTCGCAACCGGGCCCACCACTGCCATCGTCCCTTGGTTGGAGACAAAATGATCTGCACACCAACATGCTGTACTCCTGTTAGTGGCGTTAGGCTCCCGAGTAGGGGCCCCATAAGATCGGTTTTTGAATCAATGGTCGCCATAACCAATGGGTAGCTCGAATCGGCCGCAAGCTGCCATTCACGCCATGCAACAATCGGCATATTGACCATAGCGGGGGTATGTGATTGTGGATTGCCAGTCATACGATCTCCTTCATAATCCAACTGCCTGCAGGGGATCATCCATCGTTCGGATTTCAATCCCTGGTGCAGCACCCGTAAGCAGACTCTGCGTTGTCAGTACCAGTGCTGGCTCTGCTGGTAACCAGAGTCCCCACTGCACGCGACCATCTGATCCACCCCAAAGCTCTAGGGAGATTCGAGCATCGCCTTGGTGCGCCGCCAGTGCTGTCGCAAGCGTGCGAAACGGGTCAATGGCCTGCACTGCTTCTCCATATCCACCACGGGCGGCAGCCGTGCCATGGGGGTCGGTGGCTGTCGGTTTGGGGAGCCGAATGCCGAGAAATCCTCCGCGTCCAAGCGGAGTTTGGCGGCGTGCCTGCTGCCGTATCCAGACACTTTCAACCATTGCAAGCAGCACCCAAAAGAGATAGACTCCCCAAATGACGACTCCTGTCAGCATCAGGCGGTTAATGAGCGTGCGAAAGGTCAGCATTGGACCTGTGAATGGAACCTTCGAAAGTAAAAAATAACAGCCTCCGATGATCAGGAGACTCACGATTAAAATGGATCCGACACATCCTCGCCAATGGAGTGCAATCCTGCGACTCACCGTGCGTCGTGATGATAGTGCGGTTGTTGTCATACGTTACTCCAACGCTAAATACAGAGCATTGATCACATCAGCTTCATCGTCTTGGGCATCTCTTCCATCCGAGAATGGAACAGCTGGAACACGGTGGTTAAACATTGCCCACACATCAGCCTCAGTTTTCAGCTTCGGATCAATGCGATAGGCACCGCGGCCACTTTGGCGATTCAATAAGACTCCGGTTCGGTCATGGACATGGGCTAGTATGGCCCATCCACCTGGCTCATCGATGTCGTACTCAGGCAATGCCTCAATGACCATACGTGCCGTGATTTGTCGGCGAGAATCAGCCAATGCTCTCGTAACAATGGTGTGTAATGCCCTATGATCGAGGTGGTGTGGAGGGAGACCGAAGGAATCCCCTGGATGAAGCTGTTGCAGATTATCGGTAGATTGACTGGAAACCGTATAGGATTGTGATCTATCAACCACGTCCAACATTGTTGGGTTCACGCCCTCTGACCCCACGATGAAGGGGATAGGGTCTTCTCCTGGAATCGCAGGTGCAAGGCTAGCTGGCTCCACCTGCCAAAACGTCCATGGATCGGTGGCGGCTTTGACCATTTTTGCATATTTCCGTTGGGGCAACCTGGTTAGGTAGGAAAGCAGCGCATGATCATCGAGTGCTGCTGGAAGGCGACATTGATGCTGAAGATCGTGCTCAATCCGGAGGGTCACCATGTCGTTGGCGCTGGACAGAATTGGAAGAATCTTTGCCAACGGTATGAGTTCTGCTCCTGGTTTCTCAGCAATTAAGAGAACGACAATTGGGCGATGATGCGCACGTGCGAGCAGACGCATGATTGCCTGCACCATTTTCAATGTCAGCTGCACTGGTACGGTGAGGATAACAAATTGCCCCCGAGCATCTGCGTCAGGAACAAGATGGGTGGCTAAGAGCGCATCAATTTGATCATTTAGTGAGAGGGTATTCCAGACGCTCTTGCTCTCAGCGAGTTTTGTATAGTGAGGGGCCTGAAGAAATGCCGTGAGTGGATCAGGAATAGCGCCTAGGACAAAGAGTGCGGCGTGATCGGCACTGGCTTCCGCGAGCGTATCACACAGAATAGATCGGACACACTGCATTGCCTGTGTGCCAGCCACAAGAAGATGTGAAAGACGGTCCCAGAGGAAGGTTCGCTCAGAACCATCGATTCCCGTAAGGCGGAACGTCCATACTGGGGTTGGAGGCTTGTGCATCGTCCGCACATTGACCGTGAGAAATCGTATGGGTGCGTCAGCCATTGTCCATTGCGCATCGATCATTGCGGTTGCACCATCAGCAAGATACAGAGGAAGGTGTTCTTCCATTGCTGGAGACACATTCCGTAACGCAACTTCGACGGTCTGTGCTGTTTGCATAGCCCCTTCAATGGATTCAACGGGACATCGTTTCACATCATGAGCGATCACATACTCGATCGTCCCGATCGCACCGTGAATTGCCCCAATTCGCCGTAACGCCGCAAGCACTGTTTGGGCTGCGGCAGCACGCTCCTCCCTTCTTGGATGATTCTTCTCTGTCTGCATGACCATTGGCCGCATCATGGTTGGGCGTGGGATCAACTCGCCTTGATGGACTGGACGAGCAGGGGATACGGAACCGGGCTGAAGCATTACTGCATACTCCTGTGCATCAGGCCCACACAGAAACCAGTGCTGTTTCAGGGTTGTTAAAGCCAGCGGGTGCTGCACCAAGTCGCGAATAGTGGACGGGATGGCTTTGCCACGCATCCCACCAGTGGCCATCCGCCACGCAGGAACGCTTCCCCAACTATTGCTCGTCCACAAGGACGCATGGGGTTCGATAGCCAGTCGATCAGTACTTTGCTCAACCTCGGATGCCACCATGATAGGACGGTTCACGGGCGGAAGCGCCTTGGTAACAGCCTCCAAGATGAGGTGCAATGCACGACGCTGTTTTGGGTCTGGTGGTTGAACAACAATCAACGCACCACCAGCCTCCATGAGGGAAGCCACATGTTCCCCAGGCGCCGTCAACAGCCCAAGAAGCTTTCGTCCGAGATACGGCTGAAGACACATCTGCCAGCGGGCACCATAGGTGCGCCAATTAAAGAAACTCTCCCCACCGTCTTCATCTTGGGCGAGCGCACTCACTTCAGGTGGCGGATCAAGGAGTCTCGCCAGAAAAAGACCAATCTGTTGCGGTGCGCGATCGTTGCGCCAATGCCGCAGTGCTGGTCGGATAAGACGACGCACGGGATCAAGCGGATCAAAAAGCATGATTGCATCAAGCAAAGAGACTAGGTGATCATCATTTAAAAGCATCGAAAGATCGAGGGTTGCTGTTGTCGCCATGCTCCGATAATCAACGATCCGCATCCGTCGACGGAACTGATCGGACGACGATAGCAATACATCGACGGTTTCTGGATGAAGAAAGGCAATCAGGCTGGCATCAGCTTGGAGGATGGCCCTCAAACTATGGACAAGGAGCGGGCGACGTTCCTCGGTGCCACCGACAATTTCGATGGCTTGCCGCTTACCGAGTGGCAAACTTGGTTCTGCACCATCATGAGCGTATCCAAGACAAAGTACCCCACCTGTTCGATCACGGATCTGGGTTCGATGCAACGGAAGTACGGGCAACGCAGATCCGGGGACAAGGGTGGGATTTGGAAACAGACCCGTCAAGGATTGATTTTTCGTTATAGATGGAACGATTAAGAGGCTTCGCACGACAGCGAGACCGTACCGACGAAGCCATCGAGGCATCGGCAAATTGCGCTTACGCCAGCTCCTTGCAGCAATAGCTAATGGTGGCTCGCCACAATCGGCTGCAAACATCGCTTGTTGCCCATTCTTTGTAATGGCGATCATAACGAGGGACGCATTTATCCCGAATGGCCCGTGTGGAATGGTTGTTTCGAGCGTAATCTTGCTCCAGATGGGGGCCTGTGGTGACATCAGTTCACGCACGGGAGCAAGATGGCTCCCTGGTGCATAGCGTGTCATCATGTATTCAAATCGATTGCCCCATGTCTTCGGTAAGGCAACAACGAAGGCGTAGGATTGACCTTCCCGTACTGCCCAGATCTCGCCACCACCAGCCTGATGGCATAAACCGAGGAATTGTGCTTCTACCCGCGGTATATCTGTCCCATGGGCCAGACGCACACGATAACGAACCCATGATGCCCGTTCGTGCGCCTGACGATACGCTAGCACTGCGCCTATACTGAGCACAATTACCACGATGAGAAGCACAACAACCATCGTCTAGTCCTCAACCAAGGAAAATGCGGCCATATTGAGCGGTTTTGGATCACCAAGACTAACGACCGAAGCAGCATCGTTGTTGCCGACTCCAGCAACCTGTGGAGATGGGCCTACGAGCGCTTCCAGTTCATTCATTTTCTGCTGGAGGAATGCACCCCACAAATGAAACCGTTCCTGCGCAGCAACAGTATTGTTGGTTGGCTCCGTTGCGACCGTGCGACCTAAGAATGAATCAAATACTCCCATAGGTAGTTCCTTTGTTATAGTCTGCCTGCTTCAGCGTGCATCGTTTTTTTCACTGTTATCAATTGTCGTTCGTACGGAGAGATATCGTTATAGATTTCAAATACCTTGTTATTCAAAACCAACGTAAAGTGGCCTGCCATTCGCTCAATTGTTTCCTCATCATCATCAATGCCGATCGTATTGCGACGTTGCGCATCCGTGAGCATTGGAAAGAGTTCCTGTAAAAGCGGCCCTTGATCCGTTTTCATAAGACCAATAACGGTAATGAATGTGTTTTGGAAAATCTCTTTTCCAGCATGGGTTTTGAGTAGTTCCAGCGTTTGATCGACGATCCAGAGTCCAAGCCCGTAGGCGCGGATAGTCTTTGCCATATTCTCGGCAAAGCTTTCAAAGATGGGATCCTTCAAGAGTACGCCAGCCTCATCCATAATAATGATGCCCTCACGTGGTGTACGGCGCACTTGACGTTGAATTGCCGCACAGATGAGTGTCGTGAAAAATCGCTTGAACCGCTCTGGCATATTCCGGTCAATCTCATAAATAATGACGGGTGTGGTTGGCACCATACGCAGATCCAGGGTTGTTGGGCGATTGAATACGCTGTCGAGTGGAGGCTCAATCCATTGTGCAATAATGTCCTGCAAGCCCGTGTGGTGCACCTCACGATCGATAACTGTCACGAGATCGGAGAGGAGTGGAATTGTGGCAGCATCATCGAGCGGTATTCCGTACAACCCTTTGTAGAGCTTCGTCAGTGCTCGACTCAATTGCATCGATTGTGCTGGAGTGAGCGGTTCGCGGTTCAACATACTGATCGTATTTTGGACATGCTCAACCTGTTCGACCAATCCAATCTCGAGGTTATCCACGATAGGGTCAAGAACATTGATCGTCAGCGGTTTATGGCCAGCCTGCGGATAGAGTGATACACGATTGAACGATGAACCGGGATGAGCGGCCGCAAGCGCATGAAAATTCTCTTGTGGATCAATCACGATAACTTGGACTGCTTGTTCATCAACCAAACGATGCGCGTAGACAGTAGCCAGTGTGGATTTTCCACTTCCAGATATTCCTACAATGCAGGCGTGTTTTGCTGCGATCTTTGCGAGTTCTCGGCGGAGTGGATGACGTTGTGTTTTATCACGACCTAACAGCAATCCCTTCTCACGCCGATCGGTTGAAATGCCTGCAGGAACCAGTGGTGCCAACTGGTGGGTGACCAGATTGTGCGGACGTTGATTGATGCGGATCGCATTGGTATGCCGTGGGGTTGCAAACAACCCAATCTGTTTCTGATATCCCTCCAGTGGCCGCATATGAATCGTTGCATCGAGGGTGTGTTTGATTTGTTGGCCATGTAAAATGGCGGAATCGTTCGTTTCGCCCGCAACTAAGACGGCAATCTGCACTTCGTGAAGGAGTGATCCCTGTTCGATAATGCGTGCAGCCGTCACAACATCATCCCGTGCTGCATTGCGGGCGGCGTTAAATTCTTGAAACATCGCGAAGCTCGTTCCTAACCCATTCATTGCTGTATAGATTTTGTTGCGTGCATCGGCTTGACTATAGCTCGCGACATCAACCACTAAAATGACTGGAAATGTCTGGCTCAGGATTGAGCGAAACATCATCGGAGAGGCTGAACCTGGAAATTGTGCGCTCAAGAAGCCTCGCCATGCATGCTGCCCATCGACTGATTGCAGAACATGGCCTGTCGTGGTATACCGCTTGGCTCCAAAGACATTCGGAAATGCGCTAAGCGGTGTTACTCGCCCAAAGATGCCACTATTGAGCTGCGCAGGAAGGCTCTGACGCTGTTGCACTGTTTCCGGCCATGCAAGCACATAATGACTGATATCATGGATTCCATCGCGCTCCATATCATAGAGTTGCATAAGGGTTGCCTGACGTGCCTCTATCTGCTCAGGGCGTGTAAGGACATCGAGTTCAGCGCGGATCTGCCGCCGCTGGCCATCCAAACTTGCTGGCCGTGATACCGAGATCCAGCGCCAGCGGTAGGGCATACCGACCATCAAACCACCAAACTGACTGATAACATATTTCCAATCACGTTCATTGATTGACAACAAGTTCCGGCCAGCAACACGAAATGCGAGCGGTGTCACGATGGTCATCGATTACCTCCGTGATACATACTCATTACTTGGTTGTTTTCGTCCATAAGCAGGACTGGACGATGTGTATCAATGTCAGTAGTACTGAACGCCTCATCACTAGGGATAAAAAGCAACTCCTCTGGAGCGATCCGACGGCGCATCTGATAGACTATGGCAGCCATAATGCGCTCACCTATCTTGATATGATCTTGCTCTTTCGAGAGGATGAACACTGAACTCAGTGATGACAGCAGGAATGAAAGAAAAAAGATTACTGGCCCAAAGATTACATTGAATACTCCACCCACCAATAGGCCAATGCCCAGACTTAAGAGCATTTGCTGCATACTGATTTGTCCTATGCCAGGAATGCTGGCAATGGGCCGAGGGGTATGTAAGAATTCGCTGAAGAATTTCACTGAGAACCGTTCTGATCCATTCATAGTTCTATCCTTTCCAGCGTGCAATGATGACTGTCCTTACACGCTGGACTAATTAGGGATCATCGAGAGTATCTAGTTAAAGACAAAAATCGCCGTAATCGATTCAATCAGAAATGCACCAATAAACGTCAGGAGAATACCGGCAACGATCATTCCGAAATTGATGTTCTTCGCGATGGACTTGACAAAGCTACCAGCGAAAACAGCCAGAATCATCCCGCCAACAACGAGCACCGCAAGCACTAACACCAGTTCCTTCAAACCAATCTTCTCAATTAATTGGCTAATCCATCCGTTTGCAATCACGATATTCATCTGAGAATCTCCTACACGAAAATAAATGAAGGAAAGAGACCACCCCTCGTACTAATGCTTAACCCACATCATGGAATAGGAACAATCGCACGATCTTCCAATGCAATAACTTCCACGTTGCCATGGAAGGTGGCAGGAACACTACATCGTCCAATCACCTCCTTTTGTCCCGTTACCACAGCGGGAAATACCATATCGTCGAGAACCAATGGCATAATGCCAGCGGACGAATGACACGCAAATGCGGTATCAATTAACTGCACTGGACCATCGGGGAGAATGACAAGTTTCATGCTGATCTGGCCGTTAGCGCGTTGCGCCGAGTCAAAACGGACAACAGCAGTTGGCCGCGGCGGTACAGCAAATGCAACGGTACCGCGCGCGTTTCCCGGTAAGATGAGCGCGAGTTCTACGGTATCCTGGTGTCCATCAGGAATACGCAATGCTACTGTTTGTTTTGAGGATTCTGCAGCTGGCGCAATGAGGATTGTTTGATGGCTTCCGTCTGGAAACTGCACATCAAGATTCCAAGGTTTAGGAATAGTCTCCCCCCCACCAGGAACGGTGATATCCAACGTGAACGATACCATCAGGGGCTTACCGGGAGTTTGTTCCCAAACAGGTGAGTGTACCTCGAAACGGCTATGTTCCACCTCCGTTACCGGAACCGGAATCGTTTCAGGAAGCGCACGAATGATGCGGCGCTCAGGATTCGATGACATACCAACAATCGTAAGCGCCACCTGATTTTGTGCTGCATAGTTAATATCTGTTGTTGATGCTTCAAGCTGCTCCACAACCTGATAGCGCACGATTGTTCCTTGCGCCTGCTGCACACGGATCTCAGCGCCCGGTGTGAGAGCATCCAACTCCGCTTCTAATTCGTTTGCATTAACACCCAACGTAATATTGATTGTAGTTTTACCCCAAAGAGCGGCTCCCTCCACCTCGGTAGATGTCACATCCGGCCAACCTGCTGCTGGATCGAAGGCCCGAACAATAAGGGTTTTGTTGGCAAACCCCAAAGAGACCGGTGCCGTTGCTCCATCAGCGGCCGTTACAGGTTGCGATGGAACACGTGGTCCGGCAATCGCAGCATCGTCAACACCGGAAAATAGGAGGCCTAGAAGGAGAACCATGATAACCACAAGGCCTGCACCAAATAGCTTTCGCCCGTGACTCAACGTCTTAGCTGAAGTGCTATTCCTCCCAATCACCGCGAGGTCATACGATACCTCACGATACTGTGGCCCCAGTGAAACGATCTTGCCATTGACGGGGACACTGCCTTCCCGTTCCCAAGCAACGTGCATGGCTCGCAATTTCGTGAGCCGATCAGCTACCCCCAGACCGGTGAGAACCACATCAAGGTGCCGTTCAAATTCCGCGTGGATCGCGTGTTGATTCATAAGCCGAGCCTCTCTTTAGCGAAATGTCGGCGGAATATTAACCCGCCGCACAATTAATGAGTGGATAAGTTGACTCCCCTGACTGCTGGCAAGATCAATCTCTGCTGTACGCCCAAGCAAGGGAGCATTGAGAATGACCTTGCCAGCACTGCGTGGCAATTGGACTATCCAACGACCTGCACTGTCGGTAATTCCAGCGGCAAGTACATCGCCAGTCTGGGTCGTGATCGTTACTGGTGCATGGGTGATACTATCCCCACTTACGCAACGGGTAGTCGTATCACTGCCACTACAGATTTGTACAACCACATTAATCCGTTGACTGGGTTGGATTTGGATCTGCAATGCTGTTCCAGTGCTGTCACTGACGGGCGGAGCACCAGTGGAAGGGGTTGATGTCAGGGGATCGGTTAATCCTGGAGCAGGTGTCGGCATAGCGGGAGAAAGCGTGTTGGGAGAATCCCAGGAGTCAACCTGGAGATGCGCAGCAAATACCCAGCCAATCAATGGAATCGTTGTCATTCGCACCGCCACCCAGCCATTTCGGTAGCGGCCGGTCATCTGAAGACTGGTGTTTGTCGAAAGAATGGCTAGCCGGGAATACTGTGCACCCGGGCCGCTGTAGATTGCCGTCATAGGAGCGGCAACATGCACGGTGCCGGTTGGCATCTCAACATCAGGGATCTGCACGTTGCTCTCACAGGTTTCAACACCCGCCGTAATATCAGTACCCTCAACTTCTACCGGCGTATCAATGAGTGGATCACACTTCACTGTGGTTGATGTCATATCGTTGCCCGTTGTGATAGCGATGACGGGAACAGGCGTATTTGCGGTGGGTGCGTTTACGCTTGTTTCTCCTGGTACGCCTACAGAAACGGGCATAGCCGGAGCCTCAATGGGTATATGGGTAGGTGGTACCTCCACGACGTGGAGTGCAAGCACATAGGTTTTGCCACGTGGGTCGGGAAGCGGGACATTCCTGTTTTGAGCAATTCGGGCGAATACGGTTCCGTCACTCATGGGACACCACTGGAGACTGCTTGCGGGATTGGTAGCTGTCCTATCATCATTCCCAGCCAATACAGTATTCTCAGCCGTCACGATCTCGATGTTTGTGTCGAGATCGGGATGAAGCTCTTGAGTCTCCAGTTGGTAGCAACGATTGGCTTTGCCAAACCATTGCACATAGTCCACGTCTCCCGTGAGCACCGCGCTTGGGGCTACAAAATTGAGGCCTGTAATGACTACTCCAGGTGCAATCAGTGTTGCGTGGAAGGGATCGTAGTTATTCTCAAATCGATCGATGAGAGCTGGGTCAAAAGAGCCAAAAATCGGTGCATCTGATGTATGTGATGGAACCACAGGGTTCTCTGTGACTGGTGTGGTGTGTGTTCCACCATTAATTGTTGCTATCGCTGTCGGCAACGAGCCTGCCGTGGACTGAACGGTGGTCGCTACGATAGAACTCGTTGCCGTAGGCTGGATCGAGGATGGAGCGGTTGCCAGTGGTCCAACCACGAAGGATGTATCCTTCGCTACGACGGTTGTGCCACTGATTGTCCCCGTGGCTGTAGCCGTCAATTCTAAACCTGAGGCGACCGTGTTATCTACAGTCAAAAGAGCGGTAAGTTGCTGAGGGATGCCGTTTTGCACACTTACAGCGCTACAAGATACGGTTTGACCTGATGATATACAGGTATTTCCTCCTAGTGATTCGATGGATTGAAGCGTCAAGCCATCTGAAAGGGTAAGATCGAACGTCAATGCTCCTGGAACATTGGTTCTAATACCAACAACACCTTTTAGTGTTTGCCCAGGTCGAACATGCGTTTCCGTTAGTGTTATGCTAACGGTTATTAACCGTTGACGTGCCCCCCCAACCGGAGGAAGAACGAAGGCCCAGATTGGGATTAGTATTACCAAGCATATGAGGATTCCTATAACCCGTTGCTTCATGGGTTCTCCTTTATGGCGTGATAGCCACTATGTACAGAGCACTCAGATTTGGATACGTTACATGGGTATGCCCTTCATCATCAACAAAAACGGGCTTGCACACTCTGCTCACGATGAGCAGAGAACACAAGCCCGTCAAAGACAGCTTTCTGAGCGCTTGACCCCGCTCCGGGTTTCGATTACCGACTGTGGTTAGCATAGCAGATTGAATAGCGAGTGTACCCCAAAGAGCATCAAAGATCCGATGAACATCCGATGGATTTACTTCCTTAATTGCCTATGATTCCTGCGTTCGTTTTTTTGGTGGCCGCTGCTTACGCGGGGAAGATCCATGTCCTGATGGCTGAGGATCTTTTGGAACCGACTGCCTTTGGCGTCGCTCAGCGGTTCGCTCCATCTGGGGGGTCACCGTAACCTGATGTGGTACTCGAACGATATCATCTTCACGCCGGCGTTCGACACGCTGCTGCGGCCGTGTAACCTCACGTCGAACAGGAGGCCGCTTGACATTGCTGATTGCATCAAACGCATCATTAACATGATCGACACCTTCATCGACATGTATCGAGGTGTTGTTGAGCACAACGCCTGCTCCATCCGCACCATCAGCGACTGCTGTTTCAAAGACAACACCAACCTGATCAACACCATGATCAACCTGTGCCATAACCGCACCTGCCCGGGTGTCAACCGCTGCCATGGCGCGGTCAATCGGCGCATTGATACGTTCAGTAAGATTTCCAATCCAATCTATGGTTTCCTCCTGCTCCAGCATGAACGATGCTGTAAGGTCAGTTACGTTGCTCTCCTGTTCTGCAGAAACAGAAGAGTCTGGTTCCAAGTGGAAATCTGATGGAGAAGAAAGAGATTCTCGATCTGCATCACGTTCGTTGCGCATAGTTGATGCTGTAATGGGACCTTCATGATCGAACGAGTGACCAGCACTATCCATAAGTGGGATTGTCCATTGATCAGCAGATGGAAAGTCCTTAAGAATAGCAACACCCTGTGCACGAATAGTAGGAGCAAGAGATTTGGCAGTCGTCTCAGCCACCGAACCCTGCTGGACTCGATCACGGACCATCTGTGCAGCATCAGTTGGTGGAATGTCATGCGACTTGGCCCAGTCTAGGTACTGCCCAACATGAGTAGCCCGGTTTCGGAATTGGCGAGCATCAACACCGCTCACCGTGGAGAGCGTTTGGAGATCTCCACCTGCAGTGATCGTTGTTCCAACGGAATCGGCTATGGTGTCTATTGTCAGTGGAGCACGTGCGCCGAGGGCGACTTGGGACACAATGTGCCGATCGGCAGCAGCTTGGAGGGTGTTTACTGCCAGTTCAGGGCTGGCAGTCATAATCGCTTGGCTCACGCTCGCTGGAATGCGCCCCTGCGCAACATTGTAGGCCGTTTGTGAATAGCGTGTGCCATTTGCTGCAATCGCTGCATAGGCTTGGTGCGCAGCATCAACTGCCCGCGTCACAGGCTGGACACCATAGCGCTCTCCCATTGCGGCAATCTGCTCAGCTTGCGCACCCATAATAGGGTACAGTCGCGCACTATCAATAGTCCCCTCACGTGTTACCGACTGTCGGAGCGCCATACCAGGACTCATTGCTGCGGGAACAATGGCATCCGTAACAAGGCTTGGAGGAGATTCTGTCTGAGTTGAAAGACTAGGACTATCAACCAATGCCGTCATCTCATTAACAAGACGCGCATTGCTCGGAGTCATGCCTTGGACTAACTGCCGAACCTGGCCAGTTTGGACGGGGGTGAATTCACCAATATGCTGCGCCTCAGTCGCAATACCATGCGCATGCGCAAGACCAATCATGCCAGCCTCGGTGAGGCCTACTGCGTGACCAGCGATTAATGCTCCACGTTGCGCTCTAGACAGTGGCCGAGCCTGCTCAGGTGCATCTGGCATCATATGTCCAGCACCCCAACCTTTTGTGCCTTGCAATGGTCGCCAGATCTGGAGGTGGGTAGAATCGTGCTGGCGAACAGCAAATCCTTGTTGTACGAGGTTACCAGCCTCCGCTGTTCCCCCAGTAACAATCCTTGCGGGATCTTGCGGGCCTGGTTTTGCCGTCGCGGAGTCAAAGGACAGTCGACCGTATACCGTTTGACCTGTCTCAACAGCACTGGTGAAGGCCTGTTTCTTAACAACGGCCGTCGTACCGTGGGTTGCTCTCGCTTTCTGTGCAGCATCCATATCGGCACTGACTAAGTTGTAGAGACCAAAGCCTGAGCTAGCCCCATGGAGGGCTCCTGAGAGTGCGGAATTGCCAGCCATAACTGGATGCGTGGTAGCAACCTTCATGCCAATTTGTGCGCCCCCCGCAAGATCGATGTCATCAAAACCCATGGCTTTCTGTCGGTCTTCGATGTCTTTCTCTGCTGGAAGATCCTCTAACTCAGCCCTACCACCACGCACAGCCATTTTTGATAGGGGCACAACCGTGGATCGAATGCGATACCAGCTCAGTTTATACAGCCTCACATGAAGATAGAGATAGAAGAGGCAGAATACCAGCGACAGCGGATATTTTGTTGCAATCCCAAGTGCCTCGGGAACGCCAAATAAGAGGACTGTCAGCATACGAGAGGCGACGGTCACACCAATACTCCAAGCACAGAGCCAGACCCATCCCTTGAAGATGCCACCTACAAAAATTCCATTGGTTCCAAAGAGGCCAAGCGGGGCAAAACACGCAAACATGACATAGAGGGCAAGCGTGCCCAACGTAAAGAGGAATCCGATGAGGGCTACCATAAAGGCGCTCGCTGATGCAATGAAGCCAACGAATGCCTGATACGTACCAACTCGACCGAGCGTTAGTGCCTCGGCCCGTTTTTGCGCTCCATTGGGGTCAGTGGAGAAATCACTCTGATACCATGGAAGGCTGCCATCACCTCCACCGAAGAACAACGAGCGAAACGCTGGCGGCAGCCCCTCAATCGAGACAGGCCCATTTGTTGTCTCAATACTGAATGCTTCCGAACCATTATAGACATCCGCAGCCGTTGCATGCCATGTCGCCATGGCAATATCCGTCACATCATACGATCCGTCACTATTGCGATCGCGAAGTGGTGCGACAATTCGAGCCTGTGCCGCATGTACGGGATTACTCTCGTCGAGCGGACGATACACTGCTCCATCGGCGCTTATTGTCATAGCACTCACAGGGATCTGTGGTAGAGGAACCGCCGAGAGAATAAACCCTGGAGCCTTCCGCCGTGCCTCATCAAGTAATCCAAACACCGGGCCACCTGCAACCACCAAAATATAGAGGATGGCCATCCAGCGCAAAAATCCACCAGGACGAACCCACTGAACACGGGCACCAACACCGTTGGCAAATAAGCCTAGGATAAGAAAAAAGAATGCAATAATGGTGACCTGAACATAGATCTGTGTTGAAATGAATTTCAGTATTCCAGGTAGCCAAAAATCTTGCGCAAACGTGGCAATACCGCTAGCGATCCACTCTAACAAACCTGAACCCATCAGCATCATACGTGAGAGCATCCATAAATTATCAACGCCAATGAATTGCAGCACATCCAGTAACAACCGCTTCATCTGAGCATCAAGCATCTGATCGTTCATCGTGTCCCTCGATTCTGCTCGGCCATCCATGCCTCGGTCAGATTTGCTACACGAATAACTGCATAGGATGGCTCACTCGACGAGCGAAAATCGGCATCAGTAGCATTGTGTCGATCACGAGGGAAATACCATCCTTCCCACCCAGCAAGAGCAATAGCTCCGCGCTGAACAATGAATGGGCGTATTTGATCGGTATGGGTTGCGCTTAGGGTAATTGGCATCCATGGATGTTCTACGATATCTGGCATCCATGCCGCATCTCCTGCCAACACCTGATCACGAGCAGCGCTGACAACAACAATGCGACGCACCCGTGCGGTACGGTCAAACCGCACGACCACCATAAACAGACGTTGGGTATGCGAATCCCAGAGCAGCTGGGCATTTTCGACCGATATTCCATTGGTTGGTGAATCAAGAATTCCAGTGAAGACACTCGTCACCGTCCAGCTCATCCCACCATCGTCCGACCGTCCAATCCAGAGACCGGCTTGTCCATATGTGTGGTGGGTGATGAATAAGGTTCCGTCAGCTGCAATCAAGCGGGGAGTATAGGCTGTCATGCTGGTAACAGTTATGGTGTCCCAATGTGTTCCTTCAGTCGATCGTCCTACCATAAATCCACCTTCCCTGCTGGCCACGACAACCAGCGCTGGGAGTGAGCCTTGTTCTAAGTCCGTCGTATCGCGCATCCAAACCGTGTGGTAATTTCCACCACGCACCGATGGAAAAGGGGAAAGGATGTGCCATTGACCATTCGATTGCTCAACGGCTATCTGTGTCTGCATCAACTCATTGCCATGGTTAATGCTGGCAACCAAAACCGCACGGCCGTCCGGAGTCCAAGAAACATCAGCTTGGTAGGCATTGGAACCAAAAGGACTCTGGATAGGATCACCCCAAGTTTTTCCACCATCCCTGCTTTGCCAGATCAGAAGTACAAATCCCGATCTCCTTTCTGGCGGCGTTGTCCCAGCGGTAACGATAATACGATCATCGCGTACTCCAATGCCATTTGTCGCGTAGCCCTTCTTTGCTGTCCACAGTCGTCGCTCATAGCGATCACCAGCGGGTGTGGTGCCTGTCACAATGACACCACCTTCATCTTTTTCCTCCATCCACTCGATGGACGTTTGATAAACAAAGTGCGGATGCATCCGTTCGTCGAGCGCCGCCACCACGCCCCGAATAGAGCCTGCCTCTGCGCTTAGCCGGCGAGTTCCATCCGTGAGCCAGCGTTCGGCACTAGAATTGCCTGCGTGTGTTGGCGCGATTGGTACAGGATTGATTGGGGTCGTTGGTGAAGGGTTTCCAGCAGCACCACATCCAACAAGCAGCACAATCAGCATGCCGACGATACGCGCACGGGTACCCGAAATCCAGAGTCGAATCCATAGGAGCGCGATGAGGATCGTCCACATGCGCATGAGGACAATCTGTGCTGCTGTACGAAGCGATCGTGATAGCGACGACAGAAGCTGCTGGATATAGCTGAGATTGAGAAAGAACACACCTGATTGAAAAAGCGTCTTTTGAGGATGGGTCATCAACTCACCAGAGCGCTGATGCTGAGTAGGAAAAACGCGCATTATTTCACCTCACTGGTGTGTGACCGGTGCCTAGAGGTGGTACGCAGCCGTCGCGGTCGGACGACGAACCAATAGCCAGTGCCAGCACCAATACCAAGTAAAATCAAGATCCATCCAAACAGTGGATTGTTCGTATCGGCATTCGGGCGAGCCGCAACTGGCTGGATTACACGCGGGGTCGCCGTTGGGCGAGCTGGGATGGCCGTTACCGTCGGATAGACCAGTGTTGGCAAGGAAATCACGCCAGCTGGATCGGCCTGGTTGAGCGGTGGAACAGGGGCCATCGGGAACTCAGTAAGCGGGACTTCGCTCTGACTGCCGGTCTCACGGATCGCCGCTGTCGGCGCAGCGACTGTCACGATGCCAGCAGCATCCACGATCAGGGTGATAGTCGATACGCCAGCAGTCGCAAAGACGGGCAGGCCTCCCCGCGCCGCATAGAAAACATCAAGCTGGAGTGGTAATCCATCGGGCGTTCGGCCTTCCACAAGGAGTGTATAGCCCTGAGCTGCGACGGCAAATACCGCCTCACCGTTGGCATCCGTTGTTCCCTCTAGGGCGATTGCCCCCTGGATAAGCGATACGGTAGTTCCGCGAAGCGGTGTGGCACCGTCACTCATCAACACCTGGACAGTGACCGTGGTATTCTCCTGGGCGGCTACCAAGGGTATACTGATCAACTGCACTACCATAGCAAGAATTGACAACAAGAATAATCCGATACGATGCATACGTCTTCTCCTTAGTATGGAAAGCCGGGCATTCTGCGGGCACCCCAGAATGCATTGCGGTAGAAGGGTCGATCAAGCCAATTTGAGGTAAATATCACGCCCAGCGTTGGCGATGCTGCCTCAATGAGATCACCCTTCCCATCCCCATTCAGATCACCCACATACATAGCCACGTGCGTTGGTTGGTCACCGGGGACGGTCGCAAAAAATACGGCATCACCAGGGCGCAGCTCTGACACATTGATTGCGGTGCCGTAATATCCCTGGCCAGGCGCTGGCCCACCCCGTGTCCCCGCAGGGATGGAGATACCTATCGACTGATAAGCAGCGAACACCAGACCCGAGCAGTCAAACGCATTCGGCCCTTTGGCTCCCCACACATACGGGTAGCCGACGTGGGCCACGGCAAAGGCCACAAGCGCATTTTGACCAGGCGGAACGGCGAGCGGTGTTCTATCAATGCCAGGTGTTCCGATCGGCGGGAGTCCACCTGGCCCGCCTGGTTGTCGGGCAATGTTCTCTGTACAAAACGGATCACCCGTGATATTGATAATGGCGACACCGTCGCTGACGGCTTGTGATGACTGCGCATCTGCTGGGGTGCGATAAAAATAGAGGAGTGTAGGGGTTCCTGCGGGAGTACGAATTGCTACCTTGCCTCGCCAAGGCTGTCCAGGCTGGATCTGGGTAGGGAGGATGTTATAGGCCACTTGTGTGGTACTATCCGAGCGCCAGAACCCACGTGGCCCTGAGCCATCGGCTGAGCGTACTTCGCGAATGACCAACTGTGCCGACAAATCAAGCGGCATAGGGATGGTGGATGCAATCTCCGCATCAACAACCCGGATAATCCCACCATTGGCGGTTGAGGCAGGACCAGCATCCTCAATACTCCAGATCGTTAGCCGCAGCGGCCCTGCGTAGATATCCTGACCAAGAAAAAAAAAGTCAGAGCGATAGTAGGGTGTTGCTGTGGGGAATGTGTCGGTGATGATGGTTGTTGTTCCTAGAGGATTGAGTGCAATCGTTGTTTGCTCGATGGGAACGGGAGTTGGGCATTGCCAGAGCGACTTGCCTTCCACCATAACCGGATCTGGCTGGGTAGTGCCGGCGGACATGGCCCCCAGGCCACCACATCCCAGCAAGAGAAGGATGACGATTGCCAAAATAGTGTGTGGGAGGATGTGTTTTCCTGGGTAGTTAGGCATATTCGATCCTTCAAATAAAATGGGCTTGCACACTCTGCTCACGATGAGCGGAGAACACAAGCCCGTCAAAGACAGCTTTCTGAGCGGTTTACCCCGCTCCGGGTTTCGGTTACCAGAGGATCTGCCACATTTATGGCAGATCACTCGTCTCCTCGATGCCACAGAAGCTCATCAGACGATCGATAATTTGGTAAGCTGCCTGGCGATCTGGAGAAGATGCCGCTGGCAACAACGTTGCTGGCGGTATAGCAGGCGCATCGGCAATCAGCGCCGATGGAGCAGCAGGCAGAGCTGCTTGGATTGTGGCGGTCGGGGCCACAGAGGTTTGGGTAAACAGATCGGTGAGGCTCATCTAGAATCCCGCCGTCGCACCAGCGCTAATGATGAACAGGATCAGGATGACAGACCCCATAACTGCCGGCGCGGCAGCGCCGATCATCTTAAGTCCGCGTTTGGTGATCATCTCGTCCATCTCATGGCCGATGATCTTGGCTAGTTGATCACTGGCCCGCTCCAGCGACGGCAGCGCCGTCTTAATGCCGCCATTGCGATCAGCATTGGCAAGTATCGTCATGACGTTAATAGCTTCCGCACTCCCTGATTTGCGTGCTTCCTGCAGGAGCGCCTCTGCAAACAAGAGGCGTTCCTCGGTAGGACGGCCGCTCTTCTGGTCAACAACCGTGCGCGTTTCTCCCGCCTCCATTGCGGCAAACGCTGCAAGAATCAAGCTCTGGAGCTCAGCACGTTCTTTGCGCGGAACCGCAATATAGTTCTGCATTACGGTCGAGAGCGTGGTTTTCGGACCGGCGGACTGCAAGCCAATCCGCCATTGGGTCAATGCAGCCGGTAAAGCAAAGCGAATCGCTTTGCGTCGTTTCTCTTCCCTGACTTGCGGTGCTCGCGGGATCACAAATCCGAACGACAGAAATACTGCCCCAGCTCCCACAAACATCATCAGGCGTGCGCTCCCTGAAATGCCCAGCGCTGGGATCATACCCGCAACAAGCATCGCCAAAAAGCTGCCGATTACCAGACCAAAGGCCTGCCGCGACATGCGCCAAGGGAGGCGTTGTGGGGATACAACTGAGAATGTTTTCTGCCGCACAACTTCTACGTGATAGCAGCCTACGGATGCAACGATGGCCCCACCACCAACCAGTAACAACGTTCCAATCATGATGTGCTCCTAGAAATCAACGTTTGGCACTTGGCTCAACTTAATCGCTGCGCCAATCGGGGCGATATAGACGAGGCAAAAAAACAAGATAGCTGGTAACGCAAATGGGCCACTAAATGCCGCATCCCAACGCTCAGCCATCGTGAAGCGCAAGAATATGGCAATCCCAAGCCCAACACCAACTACCGCGAATGAGGATACGCGGGCATGGGCAAGTTTTGATCGCACACCCTTCTCACGCAGGCGGGTCTCTTGGAGTGCGATGCTCGCAGCCAACATTCGGTCACGAGCCGATGCCTGCGGTAGATCCTCTGAGCCCTCAATATGCTCCAGAAAGCGAATCAGATCCTTGCAGGTAGTCTGCCCTCCAACAGTCATCGCTGTTGAGCCAAGGGTTGTAAACCGTCGCTCACCTGTTTCAGGATCATAAACTGCTGTCCCAGCGGTATTTGTCATCCATTGCCATGGGGTCGCAAGTGGCTCGTGGAGACCTTCACCAACTTGTTTGATCGCATTGAGCAGTGTTACTCCACCATTCATTAACGAACCGACCTGGGTGGCGGCATCGACGACTTGCTCGGACATCCGTCGTGTCTGCCGGAATTCCATTACATTGAGAATGATCCACGCTATCCCAATCGTGATTGGGATGGCCAGCACACTAGACCAAACCGACCCAGCCATTTGCGCTATTATCAGACTCGACAAGCCCCCACTAACAAGAGCAACCATGATGAGCTGGACTCCCGAGAGCGCGGGAAGCGGCACGACTATACCCTCCAGGCCCGACACCCGCCCATAGAGCTTGCGCACCCGATGAAGACGAGCGGTTTCAATAAGGTGGGTCAGCGGTGCATGAAATACCCCTGCCATGAGCAGCATCAATCCATTGATCAACCAGACCGAGACCATGCTGGCAAATACCGTTGTCAACATTCGCTTTCATCCTCCAGGGCAGCGCGTTCAGCTGCCGCATATTGTGCTCGCACGGCCCCGACCGCCGCAGCATCGGTTTGTCCTAACGCGAGCAGCGCCTCCATTAACTTCAGGTGCCCCCCCAGACGTGTACGCATGCGCGGCGCATCCAGAAGGTCAATTGGCAGTTGCAGCAACTCAGTGAGGGTTTCGCGAGCCGCACCAAAGGAGATCCGTGCATCGATCCGTTGGAGCATGATATCCAGTGACCGACACTGGGCCATGCCGACATCGATAGTCCGTCTGACGGCATCCCAGCTCTGATCAGCAGGGGGATAGGCAACCAACGCAGGATCACGGAGAACCTCGTTGAGTCTCCTATGGGCATCTTCCCAACACCGTTTTTTAACATCCTTCATCATCATTCGATAGAGGGCAATGGCTTGCTTCTGATATTGACTGGCTGGACGGGTAAGTTGCACCAGCGCATCACGCACGAGTGGCAAAATGCGTGTTTGATCGCGCTTGATCCCCCAAGCAACCTGCGCCTCGGCTAGTGCTTGGGCGGCCTGTCCGTTATCCAAGGCGGCGAAGCCACGGCGCACGGCATCTTCCATTCGGGTGTGTGATGTTTGTCCCGTGTGACCAGCACTCCAGGCACGTGCCAGACCATTCTTGATGCGGATTGCGAGGTGCTCCGGCAGCATGGCCCCATCGTGAAAGACAAGCGTATGGCCGTCAGCATCGAGCCTGGCATGGTGCTTCCACGTAATCTGATGCGAGTCACGATCCACTTCGACCTCAACGAGAGGAATCATTGTCGCCTCCAAGCCACCCGTGGCATCCCGATGCACGCCAGAGGCTACCTGGATCTGGGTTACCAGCCGCCGGCCCAGTTCGCCAAAGTATTCCACCCGCACTACCAGACTAAATGACCCGATGGCATCGCGCAAGGCATCATCAAAGCGGTTCTCATAGGCCACAGCACCGGCCGTGGCCGCGCAACTGGCAAAGCGACGCAGGGTTGCCCGAGGATCGGGCGCGTGAATGGTGGTGAGCGCCATGTGGTCTGTCATTCCCATCTGGAGAATAGCACCAGCTTCCTTGGAGCGGGTTTCGCCAAATCCAATGGCATCAGGCGTTTGGCGAAGGGCATTGATGGCGGCGTTCACCAAGGCGCTGCTATCTTTGACGGCATCTACGGTCATAGGAGTCCACAATTTTTTGTCCAGCAACTTAATTTCCTGTGCGCCGTCCTCGATGGTGACTATGTGGCCTTCGATCTCTTGCAGGAGTGTCTCAAGAAAGGCGGTTTTACCCGAACCAGTTGATCCAGATACCAGAATACACATCCGGGCACGCAAGAAATAGCGAATAAGATCAGCAGTATCCTCATCCAACGATCCCTTCTCGATCAGGGTCTGAAGCGTCCATGGCACGGTTCGTCCACGGCGAAAGATGAGCAGAGGCTTATTTGTAAGCGGTGCAACCGTGATGCTGGCACGCGTGCCACCAGGAAGGGAGAGACTGCGTTGGCATTCCTGGCTATTCAGGGGTTCGCCAGCATCCTCTGCCAACAGTCGGGCACGACGCTCCAGCTGCGCCATCGAAAGTGGGTTCGGAACAACGGCTGGAGCCTCGCCTGCCGTGTAGATCTGCACCTTGTCACCAACAAATTTCACTTCGGTGGTATCGGGTAGATCCAGATACTGCTGAATGCTGCCCCACCCAATCGTGTCGTTATATAGCCGCAGCAGAGTGCCCTCATCGGTCGAGGGAACATCAGCGAGCGCCACCCGCGTACCCTGTGCTCCGGGATTGGACTCACGCAGTCGTAGTGCGCTGCGGATGGCATCGGTCAGCACCTGTACCACCTCGCGCCGACGCTCGCTGATGTCTTGGAGCAGTGGATCACGGAGGCGGGGATTAAAGAGGTCTTTATCCCGTAAAACATCCTCAGCAGCCGTTAAAATTTTGGCCCATGTATCCGGGGATACGTGGATGGCCTGCTCTTCACGGCTCTGCTGCGTGTTTGTGACCGAAGGAGTAGCCCGACGGCTCCCAAAATAGGTGAGTTCATCAATAGCTTCGTTGTCGCCATAGGAGCGTGCGTGTGATTGCGTCATCCTGCAACCTCCGGTTCGGGAACCATCACTCCGTCAGCAACGATGGTAGCAGGCACCAGTTTATTGCGGTTGAATACTGACCGCTGCCACCAGGAGCGTTTCGGAGCAGCGCGAGGCAGGTCGATACCCACAGCCTTGGCCAGTTCGTCGCTATAGCCCCAGACTGCCTGCGCCAGTTTACTGTTCGGCGCAACCGCCAATGGAGACCAGTACTCGCCTGTCTCAACTTGGCGTTTTGCGGCTTGCGAGATCGCCCGGGCATCTCGGGGAATCATTGACAGTTGATGAACCTGGGCGAACTGCTGTGTCGCCATCTTCTGGATTAGGGGCATCTGATCACCCCACACAGACCCTTTTTCAGGTTCGACGTAGAGCAGGGAACAGCGGTCAAGGGGGAGCTGGTATTCCCGCACCATATCCATGAGGTTCCGCGCCCCCTCGCGTTCCAGAATGCCTAATGGACAGGGGATAACAACTGAGCCGCCAAACTCCAAGATCTTCAGTGGGTAGGGTCGGCGGGCCAACTCGGGTGAGCAGTCATAGATCACGACATCATAGCCAAGCTGAATCGCGATCTGGTACAAGGCATCCCACTGGTGGGGTTTCAGATCATGCAGGTTGGCGGCTGTGGATGGACCCAGAAGAAAGTCAATACTCACCTGTTCGCCGTTGATCATAATCTGCTTTGAACGGATAAAGCTCCGCACCGACTCGGTCGTCCAGCCACGCGTATCGTCGCGGGAGGCGAGATCTGTAAAGGGAAGAGCCTCCCGCCCAAAATTGAACTGCCTGCGCAGGGATGCATTGCTCAGATCGTTTTCGATCATCAAGATCTTGATCCCGCGATAGGCAAAGGCCTCGGCGGTCAAACAAGCCATCGTGGTTTTCGATGCGCCACCTTTGCCGCTGCCAAAGCCCAGTACCTTGGTGGTGGATGTCAGCGTCGCGACCAGGCCGAGGATTTCCGCAACCCAGCTGATGAGGGCATTATCATCCAACGCTGGTGAGATAAGCGCACCACGATCCTGGAGGGCCTGCATATCGCGTTGCGCTGGCCCAGTGATCATCACCAGCACTCGTTTTCGGGCGGTGAGGCCTAGATCAACGATGCGCAGCAACTCAGCCGGTGAACCCACGCGATCATCGAGTACAACCGCATCAAGCAAGCGATCATTGGTTTCGAGCAGCGAGATAGGAGTATCATACGCTTCGCTGCTATATTGGGTCACACGCTGATACCGAGATGCGATGAGGGTCCCAATCGACCCTGCTCCGCGCATTGCGAATGAGATTTTCATCGACTATCGCTCCTTTGCCCATTCGCTGCGAATGGGTTCGATCATGGTTAACCGACCGTTCCGGAACTCGCGGACAATGGCACATTCGTAGGGTTCACCAGGCGTGGACGAGCTACCCCGCCGTAATTCGACGACTTGGGTCACCCGCCGCTGCTTCGTCGCATCGGAGTCCATATGCACAACAATGACATCAAGCGCGGACAGGTTGGCCCGTACGATGGCCGGTGTGGTATGCCGAGCCGCAGCTGCATAGCTCTCCATCCGTAAGAACACTTCAATGCCGTTTGTGGCATGGAGAGTCGTCAGAATAGGATGGCCGGTTGAGGCGGCTTGAATCATAGCCCAGAGTTCAGCACCACGACCTTCGCCGAGAATTACGCGTTCGATATTTAGTCGGAGCGCCAAGCGAACGGCCTCCAGGAAGGCGAACTCATCGCCATCCTCTAATACGAACCCGATGTCGTTGAACGGATCACCGGTAGGTAGCTCTGGGATGTCCTGAACCACCACACACCGCATCTCACCCATCTCACGCTTGAGCGCAGCGGCCAGCGTGGTCTTGCCTGACCCGGTTCCGCCAGAAACGATGATATTGACGTGCTTGGTGAGGATTGCGCGACGGAGGATCTCCGCAACATCCTTTGGAAGCACGTGCGCAGCGACGAGATCCTCGAGACTAGCGAACTCATCGGGCAGGATGCGCAGAGTAAGGCTTGGGCCATCAGGCGTAAGGCCTTCTCGTGTCGCTGTATAGCGTAGCCGCCGCAGGCCGATGCCGCCACGGGCAACGCCAAGTCGTTTTTCATGGGATAGATCGCTCCACGTTGTCGGATCCTCTTTTGGTCCCATGCGGTTGACGAGTAGTTTGTTCTGGAGCCAAATGATCCAATCTCGGTGGAGTGCAAGGGGGAGAATAGATCGCATCCCAGATCGATCGATAACGATATCGCGACCTGGACCGTTCAGGCAAATATCGTGGACGAGCGAATCACGAACCACATCATCAATCGGCCCCCACCAGGGGATGTGCTTCCATTCCTCGGCAGTCGGAATATCTTTCATCCCGGCCTTGAGCAAGGCTTCTCGAACAGGGATTCCCCAATCAATCACCTCATTCGCGGCAAGTGCGCCTAATGTAGCGAGGAGCGCGGTATGCTTCACGAGATCGTTCTCCTTATCGCCGCAACAGCGATTTACTTTGTTTTGCCAGTGGTATCCGACGTGTCGGGCGTGCCGGGAAGCGTGGTGCGAACGCCGGGCAACAGCTTGTTTGTCTCGCTGTAGGCACCGCTCAGGCCGAAGGCGTTGAGATCCTGTGGTTCCATGCGGCCAATGACCGGAGCCATTTCCGAATCGCCGCTGTAGCGTTGGCCGAACAGGCTGACACCGGGGATGGCACTGACCGTCCATAATGCCTGACTTTGATAAAGCGTGCCAGCTAGGAAAGCGGTGCCTTTGGTTCCGTCCACGTACAGGACTTCCAGTTTGGTCATCAACATGCAGGTATAGGGGATAGGTTCGCCATTAGCGCTGACATTCGATGCACTGGCAGGAAGCACCGATGCGCCTTCAGGAATGCGACCTTCAGGCAGTACGTCAGTGACATCCCCATTCGCCGGTGTACCGCCGACTTCGCGACATCGATCTTGGTCGCCAGTGGGATCAGTAAAACCAATGTTTAGATAATCGCGATCGGTCAGTGGACCAACAGTAGAGGTAGAGAATGGTAATGGCACCATCCCTTGCGGTAGCGCCTTGCCATTCGGGTACATTGGCCGTGTAGGCGGTACCATGGATACCTGAGCCATTGTTGCCAGTTCATCTTTACCAACATTCCGCATTGACCAGGTGCCCACGAGGATTTCGGGATTACGCACGCCGTCCAGCTGTGGAACCCGGTTAATCGGAACGGCAATTGTGCCAAGATCTTCTCGGGTAATCTGGACACCGGCGGGCACATCCCGCGACCAAATAGCAACTAACTCCGTGCGCTGATTCATTACGTTGGTGTAGATCCCGAATGCAACAGCCAGAATCCCGAGGATCGTCAACAGGATTGGGAGTGGAGAACGGCGGATGGCTTTTTGTGGTGTAAACGACATGAACAACTCCTTCGAACGATGATACCCATTCCAAACCAACAAAAACGGGCTTGCACACTCTGCTCACGATGAGCAGAGAACACAAGCCCGTCCAACGACAGCTTTCTGAGCGCTTGACCCCGCTCCGGGTTTCAGTTCGACTGTAGGTAGCATAGCAGATTGAACAGCGAGCGTACCCCAAAGAGCACCAAAGATCCGATGAACATCCGATGGATTTCTACGGTGAGCCAGTTACCACGTCGAGACGGCTGGCTGCTTCAACGGTAATGTTTGCAGTAGTACCGCCAAATCCCAGAGGAATTGATTGAACGGGAACCTCAACCCGACCACATAATGCTGCAGAGGAAAGCGTTTGACCATTACATTCCCCACCACGTGGAAGAACTGTCCACGTCGCACCCCGCGCAATATCAAGGGGATTCCCAACGAGGCCAGGAACACTCGCCAGATTAAGCGCAAGCATTTGGGTAGCACGAGCTTCCACCTCCGCAGAGTCACGGAACGTAGTGGTATCTGATCCAAAGGATGTATAGTTCCACATCTGAGCTGCAGTACGTGTTGACTCACGAATTGCTGATTCGGCGCGTTGGATCTGGCTGACGCGTTGCGCATAAAACCATCCCAGGCCGCCAATCAGCATGATAACCATCATGAAGGCGGCCCCAACGACCAGAACCCCGCCTTGTGCGCGTCGTGGAAGTACTTTTTTTCGCAACTGCTGGAACTGCTGAAGTGTCAATCGTTTCATTGATCAATACTCTCTTGATTCGCGCTCCCTGGAATATGGGTGCTGGAGCCTGGAACATCCCATACAGGAATATTCGTCGATGGGCTGTCCGCCTGAAGTGATGTTTCTATGGATCGGCCAGGACCACCGTCAACCTCGGAGGCGCGGGAATACTGGGACGATACCGTGAAATACTGTGGCATAAATGGGAGTTGAATCCAGGGCTTGATCTGCACACTTACGCGGACAGTCACCGGCTGGTAGCGTGCACAGCCACCACTGCATTGCACCGACACGTGGCGAGTATCAAGGTCAAAGGCAGCGGTAGACAACATGGCATCCACACTGTCTTCCACACGATCCGTATCGCCACCCGAGATTGCCGCTTCATGGGCACCAGAGGCCGCAGCAAAGGCGACTGCATCACGCGCGGTAAAGACTGGCCAGAAAGCCAGTACAGCCAGCACAATCAGCATCAAGGGTGCAAGAATCAGACTGAACTCTACAAGCGCTTGGCCGCGGGCTTGTCGTTGGATACGACCAAGCCTCGTTGCGCTGAGCCTCTGAAGAAGTTGGGATATGTGCATCGTGGACTCCTTATAGTGACTAGGGGTGTCTCCAATAATTCCGCTGATGGAATAGACATGCTGCTATCCCACTCCATATCTCCTACGCTGGCGATTAGTACCGACAACTTTTTTCTCCATGCTGTTTGGTAATGCTACCAAGAACGTACACTCGTCCCCGTCCAGCACATTTCTTCCGAGAATGAGTCAGTTGTTCTTCCACCTCAACTCCAAGTGCAGACCATTCGAGCGTAAACGCTGCGAGATCGGTGGGAATCTCGCGGGGGGTAAATTCGCCAGTACCACAGGCATTGAGGGTGAAGAAGAGCGGGATAGGAAACGTATTAACTTCCACTGGTATACCAACGGAACAAGCCGATGGGATTACATTGTGATGACGACAGAGACTTACTTTGTCGGCACCCAGGATGACCTGATAGCGGCGTTCGTGTTCGTCAATATAGATTTCTACTTCCACGAGGGCCTCACTTGGTGGTGACTACAGTGAGCAGGTTGATCACAAAGGTTCCGTCCATAACCGTATATCGCTTCCACGTTTGCCCTGTGGCAGTAAAGACCACACGGGTTTCAACGAGTGCGCTGACCTTCATATCGATGGCCCGAATCTGGGATAGACGGTAGGCGTATACATTTGGCGCAACGTTGGGAGCAGTTGGTACGCTCCAGTGTAAACGTGCCTGAGCACCCATCTGTGCCGCACTAGGATTGTCTCTATAGCGAAACACACAGCCACGCAGTAAGGATGTATCGGTCCCTGCTGGCGGCTCATCAGCCCCTGGCCGACAGCCAGTCCGACCAAGGCCATCAGCCTTTCGCGCCTCAATCCCCATTGAACCGTTATAGCTCCAAGCCACAACCTCCTGTTCGTAACGATAACCGAGCGGTGGATCTCCAAGTGGTTGAAGTTCGACATAGGGCATGAAATCGCCGGTTTCGGCGTGCGGCCACGACATCGTTGGACTGTCTGCCAAGGTAACACCCTTCGCTGGATCAAGATAGCCATGGTATCGTGGACGCATCGTTCCATTGGGAATGGGCACTGGTGGGGGAGGAGGCAGTTCACGCAGTCGGAAGATATAACCCAATGCTGTACCTCCCGTGGATGGAACATCTATTTGCAGTGTTCCTCTATTTCCAGACCAAGACACATTGGTTGATCCCCAAGTCCCTGTACCGACCACCTCATCAACATAGGCATTCAGATCCGCCATGCGATTGAATGAAAGGGTAATATTGGTAGTCATTGGTGGCGTTGCCATTGGAACACGTGCTTCAAATGCTCCGTCGGCACTAACCGGGATGTTATAGGTAACACGACTACCTCCTGTGTTACGCAAGGAAACACTCCCAAAGGGGCCGCGCACAGTTGTTCCATCAATCTTTTTGAGTTCGACATGACCACGGACTGTTGCAAATGTGGGGTTTGCTGTTTCAACTAAATTGAATACATTGCCGACAGAGTTGCCGGGTATGAACCGTAGCGCATTTGTATCACTGTCCACCACACTATTCGTCCCAGGCGTTGGGTCGATCTGCTCATACATACGGTAAGCGGGGGGCGGCGGAGGGCTATACATGAGCGTCCAGCCAAGTTGGCCAACGCGAGGACGTAACTGGTTTCCAGTCAAGGAGAATGTGGTCGCCCCCATGCCAGGTGTCACCTGAGCGATTGCGCCGCCTTGCGAACCTAGGAGTGAGAGGGTGCCGCCACTAAAGATCTGCCATATGCCGTCGACATTGCGCTTCTGTACTCGGGCATCGATCGTGGGGATTTGGATATAGTAGAAAATAGCACTGCATCCACCTGCAGTTAGGTTGCGGAGTGCGCCCGCAGGGCCTGCTGGGCCAGCATCGAGCCCAATCATGACACCAGGCTGGGTTGTACAACTGCCCTCAATTTTCCAGACGAAATCTGTCTCAGCGAGATCAGGACGCAGATTGATATAATTATTGGGAGCACCTGGCATCGTCGTTGGCCATGCGAGAACAGCATTGCCATTAGCATCAGACCGAAGTGTTGTGTTCGTGCCTAGTGTGGGGTTATGCCACGTTATAGGCTGGTTAGCGATTGGTCCAGCATCTGCCCCAGCCATGGTTGCTCGTCGAAGAGAAATTGTGATCGATGGGTCAGTAGTTCGAAAGTAGGCAAACTGAACCAAACCGTTTTGCCATTGTCCACAGCCAGTTGATTGACCAAAAATCTCAACCCGATAGTAACGGCCAGCAACGGTTGGCACACCTAGCTCAGGATTTGGTCCACTTGGCTTCAGTTCCCAAAAATTACGCCAGTGGTTTGAGAATGATGGAGGTGGGACTCCATCAGTTACGATATAGTAACCATCTTCGATATGATTTGCACCACTGTTGCGGACAGCATGACGAAATGCATTATTGAGGATGACTCCTTGTCCAGCATGCGTGAATGGATAAATACCAGCCAAATCACCATAGTAGGGGGCTCCTGGCGGTCCATCATTTGTCCAACTCGTCGATGGATTCCAGTTGATTGCATATTGATAGCGATCAGCGGGCTGATCATACGCATAGAGTATTGGTAGCGCAGTAATCTGCGTAGCACTGAGTTGATCAAATGGTACGTGTGATTCACGCACCTTAAGAAACATTCCCTGTCCATACCGTGAGCGTATGGCCCCCCATGAAAAGGTATTTGTGCCAACTGGTACAAGTCGGCCTGGACTCTGTGTATCTAAATTACCCGACAATGAAACATTTGGTATTGCGGGCGCACCAGGACATGATGGAGGTGGGATGGTGGGTGTTAAAGCTGGAGTCGGTGATGGATTGACACCACAAGGACCAGCATTTGATAGGCGATTCATATTAATGGTAATAGACTGACCTGCGCGACCCAACGCAGTGGTTGTGTGATAGTCACCATAGCCTGCCGCCAAAACCGTTACTGTCTGCCCCTGATTGACGGAAAATGATGCAGAAGAGACACCATCGAACCCTTGCGAGTTATCTGCGAGTTGAATGCGTGTTTGGAATGGATTGCCACAGGCAATCACGCTGATGGCCAATACTCCGGGCTGCGGTGTTGCAGTCGGGATAGGAGTAGGTGTGGGCGTAGGTGGCGGTGGAACATTCCAGACATGCACATCGTCATGGCGGAATACATCCTCATACCCGTTGCCGTTAGGATCATAACTGGGATACCATTCCCCAGCTGCGTAGAGGCCTTGCGGCGGGGTAGGAATAGCAATCCCGACGATGCTTGACGGCCATTGTTCACGATCAACCCGATTGGCACCATAGCCAGGATCTTGCATTGATGATGAACGGCCAACACCAATCGGAGGTCTACGCCATGAGCCCCACCAGCGAACCCCATCACTACCAATACATGGAGCACCACCACGGTTGGTTTCATGGACTTCGGCTCGATAACTGTTATTTGATAGTCCGCTCGCAGTCCAATTTTGACCTTCAACCCAGATGGTAGTCCTCGACCAACCACCGGGATTCAGGGCCTCATTGCACGAGGATGCTGCCACTGATTCAGCATGTCCAAACGTAATGAATACTGCTGCGAGAAAAGCCACGACCCCTGCAATCATATGGAGTACTGTAAAGTGACGCATGGATGCTCCTCAATAGAATAGGACGACAAGCGTCCCCCCAGTATCCCAACCATCGACTCTCCCTACACCAATGCCGATCCGGCTATAGCGAGCGGATGACAATGGGCCATAGGCTCCATCTTGAAGAAGAGATATGAGTTGATCTACATTATGTCGAGCCGCGATAATGTCAGCCGGAAGGGGGATCATATCAACCGAGAGTGGGCCACCTTCAGTGATACCAAACGATGCCAGCCATACCGCCTGATGCGTCCGAAAAACGGTGCTGTCTTCGTTATAGAGGCGGAATGCCAAGCGGGACTGAGCCATCGCGCCAGCGCGTTGGAGAAGATCCTCATCAAGAATCAGTGGTTGCATGTGCTTATCAGTACGCAAGGTATTAAATGCCGAAATGATGGCCGTAGCTTGCGCCGAATCGTTCTGCAGTTGGAGTGTGCTAGTGAGCGGCAGCCACTCCACTAAGCGAAACGAAGCTTGTTCTTTTGGAGACAGGTCTAATTCGACCGGCATAGTTAGCGCGGAGATCATCGTAAATGCTGGCAAATTGATGCTTGGTGGTTGTACCTCACTCCCTCTTGGGTTAACGATGACCGATGCGGTATTACGAGATTGCAGCTGCCGATTGTCAACATTCGGAATAGAACCAACTGGATTACGAGGCCACACCAGAGCACATATGAGTAGTACACACATGACACCGATTGAGCAGACAGCCCAATGAGAAAAGAATCGTTTGAGTCGATATAGATCCATCAAAAACCTCCACAACGAAATCGAATTAAAAACGCCTGTTAGTCCACATTCGGTGGATCAACAGGCGTTCGCCTTCTGAGCGTTTGCCCCCGCTCCGGGGTCTAATTATCATTTCTGCATTAAGCTGGTACGTCTTTCAGGAGGCGTTTTAAGCCTCTCCGTGCTTGTCGTACAAAGCCGCTTGGTTTACCACACGCTCTATCTGCTTCTAATAATTCTGCAATCTCCTTCAATGTTGTAACAAAATAACGAGGAACGATAAGGGTACAAGTGTCTATATCTTCGTCAGAGGGAAGCTCCGATAGAACGGGTGAAACAATGGAGAACAGTGGTCTGCGCGATGCCTGCGCGGACTCGTGTATAACCTCTTTATGGTGTGCAGACATGCGCGACTCCTTTGAATTAAAAACGGGCTTGTATTCTCCATCCGAGTGATAGAGAAAAGTACAAGCCCGTCAACTGACAGCTTTCTGAGCGTTTGCCCCCGCTCCGGGGTCTAATTGTTGGTGTGGGCTAGGGATAGGCGATGCCAGAAACGCGATCGCACGTCTCGGAATTGAACAAATTGTCTCCCATTCGACCCGTACATTTAGTTTGCACATACCACACGCCCAGTCTATCACCAAGCGTAGGGTTACCAGTGATTTCAGGGTGATATTCTACGATAGCACGCTCGAAAACCTGCCATGTGTAGGGTTTTGCCGAGCTCCCCTTCTCTGCACGCAATGGCATTCCGAATAAGGCAACGCTCTCGGCCCGACTCTTTCCTGCGTGACCATCAAATTCCAGACCATTTGTCTGCCAAAATGCTGAAACATTCTCGCCGACATTCTGTTTGGTTTCCTCAAAATAGAGGGGCATCTCAGCAAATCCATAGGAACGTGATCGAGCATCCTCTTCGCGCCAATTTGGGCTTGTCCAGTCTGACTTGACAGCACCCAGCCGACCCAAGAGAACATCGTAGGGAGCATTATTCTCTGGGTGCAGTTCGAAGCGCTGGCGCTCAAAATACTGAGTGAGGTATACCTGGCCGGTATCCTCGTTGACTTGCTCGAACGCACTCGTGATCGGATATCCAAACACCGCTACGCCACCATTATCTTCCCAGAATTGGAGGAATCGACCTTCAATACAATCTGGAATCAGTGCCACGTCAAAACACTTCCGTTGCTCTGCGGCTTGCACCGATGGATGCACCAACATTCCAATAATCACCAAGAGCATCAAGACGAGAACACCGATAAAACGAATGCTCTTCATATGAATGGACTTCATGGGATTTTCTCCTTTCGTGACATGGTGTTCTATAAAACCAATCCAGCCATGCCTAGAGTATCAGATTGAATCGTTGAATTCAGTACTTTTTAGAAAAAGATCCGATGGACATCCGATGGATTTCGGATCGGATGCCTATCGAACGGAGAAGAAATTGGTTAATTCTCCGAACTCCCCTCTGTGCTACCATGGGTGAGACAGATCTGAGATTATGATCTTAAGTCGGGGGCCGCAAGGAGTTCCCATGGCCAGCAAAAAACCAACGCCCGACCAATCGACCCATGACCCCGAAGTGCGACCCAAAGCGGCTCGCACCCACTGGAGGGAGGGCAACGATCTGAAACAAATTTGTAATGGTCAAACGCCCTTTGCGCACCCCGAGTGATTCACGATGCGGCGGTCAGCCCGCGATTGGCGCTTGTTCGTGCCACTTTTTGCTGGACGACGAAGATTGAGTGAGCGTGCAACAGCTCTTTGACCATTACAGATCTGAAACAAATTCGCCAGCTTGACAAAACGTGAAAAATTATAGCTAAAAACGACGCAAAAAAGCCGTTATGCGTTGTTTTTGGCTCACAAAGTCAGGCTATCACCCATTAATACGTGGTTTTGAGGTTGCTAACCCCACTGAAAAACGACGCAAAATGTTCTTTTGCACGCCAATTTCCTCGAAATAGCGTTCAAGTTGAGACATATTCTCGACTTGGCGAATTTGTCTCGAATCGTTGCCGTCCCTCCACTGGAGTGCCCGCGACCGCCTGCGCATTCTGGCCGCTGCCGATGACTGCGCCCCCGGCGAGCTTGGTGCGTTGATGCGCCGCGAATGTCACTTTCCGCCCGATAGTTGGGTCTCCCGCAATACCTGTGATGCTCACCTATGCTAAAGTGAAAGAATGCCAATCTCCACGCTTAGTAGGATACCCATGTGCCTTGAAACCCTTGTTAACCTACCCGGCGCAACCGCTAGCCAGCCCGCCCCCGCAAACGGAATCGTTCCTGCCGACATTGGTCGCACAGCTGGTTTACCAGCTGCTCAAAGGGCATCATGCCGCCCAACAAGCCGTTGATCCGCAGGCGTTTGATCACGGTTTCTCCGCTCCGAACGACCAACTCGGCAGTGGCCGCGTCAAGCGTCATCAGGACATCGTGGCCTGCATAGCGCGTACCAAGATGGTAGCGGTGGTCATCCACGGTCAGCGAGCCATTCCGATCGACCCGACGAACAACCGTCCAGCCATCCCGCGCACGCAACCAGCCGTCGGCATCGACCATGGCTGGCACAGCGGGCAGCTCGGGGCGGTCGGGATACGCCGCAGCGGGTGGACGGTTGGCACACTGACGGCCTTGGTGCGGTCGTTCGGTCGTGTACCACGTACAATAGCTATCCAACTGCGCTTGGGCCTCGGTGTGCTGTTTAGTGAGGTCGTCACCCGATTCACGCACCTCGTGCATGCCCCCTTGCCCCGTGTGCCCGCCTTGCGGTTGCCCACGCCGCAACGCCGCTCCCACAGACGGTGAGCGGCCAGCAGCACTGATTGGTTCAACACAGACCTACGGCTAGCGACGGCGCTGGCGGTCGCGGATACGGGCATCCTCACCCCGTGCTGCCGCACACACCTGCTCAACAAACTGGTCAAATGCGCATGGCATTGCACCCATCCCACGCAGCGCATGGCGGCGATATTCCTGTTCCGCGTGGTAGATCACGAGTTCCCGTGTGGGGGCATCCTGTGCTGTTTCCCCACATCGTCGGCGGCTCGATGTCCATCAGTAGGTGGATGTGCTTGGTTTGCATTCAGCCACGCCACTCAGCGTCTCCACCCGTTGCTTAAACAACATCGTCCCGCTCAGGAACGGCGTGATTTGCCTTGATTGATGGCGTGTTCCTTGATCGCTCCATGACACTCCCGCAGCAGGACACGCTCGGCGACCGTTGGGTCATGGGAGCCGATGAGGATGCCGACGATGTGGGGAAACCAACCGACGATGTGGGGAAACAGCACACATGGTCAGTGCTGCGTCTGGGCTTGCTTACCGGAGGCAATCGCATCGCCGATGATGTGGGTGATCCGCGTGACGATGTACTTGATCAGCACACAAACTGGGTCACGATGTGCGTGAACAGCACACCGACCGATGATGTACCTGATCAGCACACTGGGTGACGATGTGCATGAACAGCACAACAATGATCGCGATGCCCTATTATTCAGCGATACCAGCCGCGATAATTCTTATTTGAGTGGTCTTGCGTTTAACTCCAGCTTCGAAAAATTCGCATGCCTAGCTAGATTTGATTTTGCACACTTCTTGATAAACCATCGACGTCAGTGTACCTACGTTCTGAAAGACTCGTAATTCTCGCGTCCATTGCCTGTATGATCGGGTATCTTATTGAGAACTTAAACCAACGATATAAATCTTGTGTCCATAAACTGTTTCAATGAAGTTTTTGAGCTTTTGGCTGTACTCACGAATACCATCTTCCGCAGTACGAAGCTCATGCATGATATGTTGTGGGGTTAGAAGGCCCATCATATTCAGAGTATTCAGAGTATGCCGTCGATTAAATCGAAAGATTTCGATTTGCTTTAGCAAAAAAGCTACTTCGTCTGGATCATCGCGGAGGCGTAGGTTTTTCATGCTCCATGTTCGCACCGTTTCTTTCGTTGTAGGCTCAGTATCAGCAGGTAGTACGGGTAATGGTTTGGCTACGGGATCACTTTTTCGTCGGTCGCGAATGTCTTGCAAGATAGCTTTGGCTTCGTCGAATAGAAAATCCACCGCCTTCGTAACAGCCGCGATTGCGATTGACTCAGATCCAGTCATATTTAGCTCCTCCGTTTCGTTTTTCGTAACATCTGCTATTGCGATTGGCTCAGATCCAGTCATTCCTCGTTCCTCGGTTTTGGTGTTTACGTACTGTGAGATCCACATATGGAGTGAATTCCACCGGAACATATGACCGAATTGAATAATTGCCTCTTTAAGGTCATTCTGTTTTTTCCTGGTCGATCGCCGACGATTATCTACTTCTTTTTCATCGACGGCGGTCAGTAATCGATCTATATCGTCTTTCAATTCCCATGAAAATCTTAAAAGATTACCGGACATTCGTCGACAATGTTCATTTGACAAATCGTTTGATTGATGTATGAAAGAGCATAGATCTATTAGGATTATGGATGTGCTTGTGAGATATCGATCGGTGTTTCTATGTGTTAATTGGTTCGTAAGCCAATCGCAAAACTGCTTCAAGGTTATTTGTGCTAAACCTTCTGGTCTGTTTCTCCGTTCCATGTGAGAGATAAATTTTTTGATTATTTCTATTTCAACCTGATCTATCATATTTACGATGTCCAATAAATTTCATCTAATGAGGGGAGTTTTTCTAATATTGCGTTGTATTGTTGATAAATTATCGTGGTTAACTCCCGCTTTCTTTCATCATCAACTGCGATCTTCCTATCCCGATATATATCCCAAAGTTTCATAGCAGATTCCTTAAGATTAGTGACAAGATCATGTGATGTGAGAATATAAATATGCGTAATCAGATCTATAACTGCCTCGATGTGATCGTTGGCGGGATTCCCTTGCCTGATAAAGAATTCTCTTATTCTGGTTGCCGAAATATATGGCCGTAATGCAGCATGATCCGCAATAGTAGAGATTTGACTACTATTGGTATACGGTAAAGTTATAGCATTTAATTGGGTCATGATATCTGTAACATTAATACCATGAGTTGCAGCTGTGGAAGCGACCCCGCGTAGAAACTTATATGCAAGGGGCGGACTCGCGTTGGCAAACGCAGAGAATATATGAGCATTCTGTGCTGGCTTTATAGCTACCGTAGCCTTAGATGGTGTAGAGCTTGTCCCCCAAATATCAGTGGTTTCATCTATCATACCTCTTAACGGTGTCAAGGTTCCGTAAATACCTTTTGGAGGGGCGAGATGCTGGTTCCAACACGCTGCCTCCAGTATAACAGAACGTGTCTCCCTTGGACTTAACTTGAAAATATAGTCTTTTACTAAAATAGCACTTTGATAGGCAAGATGTGACAAATCAGGTTCGATAAGCGTGCCTCGTGGTATACTAACAGACTGTTCTCTATCGGTAGAGTTTGTTACCGTCATTGTAACATTAAAGGAGTAACTTGGCATACTATTCTCCCATTCTGATTTCATTAATAATTAATATACCAGATGAGACAAGATTTACAATACTTGTTTTATCGCTCTTGTCTGTTAATAGCATATTCATTGCGGAAAAATTATATAAATTTAGGTTTTCTGATTCTGTTAATTCTTCAAGGTATGAGTTGATCAATGATATTTTTTTGTTCATTTGTAATATCGTTGTTGATATGACATTCAATCCGCCTAGATTGTAAAAATTTTCGAGAGATTCACTGAATGCAGAGGATATATAATCACTTATGCTATATTTTTCGGATAAACAAATTTTTAAACCGACTGAAATATTCATAAGTCGCGATAATTCATTAATACGAATACCAAGTAATCGTATTTCATTATCAGGTTTAAATAATGCATATTCTTCATTATTTTCTTCTCTAAATGGCAAAAATGACCAATCCCGACTAATTAATGTAGCATCACCTATTATTAATTCTTTCCATCGTTGTAATTCGGCAGAAATCCAAAAGCCACTTCTGTTATTTAGATGTTCTATTTCTGGATATTCTCCGCCGATAATTATTTGCAAGACAGATGTTTTTCGTGATTCAAGTCGTTGTTTAATTTTATCTCCCAATCGGAAAAGATTTGATGGCGTTTGATTATCATTGATGAATAGTGGACAGCTTATAACGTGATGATCTGCGAAGTGAGATCTTCGGATATCGCCGTGATCCTTGTCCTTTAGGAAATCTCCGACAAAGTATATAATATCCTCATTCGCAATATCTACCATGATTTTAAAGTTTAGCTCAAACATCATACAGCTCCTACATACTCCTTATGATATTTTCACAACAGAGCTTAAACGCGCGGCCCCCAAAACATGGAAGCGAATATATACATATACATATATATATGTATATACCAATAATAGCAAACCCGTTGATTAACCGTGTTATTCCTTTCGCCGCCACATGCGGATCTCGGCATCACTGATGGCACCAGCGTGCTCCGCAGAGGGCAGCAACATCGGGATGTTCGCGTAACCAATGCCTAGCGTGGAATGTCGCCAGTCAGGACAGCTTCGTGGCATATGGTGACATGGGGCTTCCGACTATTCCTGTAATAACGATCGATGTTCATAGAGAGCGACGCTCCGTTTTACACTCAGCTTAACGGCTCGTTGCACACGAATCCTGTGATAATCGTTCTTGAACGAAGCGCTCTCGCGCAGAGAGTCTGTCGCCCATTGGTCTCATGATCGTTCCACTCTTGGCACGATTCCTCCTACTCGTTGGTCATTGATCAACGAATAGGAGGCCACCCATGACCACACTC
>Ga0209460_1000312_pt1 | contig 52467 bp, 50 predicted proteins | sample EBPBio132013_DNA_FD_185868 | JGI IMG/M metagenome (GOLD analysis project Ga0209460, IMG submission 185868) | Wastewater treatment Type I Accumulibacter community from EBPR Bioreactor in Madison, WI, USA - Reactor 2_5/13/2013_ DNA (SPAdes)... | ecosystem: Engineered > Bioreactor > EBPR >... | reverse complement strand
CTCGGCAGCTTGCCCGTCGGCCCCATGCTGCCCGAAACGAAGCGTGGGATGCCTGTCTCGCGCTCGAACTTGTCCGCCACCTGCCGCGCGATCTGTGCCGCTTTACGGTTGATCTCCAGCGTCTTGTCGGAAAGGCCGAACTCGCCCAGCGTCATCCGGTTGCCGCGGAAGGTGCAGGTTTCCACCGCCTCGCTGCCCACCGCGAAGAACGAGGCGTGCAGGTTTTCCAGCACTTCCGGCTTCGCCAGCACCAGATGCTCGTTTAAGCCGTTGTACTTCTCGCCACCGTAATCTTCCGGCTTGAGGTTCAACTTTTGAATGTTGGTGCCGGTCGCGCCGTCGTAGATCACCACATGATCTTCAATCGCGTCCAAAAAGCGCCGGTTGGTGTAGGTCAATTCATTCGTGCGTGTCGTCATGTAGTCTTTATCCTATTTCACAGACAGATATTCAACCTGTCCAATTACGTCTTCCGCCGGTTTTGTCTCGTAGAGTTTCCGTAGTGCTTTTACCCAGCCGCCAACAGTCGCCCCATAATGTTGACCAAATGCAATTCCGCTGTGATGGTTATCTTCACTGTGCATCTGCAAAAAGTCGCTGTCTTGAGTACATAATACAAAACCCATTTCAGTATCACGTTTTAGATGGTTGGTATCACTATCGCCGAGTAATTCCAAATCTCGTACTGTTACGACCTCAATACCAATTCGAGCAAGTTGAACCGCGACTTCTGGGTTGATATTCTCATCCATATAAAACCGCAGTTTAGTCATGTCGTGTCAACTTGCCTTGACGTTCGAGTTCCGCGAGCAGTAACGTTGTCTCTTCACTTTCGCGTTGTGCTTGGGCATCCATTTCTTCCTGATGCAGATAGTAATAGGCCATTGCAGCTAATACTTGCCCGAAAGGCAAACGATAGTCTTCGGCAATTTGTTCGAGCGTCAGCTTGTCCCCGGTTGTGTGCGCGAAAACAATCGTCATTACGGTAATACCCGTTCCCCGAATGACAGGCCGTCCACTTCGCACCTTCGGGTCGGATACGATCTCATTGATGCTGAGGATGTTCATGACCATCGTTATCTACTCCTCGTTACTCACTTAACTAACCACTTGCGGCACATCTTTACCCGCATACGCCAGCATTACCACCTCTGCACCTTCAGTCCTTCGACTTCGTTAAAATGCTCGTCTTTGGTCATCAAGGTTAAATCGTATCGTAGTGCAATTGCCGCGATCCACATATCATTCTGCGGTATGGGGCGACCTTTAGCCCGTAACCGCTGCGCGACCTTTCCGTACCAAGTTGCTGTTTCAAGGTCACAACCTTTGTATCCAAAAGATAATCAACCATCGAAATCAACCTCTGGGAAATCGTCTACTCGTTCGCACCATTCCTCGATTGCGGCTTCCATTAACTGCAAATCCTCTGGACTGATATTGACTTGGCGTGCAGCCTCGATAACCTTCCACCCCGGCTCGCCAATAATGCGTGAGGTGTTCGTCAGTCCCTTCACAATCTCTAGCAGATGTGTTTGCATCGCAATATCGAGCTTTCGCACTTCTGACAATATTTCTTGTTCAAGTGTTTTGGTATCCATGATCTAATACCTCACTAATGCTCAACCATCCGAAATGTCATTCTTAATGTCTAGCCCGTTCGTCAGCAGAGAAGGACTTAATGTGACTTTATCGCCGCCAGCCGCTCACCGACCGAATGAGATACCCCATCCCTTAACTAGACGGGCTGTTCAACTTGCAACATACCCTAGCGGTTTATATCTCGCTTACCCCATCTCCCGCACGTACAGCTTGATCTTGCCCTCGCCGCCCTGCGCCGTGAAGCCCATCCGCTTCAGGTAGCGTTGGTGCTGCTCATCCCCCGGCACGCTGTACAACGTCTTGATCTGCTTCGCGGGCAGCAGCCGTTCCAACTCGCCGTAGAGGAACTGTCCCGCTTTCAAATCGCGGTAGCCGGGGATCACATAATCCAGCTTCACCAGCGCCCGTCCGCTCGCATCCCGCTCCATCACGAACAACCCCACGGGCTGTAAATCGCGTAGGATCAAGTACACCATGTCGGCGCGGTCAGGGCGATACTGGAACGTCGGGAAGAATTTGCTAATGTCGTGCTGGTAGAATTCGATGAAACTGGTAACGTAGCTCGACTTGCGGTCCACTTCCAGCAGCTTGAAATATGACTTCGCCGTCAGCATCTGCCGGATGAAGTAGATGTTGATGCACATATTGACGAGGTTCAATCCGGCAACCGGTATCGAGCCGAGCAGCAGCCCATACACGAAGAACAGCATCCCGCCCACAAGGCCGATCATCCGCAGCTTCAGCACGGACTTCATCAGCAGCGAGATCACGATCACACTAGACGCTGCGTAACCCAACAAATCAACTGCCGTCATCCCTCAACCTTTACTTCCTGAACCGTCCTCATACTCGGCACTTTTCTTGTGTGCCTTGTATTTGCTCCCCTCGCCATTTTATGGAGAGGGGTTGGGGGTGAGGTGAAATCCCCTAGAAACAAAACGCGCCCCTTCAGTTTGGAAGGAGCGCGATAGAAGTTTCTGACTTGTCGCACTCATCTTCCAGTGGCTTCACTGGCGGATTTAGCACCTTCCCGACGCTTCAGGGGTTGCTGCGAGGTCATTGGGCCGTTACCCTCACTCGCTCTGGATGAGATGGAATTTGTAAATGTTGTTACATCTTAGATGATTTGTACGATGTGTGTCAAGGTGGCGGCTCGAAGTACAGCTTCATGATCTGATCTTTTTCAGCACAACTTGAGCATAATCAATGCCCGTTTTTTCAGCGCTAAATGCGACTTCGTAAGCGTCTTCATTCCACTTCTCAATGACCGTTCCCACCGAGCCGATCCGTAAATTATCTTTGGCTACATCTTCAGTTAGTGCCACCACATCATATTGCTCGATAACTGCCATTTAGCCAATCTCCTCATACGACGACAGCGCAATCCGGTTGCCTTCACAGTCGAGCAGGTTGATGTAGTGAACGCCGTCATCCATATCCACCATCTCGTGATCCAGCTTGCCACCCAACGCCTTGACCTGCTCAAGCGCTGCCGCCAGTGCCGCGTGAGTATCCACATGAAAGTTAATCACCACGCCGCCATCCGCCGGATGATGCAGCGGCGATAGTACCAGCGACACCCCCGGCTGCCGGATGCTTTTGTCCGAAGCCAGCAGCACCACAATTTTCGCGGGTGGGTCGTCGTAAAGCGGCGTATCCGTCAGGCCGAATACTGCCCGATAGAACGCGGTCGCCCGTTCCAAATCCTTTACCGGAATCTCGATCCATGAGGGGTATAACTTGGGCATATTTTAATCCTCAAAAAGTTTTATTTGTCCTGAGTATAACATGCTGTATGAGCATTCAGCGTAGGCCGATCATCGTCTAATCGTCAGGGCTGAAGTCGCCTCTTTGATCTATACTCACCTGTAAAATAGGTGGGGAGTGAAGCCCATGAGCCGTTATGCTATGCGCTTGATTGGTATCGTAACCCTCGCTTTTTTGCTGCCCGCTTGCAATCTGCTGAGCGGCTTTCTCACCATCAGCGGGTCATTCGATTGTGATATTTCACCGCGCCAACCGGATCATCCCGTATCAGAGCAAATGCTCGCGCCAGTAGGGGAATATCCGGTCTGGTTTGTGACGGTTGACTCCATAGCGATGTCCGAACTAGCACTATCTCTCCCACCCTATAATGGTGGAACGGTTCGCAAAAGTCTGGTTGTCGTCACCACGGATTTAACCGGCGATTTGGTCATAACCGGTCATCAACTGGACGGTGATGCACAGGTTTTATTTCCGGTGCAGATCGACGAAGAAGTTGTGGATAAGGACGGTAATCGAACGATTATCTACAGCGCGGATGATCTCGCCCCGCAAATGGTGATCCCCAACGCGAAGAAAGAGACGTTTGGCACACGCGCAAGGGGCTATGCCACGCATCCTTGGAGTGCTTATTATCCTGTGCCGGGGTGTTACCAGTTAACCGGTGCCTATGGTGGTTATACCGCTCATGCCATTATCGAAGTGCGGGATGAGTAGCGATAAACGGGCTGTATCCAAATGAATAGGTCGTTTCGGTTTCCGCAAGGTTGCTGCGCTTAGATAGAGGCGTTTCTAAACCACGCTGGAGAACAATGCTCGAAAAACCACGTCCTTCCCGTCTGCGGCGGCTTGTTGATGTCCTCGTACTCGTCTATGTCGCGCTGATTCTGCTCTACATAGGCAACCGCTTGATTATTCAAGATCGTATTTGGCTGGTGTCGCTGTTCAGCAGTTTTTCGCTGATCGTGTTTCTCCCGCTGCCGGTCTTGTTGGTGTTCTCGCTGCTGACTCTTTCCCGCCGCAGCCTGATTTTGCTCTTGCCAATCCTTATCTGGTTGCTGGTATGGATCGGCCCCCGCTTCGTACCTAAATCCGGTTTGATGGTTGATGCAAACACGCCGACCCTGCGCGTGATGACCAATAACGTCTCGCACTTCAACGCCGAACCGGAGCGCATTCCCGCCCTCATCGTGTCGCAGTCGCCGGATATTATCTTCTTGCAGGAAGTTGAACTGTCCACTGAGTCGGATGTCCGCGCCGCCTTAGCCTCGGCCTATCCGTACCAGAGTGTGCAGTTGGATGACATGCGCGAGGGCATGTACACCGCCGCCAACCTCACTTACTCACGTGTGCCGTTCGTCAGCTCCGAACAGATTGACCCGCGCATCCCCCAGATGCCCCTGATTTACCGCAACGTCATCGAACACGATGAGCAGCAAATCGCCCTCTATAATGTCCATCTGCTGAGTCCCGGCAGCGGCTACGCGCGTTTTACTGACCGCATCAACAACTACTTTATCCGCTACGCCCTCGATTACGACGATACCGCCCGTAACCGCCAGATCGACGCGCTGCTAGCATTTCTTGCCGACGAGCCGCTGCCGTACATCGTCGCGGGCGACTTCAACACCAGTGACTTCAGCATGACCTACAACCAGCTCACAGCGCAGATGAACGACAGTTTCGCCGAGTCGGGGGAAGGGCTGGGTGGCAGTTGGCCTGCTGCCCGTGTCTTTGGTTGGCCTGCGTTCATCCCGCCCATCATCCGCATCGACTACATCTGGCACAGCACTGGCTTGCAGTCCGTCAAGGCGTGGCAGGGCGCTTATACCGGCAGCGATCACCTCTCCGTTTTCGCCGATTTAACACTGCAAAAATAGGCTTGCATCCAACCCCAAATTGCCTTTTATTCTCCCTCAAAAGGTTTGTATATTCAAACGAATCAGCCTTGACTAAATCGCTCTTTTGTTCTATAATGATAGGGTGATTGTAAACACTGCGGGAACTGCCGGGACGCAGCGTGAGCGTGTTTAAAGAGGTCTATTTCTGATGTAGGGATGAGGCACGCCTTATCCGCGTCACCAACCACAAAACTGCACTGTGAAAATGAAGAATGTGAAGAATTTTGTGAATCTCAAACGCAGCGCCGACTTATCGAACGGATGGCCTTTACTTGCGACTTGCGACTTCTTCCTGCCAATTCAGCGGTTCGCTCCCTCACTCCCGCCATGAAAAGGCGAAATTGGCAGGCGGCGGATACACGGGAGCCATCCGCTGAAACGCCGCCAGTTCAGCGGATACAGCCGAACGTCCCGCCGTCATAGATTCGCACTTCAGCGGCTTTACGGGAGACTCCCGCCGGACAATTCGGCGGATAATGGGCGCATAATTTGCAATTCCGACATAATGATGGAGCAGACTTAATAACGCGGTGAATGGAATTGGCTTTTGACTGTAAACTGTTGACTATAAACTGTCAACTTTTCTTCACCAACGCCGCGATCTGGTCTTCAAGGTGCAGCGCCCCATCCGCATCATTGCTAATCACCTTGTAGGGAATGTGTGGGGTTTCAAAGAGAGCAATCATCTTGCGGGTATAATCCGGCTCAAGCGGTTGGTTCGTCCGCCGTTCCAGCCGCAGTTCACGGATCGGGTCATCCGCCACCACCAGCACGAACTTGGCGAACGGGAAATGGTCGAGGAAGCGCTTGCGATATTTCTCTTTAATAAAGGTTTGGGCGACCACGAGTTTGGGATGATCGGGCAGCAGTTTATGGACGTGCGCGATAATCGCGTTAAAGAACTCGTCCCGCATCGCATCGCTTACCGGCTGCTGGGTATGAATCGCCGTTCGCATCCGTTCCGGTAAATCATCATCACCGTCATGCATCGTATAACCGAATTGTTCAAACAGCCGCGCGGCATAGGTTTTACCCGCCCCCGGCAAACCAAACGTGACGTAAAGTGTAGGAGTTTTTTTTGGCATAATGCGTATGATTATATCGGCAAATAGGCCGCTTTCGTAAGGATGCAAATCGATAGAGAATACGCTTACACAGTGCTATTGTAGGGATGAGGCGTGCCTCATCCGGTATTCCGGTTGCTGCTCCAACCGATCATCCATCGACCTGTAATCAAGTAACACTCAAAAACCATGAACGCTTCACCAGTCCTTGCAGAAATCGCGGTCAACACCGCCGTAAACCAGAGTTTTGACTATCTCATTCCCACCGAACTCGTCGACCGTGTGCAAATCGGCCAGTTGGTGCAGGTGCCGTTCGGGACGGCTGTTCAGCATGGCATTGTGATCGCCTTCCCCGAAACGACCGAGATCAACTATCTCAAACCCATTCAATCGATCCTCGACCCCCAGCCGGTCGTCACGCCGACTCAAATCGGCCTCGCCCGCTGGATGAGTGACCGCTACCTCGCCCCCATCGGCTCGTGCCTGTGGCTCATGCTGCCCTCCGGCCTCACCAACGGGCGTGATATTCGCGTGACGCTGATTGACGACCAAGCCACCAGCAAAGATGAGGTCGAGCAAAAGCTGTTGGATTTACTCCGCCGTCGCGGTTCGACACGTGGTCGTAACCTTGAGCTGAACAAAACGATGCAGGGCAAAAATTGGCGACCCGCCGTCGATGCCCTCGCTAAGTCTAAGGTGGTCGATGTCGAGCGCATTCTTGTGCCGCCGCGTGTCAAACCGCGCGTCATCCAAACCGCCCTGCTTGCCATCCACCCCAACCAGATACCCAACGTCATGCGCCATCTCGGACGCGAGTCGAAACAGGCTGATATTCTCGAAGCCCTCGCCGCGATGCCCGTTGATGAACCGTATATGCATTTAGTGACGGAAGCCGCCGATACCACTGAGACGACTGTCAAGAAGTTGGGCGAAACCGGCCTCATTAAGATTGAAAAACTCGATAAAAAGCTGCCCGCGACCGTGGCACTCACCATCCCGCGTGAAGGCGTTTTGCCGGAGGTCGTCAAGTTCCGCAAGTCGGAAACTGAACTCCATATCCTCCGTGTCCTCGCCCGCCAGTCCGAGCCGATTGACGTGCAGTGGGTCTACGCCCAAACCGGCGCGAAGTTGGCCGATCTGAAAAAGCTCGAAGAAGATGGGTTGATCTTACTCGGCGAAAAGCAAACATGGCGCGACTCGCTGGCCGACCGTGATTTCGTGCCGGATATGCCGCCGGTCTTGACCCCCGAACAAGCCGATGCGTGGAAAGCCATCGAAGATCACATCAAGAAGTGGGGCTGGAGCAAAGCGGCTAAAGACCGTCAGCCCGGTTTGTTCCTGCTGCATGGCGTGACGGGCAGCGGTAAAACCGAAATCTACCTCCGCGCCATCGAACTAACCCTTCAGCAGGGGCGCGGCGCGATCTACCTCGTACCGGAAATCGCCCTCACCGCCCAGACGATTCGCCGTGTGGCGGCTCGCTTCCCCGGTCAAACCGCCATCATCCATAGCAAACTGAGCGAAGGTGAACGCTACGATACGTGGCGGCGCGCCCGTGAAGGTCTGGTGCAGGTTGTGGTTGGGGCGCGTTCGGCCTTGTTCACGCCGCTGCCCGATGTCGGCTTGGTCATCCTCGACGAGGAACACGACCCTAGCTACAAGCAGGGGCAGTCGTCGCTCGGCCCGCCGTATTACCACGCCCGTGATGTCGCCGAACAGATGATGCGCCAGAACAATGGTGTCCTCATCCTCGGCAGCGCCACGCCCGACCTTGAAACCGTCTACCGCGCCGGTAAAAAGGAACTCCGCGCCCTCATCCTGCCCACCCGTATCATGGGGCATCGTGTCCGCATCCTCGAACAATCCGAACGCACCGGTGTCAACGCCCGTTACTATCCCGCCCGCGCCGCTGACGCGATGGCGATTGACCTGCCGCCGGTTGAAGTTGTCGATATGCGGAGCGAGTTGAAAGACGGTAATACCAGTATCTTTAGTGTCTCGCTTCAAAAGGCGCTGGCCGAAACACTCCAGCGCAAAGAACAGGCCATCCTGTTCATCAACCGTCGCGGCGAAGCCACCTATGTGTTCTGCCGTGACTGTGGCTATGTCGCCAACTGTCCCCGCTGCGATACACCGCTCACCTTCCACCGTGAAGGCGAGTCGCTGCGCTGCCACCGCTGCGGCTTCCAATCCGCGCCGCCCAAAGTCTGTCCCGAATGCAACTCGAACCGCATCCGCTACTTTGGGGCAGGTACGCAGCAAATTGAAGCCGCCATGCACGAGGAATTTCCGAAAGCTCGCACCCTTCGCTGGGATGCCGATACCGCCTCTAACCCCGAGACGCACGAGATGTTCTTGCAGCGCTTCATCGACCGCAAAGCCGATGTCCTCATCGGTACGCAAATGATCGCCAAAGGTCTTGACCTGCCGATGGTCACGTTGGTTGGTGTGGTCAGCGCCGATATGGGGCTGAACCTGCCGGACTTCCGCGCGGGCGAACGCACTTTCCAACTGCTGACTCAGGTCGCTGGTCGTGCCGGTCGCGGGTTGCTCGGTGGTAAGGTCATCTTGCAAACCTATGAACCGTCCAACTACGCCATTCAGCTTGCCGCCAAGCACGACTTCGCCAACTTCTATGACACCGAACTCGCCAGCCGCCGCGAACTCGGTTATCCGCCCTTCCGCCGCCTAGCGCGTATCATCTTCCGTGATGAAAGCGAAGCCCGCGCCCGTGCCGAAGCCGAAAGTGCCGCCAGCGGCCTTCGCGCCCGCATCGCCAAACTGGATATGCCCGCCACCGAAATCATCGGTCCTGCGCCCTGTTTCTTCAGCCGCGTCAACCGTGTTTATCGCTGGCACATCATCCTGCGCTCGCCCGATCCGACCGAGGTACTGCGCGGCTGGGAGATGCCGCGCGGTTGGCACATCGACCTCGACCCCGTAGACGTGTTGTAGGAGGCGAACGGCGTGATTCCAATGGTTTTCAGTGACCGTGACCTGATTCAGATGCATGTCGAAGCCCTGTTTGTACACGATACAAACGGCAAGCTGCTCCGCATCAATGAGCCGGATCCAACGTCACCTGCACCTCGATTTTTCTTGGTTCGCGCCGCCGCAGGTCATCTCTGGCGTACTCGCTGCGATCTACCGCCTGACCTGAGCGCCGGGCTTGGGCAATTGGCAGCTTCCGAGCCAATCAGCGGCAATCTGTTTGAACTACCGCGTTACGGGGCAGAATATATGGCACTGCTGCAACCGTACACGCCGCTAATTGCCGTAGATTCTGAGTTTGACTATTATCTTCCTGAAATGGATGCGCCCCGTGATGTGGTAACCATAACCGCTGAGAATAGAAGCCTTGTGCAAACCCACTTCGATTGGCTTTACGAGACTTTTGCCGATTACGCGCCGGTCGTCGCGGCTGTTGTGGATGGGAATGCAGTCGCCGTTTGCTTTTGTTCACGCATCACGCCCCAAGTCGCCGAAGCCGGAGCCTACACACAAGCGGACTATCGTGGGCATGGCTACGCGACGAGTGTGGTGCAGGGCTGGGCAGTCGCTGTCCGTTCAACTGGACGGCTGCCACTCTATGGTACGTCGTGGTCAAACCACGCCTCGCAAGCCATCGCGAGGAAACTCGGCGCGGTGCTGTATGCGGTAGATTACAGCCTAACTTGAACAAATTTCGATTAATGTTTTATCTCACCACTACATGATCTATCCGTGCTTTTGCTCCCCTCGCCCTGAGGGAGAGGGCTGATGGTGGAGTGAGCCTGCGAACGTACCATCGTGGGGGTGAGGGTCTCCTTCTCAACTACAATCGCGCCTCAACCGTAACGGTGGTGCCTTTGCCAACCGCGCTGCTAATGCTCAGTGTCGCCCCGACCGTATCGGCACGTTCTTGCATGATATTGAGTCCCATACCCATCGACGTGCGCTTGATGTCGAACCCTTTGCCGTTATCCTGAATGACCATTCGGAAATGATCGCTCGTATATGTACAGGTAATATCAACCTGTGTGGCCTCACTGTGCTTGAGGATATTGTTGATTGCTTCTTGTGCGAGGCGGTAAAACGCAATATGGGTTTGCGGCGGCAGAATGAGTTCGCTCGAACCATCATACTGCACATGAACCTGTACCCCTCTCCGTCCACGCAGTCCGTCACCCAGCGTATTGAGAAGACTCATGAACGGGGTCATGACAATCGCTTCCGGTCGCATTTCGTGCAGCAGTGATTGCAGTTCGGCTAGGGCAGCGAGGTTCAGGTTGTAAATATCCTCTGCGTAGCGACGTGCCTTCTCCGGCTGCCCATCAATCGTCCTCGGCAGCGCTTGGGCTATCGTGGATGACGTAAACAGGAGCTGCTTCACCGAGTCATGTAAATCGCGCGAAAGGCGCTTGCGTTCGGTCGCCACCGCCATCAGCCCAATTTGCTCGGTCAGCTTGGCACGGTGCAGCGCTTGAGCCGAATACTGCGTGAGGGTAATCAGGAAGTTCTGCTCACTGTCATCGAACTTTCTTGAGGAATTAAATGTCAAACGAATTGCGCCAACCACATCATCATCAATGTTGAAGGGGATAACCGCCCATGATTGTGCTGCCCCCTCAAGTGTGATACTGCTGTCGGTCGGTATCAGTTGGCGGTATTCTTCCGGCGTTCGCATCCACAACGGCTTTTGCTCGCGCACCGCCAGTGCAATCGGCGAGGTTAAATCCGCTAGGGGGATGAACACCGGTGTGTTGGCCTCTCGTTCACGGTTGCCCGTAGTGCCGATGATTTCAATTTTATCCGTGTCTTCGGACACAAGAGCGAGTATTCCAGCGGCAGCGCCTAAACCCTCAAAGCCTCTTTTGACGATGATGTCGGTAATCTCTTGCCGGCTCACGCTGTTAGATAGTGAAGAAGCCAATATTCGCAGGAGTTCGCCCCGTACTTCCGCCCGTCTGCGATCACTAATGTCGTTAAATACAATCGCAAACTGTCGGTTTTCCGGCTTACCAAAACGGAACGCATACACATCAAACCAGCGTCCCATCACTTCTGAACCCTGCTCAAAGCGCAGCGGTTCACCCGTCAGCGCGACCTTGCCGTAGGTTTCGACCCAATAGGGTTCAAGGGTCGGCAGCATTTCCATCGCGGTTCGGCCAGTAGCATCTTTAAGGCCGGTATGTTCTTCAAATAGCTGGTTGACTTCCAAAAACCGATAATCAACCGGGTGATTGTTCTCATCCACGATCATTTCGCAGATGCAAAACCCTTGGCTGTACAAATCAAACAGCGCCCGATATTTTTCTTCGGAAAGACGTAGTGCTTCTTCTGTCCGCTTATGTTCAATGTCCATAGGCTGGCTCAAAACACCTTCGCTTTTTGGCTGTTGTCCATCTCTATTATCACACTCTACAACATAGAACACAATTCTACTACAGGTGCGAGGCCACTTTTCTTATTGACAATTAAGCCTAAACTTCATACCCTAAATTTTGAAACCTATCGGTCGCAAAAGGTGAACTCGCTTGAGCAAAGGTGAAGAAACCCGCCTGATGATCTTACAGCGCTCGGCAGAAGTCTTTAATCGTAAGGGCTACAGCGGCGCGTCCATGTCCGACATCATGCAGGCCACCGGCCTCGAAAAGGGCGGCATCTACCGCCACTTCACCAACAAGGACGACCTCGCGCTCGAAGCCTTTGACTACGCGGTCAGTCTCGTCCGCCTCGAATTTCAGGCTGCGCTGAAAGATAAACGCGATGCCATCGACCGCTTACGGGCAATTGTCAGCGTGTTCCGCGCCATGCCGGATGGAATGCCGGTCGCGGGCGGCTGCCCCGTGCTGAACACGGCTGTCGAGGCCGACGACACTCACCCGCTGCTCCGCGACCATGCCCGCCGCGCGATGGACGAGTGGCGCGAGTACATTGTGCGAACGACAGTCAAAGGGATTGAGCGTGGGCAGGTGCGCCCTGAAATCCAGCCGGAAGAACTCGCCACCTTTTTGATCGCCACCCTCGAAGGTGCGATCATGTTGAGCAAGCTCTACGACGACCTGACCCATATGAACCGCACCGTTGAACATTTGCAAACCTACTTGGAACATTCGGTAAAAGCCTAGCGGGTACTGCATCACGCTCGGCTTTCATTTTGGATTAAAAAGAGACTGATTAGTCGCAAAATTTGGAGGGAAAATGTTGGCTGGAACTGTATTACCTAAAGAACTTGAATCCTCAACCGTCATTCGTTTTCAAGACTGTGACCCGTTTGGTCATCTGAATAACGCCCGCTACATCGACTACTTTATGAACGCCCGCGAGGATCATCTGCGGGATTATTATGGTTTCAATATTTTCGAGGTCGGGCAAAAGATGCAACAGGGTTGGGTCGTCACCAAGAACCAGCTTGCCTACCTCGCCCCCGCGATGGTGCAGGAAGAAGTCCTCATCCGCACTGCGCTTATTCGCATGACCGAAAGTGTACTGGTCGTCGAAGGGCTGATGTTCGATAAAGCCGCTCGCCGCTTGAAGGCGGTCTCATGGATCGAGTTTACCTTCGTCAGCCTTCAAACAGGTCGTACCACCCAGCATCCTGAGGAGTTCATGAGCCGCTTTGGTGCCGTCGTCGTGGGGGATGTTTTTACAGCGGACGGCTTCAACGGGCGGGTCGATGCCCTAAAAGCCCAATATCGCCGCCAGCCTCAGGCCATGCCAACAACGTAATACCTCTCAATAGGCGTGGCGTTGCTGCGCCCATTTCCACTTGAATCCAGCATTTGGTCAGCTAATTTTCAGCGTGAAACGATTTTGAAACCGCTTGCTTAATTTTGTCGTACAATAGAAACCATAACGTCATAATTAAGAAGCGAAAAGGTATGAAGCATCTCTTTCTATCACCGCACTTTGATGATGCGGTTTTAAGCTGTGGCGGGACAATCCAGCAGTTGGTGGCTCAGGGGGAATCGGTCGAAGTCCGTACCATTATGGCAGGGCTGCCGCATAAGCTGCCCGACTCGCCGTTTGTCCACGAATTACACGCGCGTTGGCAGGCGGGTGAAAGTCCGGTTCGAACCCGCATTCGCGAAGATGAGTTGGCTGTCGGGCATTTGGGTGCGGCTTGTACCCGCCTCAGCTTTTGGCTGGATTGCATTTACCGTGTGACTCGCTCAGGCACCATTTTGTATCCCGATGGCAAAGCGATCTTCGCGGAAATCCACCCTGAAGACGTGGCTGCCCAGCTATTGCCTACCGTGGTTCTGAGTGCGCTCGAAATTCCCGAAGTCATCTACGCCCCGCTGGGTGCTGGTCACCACATCGACCATCAAATTGTGCGGAACTGGGCGATCAACCTCAAGCACGATACCCCGTGGGTGGCGCTGAAATTTTACGAGGAGTATCCTTATACAGAAGACCCGCAAGCAGTCAATCGGGCGATGTCTTTTTTCAACGAGAACGATCTGTCACTGGGACTTCGACCGGAGACGGTTACGCTGGATGAAGCGGCTGTGCAGGCCAAGATAGAAGCCATCGGCTTTTACACATCGCAGATCAGCTCATTCTGGCCTGACCTTCAACTGATGGACTCGGTGGTGCGCCAATCGCTGCTGAGGACAGGTGAAGGAACTTATGCTGAACGGTATTGGGAACTGGGATATAGCTAACCGTTTGAGGCTGTTGGATGAAGCACAAGCATCATTCGTTTCACCCGCAGAGTATAATGAAGGTGAGTGATGAATACCTTTTATCGCTCATAATCTTGATGATTTTTCTGTCACCATAAGGAATTGCCGATGACTGAAGATGCGCTGGCACAGGCACGCGCCCAACTTGCTGAACTGACGGAAGCCGCTCGCAAAGGGCAAATTATCCCCATCCGCCTCACCGGTCAGTTGGAGGCCATCGGTCAACTCTTGGAAAAAGCCGGGGAGCAAAAAGCCGCCGCTTCGGGTTCGCCCGATTTGGAAAGTTATAAGAAAGAACTCGGCGGAGTCCTCACGCACGGCTTCCATGACCTGCGCTTGCCGCTAACCAGCATTCGCGGCTATAGTGATATGTTAGGTAATCCGGCGATGGGCGAATTGACGGATATGCAAAAGCAGTTCGTCACCACCATCCGTACCAATACCAAGCGCATGGAGTCGCTGCTCACCGATGTCAGCGATATAAGCAAGCTGTATAACGGAACGCTCAAACCCGGCCCCAAGATGGAGATGTTCAAGAACGTCGCCCAGTTGGTCGAGAAGGCCATGCGCCAGACCGCGACTGACCTCAACCGCACCTTCGAACTGGACATCCCACAGGGCTTACCCTTGTTGAATGTGGATACCGATTTGTTGGTTAAGGCGCTGAATAAGGTGGTCGAAAACGCCCTGCGTTATGCGGAGCCAGAAGGTGGCACGACCCGCTTATCCGCCAGCGGTGATGGGAACACGCTGCATATTCAGGTGCAGGATAACGGTATCGGTATCACCGAAGACGAACTCGCGAAACTCGGTACGCCCTTTTTCCGCTCAGATAACGAGTTGGTACTAGGGTATAAGGGCAGCGGCTTGGGTATCCCGATTGCATATGGTTTAGTGAAGCTGTTGGGTGGGACGATCAACGTCGCCAGCCAAGTCGGGCAAGGGACGACCGTAACAGTATCATTGGTGGGTATGAGTTAATGGCGTTTATGGAACCGAACATCAGCCTGAATCAAGCGATAGAAGTTCTCAAACGGTTGCAGTCTGCCGCACCCGCCGCGACCGCTGCCAAGCTGTCACAGGTCGCTGAACTCATTCAGCAGCTTTCGGATGAGAACACCTACCTGAACAGCCTCGTGTTGGATGACATGCCTCCGCTAGCGGAACCGATGCAGCCCAGCGCCCCGCGCTCACTGGCGAGTGTCTCGCTGGAGGATGATTTCGCGGCGTTGATGGGGACTGACCCTTACCCTGAAAACACCGATGAGGATGTTTCTTTCACGGCTGATAACTTCTCGTCTACTCAAGCGATGCCCTTGTTCACCGGCTTGAGCGACTCGCTGCGTCCGCCTCTGGTGGCTATTCGTGGTCGCGCCGAGTTGGTGCAGGGCGGGCTGTTGGGGCAAATTACGCCTGAACAAGATACATGGCTCGAAGCGATCCAAGAGAATACCAACCGTGCCTTCGCGGTGTTGGACGCGGTACAAGAGATGATCGCCATCCAGCAGGGCAAGGTGCGGATTGAACCGGTCAACTTTCTAGCGACCGATTTGCTGACCGAAGCGTGGGAACGCACCCGCGACCGTGCCAAACAGCTTGGGCATAACGTGACCATACAAGCGCCGGATCTAGTTCCGGTTGCACACGGCGACTTTTACCAGAGCATTATCGTCCTAACCGATTTACTGGATAACGCCATGCGTTACACCCCGCCGGGTGGCAGCATTCGCCTGTCGGTTGATAACCTCGGTACGCATGTTCTCCTCAGCGTAGCCGATAACGGCATCGGTTTACGACCGGAAGATTTGGATTTCATTGGCAAACCGTTCTGGCGGGGCAGCCATCACAAGTTGGTTCGCGCCCATGCGGGTACCGGTTTGCGGTTGTATCTCGCAAAACAGGTGTTAGCCCTGCAAGATGGTGAATTGATTTTTACGGGCGAGGCCGGTACAGGCAGCACCTTTAGTTTTACATTGCCGATACCCGAATGACAGTCCCCCCATTTTTAAGGGCTATATTCGGATGCTGAATCAGGTATATTAGGGTGCTTATTATCAACCATGTGGATGTGTTATGACAGCAATCGATGTAATTTACATTGAAGATGACGATATTGAAGCTGAATTATTCTCGATGGGTTTGTCCACACGCGGTATTAACGTGCTGCATATTCCTGATGCCCAACCGGACAGTTTGCTGCTTCTCCAAAACCCTTCTTATGCGACGGCTAAAGCGGTCTTCATTGACTTTTGGATTGGCGTGGTCAGTGGTTTAGATGTCGCGCGTAGTCTTCGCGAAAATGGAGACGCACGTCCGTTTTTCCTGCTGACTGCTGGCGAAAACCCGAACCCGCAAGTCCTCAAACAACTGAATATCACCTACCTCCAAAAGCCAGCGAACTATAACAAAATCGCCAGCGCTGTGACCGCGCTCTAACTCATGTTGATTTCCACACTGAATGCCATCTTTGCGACGGCTGCTTTCTTTTTAGTCCAGCGGGCGCTCCAACGTGGCATTCCCTTTATCAAGATGGGCTGGATGGCGATCAAAGCACAAACCAGCCATCCCGATTTCCGCGAGAATGTATTCCGGCGGTTGGCGATTAGTGAAGGCGGGCGCTTTTTGCTCGGCGGTCTTGGGTGGCTGCTCACCGCTGTCATCGCGCTAATCGCTGGCATCTACTTCACCGTCATCGCCTATCAGGGCTTCTTCATGGGTGGGTAACACGCCAACCTTTGCTCAGGGTTCAGTTGTATAATAGCTGTCAATCATGTTAGGAGGATCATATGCTGACCATCCCTATAAAATTTGATGACCTGCTTAAAGTGGTGGACACCTTATCACCTGAACAAAAGCAGTTGCTTCGTCAGCATATTGATAATGAACCGAACTCAAGTGAGATAGATTTGAGTAAGCCACGGGTACTAGGTTTGCATATGGGTTCTATGTGGATGAGTGATGATTTCGATGATCCCTTGCCAGATGAATTTTGGCTAGGCGAAGATGCATGAGGTATTTACTTGATACGCATGTTTTCAAATGGCTTGATAGTGAACCAGATAAACTATCAACTACAGTAGCTCGTTTGATTTCTGACCGACGTAATCAACTTGTACTAAGCTTTGTTAGTATTTGGGAAATTCAGATAAAAACTCAAATCGGTAAAATGGGTTTGCGAAGTCAATTAATGACTATTGTGGAAGATCAGCAGCGAGTTAATCAGCTTGAACTTCTTCCGATTAGTCTGGAGCACATATTGGCTTTAGAAAGTCTCCCACTCTATCATCGTGATCCTTTTGATCGTATTTTAATTTCCCAAGCAGTATCTGAGGATTTAGTATTGATCAGTCATGATGCTGTTTTTAGCCAATATCCAGTTCAACTTATCTGGTAACTTAAACCCCTCGTGACCCTTTGCAAACCTCACGATTGACATCTGAAAAACTCGCCCCTATACTCATTTTGCGCCACCACCCACCAACCCCAACAGGCTGCGTGTTCCCTGTTGTCAATTGAGCACGCCTCCACCCAAATATTATTCTGAATCTAATGTCGGTCACTTATAATCCGTGACTGATTACGAAATATTGGAAACACAACACGCACCATGATAAGCGAAAAATCGACGCAGACGCTCGAACTGCCTAAAATACTTGAGCAGCTCGTTAAGCATACAACCTTTTCGGCGGGTGCTGAACTCGCCCGTACTTTGCACCCCACCACGATTATTGACCAAGCTGTGACGTGGCAGCAGGAAACGGCAGAAGCACGATTGCTGACCGAGAATAAGGTGAACTTCACCCTCGGCGGGGCGCGTGACGTGCGTGAACCGGCTGTGCAAGCCACACGTGGTATTATGATCGAAGCGCAGGTGATGCTGGACATCCGCCAAACACTGCGGCGCGGGACAACCGTTAAGCGTACCGTAGGCCGGATGAAGGGCAGCTACCCGCTCCTTTCGGACATCGCCAACCAGATCGAAGAATGCACCGACTTACAGGATGCCATTGGCCGCGTGCTGAATGAGAAGGGCGAAATCCTTGACACCGCCAGCCCGCAGCTTGCGATCATCCGGCGTGACCTGAAAGTCGCCTACGACAAACTGCAAACGCGGCTCATGCGGTTGGTTGGTTCGACCACGAACGCCCAATTCCTGCAAGAGTCGATCATCACCACCCGCAACGGGCGCTACGTCATACCGATCAAGGCCGAGTTTAAGGGGCGCATCCCCGGTATCGTCCACGACTCGTCCTCGTCGGGCGCGACCTTGTTCATCGAACCGCTGGCGACCGTTGAACTCAATAACACCTACCGCGAACTTCAACTGAACGAGGAAAAAGAAATCCGGCGCATCCTCCAAGAACTGACGGATGAGGTTGGGCATGAGAGTGAACGGATCGTCAGGACGGTAGAGGTGCTGGGTTATCTCGACTTGGTGTTTGCGAAGGCGCACTATGCCGAAGAACTCAAGGCCACCGAACCGATCTTATTCCCCTTCCGCACGCGACCGAACAACCCCGCTCACCCCGGCAGCACCATCTATCTGAAAGCCGCGCGGCATCCCCTGTTGAAGGGGAACGTCATGCCGATTGATGTCGAGTTTGATGAGGCGACGTGGGTGCTGGTGGTTACAGGGCCGAACACCGGTGGTAAGACGGTCGCCATCAAGACGATTGGATTACTGACGCTGATGGCCCAGTGCGGCCTCCAAGTACCGGCTGAGGAAGCCAAGTTGAGCGTGTTCGAGGGTGTATATGCCGACATCGGCGATGAGCAGAGCATCGAGCAGTCGCTCAGTACGTTCTCGTCCCACATGACGAACACCATCTCGATCTTGCGCGAGTGCGATAACAAGTCGCTGGTTCTGCTGGACGAGTTGGGCGCGGGTACTGACCCCGCCGAAGGCTCGGCGCTGGCACGGGCGATCCTGACGCACCTCGTTGACCGGCAGGTGACGACCGTCGTCACCACGCATCACCCTGAGTTGAAGATTTACGGGGTGGAAACGCCGGGGGTGCGGAATGCCAGTGTCGAGTTCGATCTCTCGACGCTGCGCCCGACTTACCGCCTGATTATCGGCCTACCGGGGCGCTCGAACGCGCTGGCGATTGCCACCCGCTTGGGCTTGAGTGACGAGATCATCGAAAGCGCCCGCAGCATGGTGACCACCGAGGACTTGGTGGCGGATGACCTGCTCGACGAAATCCAGCGGACGCGCGAGGAAATCCGGCGCGACCGGAGTTTGATCGCGGCGCTGCGGGAGGAAATCGAGGAACAGCAGGCCGAACTCCAATCGCGATTGGACAAGATCGAGGACGAACGGCGTAACGTCGTGGCGACCGCGCGGCGACAGGCTGACGAGGAAATCAAAACCTTCCAACGGGAGGTGAAGCGGCTGCGGAATGAGATGCGCTCGGCTTCCCTTCCGCTGGATATGCTCAAGCAGGTGCAGGATGAGGCGGCAGCGCTGGCGGCTAACGCACAGGAAACCGTACCGAACGAAGTCGAGACGGTGGTCGAGAACACATGGGCACCGAAGCTCGGCGAGACCGTTTGGCTGGCGAAGCTGAACGCCGAAGGGACGATCACCGAACTGGAATCGAACTCGGCGACGATACAGGTGGGAACCCTGCGCGTGAGAGCCGGTTTGGACGAGATCACCCACCGGACGCGAAGCGAGAAGCGCGAGATGAAGCGCGGCCACCAACGCCAGTACGAGAAGTCGCCTGATCCCGTCGCACCCAAGGGGCAGTCACCGGGGCTGGAACTGGATTTACGCGGCGAGCGAGTGGACGAAGCCCTGCGGCGCTTGGAAACCTATGTGGACGCGGCTTACATGAGCGGCCTGCCTTTCGCGCGGATTATTCACGGCAAGGGTACGGGTGCGCTTAAGAAAGCGGTACGGGAACGGGTGGAACAGCACGCGCTGATTAGCAAGGTGACGGAAGCCCTGCCGCAAGAGGGCGGTGGTGGCGTAACCATCATCCACATGGTTCCGATTACCTAAATAAAGTGCTGAGTGCTTAGTACCGAGTACTGAGTTTCAGACAAAGCCCTGCTCAAATGAGTGGGGCTTTTTTATTTAGTCGCCACTCCGAAGTCGTCAGTCTCCAGTCTCCAGCTAAGACCCATACAAATCGCTAATTGGAGATAGAGAGCGCAAAATGGGTGATATTAGATTGTTATAACAGTTGCAAATTTCGCACATCATCCGCTGAAATGGCGGGCGGGAAGCTCCCGTGTATCCGCTGAATTGACATTTTGTGGCGGCAGATGTGAGGGAGGCTGGCGCTGAAATGACACAAGTGCAGCGGATTGCTCCCGTGTAACCGCCGCTGCACACTCTTCGGCGGATTGATGGGAGCGAGCCGCCGAAAATGCAAAAGCAAATACGGATTGAACCGCAGAGACGCAGAGAATACACAGAGAAAAGACGAAGACAATACGACTTACCGCAGAGGCGCAGAGAACACAGAGATAAATTCATGTTTAGCCGCCAAGTCGCCAAGTACGCCAAGATAAGACAGAGACTACCGAGATAAGAACAGCATAGCAGAAAAGCGATTGTTTAGGGTGAACATTTGGTCTCTTTTAGGAGGTGAGTTCACCAACCATTTTGAGGGAAAATAATTGTTAAGAGGGTTGGTGGAAGGTTGGAAAGTGGTTTGTGGAGGAATGCTAAAGTTGCGGTAAAGATTGTTCGGCCTATTTACAAATGAGAATGACTCATTGGTTTTGATATGACTATTCTACTCTAGCAATAAGAGATCAAGAGAGTAGTACTCGTCATCAATAAACTACGTGCGCGAAATGCGAAAACCGCTGTTGCGCTGCCTGTCAAATGAATTTAGTATTCGAACACCTCTCGTCTTTGTTTTTCCCTCAGCACTCGGTACTATAAAAAGGTTTATTTTCCGTTTGTGGCTTTTAACCACACGCATCTTAACAACCCCATCCGTTTGGCACTCGCATTTGCCTTTAGCTGGAGACTGGCGACTGATAGCTGATGACTTGCATTTGACTATCAACTGAAAACTCAAACTCAACAGCATCAACAGCAATTCAAACGCTGTACTTTGCACGTTTAATTTTTGAGAGGGTGAAGGTTTAGGTAGTTGTTAAGGAGTTCGGTATAATAGAAACTACCTTTTCGGAACTACAGCTAAACATCATTTTGTTTGGTCTGAAATCGCAAGGCATAATTTTCATTTGTCGCGTGTGGCGACATCGTAGGTGGGATTATAGAACGCTTCTTTGCTTTATCGCAGGACATGCTCTGTATTGTGGGTTTCGACGGCTTCTTTCGGGCAGTCAACCCCGCCTTTGAGAAAAGGCTCGGCATCCCGCAGGCCGAGCTAACGGCTGAACCGTGGCTGTCATGGGTGCATCCTGACGATGCTGCGGCGACCCAAGCAGCCATTGAGCAGCTTTCCCCGAACCATTCACCGATTACCCTTGATACCCGACTTCGCCATTCGGATGGTACGTACACATTTTACCAATGGACGGTCACTTATGACCCGGCGGGTATTTACGCAGTCGTACAGCCTTCGGAGTCGATTTCTCCGTTCGAGACGCTCAATAACTGGCTGATTGACGCGCCTGCGGGCATTATCGTGCTGCATGGGCGCGAACAGTTTATCACGCTGGTCAATTATCTTTACGAGAAAATATCCGGTCATACACGGGCGCAATTAGTTGGGCGCAAGCTGCGCGAGGTGTGGCCCGAACTCTACGAACAAGGTATTGGTGCGATTTTTGATGGCATTTTCGCAAGTGGGCAGGCGTTTATATCCCATGAGTTTTACGCTAGGTTCGACCATACAGGCGAAGGTGTTTTAGAAGAAGGGTATTTTGATTTTGTCGCGCAGCCGGTTAAAGACCGTGACGGACAGGTGACGGACATCTTTATTCACCTGTATGAAGTCACGGATTATGTACGCGCGCGAGAAAAACTAGTCGAGGGTGAGGAACAATTTCGAGCAATCGTGAACCAATCGGTGGTTGGTATCGCCGAGAAAGATTTGAGTGGGCGTTACATCCTCGTTAATGATCGTTTTTGCGAGATGGTTGGATACAGCCGTGATGAACTCTTAACAAAACGGCTGCACGATATAACTCATCCTGATGACCTCCCTCGAAATGCTTTTCTGTTTGAACAGATGATTAACGAAGGCAAGAATGTTATTATCGAGAAACGCTATGTACGCAAAGATGGATCGATTATCTGGGTGCAAAACACCATGTTACTCGTTCGGGATGCCAACGGTGATAAACAATATGCGTTGGAGATGTCGTTTGACCTGACCAGTATCAAAGCCGCTGAAGAAGCTCTAATGGAACGGCAGCGAGAGAAAGCAGTGCTTGAAGAACGGCAGCGGTTGGCGCGGGAACTGCATGACTCGGTAACGCAATCCCTCTTTTCGGCAGGGGTGATTACCGAGTCAATCTCCCATATAGTGCGGCATCAGCCGGATAAGGCGCTGACACAGCTTGATCATTTGGGGTCACTCATTCGTGGGGCATCTGCTGAACTGCGAACGCTGCTGTGGGAACTGCGACCGGATAAGATCGCGCAGGCAGGATTAGCTTCGCTGCTGACGCAATTGGCTTATTCGGTGCAGGCACGCAAGTCGCTGAAGGTATTTTTGCGGGTACACGGTGATTATGAACAACCCCTGCCGCCGGATGTGCTAATGGCCTTTTACCGGATCGCCCAAGAGAGTATCAACAACATTATCAAACACAGTGACGCGACACGCATCAAGATCATGATGCGGCGAACGGAAACATACGTGATGATGGATATTCTTGATGATGGGCTGGGGTTCGACAACAGCAGTGGAAAATCGGGCTTCGGCCTGATGATTATGCGAGAACGGGCGGAAGAAGCGGGCGCACGGCTTGATATTTTTAGTGGTAACGGTAAGGGGACGCGCGTCCGGTTGTTCTGGCAGGGCAAGGCGGATACGAATGTGGTCAGCATCGAATGACCATCATGGCAGCCGGAGACTTCGAAGGCAATCCGGTGGAGATTGTCTCACACGTGGATGCTCAGGCGGGTGATTAACAATTCTGCTAGAATCGGCGGTATGAACAACACATCCCCAACCTCTTTACTCTCGACGGAAGCGGCGCGTTTGGCGCTGGATACCCCGTGGAAAGCCATCAATGAGATTGAACGGCTGCTGCTGCTGCCACTCGCCCGGATGCAATGTGCGCTGGCGGGAGTGAGCTGGGGCGCGGGGTGGAAGTTCTATGGGCTGCCGATTATCCAGAAGCACCGCCGCAGCACGCTCACGATTGGCGCGGGGTTGGAACTGCGCTCGACGGCGCGGAGCAACCCGTTGGGCGCGAACCGTCCCTGCATCCTGAGTACACGACGAGCCGAAGCCGTGTTGACCATCGGGGCAGGCTTTGGCATGACAGGCGGCAGCGTAGTTTGTGAAGAACGGGTGACGATTGGTGACCGTGTGGTGGTGGGGGCAAACAGTGTGATCGCCGATACGGATTTCCACCCGCTGACGGTAGCAGGGCGGCAGAGCGCTTTCCTTGATGGAGCAACCGCGCCGGTGGTGATTGGCGACGATGTGTTTATCGGCATGGGGTCGCTGGTGCTGAAGGGCGTGACGATAGGCGTGGGGAGTGTGATCGGAGCGGGGAGTGTGGTGTCGCGGGATATTCCGGCGGGTGTGGTGGCGGCGGGTAATCCAGCACAGGTCATCCGGTCAATAACATGACGGACATCGACCATTTGCTGAGGGATATTTTTAGCGGCAGCAAGCCTTTCTTCTACAGCACATTTGAGAGGTGGGTGCGCGGTTCACGGCGCTATCGCATATTCGCGACCAGCTACAGCTCCAAGATACGGTCGAAGCTGAAAAGTGCCCGTGACGACAGCGGCCTGAAAGATTTGTGGGCTGAACTGGAAACAGCGGCGCTGCTGCTGACTGAACCCCGTTTTACCCTCGAATACGAACTGTATACAGCGCTCAAGCAGCGCGGGCCGGATTTCACCGTGACGTTCAAAACGCATACGCCGTTTAATGTGGAAGTACGGCGCTTCCGCACGAGCGAACTGGCGCAGGATAACAGTGAAGCGCGGGTCGGTAAGCTGATGGGGATTTTTTGTGACAAGGTGGGGCAGATGCCGCCGAGTGTCATGAACCTGTTGTGGCTGACAGCCGAACGGGATATTCCCGAAGCCGATTTAAATCAGGCGGCGCTTAACTTGCGGCAGATCGCCGAACGCAAGAACGAGGATTTTTTCATGCGGCGAGGCTTCAAGAGTGCAACTGAATTTTTGCGGCAGTATCAGCAGGTCAGCGGGGTGGTGCTGCGGCAGCCGGATGAAACGGTCGTCTGGTTGAACCCACTAGCACGGCATAAGCCACTGCCGGAAATGGTGAACGCGCTGCGGCAGATCCCTTAATACGGACGATTACCCGGCTTGTTTAACAGACGTGCTGCTCAAGTGCGTGCGGGCTTCTTCAAGCGATTTGGTGAAAATGAACTTGGGTTTTTTGAATGCATTCGACCCCATATAGGTGATCGATAATACCTTTGCCATGCTGCTCATAAAATTGGCGAGGGTCGCAGGGGCGATATAAATGAGCTTGCCACCGTTGGGGTGCTGTATATTCGCAACTTTCCTGAAGCGATTAAGGGCATCAGGCGGGGGGAAACCCGCGTGACGGATGTCAAAAATAACATCGACTTTATATGAAACGCTGTCAAATAATTTCAGCATTTCCTCTGCCGCAGCGTCAAACTCGCGCCATGTCCACGGTCGATCAAAAACGATCATCACAGCCCTTTTATCAGGGTTATCCCACGTTACGTTAATAGTCATCATCTACGCTATCTGTTTAGATTAATAATTATTACACTAACTGTATTTTATACGATAAATCTCCGAATAGAAGGTTGCGTCTAGGCAATCTATAGTTTTTAAACCACCCGACTAGCTCATGTTGGCTAGGTCTCTTTTCCGGTATACTCTCGGCAACAACTACCGGAAGGCCAGCAAACACACCCATGTCGCACATTTTCATCAGTTATAGCAAGCAGGATATTGAATTCACACGCTACCTCAAGACGCTGCTCGAAGCCGAGGGGTATGCGGTATGGGTGGATGAAGCCCGGCTGACACCCAGCGCACGGTGGTGGAAAACGATTGAACAGAATATCGTGAACTGCAACGCTTTCGTGATTGTGATGTCGCCCAACGCTTACGAGTCGGATTGGGTCGAGCGTGAAATCCTGCTGGCGGAGAAAGAGAAACGCCCGATTATTCCGGTGCTGCTGGCGGGTGAGGCCTGGTCACGGCTGGCGAATATTCAGCATGTGGACATGCGCGGTGGGCTTCGGGCGAAACTGACCGAGCATTTCTTGAACACCTTGAAATCGCATGTAGCACCGAAGACCCCTGAATTGACCTTCACAATTGGCTTCGGTGATATTCTGACGTATCCGGCGGATGTGGCAGGATTTAAGTACGCGGGTGGCTTCCACGGGGTTGATAAAGTCGTCAGTGATAAACTAGTGGAAAAGGGCATTGAGGCCGAAACATTCGCGCCGAAAGAAACGGGCGAATACAAAGCGGTGGATACAGATGGTGCAATCGCGGCGGAGAAGGTGTTGTATGTGGCGACACCCAAAATGCGCTACTTGGGGTATAAGCAGCTCCGTACGTTCGCGCAGCGGATGATCGAATCGTTAAATGAAACCGCGCCGGATACCAAACATCTGGCGATGACGGCACACGGCGCAGGGTTTTCGCTGGACGAACAGGAAGCGATGCTGTCGATCTTCGCGGGACTGCGGGATGCGATGCAGGGCGGAAAGATGCCCAAGCAGTTGGAGAAAATTACGGTTGTCGAGATTAATACACGGCGGGTCAACCGTTTGCGGACGGCGATTGACCGTGTGATGAAAAAGGTTGATTACGCCACACCGCTCAATGACGGTTGGGGTTATAAGCTGAAGTACGAAGGCATGAGCGCCGAATCCGAGCCGGATGCGTTACAATCTGCGGGGGCGAAAAATGTTAAACCCCACGCATTCGTGGTGCTGCCTGCCAAAAATCAGGATGATGACTTGTTCGAGTATGGAATACAATCACCGGTACACGCGCATGGCTTACTGTGCGAGCGTTATGAGGATGTGGCGGAAGACCAGTATAGCGAACAGGTATTAACGACGATTAAAGAGAATATTGGCAACGCACAGGTGGTCATCGTCGAACTGACGAACGCCGACCCCGGTGTGTACTTGCAACTGGGGTATGCGTGGGGGAAGGATTTGCCCACGATTCTGCTGCTTAAAGAGGGCGAAAAGTTTTATTTTGAAGTGCCGACCGAGGTTATCCGCTACCAGAAGATCAAGGATGCGGAATCATCGATCAGCGCCGTATTGGATACACTGAAAGCTGATGGGAAGATATGAGTTATTCGGATGGGCGTGCGCCAGAAGCAAACCTCTTTATCTCATGGTTAGCACGCTTCATTTTCTGGGTGGTCGGTTGGAAGGTTACGGGGAAAGTCCCTAATTTCCCGAAGATGCTGCTGATCGGTGTGCCGCACACCTCGAATTGGGATGGCGCGATTTTTTACGTGTTCTCTTTAGCAATACGGACGCACATCAAGTTCATTGGCAAGCATACGCTGTTCAAGTTCCCATTTGGCGGGCTGATGCGCTTTGCAGGTGGGATTCCGGTTAACCGCAGCACGACGCTGAACGCGGTTGACCAGATTGTCGACCAGTTCAACCAGCACGAACGGATGGCTGTGATCGTCGCGCCGGAAGGGACGCGCAGCCTAACCAAACACTGGAAAACGGGTTTCTACTATATTGCACTCAAGGCGCAGGTGCCGATTGTGCTGGGATATGTCGATTATTCGCGCAAAGAGGTTGGGCTTGGGCCAAACTTTATGCCAACGGGCAATATTGTTGAGGACTTCAAGATCATCCAAGCCTTTTATGCGGATAAAGTTGGGCGGCACCCCGAAAAGCAGGGGCCTGTGGTACTACCCCCGCGCGAGTTGGCAAATAAATAGGCGACGCGCATGTGGCACGCCTGCTTCCAACAGGATGATATTCCTCTTTTAAAGACGCACTAAGACCAATGCGTTGGCCTACTTGCCGCCAGCATGAGTACAATAGCGGCAGTGTTCAGGAACAACTAGACAACAGGATAATCACATGCTCAAAGCTGATTACGCCGCACGGCAGGCCAAGCTGCGGGAAATTGCCGGAGTCGACGCGGTGGCGCTGGTTCCGGGGTTCAATATGTACTATTTTACAGGCTTAGAGTTCCACCTGTCGGAGCGTCCGGTGGTGGCGATTTTGAAGCCAGACGGCGATCTGTCGTTCATCATCCCCGAATTGGAAGTGCCAAAGCTCAACCAACGACCGGATCTTGAAGCGCGGGCGTTCGCGTGGTCGGATACAAACGGATATGCGGATGCGTTCCGCGAGGCGGTGAGTGAACTCGGCTTGAACGGCATCACGCTTGGCGTAGACGGATTGACGATGCGTGTGACCGAGCTGCTGGAATTCCAAAAGAATGCCGCGACGATGAAGGTCAGCGCGATTGAACGGCAGATCATCCGCATTATGGCGATGAAGACACCGGAAGAAGTGGAGTCGATGCGGAAGGCTGCCCGGATCAGTGAGGCCGCCCTCGATAAGTTGATGGCATGGGTACAGCCGGGGATGACCGAACGGCAGATCGCGACCCGCTTGAGCGAAGAAATGGGCGCACTGGGCAGTGAAGGTCACGCCTTTGAACCGCTGGTACAAGCAGGGCCGAACAGCGCTTTACCCCACGGGATGCTCAGTGACCGCGAACTCGGCGCGGATGAATTCCTGCTGATTGATTTTGGTGGACGCTACAACGGTTATCCGGCGGATATTACCCGCACCTTCTGCCTCGGTACACCAACAGCCGAGATGCAGAAGATGTATGACACGGTGAAGGCCGCGAACGAAGCGGCGATCAAAGCCAGCGGGCCGGGTGTGGCGATGGGCGACGTGGATAAAGCGGCGCGGGATGTGATTACGGCGGCGGGATACGGGGCGTATTTTATCCACCGCACCGGACACGGCCTCGGCCTCGCGGGGCATGAGATGATCCCGCAAATTGCCGAGGGTGTAACCGACCTGCTCGAACCCGGTATGGCTTTCACCATTGAACCGGGGGTTTATGTGCCGGGGTTAGGTGGTGTACGGGTTGAGGACGATGTGGTGGTGACGGAAACGGGTATTGACGTGCTGACCAGTTACCCGAAGGTCTTTAAGCGCGGGTAATATCATCATCGCGTTCGACGGCGCTGACTTCTTGGGTGCTGGAGATAATGGTGAGGGCTTCGATCTCCTGCGTCATCAAATGCTCGTCGTAAAATTCAATGTACGAGACGGATCGCTCCGGTTCGTCATCAGGCGAGCGAAGGCTTGTTGGGTCTAATGGCTGCATTCGTTGATACTCCATAAATTCTTCTCAGAGTATAACGCTGAATGTGGTGGTCAACGCCCCCAATAAGTGGGTATCTGAGGGCAACAAAAAAGAGGCCGATCATTTTATCCGGCCTCTTTTTGTTTTTAGTGATACGGAAGCAGCATGTGCATCCCTACACGGGTATTATTGCATACCGCCCATCATGCCACCAACGAGGGTCATGAGGTCAGCGAACTTGGCAACCGGAGCGCCCGCCGGAGCGGTGACGGTCTGCGTTTCGCCCAAGCCGGTGTAATTCATGCTCAGGGTGATATTGATCGAGGTCGGTGCTTCGCTGGTTGAATCTTCGCCAGCCGCGTCCAGAGCCGCGAGGGTGCTGCCGGGAACTGAAACGTTGGCGGTGATCGAGCCAATCTTGTCACCGTTCAGGGTGTAGGTCACTTCGATTTTGGCATCCTTCAACGATTCAATAGCAGCGGTTTGTTCGGGGGTTAATTCCGAGGCTGCTTCGCCTTCCGAGGCCAGCGCTTGGAATTCGGGGTCGCTGAACAGACCGGGCAGATCGATGGTGCCGCTGAAGGTGTCGCCGCTGCGGGTGTATTGCAGGTGCTTGCTCACAAGAGCCTGAATCTTGGCAAGGTCTTCGGTGCCGGAGAGGACATCACCGCTGTCTTCGATAGATGAAGCCGCCATGCCACCCGCATTGGTCAGGGTATCAATCAAGTCCAAACCTGCCCAGCTATTGGGAATTCCCATTTGTTGCAGGTAAGGAGCAATCGCAGCCGGGAGCTTGGAGAAGTCGATGTAGCCCACACCATCTACCAGAATGAGGTTGAGGACCAGCGGTTCGCCACCAGTCATAGCCGCAGCTTCGGCAGGCAGACCAATGCTCAGATTCAATTCGCCGCTGAAGCTCTTGACACCTTCGGTCAATGAGGCAATCGCAGCCGTTGCATCCGACATGGCGCTCATGTCGGTCATGCCAGCCATGTTGACACCATTGAACTTGCCATCAGCCTTGATGGTGAGGTTTACTGCCTGTGAAGGATCTTCGGCTTGAATATCAATCGTCGTGTCGAGGGTAAACGCGCCAGAGGACGACGCTGCGGTATTGGTGAACGCTGTGGTGAGTGCCGTGCAGTCATCACCAGAAAGATTGCCGCAAACCGCGTCCTGCGCCATAGCGCCCGGTACGAGTGCGACGAGCAGTACAAACAGCATACACAATGCAAGCAAACGCGACTTCATAAATTTCTCCTTATAGTGTGCATGTAAGGGCATTTCTGCCTACAATGTCATTATATCTGTAATCTGTACGATTGATATGTGAGAAAAGTTCTAGAGATTTCTCCCCCATATGATTGAGACAACATGAGCGTTAGATGAGCGCAGACGCGACGAGTTCGATAATTGCTTCGGCAATACGGGTTTTGGTCGCCAGCGCGAGCGGGGTTTGGCTGCCATCCGCGCCGAGGATGACGACGCGGTTGGTATCGACCTCAAAGCCCGCGTCGGCTGCGGTGATGTCGTTGGCAATCAGGAAGTCCAGCCCTTTGCGTTCCAGCTTGGCACGGGCGTGGGTGAGCAGGTGTTCACTTTCGGCGGCGAAGCCCACCACGACGCGGGGGATACCCTGCGCGGCACGCTGTTCTTTCACGCTCATGAGGATGTCGGGCGTGCGGGCGAGGGTGATGACCGGCGCTTCATCCGAGTCATCCTTCTTTTTGATCTTCTGATCGGCACGGTCTTTGGGACGGAAGTCCGCGACGGCTGCGGCCATAAGCAGCGCGTCGGCTTTGGTGATGTGTTCGAGGACGGCCTGCTGCATTTCACCCGCGCTGGCGACCGGAATGCCATTTACACCGACCGGAATGGGTAAGTCACTGGCGGTAATCAGTGTAACCGCAGCACCCGCATCGAGCGCGGCTTGGGCAAGGGCGTAACCCTGTTTGCCGCTGGAACGGTTGGTGATAAAGCGCACGGGGTCAAGCGGTTCGCGCGTGCCACCTGCCGTGACGACGACTTGCTTACCCGCCAGTGTGCCGGTTTTCGCCAACGCGAGACGGATATGACCGATAAGGGTTGAAGTTTCCGGCAGACGACCTTTACCGGCGAGGCCAGAGGCAAAGCGTCCAGTTTCCGGCTCGATGATGATCGCGCCCTGACCGCGCAGCAAAGCGAGGTTGGCCTGTGTGGCGGGGTGGTCATACATGCCGCCATCCATCGCCGGAGCGACGACGACCGGACAGCGAGCCGCCAGCGCCGTGACACTGAGCAGGTCATCGGCGAGGCCGTGCGCCAGTTTCGCCATTGTGTTGGCGGTCGCAGGGGCGACGACCAGCAGCGACGCGCCTTCCGCAAGGCCGACATGCGCGATGTGGGTGGGCAAGCCGCCGGAGGAGTCGGTTTGCCAGAGATTGTTATACACAGGGCGACCGGTGACGGCTTGAAAGGTCAGCGGTGTGACGAAACGTTCAGCCGCTTCGGTCATAATGACATCGACGGCAGCACCAGCCTGTGTGAGTTTGCTGGCGAGGTCAACCGCTTTATAGGCGGCGATGCTGCCCGTGACGGCGAGAAGAATGCGTTTGTTTTGCAGTAGGGTAATTGTTTCTTGTGCCATGAGGTTTGGTATTAAAAGAATAAGGGGTGTTGTCAATAACACCCCTGCTCATTCGTATACGAAGGCCGCCGCTTATCCGCCTACGTACAGCGGCAGTGTGGTCGGTAAGACAGTGGTTCCAGCGCGGGTGATGCGGATGATGTTCGCCTGCGCCAAGACCCAACCTTCGGTGCGTGTGCCGGTGTTGGGGTTGATGAAGCGTACGCGCACCCACTGCCCGTTGTTGTTGCGTCCCAACACTTCGATTTCGGTCGAGCGCGGGAGCTGGATAATCAAGCCTGCGTCGGGGCTGGGATTGGCGCGAATATTCGCGTTGGACATCAGCAGGCCGCTGAAGGTACGCTGTAACGATAAGCCGCTGCCGTAATCTTGCAGGACGAGCGCACGGACAGGCGGATTACCGCTGGGCGAACCCATGACGATGAAGGTGTAAACCACACCGGGGACGACCTGTAGATTGGTGCTGGATGTGAGCGAGTTGGTCGCGCCGGAGGGAATGAAATTGATCTGGTTGTACAAACCGGGTGGCAGGTCGCCGGTGCTGGCATCCTTGCCGAAGGCCGCCGCGTTCACCAAGTTGATGCCGGGTGGCGGGGCGGGTGTGGGTGTCGGCGCGGGAGTGGGAATGATGTCGTCTACGATTTTGATTTCGGGCAGCGGGTAGGCATTGGTGTAGGCCGAAATTGCTTGGACACCCTCGGCGGCGTTGATGACACGGATACGGGCTAACCCGCGCTGTGTTTCCGACAGATCATCTGCCAGCAGCGCCATCATGACCTCGCCGTTTTCGGTTTCAAACACAATGGGGTTATTGGCTGGCGGCGCGTTCGGATCAACCGGAACTGCGGCGAGTGCTGCGACTGCGGCGGTGTTCTGCGGGTTGGAATTGACGAGCAGCAGCGTGTAGTCAATCTGTCTGCTGTTCTGGTCGCTGCGTGACAAGCTCCCACGCGCTAAGGGAACGGCGTTCGGGTCGTTGGGTTTGTCACCAAAGCGGCGGATGGTGATGGTATGGCTGTAGTCCGCCATGCCGAGGTACTCGGTGTAGTCGCCGTAATTGACGCGGCTGGCGACCAAGCGCTCATCAAAATAGACATCCACGACGGCGGTGCTGTGGGCGGCGTGGATAACACGGATGCGTACCCCATTTTCGACCGGCGGTTCCAGCGGGGCGCTGATGACGAAGGTACGGGTTTGGGCTGAAAGAACACCGACTTGCCCCGTGATACCGGATGGTGTGACGTTCGGAACGACGATAAACGTGTACAGCGTATTCGAGTAGAAGTTAATTTCACCGAGGCGTTCAATGACGGGCGGTTCGTTGGAGGGCGCGGCATCGGCGTTTAAGACGGCGAGGGTGTAAGCCTGCGTCGGTAAGTCAATCGTGCCGAAGGGCTGGCGCAAGCCAATCTGGTACATCAGCGCTTCGCCGGATGGGTAGCCGATGCTGATACGCGAGGGCGTGCCGACGGCGAGGTGAACAGCAGTAATACGAGTCTTGCCAAGCTGGATCGGGCTGCGGTCGTCATTAATGATAAATACCGCGCCGGATTGGTTGATGGTTACACCGGCTGCGCCACCGTTGCTGAACTGGGTCTGGTAGATGACGGCGGTTTGGCTGCCGTTGGGCGCAAGGTCGATCAGAATGTCCGCGATGGGTGCCGATAATGCATCTGTCCCCGCGATCCGCACCGCGAGCGCGTGCCGACCAGCGGCAACCACGAAGTAAGTGGTGGCCTGTTCGGGCGCGAGGTTAAAGGCGATACGTTCATCATCCAAGTACACATCGACCGCGCCGATACCGGGCAGCGCGTTCACGATGCGAAGGCTTCCGGTATTCACGCCGGACTGCGCCAGCACTTTGGGACTGCCGGGGAACGAGATCGCTAAGGCGGATAGCAGAACCGTAACCAGTAGAAGAAAGACTTTTTTGAGCATAAATCATGCACCCGTTTTCGATTGACAGTCTAATGAGGGGTGATGGTGTTCACCCCTCTCGAAGCGGTTAAAGGTTATTAAGGTTGGGCGGTAGCCGTCGGCGTGATGCGCGGGTCGGCCTTAATAAACTGGGCATAAGCTGCCTGTTGCAAGCCGCGCGGGCGGCAGTCCACGCAAACACGCAGGTTATGGATGCCGATGGCTAAGTTTTCCGGCAGGGTGATGGTTGCCAAGAGCGTACCGTCATCGTTGACCTGCCCCGTGAGGATCGGCGTATTACCGGAGTCCAACGTGATGACGAATTGCAGCTTGGGCTGGAAGTTCTCGCCCACGAGGTTGATCGTGTCTATTGTCGTATCCGGTGGCGCAGGGTTAACAAACAGCAGCGGCAGGCGGAACTCCGGCGTATTCGTCGGGCGCGGTGTATTGGTTGGAACCGGCGTGCGGCTGGGTGTGGAGGTGAAAGTTTGCGTGACTGTAACCGCGACTTGTGCCGGAGCCATCGCCGTGAGCGTACCGGATACCGCTTCGTAAACAGCGGTGGGGTTGCCGGAACCCTGCACCAACTCGGTAATCTGGATCGTTGGTTCGACCATCAGGAGTTGGGCGGAACCGGTTCCCGCACCGGGGACGACTACAAAGTCATAGATACCACCGGCTAGGAACTGCTGCGGTGGGAGTTCGGCGATTACGGTTTGGCTGCCGCTTTGTACGACACGCACCGAGTAGACTTCCGGGTTACGGCTGAAGTAGGCCGAGGCGGTGGCGTATTCCGCTTGCCCGACGGTCGCCCACGCCGGTGCTTCGGCTGGTTGACCCTCAACGGTTGGCGCGGGCGCTCGCAGCGGGCGGATTTGCAGGTTCAGCGGCACCGCACCGGGGAGGCCGTGAATGAGCCGGATGCTGGCATTGATGGCCGAGCGCGGCGCGTTCTGGGCGAAAGTGACCGTGATGAACGGAGCCGTCGCGTTACTTTGTTCGTTCGGCAGCAGCAGCAGGATTTTATCAGCGTCTGCCTCGGCTTCGTTGGTGAACGGGCCGAGGGCGCTGTCGCCCAACTTGACTGGCGTTTCACCCTGCGAGTTGATGGTGAGTGGTGCGCCCAATGCCGGAATAGGCAGGCTGGGGCTGACTTCGCTGACACCCAAGTCGTTAATGACGGCTTGCCCGACGACAAGCTGAACCGCGCCGACACCTGAAAGGGCGTTAATGAAGCGGATGCCGACATCATTTTGGACGTGGCCGGTTAAGCCCGTGCGCTGCAAGGATGATGTGACCGAACCCGTGCCGAGCGTCGGTGGTGGCAGCAGCACGAGGATGTTGCTCACCTGTCCGTTGAGGTTGGTCGGCACACTGGTAATGGTGGTGACGTTGTTGGCTTTAGCATCATTCAGGTCAAGCGAGTATTGACCGGCGGGCAAGTCCAACGGGCCAAGAATATCACCCACGTTCATGTTGGTTGCTAAACGCAGTCGCTTATCAGTTGCGTCAATGTTGAGGGTGGGCAAGCCGGGGTTGGCTTGAACAATCGTGACCCGGGATGTACCAACGGCGAGCGGCGTGGGATCTTCGCGGACGGGGTACAAATCCATGCCGCGACCGAGATCAACCGCCAAGACGGAAACGACACCGCCGGGGGTGACATCCACAATGGTTGTTACCAGCGGGGCAGCGGCTTGGGCGGCGTTATTGAGGCCATCATCGACGGCACGCAGCGAGATACGCACCGCGCCGGGGGAAACTTGATAATAATTGGTTTGGCTGCCGAACTCGACGGCACGGGCAATGCGGTCTTCGTTGACGAACACATCAACCGGAATGCTGCTGGCTTGCGCGTTGGTCGAAGCCCAGCTATTGACGAAGCGCACCCAACCAAAGGTCTCGTTGATGGGCGCGGCGGCTGTGCTGGTCAAGATGGGGTCGTAGGTCGGCGTGAGCGTGTCGGTCGGTGTGGGGGTGCGCGTCGCCGTGACTGGACGAGTCGGCGTAATCGACGGTGTGGGCGTGATGGTCGGTGTGGGCGAGGGGGTAAGCGTCATGCCGTTGTTGGCGATGATCGTTTCGGTGATATAAGCATTCGCCTGACTGGTCGCGCCAATCGCTTCGGTCACAGCTTGGGCGAGCGCAGCGGTGTCGTCAACAGCGGTGATGTTGATCGTAATCGGTGGTGGTGTCGGAATGGTGGTGTCGCAGGCGGCAAGCAAAGCCAGCAGAAGCAGCACGACACACGAGAATAGTTTCGATTTCAAAATCAATGTCTTACCCCTTATAACAGTTCGGGAATAAAAACAATATCATTGGGATTGATGCCACGCTGCGCCAATATCGGATTATCCTGCATCAAGATTTCGAGGCTGATATTGTTCAACGTGGCGATAGAACTTAAGGTGTCGCCGTACTGCGCGACATACGGTTTTTTGAAGCGGCGCGGCGGCACAAGTTCCTGAATACCGCGCGGGACGATGATGTCTGTGCCATTACCAAAATCGACATCGGCTAACAGATTATTCGCCATTCGCAGCACGTCGATGGTGGTGTCGTATTGTTCCGCAACCGAGAGCAAGGTGACATCTGCGGGGACATTGACGACGAGATAATGCGGTTGGTCGGCTTCGGCGGTGCGGGTGGCGTTGAATAGGGCATCCTGTATGGCGGTGGAGACGGCTTGCGTAATTAATCCATTCATCGCTTGGATTCGTGTTTCGCGGTCGCCTTGAGCGATGTAGGTGCCAACCGCTGCGAAAATGGCGATGACCAAGACGAGGATCAGCAAATTACGAATGGCACGGCGCAGCAGCATAAAGTCGTCCCAAATGATAGGTGGTGGATAGACCGGCATCCCTTATGAGGATATAGGGTATCATCAAACCCCCTAATTAAAAAGCGGATGTCTAACAGGGTAAAGGTACGCACATCACCTTTCATATAAATAACGAAAACCCTGTTGATTGCCAATTCGATTCTATACTACACTGAATTTAATGCAATTATCATCATTATCGAGGAGTACGAGCTTGCTTCTGATCGCGCGTGCGCCAGTACGGATTAGCTTTGGTGGAGGCGGGACGGATTTACCCGCTTACTATAATCAGTTCGGCGGGATGGTGGTCAACACGGCTATCAACCGCTATATTTACACGTTCATTTCGAAAGGGGCGAGTGACGCACTCCAGATCATTTCGTCTGACTTTCGCATGTTTTACCGCCTCGAATCCGGCGGTGAGTTCAACACAGAAGGTGAACTCGGTTTAGCGAAGGCTGTGCTGCGCGAGTTCGGCGCGGGCGAGGGGCTGGATGTGTTCCTTGCGTCACAGATTCCACCGGGAACGGGCTTGGGTGGTTCGGGCGCGGTGGCGGTGTCGATGGTCACAGCGCTAGCGGCGTGGCAGGGCAAGACGCTGAACAAGATCGACATCGCGGAAACAGCTTGCGACATCGGCATTAACAAGCTGCACCTGCCCAGCGGTAAGCAGGATGAATACGGCGCGACGATGGGCGGCTTGAACCAGATCGAGTTCACGAAAGATGGTACGACGGTGAAGCCGGTCGAGCAGCCACCGGGCGCGTTGGAAACGTTCCAGAAGCGCTTGATGCTGTTCTACACGGGCAAGTCACGCGATTCGGGCAAGATTCTCTCTGACCAGTCGAAGGCCAGCCGCGAACAAAATCCGGCGACGCTGGAACGAATGCACAAGATTAAGGCGCTCGGTTATGATATTCTGGCGGCGTTGAGCGAAGGCCGGTTAGATGATTTCGGCGACCTGCTGCACCAATCATGGGTGCAGAAGCGCAGCGTCAACCGTGACATCAGCAACGACCAGATTGACGTGGCTTACGATGCAGCCCGCAGCAACGGCGCAATTGGTGGCAAGATCACCGGCGCGGGTGGCGGTGGCTTCATGATGATTTACTGCCACGAGGACAAGCAGCCCGCCGTGACCGCCGCTTTGCAAGCACTGGGACTTGCGCGGATGGACTTCCGCTTTGATTTTGATGGCGCACAAGTGCTGCTCAACCCGCGATAACCCACACCTAAACGCCTTTTCGGCTGGTGTGATGATTAAGCGGGCTTGCCGTGTACTATAGGGCAAGTGAGCATTACACCAGTTGAAAGGACGTTATGAATAGCAAACTACGAATTGGCATTATTGGCGCGGGTGCGGCAGGTATGGCTGCGGCGTGGGATTTGACTCGTTTAGGCCACGAGGTTCATCTCTACGAAGCCGAAAGCAAGGTCGGTGGTTTGGCGGCAGGTTTCAAGGATGACAACTGGGATTGGACGATGGAGAAGTTCTATCATCATTGGTTCCAGACCGATAAGAGCATCCTGAAGCTGATCGACGACATGGGCAAGTCCGGCAAGGTGCTGTTCCCCCGCCCGAAAACCAGCTATTGGATTGACGGAAAAGTGGTTCGTTCGGAAATGAACCTCTCGGCGCTCTCGCTGCCACTGTCGTTCTTAGCGATCATTCGGCTTGGCTTGGCAGGTGTTTACCTGAAATTCCTGACGCGCGATTGGCGAGCGCTGGAGAAAGTGACAGCCGATAGCTGGATGCGGCGCTGGATGGGCGACGAAGCCTATAACAAGCTGTGGCGGCCACTGCTCATCGGCAAGTTCGCTGACCGCTACCAAGAAGTCAATATGGCGTGGATGTGGGCGCGTATTTACACCCGCAGCCTGCGCTTGGGTATTTACGAAGGCGGCTTCCAAGCCTTTTTAGAGGACTTCGCGAAGGCCGTTACCGCGCAGGGGGCGACCTTCCATCTCAACTCGCCGGTTGAGGCGATTGGCACACAGGATGGCAAGCCGACGCTGACGGTGAAGGGTCAGGTTGAGGTTTTCGACCGCGTGATTAGCACCGCCTCGCCGGGGTTGATGCTCAAACTTGCGCCTTCGCTGATGGATACGCCCTATGGCAAGCAGATTGCGAACCTCAAGAGCATCGGTGCGCTGTGTGTGGTGCTGGCGTTGAAACAATCGCTGCTGACGGATGGTACCTACTGGCTGAACCTGCCCGCCACCAGCGCGGATAAAAGCGCGAGCCAGTTCCCATTTCTCGCGTTGGTCGAACACACAAACTTTATGGATAAGTCGCACTACGGTGGCGATGTGCTGGTGTACTGCGGCGATTATGTGCCAACCGATCACGAATATTTCAGCATGACGGAAGATCAACTGGTCGAGCGCTTTTTACCCGCGCTGAAGAAGGTCAACCCAGCCTTCTCGGCGGACTGGATACGCAAGTCGTGGGTGTGGCGTGCGCCATATGCCCAGCCGATCCCGTTTGTGAACCACAGCCAGAACATCCCCGCGCTAAAAACGCCGCTGCCGGGTGTCTATTGGGCGAGCATGAGTCAAGTCTACCCGTGGGATCGCGGGACGAATTACGCGGTCGAGATTGGTCAGCAGGTAGCGAAAGAGGCGGTAGGTTAAGGGTTATTCTGCCGAGGGTAAGCCGAGGTCTTGGATGATCTGATTGATGACTTCCGGCTTGATATTGGCTTGGTGGCTCTTGGAATAGAGGGTCACCAAGTATATCCGTGTGCTTGTTTTGATGTAGTAGATAACGCGATACCCGCCACTTTTCCCCTTAGAGACATCACGATTTTTAATCCGTGCTTTGTAAACCGGATAATGCGTTCCGACCACTTGATCGCCGGGGACATTGCCACTTTCAAGCTCTGTAATCAGACCTTGGACATCTTCGCGAACGTGGCGATATTTTTTGAGAAGCTGCTTAACATCCTTTAAAAAGCGATCTGATAGAATGACTGTGATTTCTGAATCAGTCATTGTCGGTTTCGTCCCACAGGGCAGAAGCGGGATGAACACGTCCGGCAACTATATCTGACCAGCCTTCCCTAAAAGCATCTTCGGGGGTCAAGTCGTCTTGGGCTTCATCCTCAAGCTCTAAGTCTTGCAACATCATATGCTGCAAGTAATCGGTTAATTCAGCGAAACCCTGTTTACGGGCTAACCGTTCAAATTTTTCGTGTTCGTCAGGTGTGAGTTCAATTGAGATGGTGATATGTTCAGAGATGTTCATCACATTTTCTCGGCTTAACTTGGGTACAGTTTGATTATAACATTATTCGCTGACGTGATAGACGAACCTCAGTAATCGGATAACGAGGAGCGTACTCGCATGATCTACCAATATAAGATGACGCAGATACCGAGCAATTTCGTGGTGCAGGATAGCAGTGGCAATACCTCGGTGGCGGCTGACCGCTTGGAGAAGCTGGCGAACGACTACGCCAAGCAGGGTTGGGAGTTCTACCGGATTGATACGGTGAACGTATCGGTCAAACCCGGCTGTCTCGCGGGGCTGCTGGGGCGGCGTGTTGAAACCGCCCCGTACTGCATCGTCACCTTCCGCAAAGAGCGTAGGATTGCCACGCTACCCAAGACGGACGTAGGCGCTAATTTACCTGTTCCGTCCGTGGGCGATATGCTGGACGAAGAAATTGATTGGCCTGATTTATAAGCGTAAACGAGTTCTGAAAGTCACGTAAATTGAGGGATTTGCAAGGTGCGCTCGATTAGAGTGTGACAGGTTGGTCACGCAAGGCAAGAACCCCGCAGCACGTCGAGTAATCACTATTATTATGCATCGGACTTCGTGCTACACTCATTTTATATGTTATGGCGTTCTTGAATCGACCTTATAGCCGTCAATTCGCTTTCAAACAGAGACTCACGAAGAGGGATTGCATGAAGATCATTGTTGCTGGAACTGGTTTTGTGGGGCTGACCCACGCTGCCGTACTTTCTGAATACGGGCATGAAGTGTATGCCTATGACGTTGATAATACCAAGTTGGATGCTTACCGTTCTGCTGATCCGGCACGTATCGGTCATTATGTGAGTGAACCGGGTTTACCAGCGATTATTGCCGAAAACATCAACCGCTACCTGTTTTTCGTCAATAACATCGAGGACATTGTAGACGGCACGGATGCGATCTTCCTGTGCTTGCCCACGCCGCCGCGCCCGAACGGCTCGTCCGACCTGAGCTTTTACTTCAAGGCGCTCGAACAAATCGCGCCGATGCTGGCGAAGCGCCAAGATAAGCGCCGGATTGTGCTGATTAACAAGAGCACTGTTCCCGTCGGCACGGCTCGCCAGCTTGAAACCAAGTTGAAGGAACACGGCGTACCGAACTTCGGTATCGCCTCCAACCCTGAATTCCTGCCGGAAGGTGACGCGGTTGAAAAGTCGCGCCGTCCTGATCGCGTGGTCGTGGGTGGCGACACCGATGAAGACCTGCGGATTATGCGCCGTATTTACTCGCAGTTCACCAACCACGTTCGTATTTCGTACATCGAAACCACGCCCGAAACCGCCGAAGCGATCAAGTATGTGGCGAACACACTGCTGCTGACCTACATCTCGTTCTGGAACGGTGTGGGTGCGCGTTTGGGCGAAGCATTCCCCAACGTCCGCATGGAAGACCTCAAGCGCGGTGTGACCGCCGACAACCGCATCAGCAAGTGGGGTTCGTATGTCTCCAACGGTGCGGGTGGTTCGTGCTTCGGCAAGGACATCCAGTCGCTGATCTACCAATTTAAGAGCAACAGCCAAGCAACCGCGCTGCTCGAATCGGTTTACGACATCAACGAATACCAGAAGACCTACCTGATCGACCGTGCCGCGCAGGAAGCAGGTGCGACTTTCAACCACAAGACGGTGGCGCTGCTGGGTTTGTCCTTCAAGCAGCGTACCAACGACATGCGGGACTCTTCATCGCTCAAGGTGGTCGAGTCGCTGCTGGCGCGTGGTGTGAAGGAAGTACGGGCGTATGACCCGCTGGCAGTTGAAGAAGCCAAGCGTTACTTCAACCCCGACAAGAACCACCTGTTCGAGAAAGTGACCTACCACGAATCGGTGAAGGATGCGCTGACGGGCAGCGATATGGTGTTCATCTCGACCGACTGGGAAGAATTCCGCGGCCTTTCGCGCACGATTGAACAATCGGTGAAGCCGCCATTCCTCGTGATGGACGGTCGCCGCATGATCCCGGATTACAAGGAACTGGTCGAACGTGGTTACAGCTATATCGCCGTCGGTTCGCCGATGATGTCTCCCGCGAAGTAAGCCGAATCGGATTTGGAGCGTTGTAAAAGGGCGGTGTAGATCGCCCTTTTTGATTGGCGGTGATAGGCTGAACGCAAACAAAAAGAGCTTGTTACGGCTCTTTTTAATTTCATGTTGATGAAAACTTAGGCGCTGGTTTCGCCGGGTATCTGCGTTTGGCGCATTTGTGGTGTCAGATTATGGTGGCGTTTGCGGACTTCCCACACACGCATAGCCGCTTCGAGCTGGATGCGAATGTCCATCTTCGACTCGCCGAGTTCACGGTCGGGGAAGTAAATCGGGATTTCCGCCACACGAAAACCAAGACGACTGGTGACATAGGCCATTTCGACCTGAAACACGTAGCCGTTGGAACGGATGCGGTTGAGGTCAAGCCCGATGAGGGTATTCCGCCGCCAGATGCGGTAGCCACCGGTTGCATCCCGTACCGGAATGCCGAGGATGGTAGGGGTATAGACACGGTTAGCGAACCATGTCAGCAGCTTGCGGTAAAAGCTCCAATTTTCGTCCACGCTGCCGCCCTTGGCGAAACGTGAGCCAAGTACGAGGTCGTTTTGTTCAATCGCTTTCAGAAGGTCGGGGATATATTTTGGCTGGTGAGAAAAGTCGCAGTCCATCTGGATAATGTAGTCGGCATCCATCGCGAGGGCTTTCTTGAAGCCCGCGATATAGGCTTGCCCCAAGCCGTTCTTCTCTTGACGGTGCAGCACGTTTAGTTTGGGGTTCTTAGCGGCTAACTCGTCCGCGATTTTGCCTGTTCCGTCCGGTGAGTTATCGTCCACCACCAGAATGTACAGGTTATCAAGATTTAACGCGAATAAAGCCTCGACCATGAGAGGCAGGTTTTCTTTTTCATTGTAGGTCGGCAGCACAACGACGGTCTTCAGCATAACCTTCTCCAGAAAATATCAGAAGCATTCATCCGTGTGGGCAGCAGCTTCTTTTAGTATACATCCAGCTTCGATGAGAAGATGCTTGTTTCTTAATGATCACGCATCAACCCCATTCAGATGTAAGTATGCTAAACTTAGTCCACTTGCCTTGCAATTTCACAACACCCTGACACGAAGATTTAAGGATGCAATCGTGGGTGAACTTCTCACATTAGAAACGGCGCTGATTCGCCGGGCGGCGATGCGTGCTTCCGGTCAAACATTGGTGTTTACCAACGGGCATTTTGACCTGCTGCACGTCGGTCATTTGGATTACCTCGAAAAAGCCCGTGCGCTCGGCGATGCGCTGTTCCTCGGCCTGAACGGGGATGCCAGTACCACCCGCTTGAAAGGTGCCGGACGACCGTTGGTTCCGGCGGTGGAACGGGCGCGGCTGCTGGCGGCGCTGCAACCGGTTAGTGGGGTCATCATTTTTGAGGCGGATACGGCGGACAACCTGATTCGCACCTTGCAGCCGGATATTTATGTGAAGGGCGGCGATTACGCGAACAAGACGCTCCCCGAACGCCCGACGGTTGAGGCTTATGGTGGCAAAGTCGCGCTGATCGACTACCTGCCCGATCACAGCACCTCCGCCCTTATCCGTGCTATCAAAACGCTGCCTTAGCCGTTAATGTTCCACTCGGCGTTGAACTGCGCCAAAAATGCCTCCATAAACGCATGACGCTGCTCGGCAAGCTGCCGTGCGGTCGCGGTGTTCAGCCGGTCTTTGAGCAGCAGCAGCTTTTCGTGGAAGTGGTTGATGGTCGTGCCACGGCTGTTTTTGTACTGGTCGAAGGTCGCGTGGAGGATTGGCGCGGCATCGGGGTCGTGCATTTCGCGGCCCTTCGCCCCGCCGTAAGCGAAAGCTCTGCCAATCCCGATTGCCCCAATCGCGTCGAGACGGTCGGCATCTTGCACGACTTGACCTTCCGGCGAAAGCGGCGCGGGTTTGACCGATGCGCCTTTGAAAGACAGATTGGCGATAATCTCGCAAATGTGAGCTATCGTCGCCTCATCAACACTGAGCGATTGCAGCCACTCACGGGCGAGGCGCGGCCCAACACTTTCGTCGCCGGCGTGGAACTTCCAGTCGCCGATGTCGTGCAGCAGGGCGGCGAGTTGCACCACATGCGTGTCTACCGTTTCGCGTTCCGCGATATACAGGCTGGTTTGCCACACGCGGTAAATATGCCACCAATCATGACCGCTGCTTTCGCCTTGCATCAGGCCGCGCACATGGTCAGCAGTTTGGGTGATGATGTCGGGTGATGCGTTGATGAGGTTTCTCCATATGAATGGGGCAAGTGAATACGCCTCATTATACATGGCGCGAATTGTGTTACCGAGTTCGCACGGTGTACAATCAGCAGGCCATCGTCAATTCCGTAGGAGGCCAGTTATGGTCACACTGGAAAAAACACCCGTTTCGCAAACTGCTCCCCAAACGACAAGCAGTATTGATGTTTTCAATCCGGTTACCGGACAAAGTATCGGCTCGATTCCGATCACCACCGCAGAACAGGTGCGGCAGGCTGCGGAAAAGGCACGCGCCGCCCAACCGGCGTGGGAAGTGCGCGGTGTAAAAGAACGTGCGGCTTTGCTCCGTGCGTGGGCAGACTTACTATGGGCTGACCAGAAGAACGCGATTGACATCATCCGGCGTGAAACGGGTAAAACCGAACTCGGCGCGTGGGAAGAAGTCGCGGTGATTGATACGACCGTCGGCTATTACCACAAATACGCGGCTGGGATGCTCCGCCCACAAAGCCGCCGGACGATGGTTCTCGGTCGGCAGACGGCGCGGGTGTACTACAAACCGCATGGCGTGGCTGGCTTTATTACCCCGTGGAATTACCCGCTGAATAATGCCTTTATCGACCTCATTCCGGCGCTGATTGCGGGGAATACCGTTCTGCAAAAGCCGAGTGAGATCACCCCCTTCACCGCGATATACGCAGTGGAGTTGATGTATAAGGTGGGTATTCCGCGAGATGTGATCCAAGTGCTGACGGGCGGCGGGGCGACCGGCGCGGCGCTGGTCGATGTAGTCGATTACATCTCGTTTACGGGCAGCACCGCCACTGGCAAGAAAATCGCGGTACGGGCGGCGGAACGGCTGATCCCGTGCAGCCTCGAACTCGGCGGCAAAGACCCGATGATCGTCCTCAACGATGCCGATATAGACTTGGCAGCGGCAGAAACGATTGTTGGCGCGGCAGGCGAAAACACAGGGCAGGTGTGTATCAGTACCGAGCGCGTTTATGTCGAGGATGGTATTTACGACCGCTACATCGAACGCCTGAAACACTACGCCAGCCAACTCAAAATCGGCACGGATGGCAACGTGGGCAGCCTGACCAACGCCCGTGAACTCCAACGGTCGGAGGCGCAGGTGCAAGACGCGGTGGCGAAAGGCGCACAGCTTATTTACGGCGGTAAGCGGCGACCGGAACTCGGTCCGTTGTTTTACGAACCGGCGATCCTGACCAACGTCAACCACACGATGGACGTGATGCGCGAGGAAACCTTCGGGCCGATCATTCCGGTGATGCGTGTGAAAGACGCAGCCGAAGCCGTTCGGCTGGCGAACGACTCCGAGTACGGGTTGTCGGCATCCATATTGACCAAAGACCTCAAACGCGGGGAGCAGCTTGCCACCCAAATTCAAAGTGGCGATGTGCATATCAACACGACCCACTGGATTTTCGGCACGCCGGATTTACCGATGGGCGGGGTGAAGAACAGCGGCTTGGGGCGACGCGGTGGGCCGGAAGGGCTGCTGCGCTTCGTGAAAACACAGTCCGTTCTGGTGGATAACCTGTGGTTCCAGAAGCCGACCCTCGTGCGGATTGATGGGCTGTTGTATCGCGGGGCGCTGCTCATGCGTAAAGTGCGGCGGGCATTCCCGTTCCTACCCTTATAACAATGCCAATCATTGCGTGGATACAGCGACACCGCTATACGGTTGTGGTAGTAATTGGCTTGTTATTCATTCTGACGGCGGCAGCAGCAATCATCATGGCGACATCCCAAGCATGAGTGACGACATCCATTACCTGACACCGGGGGAAATTTACGCGGTGGCGGAAGAAGTGACCGGCGGGCCGATGCTGGCGCGGGACGCACACCTGCTGCGGGCAGCGGCGGCGCGACCGATGCTGTTCGCATTCGGCGAGGAAGCCTATCCCACGTTGATGGAAAAAGCGGCGGCGTTGATGCATTCACTCGCGGCGCATCATTTATTCTGGGATGGCAACAAGCGCACGGCGACCCGCGCGACCGAGATTTTTCTTGAACGGAATGGCTTTAGGCCGACGTGGGATGCCGGGACGGTTTACGCCTTCGTACTCGAAATTGCCCAAGCCAAGCATGACGTACGCGCAGTCGCCGCGTGGCTGACTGCCCATACCATGCCGGTCGAAGCCGCGTCATAAATAACGGGAGCATATAACGTAAAACATACGGCATTGTATCAATACTGTTATTTGTATGTCAGGTTTGCCGGAATATGATAGGTCATAATTGAGCCATACTACGCTTTACCGGTGTGATTGCCTAAAGAAGAAGTGCCTATGACCGTTTTAGAGCCGTCGCTGACAACCTTACAGACCCTTATCAATACCATTCATCGGGCCGAGTCGCCCAACGAAGCCGCACAGGTGCTGGCCGCGTGGTTGGGTGGCGTTTTTCCGCAAGCGGTAGTGGCGGTCTTAAACCTCGAAACGGCCGAGGCGCAGCTTTATCCCGCGCCCCATGCTGCCCCGCCTGAGGCCGTCACAAGCTGGATGCAGTCGGCGGATGCGTGGCTCGATTGGCAGGCATGGACAGCCCCGCGCTGGCATACGGCGAATGAGCCTGTAGCCTATCTGAACACCGCCGACGAAGGGCTGCTGCTGCCGTTGGCTTATGCGGAAACCGTACGCGGCATGATCTGGATTGCCGCACGACCACAGAACCCCGAACTTTCAACGACGATGCTGCTGGCCGGATTACTCGCGGCACGGCTTGACCACCTTAAAACTAGTGTTGGCTGGAACATGCTGGTCGATAAACTCAACGACTTCAGCCGGTCGCTGGTGCAGAAGGACAGCCTGCAAGATATTTGGGACGCGGTGGAAAACCGGATTGACGAGTTGTTCGACGCGACTTCGTTCTTTGTGGGTTTATATGACTCTGCGGTGAGCCTGCTTACCTTCCCGGTGGTGGTTGATGACGGTTATCTGGCGACGGTTGACCCGATGCCGCTGCAAGGGGTGAGTAAAGCCGTTATTACACAGGGCGGCCCGCTGTACTTCCAAAATATACTGGCGGAACAGGAACGGCTGGTCGCGTATAACACCGAACTCACGCCGGACGAGCCGGGGAGCGGCTTGCCCTCGTGGTTGGGTGTGCCGCTGCGTAACCGCACCAATGAGGTGATCGGTCTCATCAGCATCCAAAGCGAACTACCGCAGCATTTCAGCGACTCCGATTTAGCGCTGCTGATGCTGATCGCCTTACAGATCAGCCAAACGGTGGAGAACCAGCGGCTGCTGGCAGCGGAGCAAGACCGGCGGCGAACAGCGAGTACGCTTATTGAGGTTAGCCAAGTGGTGAGTTCGACGCTTGACCAAGACGAGGTACTCGAACGCATCCTTGAACCTTTGAACCGCCTCATCCAATATGACCGCGCCTCGATTATGCTGCCGAACGCCGCCGCGCCTGAAGGCAACCGAATGACGGTGGTGGCGAGTCAAGGGGTTCAGGCTCACACACGCGGGCAGGACATCTTGCTGCTCGACGATAGCCCCGGACGTTACGTAACCCTTTCAGCGCAGCCAATGGTTGTACCGGATATGCAAGCGCTCATTACGCAGGGCATTACCCCGCGTGGTGACGTGACCGCGACCCGTTCGTGGTTGGGTGTGCCGATGGTGTCGCAGGGGCGGGTGATCGGGCTGATCGTGCTAGAAAAGTTCGAGCCGAATTTCTACAGCCAAGATCAAGCCAGCACGGTGTTCGCCCTCGCGCGGCAGGCCGGTATCGCGGTGGAAAACGCTCGCCTGTACGAGCAAACGATGGAAGCCAACCGCCTGAAAAGCGAGTTTTTGGCGAACATGAGTCACGAACTCCGTACACCGTTGAACGCCATCATCGGCTACAGCGAACTGCTGCTCAGTCAAGTGTACGGCGAGTTGAACGCCAAGCAGTATGATCGTGTTTCGCGGGTGGTCAGCGGTGGCAAGCACTTGCTGGAGATGATTAATGGTGTGCTTGACCTGTCGCGGATTGAAGCCGGACAGATGAACTTGACGCTGGTTCCCGTTTCGGTCGAGGAAGTTATCTACGACGCGCTGGCCGATATTACGCCGATGGTGGATGCCAAGAACCTCAAGCTAACGGTCAATATACAGCCCGCCTTACCCCCTATTCAAGCCGACTCCCAACGTATTCGCCAGATCATCACCAATTTGATGGATAACGCGGTCAAGTTTACGTCAGAAGGCGAAGTGCGGATTGACGCGGTTACGGCGGTCGCACAGGGAAGCCCGCGCATCGCTGGTTATGAAATCCCCGAAACGGTTGCGCTCGCTGATGGGAATTGGCTGGTCATCAGTGTGACGGATACCGGCATCGGCATCGCGAAGGAAGATCAGGGTTACATTTTCGATGCGTTCCGGCAGGTCGATGCTTCCAGCGTACGGAAGTTTGAAGGGTCGGGCCTCGGCTTGGCGATTACGATGCAATTGACACGCATTCATCAAGGACACTTGTGGGTCGAAAGTGAAGAAGGCAAGGGTAGTACGTTTATCGTCCTGCTGCCGCTGCGCCAGCGTGCCACCTACGCGCCGATTACCAGCACGGGGGACAGCGGCTACCCGACCGTGCTGCTGGTGGACGACGACCCCGAAGCCCTACAGCGGATGCAAGATGCCTTGAGCAACGGCATCTACCAAGTGATGACGACCACCAGCCCGCAGCAGGGACTCGAAGTGGCGCGGCGGGTGCGCCCGAACGTGATTCTGGTGGACATTAATATGTCCGACACGCGCGATTGGGAACTGCTGTACGAGTTGAAGGCTGACCCGCTGACGGCCCATATTCCGGTGGTGGTGATTTCGAATAACCCCCAAACAGGCGACGAGGAAAAAGCGTGGGCGGCGGCCTACCTCAGCAAGCCAGTGACGCAGGAAGATTTACTGCACACGTTGGAACGGTTAGGCATTCAGTAAACCAGCGGAGCGCAAGGTACCGCGCCTCTTATTCCTCATAAACCCCAATCTGGAACGACACGCCTACTTACAACGTCTAAAGAAAATGCGCGCAGAAGTCATCATCCTTTCGGCTGATTGCTTTTGTGTGGTAGATCGCTATGATGCAATAGGGACAACTTTACCTAAGGAGTGACAGAATGAGGCGGATGTTTTTCACAGCAGTAACCTTCATTTTTGTACTGGCAGCGGTTTTGCCTGTGGCGATGGCGCAGGAACCGGTGCGAACTATCCCCATCGAGAGTTTGGGCTTTGGCGCAAAACTTTCACCGGACGGCAAGACACTCGTGACCTTCGAGAATACTATTCTAGCGAACCTCGAAGCCGTTGACCCATCGACACTGCCCATGCGGGTGATCGACGTGAGTACGGGCGAACAGGTGGGCGAGCTGACAGGCTTTACCGATTACGCGGCGGACGTGGCTTTTAGCAGCGACGGCAGCCGTATGGTTTCGCTGCATATGAACGGTGATGTGCTGGTATGGGATATGACGACACGAACCGTGACCAAGACCTATCAAACCCTGCTGATGGGCAGCCTGCAAATTGAGTTAGGTGCGGATGACCGTACGGCTTTTATTCAAGTGGCCGGTGTACCGCAGCGCATCGCCCTGTTCGATATTGAAACCGGCGCGGTAACAGCCTTTGTCGGTAAACACTTCGACTCCAATTTTGATTTCCGCCAAAACTATACTCAATTCCCCGGCAGCACCAGTATTATCATCGCGGCGATGGCGGTTTCACCGGATGGCAAGACGGTCGCGACGGCGAACGGGAACGATGAAGTAGGCTTGTGGTCGGTGGCGGATAACCGCTACCAGATTATCCGCGAAGCGTCCGAGAAGCCCGGTTTATTCAGCGTTCGCAAGCTGCTGTTTACGCCGGATGGGCAGTCGCTGATTTACTCCGATCAAATCAATAACCAGACGCACGTTTGGAATATCGCAGCAGGCACTGACCAATCCTTCGAGGGTGGTTCGGAGACGATGGCCTTATCGCCCGACGGCACGCGGTTGGCGTGGGGAACATGGAGCGACGATGGTGGAAGCATTTCGATTGCCCCATTAGATGCGCTGGATGAGGGGACGGTGATTTATGATGTCCCTGAGGGATTAAGGATTGCCCAACGTGTTACGTGGATGGCGTTCACCCCTGATAGTTCGCAGTTGGTCGTGGGTGGCTTCTTCGCCTCTGACCCAACGACCAACGAGATTGTCGTGCTGGATGTGTAGTTAGCTGATAGTCTTTAGTCTGTAGTTGATTGAAAGCCCTGCTTGAATGAGTGGGGCTTTTTTATTTAGTCTTCACTCCGAAGTCGTCAGTCGCCAGTCTCCAGCTAAAGGCGAAAACAAAAACGCTAGACGGTCGAGATCAGGTTGTTATTGTTGTTACAGATTCGCATATTTCCCGCTGAAATGACTGGCGGGATGCTCGGCTAACTCCGCTGAATTGACATTTTGTGTCGGCGGAAGTGAGAGAGCGCGGCGCTGAAATGACACAAAACGGCGGATTGCTCACGTGTATCCGCCGCTGTGCAAATTTGGCAGTTGCGTAGCGGATGTGAGGGAGAATGCCGCCGAGAGCAGTTGCAAGTTTTAAGTCACAAGTTACAAGAGAAATACAAAAACAATTAACCGCAGAGGCGCAGAGAACACAGAGAAAATGTAGAACGGAATAACAAAACGCAAAGGCGCAAGGAAGCAAAGACGCAAAGAAAAAATTCAAATTAAACCGCCAATGGTTAAAAGAATGCCGAGATAAGAACAGCATAGCAGAAAGTGATATGTTTAGGGTGAACATTTGGTCTCTTTTAGTGGGCGAGTTCACCAACCATTTCGAGGGAAAACGATTGTTAAGACGGTTGGACGATGGTTAGGATTTGGTTTGCGGCGCTTTATTAGGCTCCGACATCAAATCCGCGTTGTTTGAGAATCAGGAGTGCTTGAGAGCGCAATAAGATATATTGATCGTGTTCTTCGATTAAGGTTTCTAGTTCTGCTTGTTCGATAGCGGATAATGAACCCTGTTTGCCTATCATCATCAGTTCATGTAGCCTCAAATCTTTTGGCAGTGGAAAACTCTCGTTGACAACCGCCCACAACTGATCGTCTGAAGGTTTGGGGATTTGGCTGATATTCAAATCAGTTTATTCCTTAAATACACGGGGCGGAAGCAAGCCTCCGCCCCGTGAAGTAAGCAGGGTTACTCGCCCTTGAGCGTGTCGTTGAGAGCGGTGAGCAGGGCATTGTCGTCGCTGTCCTGCGAGAGTTCCCAGATCATCACGCCGCCGAGGTTGTTGTCGTTGACGTACTGGGCTTTGAGGGCGAGTGATTCGGGGTCATCGTAGCTAATCATCATGCCGGTTTTGGGGTTATAGAGCCACGGCACTTTAGCGGCATCATCCCAATAGCGTTCCATCAACGGCAGCCACGTTTTGGCGAGATCGTGATATTCATAAACCCCTTCACCATACGTACCGCCGGGGATACCGCCGTAGGGTTGGAACAGCCCGTTATCCGCAGCCTCGACTTCTTTCCAACCCTTGCCGTAGAACGGCACACCCAGCACCATTTTGTCGGCAGTAACACCCGCATCAAGGTACGCCTTCAGGCTGGCATCAATGCTGACATCGGGGTTCGGGCTGGTGGCCGAGGCAAACAGCGGCGCGTTGAAGTCAGTCGTGGGCGACCAGCCGCCAGCGTAGTCATAAGCCATCAGGTTAATCCAATCGAGCTGGTCGGCAACGGCGACCCAATCAATGCCTTCGATGGCGCTTTTACCGGCTCCGGCGGCGATGGTCAGCAGGTAGTGTTTGCCACCATCGGCTTCACCTTGCGCGTCAAGCTGCTTGCGGAGTTCGGTGAGCAGCAGGATAAAGTTTTCGGGGTCTTCCGGTCGGGTAATGTTGCCGGGGTCGCCACCGCCGGTCGGGTATTCCCAGTCGATGTCGAGGCCGTCGAAGCCGTACTGCTTCATGAAGGCCACGCAGGAGGCGGCGAACTTCTGGCGCGATTCTTCGGTCAGGGCGACATCGGAGAAGTTTTTCGACCACGTCCAGCCGCCGATGGAGATGAGCGTTTGGATGTGCGGGTACTTCTCTTTGAGGAGATTTAGTTGGTTGAAGTTGCCGAGCAAGCCATCGCCTTCGGTTTCCCCTTCATAGGGGATTTGAACGTCTGCCCATTCGTCACCGAGCAGGCATTCACCTTCTTTGCTGATGTTGGCAAAGGCGTAGTTGATGTGGGTGACGAGATCAGCGGGGATGTCCGTTACCCAATATTCACGGGCATAAATACCCCATGAGATGAAGTAGGCGACAACCCGTTTGGCGGGTGCATCCTGCGCGGCAACGGTGATGCCGAGCAGCGAGGTCACAAGAACGCATAAGAGCAGTAAACGACGCAGCATAATAAGCTCCTGTAGGTATTTTGAACGGTATTCTACCGCAAACGACGAGAATACAGAATTGAACCGCAGCCCTAAAGGAGGCTTCGCACAGACGCAGAGGAAGACAGAGAAATGCGATTCACCACAGAGACACAGAGTACACGGAGAAAGACAGAGAGGGTTTACCAAGTGATAGGCGTGAGGCACAATTCGGGATGTTATGACTGGCTTGAGAAGGTGACGTGACTTTGGGGCGAGTGAAACAATTTATCCGACGACCGCTGTTCCTGCTGGCGCTGATACTGGTGATCGGCGCGGTTCCACGGCTGGTGAACCTCGAACGAGTGCCGGTGGGCAGCGACGGCGACGTGGCGTGGTACGGCATCAACGCGCTGGATTGGGTTGACCGCAGCGTGTGGCCGTATTACATCCGCGAACTGTACGGAACCGAGCCGCTTTCGGTCTACGGCATCGGCGCGATGATCCCGTTCGTGGGCATCAGCCAGACGACCGCACGGTTAGCGAGTGCGTTGTGGAATGTGGTGGGTATTGGCTTGTTGTACGCGGCGGCGTATTGGCTGCTGGCGGATGCTGATAACCGGATTCGCGTACGGGCGGGGTTGCTGGCTGCGCTGGCGGGAGCGCTGAGTCTACACGCCATCCACATCAGCCGACTGGGGCTACCCGCGCCGTTCATCCCGACGGTGGTGGCGCTGCTGGTGGCGTGTACGGCATGGGCGCGGGCAAAGGGCGGATGGTGGCGCTGGGCGCTGGCGGGG
>Ga0209460_1000308_pt1 | contig 52909 bp, 50 predicted proteins | sample EBPBio132013_DNA_FD_185868 | JGI IMG/M metagenome (GOLD analysis project Ga0209460, IMG submission 185868) | Wastewater treatment Type I Accumulibacter community from EBPR Bioreactor in Madison, WI, USA - Reactor 2_5/13/2013_ DNA (SPAdes)... | ecosystem: Engineered > Bioreactor > EBPR >... | reverse complement strand
TAATACCTGAAATCGTGTGATATAAATAGGCAAAAGTCGAAACCGGAAGTACGTACCGGGCAACTTCCTGAGTTTTCTTCTTAACGTCCCGGTCAATTTTTTTCTGATCACTTTTTCTCGCCGGAAACCGGTCAAGATATGCTGAAGTCGTAACACCCAGCAAGGATTCATTTAATTGATGGTAATAATCCATCAGCTTGTTTTGCGTGGCCAGATAAAGCTCAAGAGCCTGACCTGAGATTGGCGGAACGTAAAATGTACCGGGTTTAACTTCCACGTAACGCTGACTGACCTGTTCAGAATTGTAAAACGGGTGACTGTGCAGGAAGCTCCAGATGGTATGCCGGGAAACATCAGTTATGGCAAACTGGAAATGTGCATGTTGAAGCGTTGTATGATGCCCCGCCTGATAGGTTGAATGGGCGATATGAAAATGTTTTTCGTTTACATCCTGATCCGTTATTATCCCTTTGGATGAATAACAGGTTCGTGCCGTGGCAATGGCATTTCTGAACGGATTTGTAAACGATTTTACTAAACTTACTTTGGGGGTTGTGGCTGAAATCATGGAATCCTGCAGTTATTTCATGAGCAGTCTGTCGACAATGATACCATTATCGATATGAGAGTTGACAATTTCAACAACATCGTCACTTGTTTTTGGAGAATACCACACGGCTTCAGGGTAAATCACCACCACGGGACCTTTTTCACAAAAATCCAGACAGCCCGATTTATTTGAACGAACGATTCCCTTCAGCTTTCTTTTAGCAAGTTCGGCTTTAAAGGTTGCAGTAAGGTCTGCCGAACCCTTCGCAGCACAACTTCCCCTTGGGTTATCAGCGGGACGTTCATTTTCACAAATAAAGATGTGGTGTTTGTACATGGAATCAGTGGTAAGTTATAAGTTATAAGTGATAAGTCGAGCGAAGCAAAGACCCCGAACACTTTCGTGGTGGTCAGTGAAACGGGGTACGGTTAAGCTGTAAATTCCCCTCCTTTTCAAGGAGAGCCTGCCCCGAACGCTTTCGGGGGGTGGCGAAGCCGGGGTGGTTTTGATATTTTCTCAAAACAAAAAACCACATTAAATTCCGGGCACTTCGACTCCGCTCAGTGTCCGGATTTAAAGGTAACCATTCTAATTTCGTTTTCCGGGAGTAATGGTTCCCTTCACTTCTTTCCCTTCACGCTGGTAAACCAAAACTTCTTCTTTTCCGGCTTTCAGAGAAGAAAGTGCATCGGTGTAATCATAAATGTTATCAATTTTGGATGATCCGATCTGTGTAATTACGTCTCCGCCTTTCAACCCGGCTTTATCAGCAGGAGATCCCGGATTTACACCGGTGATCTTTAATCCTTTGCCATTGTAGGCATAATCAGGAATGGTGCCGATATACACATTAAAGGCCATAGAACGACCGGCTGACTGTGATTTCACTTTGATAAAATCAGGTTTGACTTGCTGATTAATTACCGTTCCCACGATCTCAGAAGCATAATCCAAAACTTTTTTGGTTCCGGGGTAGTTGATTTTATCTGCATCATCACTTGGCCGATGATAGTCTGAATGAAGTCCGGTATGAAAAAACATGACCGGAATATTTTTTGAATAAAAACTCGAATGATCACTGGGTCCGTAACCTTCATCTTTAAATGAAAGATTAAACTTGTAAGGTTTATTGAGTGAATCAGCCAGAGTTTTAAATGAAGAGGATGTACCCATTCCGTAAATAACGAGTTGACTTACAGAATCCAACCGGCCAATCATGTCAAAATTAAACATTGCCACAACCTGTTCAATCGGAACCGGAAACTGATTAACAAGTGCAGAAGAGCCCAGCAGTCCCAATTCTTCACCAGAAAAGGCAGCCACAATCAGTGATCTTTTTGGTGGATTTTTCTTTCCGACAAGAGATTGGGCAAGTTCAACAATTCCAGCAGTTCCGCTGGCGTTATCATCAGCACCATTGTGAATCTGGGGTTCTTCGCCCCGGTATAAAGAACCCGATCCGCCCATTCCCCAATGGTCATAATGAGCTCCGATAACAACAATTTCGTCTTTCAGCTTTGCATCAGCACCGGGAAAATATCCCACAACATTATATGCTGGCTTTTTAATGAGATGCAGACCTGTGTGAAGTGAAATTTTGACACTTTCAATCAGTTTTGAACTTTGACGCTTTTTCGCTTGAATATCTTTCTCGAGTTCAGTCAGAGATTGAAGTCCGGCCGATTTTAACCATCCATCAACGACTGATCTTTTAACCTGAATAGCAGGAAGTGCCTGCGTACCGCCCCGGTCATATTCAAGTTTCAGCAGCAAATCATCTGGTTCTTCTTCTTTACTATTTACAAACAGAATGGCAGCCGCACCTTTTTCTTTTGCCAGTTTTGCTTTTGCCCTGAAAGAGGAAGTCGAGTTGTAAACCGAATGAGGGTTGTCACCATCCGGATTGTAACGAATAACAACTACAACTTTTCCTGAAACATCAATATCAGCATAATCATCATATTTCAATGAATCAGAACGAACTCCAAACCCGGCAAAAACCACTTCAGCGTCTTTTAAATCGGCAGAGCCGGTAAACCCTTTAAAGGTAAACTCATTTCCATAAGTCAGACGTTTTCCGTTTACTGAAAGAAAGGAAGCAGAGTCTGGTTCTGCACCAGCAATAAACTCATAATACCTGAAATATCCACCAGAATCACCCATCGGATGAAGACCCATTTCTTTGTACCGTTCAGCAAGAAAATTGGCAGCCTGGCGGATGCCTTCTGAACCTGTCATCCGGCCTTTGAGTGAATCAGAAGCAAGATACCCTAGTGAAGATTTAAGTTCATTTTCGGTTATTGCTGCATCGTAACTGACACAACCTGAAGCAAATGCCCCGGAAAGAAGAATTAACAGTAATTTTTTCATTTTTGAGTTCCAGTCCAGTAGGCTTTTGATTTATTCAGGCGGTCAACTTTCCAGTCAGAAATCAGGTACACTTTTTCAGAACCTGACCGGGTAACAGCATATTCCATTCGTTCGGGGATTTTATAAAACTTGAGTTCATGTTTCTGCTTTCCTGCAGTTACAGAAACCAGCAGAGATTGGGGGTAATTCATTGATTTTGCTGACAAAGAATCTGCAATATAATCGGCATCAAGCCGGTTCAATGAAGATTCAAAGGGCGTTACCTTCTCCGCTTCAATTATTGTACCTTCTATCAGCCACTGTGTTGAATCTTTTAACATGACAAAATTTTCTGAAGTGGATATAATCTCTACTTTCGAAATCGAATCAGATTGAAGTCTCAATAAACTTCTATCCCTGAAATCACCTGCCGGGGTAAAAAGTGTCCCCAGATTCCCTGAAAAAATAACAACATCGTTTTGTCCGTCTTGCCGGATGTAAACAGAACTGAAATCAGGACCTGGATTTCCGACAAAATAAGTGACCCTGTCATTTCCGGTTGTTAAAATTAATCTCTTCCCCGTACTGTCAACACCAAAAATGTGTTGTTTTTCCGGATTATCTGAAATGGGAGCTACCATAACCGATTCGGTTATCAGCCCAATTATGTCTTTCATCTTTTCCTGGTCTGCAGCCTCTGAAAAAGGTGAGATGATCATCCAGATTGAATCTTTCTTTTCAAATACAATTTTTTCTGACTGGGTTTGCAGTTCAATTGCAGTCAACTTATCAGGTTCAACGCCTAGTCTGCTGCCAACATCAAACGTCCCGGAAACGGAAAGATAAGATCGGTAAACCAGAAACCCGATAATGATCAGCAAAACCAGGGTAAGCGTGTAAAAAAGTATTTTATTTGACTTCATTGTTTTGACTTGAGATAAAGTTTTAATTGGATTCTGATGCCCGTTTCCGGTTTCTCCATCTGACGATTCCCCAGATTAAAATCAGGACCGGGGGTAATATCAGATTTGTATATTTAACAGACTGTTTTGCTGCCGGAGCCATTTCGGGAAGGGGAACCATGAAATCTTTTTTGGATGGAATGGCAAGCAAGCCTTTATCATCAGAAATAAAATAAAGAACATTCATAAAAAAAGGAATACTGGCCCCATTCTGAATAAAATCATCGTTGACAACTTCCCCATCAGTCATTAAAAATAACCGGCCATTTTTTGCATTTTTGCCGAATTTACCTTCAACAGTTACAGCAATTGACAGATTTTTCTCAATAAATGTTGGTTCAGCCCATTCCTGAAACGGATCAAGAACGTAAAATCCACTTGCCCGCTTTGATTTTTCACTGGTGGTAAGAACAGAAGTTACAACAAGTGAATCGGGTACTTTCCCAACTGAAATTTCAGAGGCAAAAATTGGCGTTACGACAGAAATGCCACGTGAGAGTTCACTTTCAGGGTTGACGGCTGAAATAACCGGCAGGAACGGATATTGAACCTGATTGTTGAACTGAAACATACCCACCTGTTGCGGAACACTGATGGCCGCACATTGCAAATCTAAAACCAGGTTGTCTGAAATCGTGATACCAAATTCAGAGAAAAGTGAATCCAAACCGTTATTGAGACCGGTAGCCTGCTGATTTTGAATATTTACAGAAACCCGGTCAAATAACCAGGCCAGTTTACCGCCACGGTTCAGATATGATTTGATATTGGTTTTTGCGAAATCAGAAAGATTTTCTGTGGGTGTAAACAAAATCAGACTTGAAATTGAATCGGGTATTCCCGCTTCTTCAGAAATTGAAATTGTTTCCAACCGAAACTGTTTTTCAAGATACTGCTGAATACTTTTTTTCCCTTCCCAACCCTGCATTCCAAAATCAGCGGATGTTGCCAGAACCGGTAATTTTTTATTGACCATTCTGTTGAGGGTAGTTGCAAATTCAAACTCGAAATTTTCGAGCTGTTGAAGCACAGGCAAAGTCTCCTTTTTATCCTCATAGAGAATTTCGAGACCCATGTAAGCTTTTTTTGCTTCCATTTTATCATTGTCAATCACCTGAATCTGCAATTCAGGAATTTGGGCTGATTCGACCTGTTTTTCAAGTTCAGGACTTCCAGCCGGGTCAATCATCTGAAAATTGAGTTTCCCATCAGAATAACTTCTCAATTCTTCAAGCTGATCTTCGAGGTACCGTCTGTTTGTTGAATACGGCGCAGGCAAATTATCGGTAAAATAAACTTTAACCGTCACCTTATCATCAAGACTTCCCATCAAACCACGGGTTGCTTTTGAAATGGTGTACAACTCATTTCTAGTCAGATCAAGTCTGAAGAAAAAGACATAGGAAATCAGATTCAGAATCACAATCAGCAGAATAACCAAACCCGATTTCTGTTTTGGAGAAAGAGATTTCAGAAAGTTCATTTCAGTTCTCCTTTCTCTTTAAAAGAATCAGGTAAGAAAATGTTAAAAACAAAATCATCATACTGAAAGAATAAACCAGATCACGTGAATCAATTACTCCCCTTGAAATCGCAGTAAAGTGCACATTCACAGATAAATACTGGAAAAACGGACTTATTGCTGAAGGGACAAACATGCCAATCCGGTCGGCAGTGTAAAGAACAAAACACAGAACAAAACCTGAAATGAAGGCAACAATCTGGTTTTCAGTGAGGGTTGAAGTAAAAATTCCGACTGAGGTATAAATTCCGCCAATCAGAATCAGCCCCAAATATCCACCAATGACTGTTCCCCAGTCGAGCGGAGCAAGTGAACCAATTGTGACAGCATACATCAGTGTGGGTGCCAGAAATACAGAAATGACCGCCATGGTAGCCAGAAATTTACCTGTAATCACCTGAGGTAACGTGACGGGTTTAGAAACCAGCAAATCGTAGGTTCCTGATTTCAATTCTTCAGAAAACAACTTCATGGTTAATGCCGGAATAAAAAACAGAAACGCAAAAGGGGCAACCGTGAAAAGGGTTCTCATCGAAGCAACATTTTCAAGAAACAGGGTTGAATTAAAAAACCAACCCACGAAAACCAGAAAAATAACTGTGGCGATAAAGGCCACCGGCGTGTTAAAAAATAATTTTAACTCTTTGCGGAATACAGCCGCCAGAGAGGGATTCATAGCAGATTCTCCATTAAATTCAGTTTGAGCGGGATTCTGTGGTAATGGTCAGCCTTCTGAAAATATCTTCCAGATTGCTTTCTTCTTTATATAGCTGAAGAAGATCGACCTGATGGTCAATACAAAACCGGACTAGTTTCCGGTTAAGGTGATCATCCTGAAGGGTTGTAAATTTGACAAGATTTTTTTCGTTACTCATTGCAACGACTTCCATCATCATTTCGGGATATTGTTTTCTGATTTCTTCCTGAAAAATCACCAGATCGTTTGCAAACTCAAGATACCAGGCAACACCACCTTTAAATTGATTTTGAAGATCAGCAGGTGTTCCGTCTGCAACAAGTTCGCCTTCGTTGATGATCAGAACCCGGTTGCAGATTGCTTCAACTTCCTGAAGAATATGGGTTGAAAGCAAAACTGTTTTCTCCTTGCCCAGATTTAAAATCAAATCTCTGATTTCAAGAATCTGGTTGGGGTCAAGCCCGGTGGTGGGTTCATCAAGAATGAGAACAGAGGGATCATGAATCAGCGCCTGGGCAAGTCCCACTCGCTGGCGGTAACCTTTCGAGAGGGTTCCGATAATTTTTTTATTGACCGATTCAAGTCCGCAAAGCTGAATCATTTTATCCAGATTTGCAGCAACATCCCCAGATTTTACGCCACTGATTCTTGCACTGTAACTTAGATACTCATTCACAGTCAAATCGGGGTATAATGGGTTATTTTCGGGAAGGAAACCTATTACCTTTTTAACTGATTCGGGCGATGAAATTACATCAAACCCATTGATTTCAGCCGTACCTGAAGTTGGATTCAGAATACCGGTAAGCATTTTCATTGTGGTGGTTTTTCCGGCACCGTTAGGGCCGAGGAACCCGACGATTTCGCCGGTTTGAATGGTAAATGAAGCAGATTGAACGGCAGTAAATGATCCGTACTTTTTTGTTAACTCTTTGGCAATAATACTCATGTTTTAGCACGCTGAAAGGTTAATTGGAAATAACACGCATCAGACGATGGAATAAACTTTAAGGTTCCGTTTGCACCGTCCATCATATTTTTTGCAAGTGTCAGGCCAATACCTTCATCTTTTCCTTTGCTTCTTGTTGTAAAAAACGGATCATACATTCTGGTACGGGTTTCAAAATTCGGTCCTGGTGCAGTTTGGAAAATCTTCACCCGAAGATAATCACCACGGGTTAATTCGAAATCTGGCAGGCAATGACTGGTGGGTTGGGTAAAAGGTTCAAAAACAAGTGATATCTGGTCATCTGGTTTGTTTTCCCAGGCATTTTTCAGAAAAACATGAATCAAATCTTTAAAAAACTCCTGATAAAATGCGATTTTGAAATCTTCTTCAATTGAAATTGAAACAGATAAACCCGGGTATTTTTCCTGAATTTCATTTTTGATTTCTGCCATCAGAGAAGTGATCGAAAAAAAGCGGATCATGGCTCTGGGTGACCGGCACAAAGTAGAGACCAGATTGGCATATGCGTTCAGATTATCCATTCCCTTCATTGAGGAAACCAGATATTTATAATTTTTCGCTTCCTGATTACTGAACATCTGGGCCGCTTCCATATTTGGCAGCAACACAGTCAGGTGATTGTTGAAATCATGAAGAAATGAACTGAGTGTTTTTTTAATCCCGGGTGTTTTGTAATCAATCGTGAGATACTCCTGATACTCAAAAAAGTTGATCAGAGGAGTAATGGTTACAGATTGTTCTTTCGGATAAAATGTGACATGGTAATATCTTGTTACCAGAGTCGTTGAGAACTTAACACACCAGTCAAATGGATTATTTTCATCCCATTTCGTTTCAAAAACATCAAAATCAGTAGAAGAAATCCAGGTTTGGATGTCTCTGCTTTTTTTGAATTCGTTTAAAATTTCGTCCCAGCCCTGATGAGCAGAAACAATCCGCTGGTCATCAAAGGTCAGATTGATTGATTGGTTACCTGACATCCCTTGTTCCTTCCTTATAAACGGCCGACATTTCATTGAATGCCCGTTCAAGTAAAGCTTCCCGGTCTTTGTAGGTTAATCCTTTGACCGGTATCGGAGGCAAGATTTTCACGTGGATGGGAAATTCCGGATAAATGCGGAGACTTCCATGTCTGACGACATCCCGGGTGCCAATAAGGACAATCGGGAGAATGGGCTTCTGATGTTCTATAGCCATCACGAAGGGACCTTTTTTAAACTTAAGAAAGTCACCGGTTTTTGACCGGGTTCCTTCTGGTGCCATAAAAAGTGAAAGTCCTTTTTGAAACAGTTCTTTTGATTGGTTCAGAGCTCTGATTGCTGCTGTGCTGTTCCCACGGTAAATAGGAATAAACCCGCCGTGTTTTAAAAAATAACCAAAAAGCGGAATTTGAAATAACTGGTGCTTGGCAGCCATTCGCATGGGAACCGGAATTGCTTCATACAAAACCGGGATATCCATCTGGCTCTGATGGTTTGCAATGATGATGTACTGTTCATTCTGATCTGCATGTTCAGCACCTTCAACGGTTATCTGAACTTTCCAGTATCTCACCAATTCTTTAAAGCAATCCCGGATGACCTGTTCCTGCTGTTTTGGATCCTTTTTTGAAATAAAAATGAAACCGAATTTTATGAGTTTGCAAATTCCAATGAAAACTGCCCAGTCTTGCTTAATTCTTTTCAGCATTCAGAACCGATAACTAAAATTGAGGTGATTGCGATAATTATGATAAAAATACAAAGTAATTTTATTTATTCTAAAAGAATCTTCAAAGTAAGCTGGTAACAGAAGTTTTAAACCAGTTGAGCACCTCTAAAAACCTTATTATTTTCCTTTTATTGGATGAGCTTCGCAGAACTGCGTTAACCCAATCGAGTTGAGGATGACATTGTTGAGGTTTATAGAGGTGTCCAATCGTTTTTGTGTTTGGCACTAACCAAATTAAGAAATAATCCGCCCAAAAAGGTCAAAATCTTCAGCATCAACAATTTCAACCTGAACAAAAGTGCCGGGAAGTGCATGTCCTTCCTGAATAATCACTTCATTATCAACTTCAGGTCCGTCTGCTTCTGTTCTCCCGACCAGCCAGTCTTCATCCTGCCGGTCAACAATAACTTTCAGGGTTTTACCAATCTTTGCTTCATTTTTTGTGCGGGAAATTTTTCCCTGAATTTCCATAATTGCCTTCTGACGGCGTTCTTTTTCTTCTTTTGGAACCGGGTCACCCAGCGGAACTGCGGTTGTATTTTCTTCTTGAGAATAAGTAAATGTACCTAACCGGTCAAATTTCAGTTCTTGTATGCCTTCAGCAAGTTCGTCAAACTCTTTTTCACCTTCTGATGGAAACCCGACAATCAATGTTGTTCTTAAGGTTATATCCGGAATAATTGACCGGATATCTTTTATCAGAGTTTCTGTACGTTCACGGGTAATTCCCCGCCGCATATCCTTCAAAACCTGACTTGACAGATGCTGAATCGGCATATCCAGGTAATTGCATATTTTAGATTCTGAAGCCATTACCTCAATCATTTCCATGGGGAAATTGTTGGGATAGGCATAGTTTAACCGGATCCACTCAATTCCATCTACCTGAGCAAGTTCGCGCAACATCGGGGCCAGAGTTCTTTTTCCGGTCTGATCCATACCATAATAGGTCAGATCCTGAGCAATCAGATTCAATTCTTTAACACCCTGACCGGCAAGAAACTGTGCTTCTTTGATAATTTGATCAATTGATTTTGAAACGTGTTTGCCCCGCATCAACGGAATGGCACAAAACGAACAGGGATGATCACATCCCTCACTGATTTTCATGTAGGCAAAATGTTTGGGAGTAGTAATCAGCCGTTCACCAACCAATTCTTTTTTATAAACGGCTCCCAATTCTTCAAGAACTGCATTTAACTGGTTTGTTCCGAAAAATTTATCAACCTCTGGTAATTCTCGTTCAAGATCTGATTTGAATCTTTCGATGAGACAACCGGTCACCAAAACTTTACTGACAGTTCCGTTTTCCTTCAGATCAACTGCATCCAGAATCGTGTTGATAGATTCTTCTTTTGCAGCATCGATAAAACCACAGGTATTGATAATGATGATATCGGCATCTTCAGGTTCCTGAGAAATTTTAAACTGGTTTCCCTGAAACTGTCTCATCATTTCTTCTGAATCAACCAGATTTTTTGAACAGCCCATGGTAATAATATTCACCGTTGGGAACTGTCCTTTTTTAATTTTTTTACTTATTGACCGAACACCAGTTAAACTCATGATTTCCCGACACCTTCAAACAATGCATCAACGAAAATATCCGGATCAAAAGGCCGGAGATCATCTATTTTTTCACCAATACCGATAAAACGGACCGGTGTTTTCATTTCATTACAAATTCCGAGTACAATGCCACCTTTTGCAGTTCCATCCAGTTTGGTAAGAACCAAACCAGAAATGGTAACCACTTTTGCAAATTCTCTGGCCTGAACCAGGGCGTTTTGTCCGGTTGAAGCATCCAAAACTAAAAAAACATCGTGCGGAGCGCCCGGAAGCACTTTTTCAACTGACCGCTGGATCTTGTTGAGTTCTTCCATCAGGTGCAGTTTATTGTGTAACCTGCCGGCCGTATCAATAATGACAATATCTTCTTTTCTTGCGATGGCAGACTGAACGGTATCAAAGGCGACAGACGCCGGATCTGCTCCATCCTGATGAATAACAATGCGGACACCCGCCCGTTGTGCCCAGATACCAAGCTGCTCAGAAGCAGCCGCACGAAATGTATCGGCAGCACCTAATACAACTTTTTTCCCGAGCGAATTGAATAAATGTGCAAGCTTACCAATTGTTGTGGTTTTCCCCACCCCATTCACGCCTACTACCAGCAGAACGTACGGTTTCTTTCCTTCGTTTTTATCCATAAAATGGTCAAAAGATTCAACGCCGTTCATTCCCGATTTCAGAATTTCAACAACAGTTGAATGAAGCTGGCCAACCAGTTCATCTTCTGAAGTAAAGGCTTCTTTTGCAACTTTATCACGAAGGCGATCAATAATTTCGAGAGTTGTTTTCACTCCGACATCACCGGTAATCAGAATATCTTCAAGATCATCCAGAAAGGCGTCATCAACTTTACGTTTTCCAAGGAAGAATTTGTGGAGGGTTCCGAAGATGGATTGTTTGGTCTTGTCGAGACCTTTTTCAATTCGGGCAGTTTCTTCCTGCCGGTTAAACCATTTTAGCATTTCAGGGGACTTTTTTTAATTCGCGACTCATTCTGACAGAATATTCACCGAACGAATATAACAGCAGAAGAACACTGAGGTAAAGGAAATAGTGATACCAGGGTTCGACATTCAGAATGGCGAACAAAAGTGTAAAACCTGTAAAAAAGACAGCAAATTTTCCGCTTGGAACACTCATAGGAATGTAGCCAACCCGTTTCTTGAAATAAATTCCACCAATAAAAATCAATACATCCCGCCCGGCAACCAGAACAACAAACCATAGAGGAAGAATATTCAGCCAGAGCAAAGCCACAATTACCGTGGTAATGCAGATTTTGTCTGAAAGCGGATCAAGTATTTTGCCCCAATCAGAAACCTGGTTAAATTTCCGGGCAATGTAACCATCCAGCCCATCAGTTATGGCTGCAATAACCAATAATACGGTAGCCCACAAATTTCCGGATGGTGTTTTTTCAAATAACATCCAAACAGCCGGCAGGACTATAAAAATCCGGGAAAGGCTGAATAAATTTGATATCGTCCAGAAACGATCAGTTGGGAAAATCATGAAGCAATTCTGTTTTTATTTTTCATTGTACAGGAGAGAAACTTGGATAATCAAGGCGAAACCTGAACCGGTAATATAACCGGCAAATTGCAAAGTTAACTGAATTCAGAAGAAAAAAAACCGGAATGAAGATTGATGAGCCTAAAAGGAGAATAACAAATGAAAGTTTCACCGGTAAAAAAACGCCTGAACCGTTTTCAGCTTTTAAAATTTGAAAATAGAACGGGAGTGAAACCAAACCCGCAAAAAGAAAAATGGGGTCACCATTAAAAGCTGAAATACCAACCGCCAAAATAGTACTAACAAAGGCAAACTGACGGGTAAAGGTTTCCCCCCTTGCAACTGTAAGTGTTTTTTTTCCGGTTTTCCGGTCACCAACCTGATCAGGAACAGTTACGAGTGCAAAAACTGCCCCCCAGGCGAGTCCGTAAGGAATTGCAGTTCCGATAAGACCCAACAATGAATCAGAAACAGTCACTGATCCGGCAAGAAAGCATAAAAATCCGCCAAGTGAATTAACAAGAATGGCAGAGTACGGATTATTTTTAAGAGAAAACGGATAGAAATTATACACCAGACCGAGGATGCCACAACCAATGTAAATATATAAAAGTGAAAGACTTACACTTGCGGCAAGAAACAAAGAAGCAGCAGCAATTCCATGACCGAACCACATTGCAACCTGTTCATTGACCAGATCGTTATTCAGGATCATGAGTTTCCCGTTGATCCGGTCAGTCTCAACATCTTCGATCTGATTGTAAATAAAAACGGCACCGCTGCCAAGTGAAACACTCAGCAGGGTTATCCAGAATTCATATGAAAAGTTTAAAGAAAACCAGGGTGCTGATTGAAGAGAAAGCTGCGGAACGAGAAAACCGGCAACCAAAGTTGCCCAAATCGGAAAAAACTGAGTCGGTCTCATCAAAAAAATCAAATCCAGAATCATCCAGCGATAATTTCTCACCGGCGAAAACACACCTGCCGGGCTTTCTTCATTATCACCTTCGAAAGGAATTGACAAACTTTTCTGATTTGGAGAAGCAGGATCAGTCATTTTCCTCTTTTCCGATGCCCTCTTCTATGCTAACCGGATATTTTCCGCTGAAACAAGCTGTGCAGAATCCTGATTTTTCAGGATCACCGTCAAAACCGCAGGCAGAAACCATACCTTCAAGTGATAAATATTCGAGTGTATCAACACCGATTTTCTCTGCAATTTTTTTAATGTCACCGCCACATTCATTGGCGATTAGTTTTTCAGGATCAGGAAAATCAAGGCCATAATAACACGGAAATTTAATTGGCGGAGATGAAACCCGGAAATGGATTTCTTTCGGATTTGCTTCTCTGATGAGCTTCATCAGGTTTTCTGAAGTGGTTCCACGAACGATTGAATCATCAACCACCACAATTTTACGTCCTTCAATCACCCCACGAACCGGATTGAATTTGGTACGGACTTTTAGCCCACGACCACTTTCTTCAGGATGGATGAATGTACGGCCAACATAATGGTTTCTGATCAGGCCAAGTTCATACCGGGCATTGATTCCCTGTTTCTGCGATTCAGTCACAAAACCAAGCGTTGCCGTGTTTGATGAATCGGGAACCGAAATAACGAATACTTTTTCGTCACCTTCCGTTTTTACCGGAGTTTCAAGAGCCAGATTTTTCCCGAGTTTCCGGCGGACTTTATCCACCGATTCTCCAAAGATTTTACTGTCAGGACGTGAAAAATAGACAAATTCAAAGATACATTTTGAAGTTCTTTCCGGGCGGGGAAGATAATAAGACTGCATTCTGACTTCATTATTTTCGTCACGGTCAATGACGAGCATTTCGCCATGTTCAATTTCCCTGATGTATTCTGCACCAATAATGTCAAATGCACATGTTTCACTGGCAACCACGTAAGCACCATCTTTAATTCCAAGACTCAATGGCCGGAAACCGTTCGGGTCACGAACTGCAATCAGTTTGTCTTCAGTGAGAATAACCAGACAATAGGCGCCTTTCACCTGCAGCAAGGCATGGCGGATTTGGGCAACCTGATCATGTTCGATCGATTTTGCGATCAGGTGAAGAAAAACTTCAGAATCGGTTGAAGATTGAAAAATGGTACCTTCTTCAATCAGCCGGTTTCTGATTTCACGGATGTTTGACAAATTTCCGTTGTGGCCAAGAGCAATGTTGCCACTTTTATAATGAACCTGAAACGGTTGAATATTGGCAATTTTATTCGATGAACCGGAAGTTGAATACCGGTTATGGCCAATAGCCATGTCTCCTTTAAGAATATCTTCCCATAATTTCGGATTTCTGAACACATCTGTTACCAATCCCAAACCCCGGTAAGCATTCATTTGCTTCTTTTTCTTTTCAGGATCTTTGCTTACGGTTACAATCCCGGCTGCTTCCTGGCCCCTATGCTGAAGTGCATGGAGTCCGTAATAAGTAAGAACAGCAGCATTCGGATGGTTGAAAATTCCAAAAATACCGCAATATTCCTGTGGCTTATCAAGAGACATCGGATTGTCATTTGTCTGGTTCGGAGAGTTGGAGGACATAATCTTCCGGATTAAATTGAACTGAGGGTCGCAGTTAAGAAATATCGTGCGAAAATACAATTTTTCGATGGAAAGAAAAAGGAAATGGTGTTTAGACCAACGTAATCGGATTGCTGTAAATCCAGCCGGTTTCTCCGAAAAAGAGTTCGGTACGGTAAACACCCGGTTCTGAAACCGGGAAAACGAGGTGATCGCTCTCCTGAGCGGTAAAAATAATCCGGCCATCTTTTAAAAGCCGGATTTGCCGTTTTTCAGGTGAAAATATTTTAGCTGTAAAAGTTCCGGCAGCATGCCGGTCACCCGGGAATAAAGAAGTTTTTGCACCTTCCAGCCAGAACCGAAATCCTTTACCTGCACCCCGGTAATGATTGACAATAAAACATCTGCCCTTTTTTAAAGCATCAACAATTAGTGCAATATTTGCTTCGATTGAATTTGCTTTTGAAAGTGGTTTTTCAAGAAGTAAGTGTGTTCTTACCGCTCTGAAGGCAACTTTGTAAGGGAAAACCTGAACGGTTACACCCATTACTTCCTGTTCGATGGCATGACAGTCTGAACCACCAATACCAACAACAAGACGTTCACGGTTGAGTTCATCCCACTTTGAAAGAGTTTCTGTTGGTGGAACCAAAAGGGAGCGAAGCGGGTGAATGAACCGCTGATATTTATTTTCGTCAGTCAGTCCTTCCATCCAGTCAGACATGTGATTCCAGATTTCGATGCCGGTAAAATCTTTAGAATCCCAGGCGGTCCAGGGGTATGGCGGATATTGGGGCAATGTCGATCTTTTTTCATGCGGATGTGCGAGGAAGCAAACGCCACCACCGTTAACTACTTCAGTGACATATTCTGGTGCTGATTTATTTTTATGGATGATGTCATCCACACCGACAACCAGAAGATGATTCTGATCATTTTTGTCGTTGAGTTCACATCCAAAAACCGCCAGAGAATTTCCGTACCAGCCTTCCCATCCATCTTTTTTGGGGCGAAGTGTGTTATGGTCGGTAAAAATGACGAAATCAAGCAGACTTTCCTGAGCATCTTTCATGATATCAGGTACTTCGCCCGAACCATCACTGTAACGGGAATGAAGGTGAATAATTCCTTCAACTTCAAAAAAAGGATGTTTCATTTTAATAATCCCACTGCAAGAGTCAAACCGGCAACATCCCAGATAAGATCTTTGAGGCAAAAATGGTTCCCCGGTGTAAGTCCATCTCTGATTTCTTTCCCGATGCCAAGAAGTAAAACTCCGGCAGCAGCAGGGATTTCAGGATGAGAAGACTGTGTCTCCTTTTTGATCACAACTGTTCCGGCAACTGTAAGAAAATAACTCAGAGTAAAATGTTTGACTTTATCACTACCAAACCAGGGGTCAGAAGTTGTTTTTACTGAATCTGGAACATCTTGTGCCAGAATTTGAAGGGGAAAAAGGAAAAATAACACGAGAAAACCAATGCGGTTAATCACGCAAAATAACCTTGATTTTAGCAATCCGCCGGCCTTCCATCTGTTCGACAATAAAATCAGCCGGGCCTTGTTTGTACATTGCTTTTTCTTTCGGAATTGTACCCGAAAGCGATAAAATAAAACCAGCGAGAGTTTCAAATCCATCATCATGGGTTTGAAGGCTTAACGCCAGAACTTCCTCAGCAATATCAACGGGAGTTTTACCGTCAAAAAGCCAGATATTGGGTGCAAGTTGTTTATACAAAGGTTGCTCAATGTCGTGCTCATCATGAATTTCACCAATAATTTCAGCGATCACATCATCAAGAGTTACGATACCTGCCGTACCGCCATATTCATCGACAACAATTGCAATGTGCATTTTTTTAAGCTGAAATTCCTTGAGCAGATCACTGACCTTTTTGCCTTCCGGAATAAAAAGGGGTTGCCTGATCAATTTTTCGATTTTAAATGATGTTGTTTCATTTTCGGCTGCGAGAAAAGGAATCAGGTCTTTTGCATACAGAATGCCATTGATGTTATCAAGAGATTCGGTAAAAACAGGAATCCGGGAGTGTCCGCTTTGCCTGACAGTTTCCATCACGGTCTGATAATCTGAATCAGACTCAACAGCAACCATATCCACACGTGAAATCATGATTTCGTTTACGGTTCTTTCAGAGAAACCGGCAAGAGATGAAATCATATTCTTTTCATCTTCTTCAATGCTTCCGTGTTCATGAACGACATCAGCTATGGTTTTGAGATCACTGTTTGAAATTTTTTCTGCAGACTGAAAGGGGAGGTGAACCCAGCGGGTTAAACGCATGATTAACCAGACAAACGGCGTAGAAAAAAACAAAATCACCAGCATGAGAGGGGCAGCAAATGCAGCATACCTGACTGAAAGCTGGGCACCCAGAATTTTTGGGGTAATTTCTGAGAGGATAAGCAAAATAAAAGTCATGATCACAACGTTAAAAATGATCACCAAAAACGGATCAACCAGAATTTCCTGAAGAAAGTCATAGGTAAGAGTGACGGCAATGATTGAAGCCAGCACGTTTACCACATTATTTGCGAGTAAAATCGTGACAAGAAGTTTTTGTGAATCAGACAGAATAAGAGAAATTGTTCTCTCACCTTGTTTTTCGCTTTTGCTGAGACGATTAACCTGATCAGACTTCAGTGAAAAGAAGGCAACTTCTGATCCGCTTAAAAAAAAGGAAAGGGCAATACAGAGGATGAATACTGCTAGAAGGATTAACTGATAACTATCCAAAAGGGAAAATTCCCAACTTAGTGAAACAACATTCAATAATAAGAAAAAAGCCGCAATCACCAAAATCCAGAGACCCCAGAACGGTGTTACGGCTTTAAATTTAATCAGATTTGATCAAAAAGGGAGATCATCATTATCAGAAAGAGTATCAGGAGCCGTTGGTAAAATATCTGCTCTCTGAGAACCCGAAGAAGAATGAGAAACGCCTTCGTATTCGCCACCGCCTGAACCTTTTGAAGTTAACATGAGCAGATCGCCCACCACAATCTCAGTAGAATACCGTTTTGCGCCAGTCTCTTTATCATCCCAGCTTCTGGTTTGAAGACGGCCTTCTACGTAAATTTTATGTCCTTTTTTCACATATTCCTGGCAAATTTCTGCCAATTTTCCCCAGACGACGAGATTATGCCATTCTGTTTTTTCAACCTGTTTTCCAGACTGATCCTTCCAGCTTTCAGAAGTTGCCAGCGAAAACTGGGCAACGGCCTGGTTACTTGGTGTATATCTTACTTCGGGGTCTTTACCGACGTTACCAACAAGGATAACTTTATTTACACTTCTTGCCATTTTAAATAACTCCTGTAATCAATTGAGTTGTATGCCTGTTTTTAAATGATAACCGTTGAGGAACTCTTGAACGGATAAACGCCTTTTACCCTCGAGCTGCACTTCACCAATCAGGATCATGCCATCAGAGACTTTTATTGAGATGTTCGATTTAGATAACCCGGTGATCAATCCGTTACTGATGTAAGGATACTGAGTTTCCTGAAAAAAGTCAACCTTAAATAACTTCAGCACTTTACCATCCAGATAACAAAAAGCACCCGGATAGTCATCGAAAGCCCTTATTTTATTACGAATTACAGCTCCCGGCAGGTTCCAGTCAATTCTGAAATCTTCCTTTGTTAATTTAGGTGCCCGGGTTGCAAGTGTATCATCCTGGATTTCTGTTTTTACAGTTCCATGATCAATTTTAATGACGGTTTCAAGAACAAGATCTGCACCCAGATTGCTTAATTGATCGTGAAGTTCGCTTCCGGTCATGGAATCTGAAACCAGCAATTTTTTCCTGCCGATAATGGTGCCGGTATCAACTGCCTTCTGAAGAAAAAAAGTGGTAACGCCGGTTTCTTTATCCCCATTTAATAAGGCCCACTGCATGGGGGCAGCACCCCGGTACTTCGGTAGTAAACTGCCATGAAGATTAAAAGTCCCTTTAGCGGGAAGTGAAAAAATCCGTTCAGGCAAAATCCTGAAAGCTACAACCACATAGCAATCTGCATCGATAGCCTTCATCTGATGGTAAAACTCATCACCTTTTAAATCTTCGGGTTCGAGAATGGTTTCAATACCATGTTTTTTCGCACATTGTTTAACCGGTGTTTCCTGCAACTGAAGACCACGACCCTGAGGTTTGTCTTTTCCGGTAACAATTGCAACGGGTTTATATCCGTTCAGGATGAGTTTTTCGAGGATGGGAACTGCAAAGTCTGGTGTTCCCATAAAGACGAGTTTAAGTGACATGAGAAAGAGTGGAAAATAGTATGCTTCCGTTTATTTTTCGGCCAGCAGATAATCTACCTCAACGGTTCCTTTCTGGATATCACGCATCCGGTTTTTAAGCAGAGTTTTTCTGAAAGCAGATAAATAATCAACAAAAAGGGTTCCCTGAAGGTGATCATATTCATGCTGAAGAACTCTGGCCAGCATACCATCAAAGGTTTCGGTTCGTTCATTGAACTTTTCATCCCTGAATTTCACAGTGATGATTTCAGGCCGGTCAACAAAATCATTAATTCCCGGAACAGAGAGACATCCTTCTTCCATTGAACATGAACCTTGTTTATCAATAAACTCTGGGTTTATAAACACCATGGGGAGTGTATCTCTGCCTTCTTTCATGACAGAAATATCAATAACAAGTAAATCAAGTGCCTGGCCAACCTGTGGAGCAGCAAGTCCGATTCCATCAGCCTGATACATGGTTTCGAACATATCTTTAATAAGCTTATCCAGGTTTTTGTCAACGCCGGTAAGAGTTTCGGCTTTTTGCCTGAGAACGGCATCGCCAAGTGTATAAATAGGTAAAATCATAGTCCGCTTTTATTTCTTCTGCACGATCAACAACATTCACAAAAATAAAAGAATTCCGGCAGGATAGAAAACGAAAGGATGATGTTTGGAAAGTTAAATATAAAACCGTGTTCTGCGCAACAAATTATTAATTTGGGAAGCAGGAAAAAGCCAGTAGAAAGAAGTCATTAAAAGGCTAAAGTTTTACACTATTCAATATCTTCACCCATTTAATTTACCATTGATCATTTATCATTTTTCATAATGATCCAAATCCTGAATAGCTGGGTTAAAACAGGGATACCGACCGGGAGGTCGGTGTTACAGCCCGGAAATCCAAACTGGAGGTCGGCGTTGCAGTTTGGATTTCCGACCGGGAGCCAGTGTTACCGTTCAGTGTTTAAAATCAGCACAAAACCCCAAAGATTGACTTTAACGAACCAAACCCCGGAAATCTATGTTCTGAATCAAAATTTAAATCAATGACTGGCGTTTATTCATGGCAAACTATTTCATTATAGGCGGTTCTTCCGGGATTGGAAAAAGACTCTCCAGTCAACTGGCAGAAGCAGGACACCAGGTTTTCTCTACCTATTTTAAGAACAGAGCCGAACCGGAACATCCTTCAATATCCTGCCATTATTTAAATGTCTTGGATGAAAACATTGATCTGGATTTTCTTCCGGAAACTTTAAACGGATTGATTTATTGTCCCGGCAGCATTAACCTCCGGCCGTTTGCAAGACTAAATCCTGCTGACTTTACAACAGATTTTAATTTACAGGTCGTGGGTGCTATTAAAGTAATTCAGGCTGCCTTACCCAAACTGAAAGCGTCAAGCAACTCATCAATCGTCCTTTTTTCAACCGTTGCAGTTCAATCCGGATTTAATTATCACTCTTTGGTTTCCACTTCAAAGGGAGCAATTGAAGGATTGACTAAAGCCTTGGCAGCTGAATTTGCTCCGACTATCAGAGTGAACTGTATTGCACCTTCCCTGACTGACACTCCCCTTGCTGCCAATTTTATCAATACCACCACAAAACTGGAAACAAACGCGCAAAGACATCCGCTCAAAAGAATAGGCACGACCGAAGATATTGCCAATATGGCTGAGTTTCTTCTTTCAGAAAAATCGGGATGGATAACCGGTCAGATTCTGCATGTGGATGGGGGAATTTCAACTTTAAAAATCTGAAAAAACCTTTTATAAGTCCGAAGTCAGGTAATCCGAAAAATTTACTATTACTCCGGCAGTTAAATAGAGATGAAAGTCTTCGATAAAATCCTGCAAGCAGGATCACTCAGACTGACAATTTTTGGTTTCCATGATATCTATTTATCCGCCGGAGCACTTCTATCAAAGAATTTGCCTTGTAAATGATTTTGTCGTGGAGTCCAGAAACCACAAAAAAACGGGGCGAATTCTGAAAAGCCATACGAGTAAGAAGATCAGGAACCTATTGTGTTAACATTTCTCTCCGCTGCACAACTTATCGTTGGACTCTCAGTTGCCTTTGTCTGGATTTTTAGATTTGACAATATTATCAGAGATTTCAAACAATTCGGCTTGTCTGATTTGACCCGAAGTGCAGTGGGTGCAAGCAAAATTGCGGTTGCAACTTTATTGGTTGCTGGTATCTGGTTTCACTCTCTGATTCTGATTCCTGCAGCTCTGATGGGCATGTTTATGTTGGTGGCTCAATATTTTCATAATAAAATCAACAACCCGATGATCAAACGCCTGCCTTCTCTGGTTTTATTTCTTTTAAGCCTTTTCATTGTGCTGGTTTCGTTGAATTACATTTCAATATGAGTTTTTTTACCCTTTGCCTCCTTATTTCGAGCATTTCGTTTTTCGCCTATGGTGCCTCCTGGTTTTCGTCTCCTCACATGAAAAGTGAATTCAGACGGTTTAATCTGGAAAAATTCGGGTTACTTACGGTTGTACTGGAGTTGCTGGGTGCAACCGGTCTGCTTCTGGGTTTGATTTATCATCCTTTCCTCCTGATTTCGTCGGGAGGACTTGCCTTGCTTATGTTTCTGGGGGTTTGGGTACGAATTAAAGTAAAGGACAGCTTGTGGGTTTCGTTGCCTGCAATTTTTTTTATGATTCTCAATTTTTATCTGTTCATGGTTTCGCTCCAACCATATTTGAATTGAACTCGACTTGCTGACTGAAAAATTTAACTTAACCGATCAGGTAAATATGGACCAACGGGACATCGACCGAATTATTGAAATGGCATGGGAAGACCGAACCCCGTTCGAAGCCATCAAACTCCAGTTTGGCTTTTCTGAGGCTGATGTCATTGAACTGATGCGAAGAGAATTAAAGCGAAGCAGTTTTGATTTATGGCGGAAAAGAGTAAACAGCGGAGCAAGTCATAAACATGCAAAGAAACGAAACCCGGAAATCAATCGGTTTAAAAGCACCATGCAACGAACCATTACATTAAATAAAATAAGCAAGCGCTGAATGTATACTTTTCTTCAGGCACATTCTCAATCCACTTTCATACTGTCACTATTTCCATGAAAATTCTGCTCACCGGTGTTACCGGCTATATTGCCCAACGACTCTTGCCCGTACTAATTGAAAACGGACATCAAGTCGTTTGCTGCGTGAGAGACCAAAACCGGTTCAACCGGAAAAATTACAGTTCAGAGGCTTTGACTGTCATTGAAGCTGATTTTCTGGATTCTTCAAGTCTCGCAACCATTCCTGATGATATTGATATTGCCTATTATCTGATCCATTCCATGTCAACTGAAATTGGTGATTTTGAATCGATGGAGCAGATTTGTGCACAAAACTTTAAAGACCGGATCAATCAAACAACGGCCAGGCAAGTTATTTATCTGAGTGGAATTGTAAATTCTGCCGAACTGTCAAAGCATTTATCATCCCGTAAAAATGTTGAAGCCATTTTATCCGGTGGCAATTTTGCTTTAACGACGTTGAGAGCCGGCATTATCATGGGATCGGGAAGTGCTTCCTTTGAAATCATCAGGGATTTGGTTGAAAAATTACCGTTCATGATTACGCCCAAATGGCTCGGCACGCAATGCCAGCCTATCGCCATCAGAAATGTGGTCGAATTTTTAACCGGCGTTATTGGCAAGGAGTTCACCTACAACAAAAGCTATGACATTGGTGGTCCTGATCTCTTATCCTACAAAGAGATGCTCCTCCGTTTTGCTTCCATCCGCGGACTTAAACGCCGGATTTTCATCGTTCCGATCATGACGCCAAAAATATCTTCCTACTGGTTGTATTTTTTAACCGCAACTTCTTTTCCGCTGGCCAAGAATTTGGTGAACAGTATGAAAACGGAGGTCACCTGTGAACCCAACGATCTTGCTGAAAACCTGGGCATTCACCTGATTGATTATGATACCTCCATTCGGTTTGCCTTTGATAAAATTGAACAAAATCAGGTTTTATCCAGCTGGAAGGATGCTCAAACCAGTGATTTGTTCAGAAAAGGATTATCAAAATTTATTGAAGTCCCTGTCAACGGATGTTTCAAAGATATCCGCAGGATAAAAATTGAAGATGCTCAGTTTTCTCTGGATAAAATCTGGTCGATCGGTGGAAAAACCGGCTGGTACTACGCCAATTGGCTGTGGAAAATCAGGGGGTTTTTAGATCAGGTGATTGGCGGAGTTGGCATGCGGAGAGGACGGAAAAGTGATACTGAAATTGCGCCCGGTGATGCTCTTGATTTTTGGCGGGTTTTACTTGCTGATAAAAGTGAAAAAAGATTGCTGCTCTTTGCCGAGATGAAATTACCCGGCGAGGCGTGGCTTGAGTTTAAAATTGATGACCAAAATATTCTGACTCAAACGGCAACCTTCAGACCATTGGGCGTTCTGGGTTTATTGTACTGGTATTCGGTTCTTCCCTTTCATGGGTATATTTTCAACGGAATGATAAAAAAAATAGCAGAATCCAGGCAGGATTGAGTTAGGATCGGTAACAGCTGAATGTCTGAATATAAATTTTAAATATGGGGATTTGTTCAGATTGTCTGAGATTTTTCAACCCTGTCCGGGGTTGATAGATTTTCTTCATATTCCACCACCGGATTGTCATCCGGGGCTATTCAAATTTCACCCTGTTAGGGTGACAATTTTGGTATTTACCATTCACCATTAACCATTGATCATTTAATCACCGGGCACTTCGAGAGCCTCAGTGACCGGTGATTGTACAAACTATTTGCTGTTCAGATAATCCTGCAAAATAATGGCTGCGGCCTGGCGGTCAACGAGACCTTTTTCCTGGCGGGCTTTTTTACCACGTCCGGAAGCCAGAATCTGTTGTTGGGCAATTCTGCTGGTAAACCGTTCATCCAGAGTCACGATGGGAAGATCGGGAAACTCACTCCGGATGGTCGATATCACTGTTTCAACAAATTTTGCCTTTTGCTCAACCTGTCCTTTTAGGTTAAATGGCATTCCGATCACCAAACCTTTACAGTCAGCAGAAACCAATTGCTTCAGTTCATCCAGTAAAGTACCGGCAGGAATGGTTTTGAGCGGCGTTGCCAGAATGCCAAGCGGATCCGATTTTGCAATTCCGGTTCTAACATCACCCAAATCAAGACCGAGAAAAAATCCGGTCATCTATTCTTCCATAATTTCTTTGATTTTTTCATCAGAAAGCGGTTGTTGGAGGGCTTCGCGAATGAGCTTGCTTGGCTTAAAGTGAGTTTTCTTTCTCCAGGGAATGTAAACCGTATCGCCGGTTTTGGGGTTGCGGGCTTTTGGTTTTGGCCGGGTAATTTTCACTTCAAAAACACCAAAATCACGAATTTCAATTCTGACTTCTTCGTCGGTTGTCAACATCAGTTCCCGAAGTGCAGCAAAGGTTGAATCCACCCATTTCGAGGTGTGATACAAACGCTCATCATGATCTTCTGCTACCTTTTTGGCAACATCCTTTTTCGTCAGAGTTTTGACTCTCGGTTTCATTTTCTTCCCTTTCGTGTGTAAAAGCTCACTCTTCCAGACGGGCTACCGACTTCACCCCTTCAATCCGCTTAATCCGGTCAATAATCCGCAATAAATGCTCAACATCATTCACAAAGACGATGATGGAACCATCAAAAATTCCATCTTTGGTGTTAAAATTTAAACCTCTGATATTGGTGTTCATGGTTTTTGAAATCACATTGGTAATATCAGAAACCAATCCCTTCCGGTCTTCACCCGAAAGCCGGATGCCAGCCATAAAATCTTCGTGGGCGCCTTTTGGCCAGTCAACATCTACCAGCCTGAGCACTTCACTGTTTGAGTAATTTACAATATTCCGGCAATTTTTACGGTGAACTTTAATTCCTTCACCAATCGTCACATATCCTACAATTTCATCACCGGGAACCGGATTGCAGCACTTGGCATAATTCATCTGGATGTTGGCATTTTTGCCTTCAACAACCAGGGTTTTCTGGCCGGACCGTGACGTCTTTACAAACTCTTCAAAGGTGCCGAATTCAGGTTTTTCATCCGCTTTAGGCTCTTTTTTGGCCGTCTGCCTGATAACATACTTTTCAAGAAACTCTTCATGGTTGAAAAGTCCGAAACCAACCGCATGAAAAAATGCTGACTGATTGGGGTACTTTAAATCCTGTATCAGTTTATTCAGTTCAAGATCAGTAAATTTAAGTTTTGACTTCCTGACCCTCTTTTCCCACATCTCACGGCCAAGTTCAGTAATCTTCCGTTTTTCTTCATTCAGGAAGGCTCTGATCTTGCTTTTTGCCTTGTGGGTAACAACAAACTTTTCCCAGTCGGGATTAGGTTTCTGGTTTTTGGATGTGATAATTTCTACCTGATTCCCGTTATCAATACGGGTATTCAGCGGAACAATTTTGCCGTTTATTTTGGCGCCGATACAGTGATTTCCAACGTTGGTATGAATTTCATAAGCAAAATCTACCGGCGTTGACCCTTTCGGAAGAATTTTCAAGTCCCCTTTGGGAGTAAAAATAAAAATTTCATCCTGAAACAGATTCAGCTTGAAATCTTCAATAAACTGATTCGGGTTATCTGAACTATCAGCCTGATCAAAAATTTCTCTGACCCAACTGATCCATTCATCACTTTGTTTATTGACCACCGATTCACCGGCTTCCTTGTAAGACCAGTGGGCGGCAACTCCCTTTTCAGCAATTTCATGCATTTTCCGGGTTCTGATCTGAACTTCTACCAACTTTCCGGCAGGACCAACTACGGTTGTGTGAATACTCTGATAGCCATTGTGCTTGGGAACAGAAATGTAATCCTTGAATCTTACGGGAACCGGAAAATAGATATCACTCACAATTCCATAAACTGTAAAACAATCATAAGCCTGCTGGGTATCCAGAATAATTCTGACGGCAAACAGGTCGTAGATTTCTTCAAAAGGTTTTCCCCGGTTCACCATTTTGTTGTAAATCGAATAAAAATGCTTGGGCCGGCCTGAAAGCTCAAAATGAAATCCGGCTGCTGTCAATCGTTCAGCAATTGGATCTGTGAACTGATTGATGTATCCCTCACGTTCTTCACGCCGGGCATTAACCTTCCTGAAAATATCTTCGTAAGATTCCGGATTCAGATATTTGAAACTCAGATCTTCAAGTTCCCATTTGATCTGCCACAGACCAAACCGGTGGGCCAAAGGTGCATAAATATCAAGGGTTTCGGTGGCAATTTTAATTTGTTTCGGATGGGGAAGAAATTGCAGGGTACGCATATTATGCAACCGGTCAGCAAATTTGACCAGAATCACCCTGATATCTTTGATCATGAACAGCATGAGTTTTCTGAAGGATTCAGCTTCAGTGACTTCATGACTTTTAAACATGTCGGTTATTTTTGTTGCACCATCAACAAGGTTTGCAACAGTAATCCCAAATTCCTTTTTCAGGAAATCAAATTCGTAATCGGTGTCTTCAATGATGTCGTGCAACAGGGCTGCTGCAACTGAGATATCGTCAAGGATTAATTCTTCTGCGAGAATGGTTGCTACAGCCAGCGGATGAATGAAATACGGTTCCCCACTCGCCCTTTTTATATTCTGATGGGCTGTGTAAGAAAACTGAAAGGCCTTTCTGATTAAACCGTCATCAACCGTTTTTAAATTCCGGTGACAGGTCTCCAAAAGACGGTTCAGATTCTGTTCCGCAATTTCATTTAGCAGTGAGACTGACATATCTTTTTTATTTTTCCGGACTTACCTACTGTAATTTACAAATAAATTATTTATTTGCAAATTAATTTTATCAGGCCAAAGTCTTTAAAAATCAGATAGTTGCGAACTTAAATGAATTTGGGGACAATAGGAGGGTGTAAAAATGGCAGAAATCAGGGCAGAATGAAATGATGTGTAAAAGTGAGGTTGCAGATTAGCTTTTCATTAATTTTAAAACAAAATCACGTGAAACTCTTAAAACAGGTTTTTTACCAGGCTGAAACAGAATCATTCCCCCGTGGATCAGCTCCACCCAGATACCATCCATTTTTTATTTCAATCGCTTCACAGCGACCCTGATAACCCGACCGCTGAACACACTTATACCCGAGTTTTTCGAGATTTTTGACAAGTTCTGAACTCAGTGTGTGCTTTTCATAAAATAAAATATCAGGAACCCATTGGTAATGAATCCGACCGGCATTCACGGCTTCCTGTACAGACATTTTAAAATGAAAAACATTGAGGAAAGTTTGTAAAACGGTAGTGGGGATTGTCGATCCGCCCGGACTTCCGATAATCAGCCAGGGTTTATTATCCCGAACTACAATTAAGGGTGTCATACTGCTCAGCATTCGTTTTCCAGGTTGGATTTCATTGGCACGACCACCGAATAGTCCGTAGGAATTGGGCACTCCGGGCTGAATACTAAAATCATCCATTTCGTTATTCAGTAAAAAACCAGCACCATCTACAACCAGAAATGAACCGAAAGCACCATTCAGGGTATAGGTAATGCTGACCGCATTTCCTTCTTTATCAATGATGGAATAGTGAGTCGTTTCTTCATGTTCAAAACCGGCGATATTTCCCGCCTGAATTTCAGATGAGGGAATTTTCTTCTCCGGATTGGTTTGACGAAAACGCCGTAACGCGTAGGGTTTCGAAATCAGAGTATCGAAGGGTACCGAAACAAAATCAGGATCACCCATGTATTGGGCACGGTCAGAATAGGCAAGCTGAAGAGCCCTTGAGAAATCATGAACAAACCGGGTTGATCTGAAATCGGTTGAATCAATCTGTTGATTTTCAAGCATGTTCAATGTTTGCAACAAAATAATGCCGCCGCTTGAAGGAAGTCCCATCGAAATCAGTTCCGATCCGTGGTAGGTGCCCTTTAGCGGATTACGCCATTTTGATTGGTAGGCATTAAGATCAGACGCGGAAATTACCCCGTTGTATTTTTTTACAGAGTTTACCAGCAGGCGTGATGTTTCTCCTGAATAAAACTCACTGGCGCCATTAACTGCAATTCTTTCGAGAGTTTTTGCAAGATCAGGCTGGAACAGTGTATCACCGGTTTCCCATTCAGAGCCATCTTTTTTCAGATAAATAGATGCAGTTTCTGGAAAACGGGACAGATCAGACCTGAATAAATTGAGAACTGATGCCGCTTTTTGGGAAAGGATATGAAATTTGGCAAGATGAACAGAAGGATTTACACAGGATTTCCAGGATAACTTTCCCCATTTTTTATGGAGCTGATATAACCCGTCAACGGTACCAGGAACACCTGCTGAAAGTGCACCAACGGTAGAAAGCTGGTTATCTGCTTTTCCATTTTTGATAAACATATCACGGGATGAGGAAAAAGGGGCGGTTTCTCTGAAATCAAGGGTATAAGAAGAGCCGTCCTGAAGCCGGATAACGGCAAAACCTCCGCCACCAATATTTCCGGCGGTAGGGTAAACAGATTGAAGGGCAAACCCAACGGCAACAGCAGCATCAAATGCATTCCCGCCAGCTTTCAGAACTGAAAGTCCTGCTTCACTGGCAAGCGGGTGAGCTGAAACGACCAGACCATTTTTACCAGAAACCGGTTCAAACCCCTGAGCCAGAACCAGTTTGGAGGAAAGAGAAAACAGAACAAAACAAACCGGAAAAAACCGGTATGCGAAACTCATTTGAAGTTCAGTGGCAGAATTTCAAAGCGTAATGGTTTCTCACCTTTCGGGAAAACCCAGTCTTTAACCTGAGAAATCATGCAATCTTCAACCTGGCTTGTAAGAGCAGAATCAAAAGTTGAAATCACGACCTTCTGGTTTTCAACTGTACCGTCAGGTTTGACAGTAAAATCAATGTAAAGTGTACCTTTGATATTTTCATCAAAACGTTTTGCACCTCTGAAACATTCGTACAATGTACGGTAATATTCCATTTCGATTTTAGTCAGAACATCATCTTTTCTAAGATCATCGGTGTATTTATCTGCAGTTACCAGATTGTAATTATAGGTTGCAATGCTGTAACCCATCCAGGAGTTCACGATGTCAGAAAAATTCACAACCACACCCATATTAACAAAATAGGGTGAATAATTTTTATCTTCTGTAAAAACTTTCGGGTACCCGATTGCCGTTGATGCCACATAATCTGTCTCATCTGTAAAACCCATAAGCTGAGCATCAACAGAAAGATTCAGCTCCCAATATGTATATTTATATTTAAAACCAGCGTTTAAATATGAATAGGATTCCCGGGAAAACATCACTTTATCTGGCTGCTTGTAAAACATTTCTCCCCAGATCTCCGAATAAAAATTCCAGCTTCCATAGGGGAACAAATAACCAAGTGCGTATTTAATACCAACCGCCCGGCCGGGAATTTCGTAGGTAACATTCGGGGTCTTTGACACTTCAAGCTGATTTTCATTGTGGTTCATCAGCATGGCATTAAAATGCAAACTCTGTCCCTGTTCAGGACTTTCGGCATCAAGGTACCAGGAGGTAATATTTCCGATACCAACTTCAACTGTTCCTGAATAATAGGGGTAAAATGGAACGTTATTCAAATCACCGATAGCAAAAGAAGACCCAATAATAAATCCTGTCTGGATTCTCCCGTTAAGAAAGGCAAGATTTCCAAGTTTCATTCCAATTGTAACCGGACCTGCATTAAATGTTGACTTGGCAGCAGAATGGTTCATTTGCATAACATTAAAAATGGCAGATAACTGAAAATTATCAGTGATACCATAATCAAATCCGATATAGTTCTGGCTTAACAGAGCACCAGAAGCAGACTGACCGGTAAAAGTTCCCGGAAGGAAGCTACCATAGGTATCAAAACTAATTTTATAACTGGCCAATTTCTGCATATCTGCCGTCATGGAGTGTGCAAGACGACCAGTTGCGGTATAAATCTGTGCAAAACCGGTTGAAAAGAAAGAAAGAAGAATTCCGGTTGCCAAAATTCGTACTGATATCATAGAAAGGCCTCCAATACTTGGGGATGAACTCAGTTTACTGCTGATAGTTACCATAAATCAATATCCAGTTTAACGGGTTTAGTCCGTATGTGGTTCATAAATAAATTAAGCGAATCAATTGTAGAATTAAATCTTGCTGCAAATTTTTCATCCGTCAGCATTTGGTTAGCCAAAGATTTGTTGTTGTTAAGCTTTGTGGCTAAATCATTGAATTGGGCAATTGTTTTATTCAGCTGAACCATGGTTTCTGAAGTTGAAGTCAGCATGGTTCCGGCTTTGGGCGTTAATTCCGTAATTGCAGAATTCATTGACAGAACAAGTCTGTTGATCCGGTTTGCCATTGAATCAAGTTTACTGCTGTTTTTATCAAGATTGGATGTCAGATGTGCAAGATTTTGACTGGTCTGTGCCAGATTCTCAAACAGTGTAAGGGTGTTGTTCTGAAATTGTTGGTTGGCAATAACCTTATTCAGTCCGTCAAGTGTGATATTTAAATTCCGGATGAGCATTTTAAGATCATCACTTACATCGTTAACCTGACTCAGCATCCGGGGAATATCAGCACCAAGAATTCCGGTTATAACCCCGCCATCAGGAAGCTGAACACCGGAGATGCCGGGTAAAACATCAATTTTCTTGCCAGCTAGGATTTCAAGCATTCCAATTTTTGCAACAGCATCGGTAAAAAGCACAATTTCTTCATCAAGAATGATTTTTACTGATACAAAATCACCCTCATTCGAAATAAGTTCAACCTTGCCTACATTGGTTCCTCTCACAAAAACCGGATCCCCCTCAAGCAAACCAATGGTATCGTCAAATTTTGCCACCACAACTTTATGTTTTTGGGAAAATGACCAGCCTTTCAGCCAAATCAATCCGGCAAATAAAACGACGAGGGAAAGGAAAACCGTTAAACCAACTTTGAAATCTTTTGTCATAGCCCCAGAATTCTGGTAATTAATCAGCTAAAATACGATTCAATCCTGCTAAAAAAAATAGAACCCAACCAAAGTGACCTGAATTTGTGAGGAATCAGGCATGTGAATTTCACTTTTTATTTCCGATTTTTACATTTAGGTCATTTTCTCATGAAGGAAGCATCATGCCGGTAATCACATTTGTTTTCTATTTTCTTATCGCTTTGGGTGGATTTTGTATTTTTATCAATCTTTTGCTCAGTTCTTTTTATGGAAATGCCGGGCTCGCAACCTCAGATTCAACTGATAACCAGTCTGCACCCACTGTTGTCAGGTTTCATTTATTTTCTTTTCCGGGAATCAGTCTGATCCTGTTTTTTTCAGGGTTAACAGGACTTTTGCTTCCCGATGTGATGACTGCTTCACCCCTTTTTATCGGAATAGGTTCAGCACTATCAGGAATTTTGCTTTCATGGATTACAGGTGAAACGGTAACAGGGATACTTGAGCGGATCAGGTCAAAAAATGAAGGGTTAGAGTCGGTGATCAGAGCCACCGGGACAGTTGTTGAGCCCATACAAGCAGGAACTGCCGGTAAAATCAGAGTTAAGCTGGATAAGATAGAACTTGTGGCAGATGCTTTTGAAATGTTGCACCGGTCTGTTGAAAAAGGAAAAAAAGTTAGAGTAACGGGTATTCACAGAAAAAATCTGATTGTTGAGGAAATAAAATAGCCAGAAACTCGATTTTTATTTTCGGGGATGAAATTGAAAATGAATTTCTTTCAGAAATTCACGATCAATATGTGTGTAAATCTGAGTTGTTGAAATATCTGCATGCCCCAACATTTCCTGAACCGCCCGTAAATCTGCCCCACCTTCAAGAAGATGAGTTGCAAAAGAGTGTCTGAAGGTGTGAGGAGTTACGTCCTTTTTTACACCTGCAAGTGAAGCACAGTTTTTTACAATCGTCAGAATAGCCATCCGGCTTAGTCCGGTTCCCCTCTGATTCAGAAAAAGGACGTCTGCACTTTTACCGGTAGAGGCCAAACCAGGCCGGGTTCCTGCCTGGTATTTTCTGATCATATTCATAGCACTCCCGCCAATGGGAACGATCCGTTCTTTTGATCCTTTCCCGAAAACCCTGATCAGATCAACATCAAAAAACAACTGTGATTGCCTTAAGGTTATCAGTTCACTTACTCTGATTCCGGTTGCATACAGGGTTTCAAGAATGGCACGGTCTCTTAATCCGATTCGGTCATTCGGGTCTGCAGCATCCAGAATTGAAAATACTTCCTGAACAGTGAGAACATCCGGGAGCTTTTTGGGAAGTTTAATTGAATCAATCAGTTCGGTGGGATCAGAAGATAAAATCCCTTCTGAAGAAATAAACCTGTGAAATCCTTTCAGACTTGAGATATTTCTGGCGATTGAGGAAGGCGCCAGACCGAGATCATATAACACCCTGAGGTAGGATTCAATCGTTTTAAGATCAATCTGAGAGAGAGATGTGATTTTATTGGTTTGAAGAAATGAAGCATATCTGACCAGATCAAGGCTGTAAGATTGAAGGGAATTACCGGCAAGATTTTTTTCAATTCTGACGAATTGCAGATAACGTTGAAAAACTGCCGGAAAAACATCAAAAATATATTTTTTCACTCGTTCAGCATCCGCCAACCGTGTTTGTCATAATCCAGTTTCAAAAGGGCAACGGCAAGGAGAACAATTCCGGTAAAGGTCAAAGCCAGATCAAGTCTGCTGAAAATCACTTCAGCAATGGCAAACAATGTAAAGTAAATCACCACGACACCATAAAACCATAATTTAAATAAGCGGGAAAGCGGAATACCTTTTCCTTCAAGCTGGAGTTCTTCACGAAACTTCCGCCATCCAGGTCCCATAGGTCTTGTTTTTTTGTAAAAAGCAGCCAGGTGTTCCTGACTTGTTGGTGAAGTGAGAAAAGTAACAGACAGCCAGACAACTGTTGTAACCGTAGTAATAATCAAAGTTGAATAAGGGAAAACCAGTTCAGGAAAATAAAGTACAATCACCGAATAGGTTATAATTGGAGCTACCATAGCTGAAATCTCAGACCAGGCGTTGATTCTCCACCAATACCAGCGGAGAATTAACACACCACCAATTCCAGCCCCGCAATTCAGAATAAATTCCCAGGCACCTTTGATTGTATCAAGCAGATAAAACGTAATGAAAAACGAAATGATCATGAGGGCAACGGTAACCATGCGGGATTCCCAAACCAGTTTTTTCTCTGTTTGTTTAAACATGAACCGTTTCATGACATCATTCACAACATAAGAAGCACCCCAGTTCAGGTGAGTTGAAATCGTACTCATGTAAGCAGCCAGAAAAGCAGCAATCAGGAATCCGTACCAACCGGCAGGCAGAACTTCCTTCATCACCATCACAAAACCCTGTCCCTGCTGATCAGGCGGCAGACCGGGGAATAAAACCAGTGAAACCAAAGCAACAATAATCCATGGCCAGGGTCTGAGGCAGTAATGGGCAATATTGAACCACAAAGTTGCAACCAAAGCATGGGTTTCATTTTTTGCAGACATCATTCGCTGAGCCACATATCCGCCGCCACCGGGCTCATTTCCCGGATACCAGCTGGCCCACCAGATCACCCCGACATAAGTCAAAAAGGCAGAGACACCCAACGAAAGAACCCCGAAAATCGACGTGTCACCTATTCGTGGGAAAAGCTCAAAAGTACTGCTTAGAAGGGATTTCTGAAGTCCGGCCATCCCATTTATTCCAGGATGGTCGAGAGCAAACCAGGCCAGAACCACACAGCCAATCATGGCAAAAGCAAACTGGAACGTATCAGTTATGGCAACACCCCATTGACCTGAAAGTGTAGAATATAATGCAACAAACATCATTGCACCCAGGATGAAAATCTGGGCATTCCAGTCTGGAAGCACAACCGAAACGATTTTTACCATGGCCAGGTTCACCCAGCCCATAATAATGGAATTCATGAATATACCGAGATACACGGCCCGGAATCCACGTAAAAAGGCTGCAGGTTTTCCAGCATAACGGATTTCAGTAAACTCGAGATCGGTTAAAACTCCCGCACGACGCCAAAGCGGAGCAAAAAAGAAAACCGTCATCATACCGCCGATGGCCATGCACCACCATAACCAGTTTCCCGAAATCCCGTTTTGAGCAACAAGTTCTGTCACGGCAAGTGGTGTATCTGCAGCAAATGTGGTGGCAACCATTGCTGTTCCGGCAATCCACCAGGGTAATTTCCGTCCGGAAAGAAAATATTCTTCGGTACTTTTTCCGGCACGTTTGGCAAACAATAACCCGATCACCAGAGAAATGAGCACATAAACAATGATAATCAGCCAGTCAACACCCAATAGAATACGGTCAGACATCACGAAAACCTCCGGAAGAGGAGAATTAAAATTAAGAAGAGCAGAGTTCCTGCCAGTGTAAATAAAGTCCAGGCCATTGATGAAAAGAAAACAAGCAGGATCATGCCGGCAAGAGAAAGTGCCAGAGCAGTTAGAATCTTCGGCCAGGGCATTTCAAACTTCAGGTTTCCAAGGATAAAAATTCCCAAAATTGGACCGTAAGTTACAGAGGCGATCTTTAAACCAACTTCAACGACCGATTTTTTGACCAGATCACCTGATGCAACAAGTGCAATGGCCACAACGGTAAGCAAAACACCCCAAAAAACCGACACAAGCCGGGAGAGAAGAAGTTCATTGATTTTCCAGTTATTCCGGGTAAAGTCAGTCATAGAAGATGAGGCAAGTGAATTCACAGAAGAACTCAAAGAACTCATTGCCGCTGCAATCACAGCAGCAAGAATTAACCCTGAAAAGCCGGATGGCATAAATTCAATGATAAAAGTGGAGAAGGCCTGGTCGGGTGCAAGATCCCGGCCGGAAAAGAAAGAAGAAAGAAGCCACCCGATTAAAAGGAACAGTGCAAACTGAACAAAAACAATAAATCCGGAAAGAACCAGAGCAATTTTCCCTTCCCGTTCAGATTTTGTACATAAAATCCGCTGAACGATAATCTGATCAGTTCCATGGCTGGCCATAGAAAGAACCATCCCGCCAATAATTGCATTCCAGGCTAAATACGATTCATCCCAGCTCCAGAATGAACCTGATTTTGTGGTCCAGTGAAGAATTGTTGTTTTTGAAAAATCGAGGGAATCAGAAGAAACCTGTCCGGCGAGAAGATAAAGCGCAATACCGCCGCCGGCAATATAAATCACCCATTGCAGAAAATCGGACCAGATCACAGCCTTTATTCCACCAAAAACAGTATAAAAAATGGTTACCACACCCAGAATGACAATAGCGCCAATATAAAGTTTGTTTTGAGAAAATTGGGTTCCGGTATAAAGGCCGAACAGAAGAGCAATGGGAATTGCTGTTGCATATAATCTGACGCCATCAGCAAAAAGCCGGGTTGACATGAAAACGACAGCCGTTGATTTCTGTGCCTGAACACCGAAACGGGTGCCGATCCATTGATAGGCAGTTACCAGATTTCCCGAAAAATATTTAGGAAGGAACCAGGACGCAATGAGAATCCGGCCAAGAATATAGCCGAAGGCAACCTGTAAAAACGAAAAATCCCCGGCGAAAGCAAGACCGGGGATACTCAAAAAGGTCAGGGCGGAGGTTTCAGTCGCCACAATTGAGATACAAACCGCCCACCAGGGAAGTGTACGGTCACCTGAAAAATAACCTGATGTTGAATTTAAACCCTTGCCGGCCAGCAATCCAATACCGATACTGACCAGCAGATAAACGGCTACAATCCAGATATCAATTGTTTGAAATCCCATAATCCGGAAGTTTATTTCCGTTTTCTGGGAGTCAGGTCATCATCATCAAAATCGGCGTCAAAACTATCATCACCATCCAGCAAATCATCAGGAAGTTCATCTGATTCTTCATCCAGAAAATCGTCATCATCGTCAGTTTTGCTCCGTTTTTTTGATCCAACAGCAGGGAACCCTTTTCCACCCTGGAAAGCATCAAGATCAGGATCGTAGTAAGGGTCTTTGGTTGGGTCATCTTCCGGTTCTTCATCTTCATCAACCGGAGGAAGAACATCTTCGAAATCTTCCATCTGGATTTCAAAATCAACCACCGCATCTTCCATTGTATCATACATCTGGATGACACGGTCAAGATGACTGATTCCTATCAGTTTTTCTACACCCGGCTGGCAACCAACCAAACCGAATAATCCGCCATTATTTGAGCAGATACGGTGGGCAACCAGGAGGCATGAAAGACCAGAAGAATCTGAAAAAGTAACTTCAGACATGTCAACGAGCAGATTCTGGATATCATCGGCAGAAAGCAGAGTTACAAATTCACCTTTAACCTGGGCGGCAATAGATGAATCCAGTCTGGTTTCTTTCAGTTTGAAGATGGCGAGGTTTTCCCGTTTGTCAAGTTCGAATTTCATAGTGAGTCGTTTTTAGTTGAGTGAATTTAAAACAGTTTGAATATGCTGCAACCGTTGCGGGAAACCTGTTTCGGGTTTGACCGGAAGTATAACGTCAAAATACTGGTCTTTGTCATAGTGATACATTCCCACACGGTATGCTTCAGGAAGACATGACCAAAGATATACCGAGTCAAGTTGAAAATCCATACTTAAATCGATAACAAGATTGGTTTTAGGGTCAAAGTGTTTCAGAACCTGATCTTTTTCAGGAATAAACCATCTGTTGTAAGTAAAATCTGCCGGCGTTATTACTTTTGAACCAGGAAATTCATATTTGAGCAGTTCAAGATGATTTGCTGTCGTCCAAAAATAAAGCGAGTAAGATTTTGGCAATTTTAAAATTTTGAGGAACCTTTTAAGTTCATCAACTGCATGAAATCCATCGGGGACAGCAATAAGCACAACCTGTATTCCCGCCCAGAAATCAGTTGAATGCAATAGCTTTCTGCGGTTTTTCTTTTCAGAACGGGTAGCAAGCCAGCGACCGGTTTTTTTTCTAAATGCATCAAACATAAGGTAAAATCATTTCACGAAATTGTGCTTCTGTGAGAATGGGAACACCCAGTTCACTTGCTTTGGCAGCTTTACTTCCGGCATCGGCGCCGGTAACTACAAAATGAGTTTTCTTTGACACTGAACCCGAAGATTTACCACCCAGTTTTTCAATCAGGGTTTCAGCTTCATCACGTTTCATGGTTTCCAGGGTTCCGGTAAAAACAACCGTTTTGCCAGTAAAGGGTGAACCTGCGACTGTTTCAGTTGAAGAGAAATCTTCAAACTGAAGTCCTGCATGGGTTAACCTGTTAATTATATTGCAATTATATTCATTTCCGAACCAGGAAACAATGCTGGCCGCAGTGGTTTCACCAATTTCATTGATGCGTGTAAGTTCTTCCTGTGTTGCATTTTGAATTGCCGATATTGTTTTCAGATTTCTGGCCAAAACTTTTGCACCGTTAGCACCAACATGCCTGATTCCCAAAGCAAAAAGTACTTTTGAAAAAGGTTGTTCTTTTGCAGCAGAAATTGAATTTACAAGATTGGAGGCTGATTTCTCCCCCATCCTTTCCAACGATGCAAGTTGTTCGGTTGTCAGTGAAAACAAATCGTCAACATCATGAACCAAACCTGAACTTACCAGCAAATCAACAACAGATTCCCCCAAACCTTCAATATTAAGTGCATCCCGGGAAGCAAAATGTTCGATCCGGCCCCGAATCTGGGGAGGGCAATCAGGGTTTGCACACCGGTAAACAGCGTCTTCACCTTCTTTAACCAACGTTGATTCACATTCGGGACAGGTGTCAGGCATTTTCCAGGGTGAATCAGATGGTTTTGATTTACTTTCATCGACAGAAACCACTTTAGGGATAACATCTCCCCCTTTTTCAATCAGAACAAATAAACCGGGAGCCAGTTTTTTTCTGCGGATTTCATCTTCATTGTGCAAAGTTGCCCGGCTAATGGTTGATCCGGCTAGAAAAACAGGTTCAAGAACAGCTACAGGTGTAACGGCACCTGTTCGTCCAACCTGAAGAATAATTTCTTTTAAAAGAGTTGAGGCCTGCCGGGCTGCAAATTTTCTTGCAATTGCCCAACGGGGAACCTTGGAGGTGAACCCTAATTCCTCCTGAAGGTTTATCTGATCCACCTTGATTACGACTCCATCAATTTCAAAAGGCAGGCTTTCCCGTTTTTCTTCCCACTCTGAAATAAATTTTTCTACTTCAGCCAGTGAATTGCAAACTTTCCTTGCGGAATAAACCGGGAAGCCAAGTGAACTGATAAAATCAAGATTTGCTGAATGTGTATTCAGGTTTTCTGTTTCTGACTCAAAATAATAGGCAAAAAACTGAAGATTCCGTTTGGCAACAATTTTGGAATCCTGAAGTTTCAGTGTGCCTGAAGTTGTATTTCTTGGATTTGCAAAGGTTTTATCTCCAGCTTCAGTCTGAGACTCGTTTAGTTTTCTGAATGCTTCAAGGGGCATCAGAATTTCACCACGAACTTCAAATTTTTCAGGAAATTTTTGCCCGGAAAGGGTTAGCGGTACATTCCGGATTGTTTTCACATTTTCTGTAATGTCATCACCTGAAACCCCGTCACCCCGGGTTGCTGCCAGTTTTAACCGCCCATTTTCATATTCCAACCGAACAGCAACGCCATCAAACTTAAGTTCACAATGATACTGAAAAGGTTTGTCACCCAAAGAATCACGAACCCGTTTATCAAAGTCTTCAATTTCAGCTTGGGAGTAGGTGTTTGCCAGAGACAGCATAGGTTTGGGATGATTTACTGTGACGAAACCTTTAACCGGTTCACCACCAACCCGACGGGTCGGACTCAACGGATCATCAAATTCAGGGTTTTCTTTTTCAAGAGATTCAAGTTCTTTTAAAAGAAAATCAAACTGCTCATCGCCGATTTCAGGTGTCGCTGCAACATAATACAAATAGGTATGCCGGTTTAGCTCTTCCCGAAGCTGCTCAATTCTTGATTTAATATCCGAACTCACTGAATTCCTCTTGATGCCTTTCTAAGCTGTTCCGGGTCAATCACATAGTTCAGAATTGAACCTTCATTTTTTGGAAATCTGAACGGTTTCTGGTTCACCATTACTTTAACAGCTTCCAATTTACCAATCGTAACTGTAAACTGGGTTGCTTTTCTGAGAACCGATTTCCCCGGCGCCAATGTAAATTCAATTTTTGGCTTATTTACAGGTTGAAGTGAAACCCATACTGAATCTTTAAGCGCAGTAATGCTCAGGCCATATTCAAAAGCAGAAGAGTCGAGTCGTGCTTCAGAAACAGGCCGACTTACTGACGTTGCAGACGTATCCGGTTGAACCGAAACGACGGGTTTAGAAACTTTTGAAAGGGTATCTTCTTCGATAAATGCAACTACCTGTTCAAACGTCAGAGGCTGGGCATTGGTTGGTTCTGCAACCCTTCCATCATTGATAAGTTGCCAGATTCCGAATACCAAAATCAGCAAACCCGCCCCACCTGCAACCATCCATTTATAGGAATGGAAGAACGTGTTAATGACGCTGGTTGAAATTTTTTCGCCGGAAGTCGGAAGGTCAGAACCTTTTTCCTCCGGTGAAACCGGTTGTAACTCAGGTCCTGAATTTTCCTGATCTTTTGATTCTGGTGGGGTCTCATCGTCATGGTGAGATGCTGAAATCGTTTTTGCATTGAGCTGATTGAAAAGAGTTTCAATGACCTGATCATTATCGATGGCCTGAAGACAATTTTTCAGAAAATCATCTTTCAGCCCAATTTCTTTTCCGAATGATTTGATAAAAGAACTCAGGTATGCCTGAGGGAGTAAATGAAACTCATTTTTCTCTATTTTTTCAAGAGTGGAAACAGGAACCCTGGATTTATTGTAAATAAACTCAAGCGGAATTCCCTTTTCCTCCCTTACTTTTTTGAGTTTGCTACCAAGTATTGACATTGTGTTTCCTTAAAAATTCGGGTTTCCCGCAAAGCCGCCAAAATCGCAAAGGTTATTCTAGGTTTTAAATGAATATTTCAGCTGAAATCAATTTCAAAGGTTGATTTAAGATGGCGGGCACTTCGACTCCGCTCAGTGACCGCATCACGAATTTTTTTCTGAGCCTATTTGAAGAATCGCCATGTGTTCTGATCAGAATCTTAATTATTTAACCTGTAATATGTGACCAGTAACCTGTAACCTTCCCTAAACAACCTGAAAGAGAAAAAACTTCAAATACCGGGTTTCAGGCATAGAATCGAGAACCGGATGATCGGGTGCTTGTCCGCCACGGTAAACCAACCTCAACTGACGGCCAAGTTTATTTGCTTCTTCCCTGATAATATCCAAAAAGGTATCTTCAAAAATATGCTGCGAGCAACTTGCCGTTGCCAAAAATCCACCCTGCGGAACCAGTTTCATTCCCAACCGGTTGATTTCTGCATACCCTTTTCTTGCTGCCGGAACGTTTTTCTTTGATTTGGTGAAGGATGGCGGATCAAGAATGACCAGATCAAATTGCTTTTTTTCACCAACTGATTCCTGCAAAAACCTAAACACATCCATAATCACAAATTCAGTTTGGGCGTAACCATTTAACTTTGCATTTGCCCGGCACGATTCAACAGCTGCAGCCGAAATATCAATTCCGGTAACTTTCTTTGCTCCGCCTTTTGCTGCATTGAGTGCAAACCCGCCCTGATTGGTAAAGCAATCTAAAACCGTCAGTCCGGAAGATAATTCGCCGATTATCCGTCTGTTCAGTTTCTGATCAAGAAAGTAACCGGTTTTTTGTCCGTCCAGAATTGAAATTTCATAGTTAATGTCATTTTCTCTTATTTGGATGGATGGGGGGATTTCGCCAAAAACTACGCCATCCCGCAAAGGAAGTCCTTCCAGATTTCTGAGATGTGAGCTGTTTTTTTCAGCAATTCCCTTTAACCCGGGAAATAATTCCTTTAAAACACTGATAATTTCATCGAGGTAAAGTTCAATTCCTGCTGAGAGGATCTGGATTGAAAAGTAATCGCCATACCGGTCGATGACCAAACCGGGAAGGAAATCCGATTCACCAAAACAAAGCCGATAGGCAGTTTTACCTGGTAAAATCCGTTCACGGTACTGTTTTGCCGTTGTTAACCGTTCAAGAAAAAAAGCACGGTCAATAACCTGAACATCAGTTTGAAGTAGTCTGACTGTAATTAAACTGTTCGGGTTGTAAAAACCCGTTCCGAAACTTTCTCCCCGGTATGATTTTACTTCAACTGCAGTTCCGGGTGGGATCGTGGTATCCAATTCCTGAAGTTCATTCGAAAATACCCAGAGATGTCCGTTTTTCAGACGGCGGTCATGACCTGACTTAAGGGAAACGGTTTTTAATTGAGTCATAATTTAAATAAAAAGGGAGACCACAAAGGCCCGAAGTCGCAAAGAAATCAGATATTCAGGAGTTAAAATCGGGAATTTGAAGAATAAAACAAAATTGAGATAAGGAATGAAGGCGGGGATGTTCTTTGATACATCCCGAAAGCGTTCGGGACACTCAGAATGACAGACACATTGGCCAGGTATTGTAACACCGACCTCCCGGTCGGTGTTACATCAATTCTAACTTGTAACTTATAACTTTTATAACTTGTAACTTGGTAACTTACCACTTATCACCCCGAAGTTAATTCGGGATCTTCGCTTCGCTCGACTTATCACTGACCACTGTTCCGTCCTCATCATCTTCATCGAGGATTGATCCTTTATTGATGAAAATAATCATCAGAACAACCCCAATTGAAACTGCCATATCCGCCAGATTAAATACCGGCCAACGGGTCATGTATATGCCGGCGAAATCAATGTCAGGGAAATCAAAATCAAGATAATCTACAACACGGCCATGAAACCACGTATCCATTTGAAACCAGACACCATAGAAAATCCGGTCAATCAAGTTTCCGAAGGCACCGCCCAAAATAATGGCGAGAGGAAGGCGTTGATAAAGGGAATCTTTTCTGATCTGAAACTGGTAGACAATCAGACCAATTACGATAAGAATAGTAAGAAGTGTAAAAAACATTTTATTGCCGGGTTGAATACCAAAAGCCATTCCCGGATTTTCAATGTAACTCAAACGAAAAAAACCGTCTCCAATAACAGAAACGGTTTCTCCAAGAAGAAATTGAGTGCGGATGATTTGTTTGATAACCTGGTCAGCAACTGCAATGACAAAGGAAAGCCAGAATATTTTCAAAAAGCTCAGACCTGTTTCTGTTTGCAGGGAACGCAAATTTGTGAATGGGGAACTGCTTCAAGACGGCCTTTTTCCATTGGTTTCATGCAAACTTTGCAGTAACCGTAGGTTCCGTTTTCGAGCCGTTGAATTGCACGTTCCAGATAATCAAGGATTTTACCTTCACGTGACGCAAAAAGAAATGTTTTTTCTCTCTCCATAGCATCAGTTCCCTGATCTGCCATGTGAAGAGAGTACGTTTTGTTTTCAAAAGACCCGTCTGCAGAAGATTCAGCAAGGGTATCACGAAGCATATTAAGGTCTTCGAGAATTTCTTCCTTCTTCTTCAGAATGATTGAAAAGAAATGCTGATAATCTTCAGGTGTCCAATGACCCTTGATGTCTGGTTTAAAAGTTGGTGTCGACATCTTGTTTCCCCTTTTCAGGTCTTTAAATTTTTCGAAGCGCAAGTTTACAGGATTCGTCGTTAATTTGCAACTCTTTTAATGCTTCTTGCTGCGATTCAGCACCAAGCACTTGAACTGCAAGTGTTTCACGCATGATATAGTCCTGCATGATTTTCAAAGCAGCCTCCAAACGGGGTGTTGCTTCTACAAAAATCTGAATCCGGTCGGTAACCTCAAAACCAGATTCTTTTCTAAGATTCTGAACCCGGTTTACAAATTCCCGGGCAAGTCCTTCATTAATCAGTTCTTCATTCAGCTCAGTATCAAGTGCAACAGTCAGACGGCCTTCAGATTCTACCAGCCAGCCTTCTACATCTTTACGGATAACTTCAATATCATCCCCGGTAAAAAGCTCTTCTGCCCCTGCAATGGTCAGGTTCAGTTCACCCTTGAGTTCGTACTGACTGAGCTGATCACTGGTCAGGGCTTTTACTGCTTCAGAAACTGCACCCATGTTTTTACCAAACCTGGAGCCAATTTTTTTGAAATTTGGCTTTGCCGATTTTTGAACTATTCCTGAATCATCATCAATATACTCAATACTTTTGACATTAATTTCGTCGACGATCACATCTTTTACTTTATCTATGGCACGGCGTTCTTTCGGATCACGAACCGGCAGCATAATTCGTTTCAATGGCTGGCGGACATTCAATCCAACTTTGTTTCTGATGCGCAACACAATGGAAGAAATCCCTCTTGCCATTGACATTCTGAACTCCAGATCCGTATTGATGAGTGTTTCATCAGCAACAGGAAAATCTGAAATATGAACGGAAAGCACTTTATTCCCTGATCCTGCCTGAAGGTTTTGATACAGCCAGTCGGATACGAACGGGGCAATCGGTGAAATCAGTTTTACCAGATTAACCAGGCATTCGTACAAGGTTTGGTAAGCAGCATTTTTATCTTTTGTCGATCCTTCTTTCCAGAACCGGCGACGGCTTCTTCTCACATACCAATTTGAAACTTCATCCATAAACTCTTCAAGCTCACGGGCAGCACGGGTTGGTTCATAATCGTTGAAATTCTCATCGGTAAATTTGATAATGGAATTCAGACGTGAAATAACCCACTGATCAAGTTCTGTACGTTCATTGATGGGAACCAGATTCTTTTCATCATAATGAAACCCGTCAATATTCGCATACATGGCAAAAAACTGATAGGTATTCAGTAACGTATTGAAAAACTTCCGCTGGGTTTCTTTCAATCCTTCCAGATTAAACTTGAGATTTTCCCACGGATTTGAATTGGAAATCATGTACCAGCGAAGGGAATCTGCACCGAACTGTTCAATAATTTCGAACGGATTGACGGTGTTCCCTTTTGTCTTCGACATTTTCTCGCCTTTGGCATCGAGAACAAGTCCGTTTGAAACCACATTTTTAAAAGCGTAATTATCAAACAGCATGGTTCCAAGTGCGTGGAGAGTATAAAACCAGCCACGGGTTTGGTCAACACCTTCGGCAATGAAATCTGCCGGGAAATTGGTTTTGAATTTTTCCTGTTTTTCAAACGGATAATGCCACTGTGAAAACGGCATGGCACCGGAATCAAACCAGACATCCAGAAGATCTGGAATCCGTTTCATGGTTGATCCGTCAGGACCTGCCCAGGTTATTTCATCGATGTAGGGGCGGTGCAGATCAAGTTCCTTATCAGCAGGAATACCGGCTTTGGCTTTCAGTTCAGCAACAGAACCGATCACTTCGATGTAACCGGGATCTTTATCGGATGCCCAGATTGGAATCGGTGTTCCCCAAAACCGCTGACGGGAAATCGCCCAGTCAACGTTATTTTCCAGCCAGCTTCCAAACCGTCCTGATCCGGTACTTGCCGGTTTCCAGTTGATCTGATTGTTCAGTTCAACCATCCGGTCTTTCACTGCTGTGGTTTTGATAAACCAGGAATCAACAGGATATGACATGAGGGGAGTTCCCTTCCGCCAGTCCATCGGATAGTTGTGAAGATACGTTTCGTGGCGGTACATGTGTCCGCGGTCTTTCAGATTCCGGGCGATTACTTTATCGGCGTTTTTGAACCAGAGTCCGGCTACGATGTCAATTTTATCCTCAAAACATCCGTCCCGGTTGATGGGATTGTAAAGCGGAATTCCGTTTTTCTGGGTGACGTCAAAGTCATCTGCACCATAAGCCGGGGCCTGGTGAACAATTCCGGTACCGTCTTCGGTGGTCACAAAATCAGCGGCGATAATCCGCCAGGCCTGATCTTTGGTAAAATCCTGCAGTGCATAATCAAACAGGGGCTGATAGGTTTTCCCGATCAGATCGGTTCCCTTGCAGGTTGCCACTTGTTCATATTCTTCTTTGATAACGGACAGACGGGCCTGAGCCAGCCAGGCAAACTTTCCGGTTTCTTTAAACTGAATTTTTACATAATCGAGTTTCGGATGAACGGCCAGAGCCATGTTCGAAATCAGCGTCCAGGGTGTCGTCGTCCAGGCAAGAAAACTGGTATCAGGATCTTCATCAGTTGTAAAAGAAATATAAACTGAAGGATCCTGAACTTCTTTGTAACCGAGAGAAACTTCGTGAGAACTCAGAACGGTAGCAGAACCCGGTGAATACCACTGGATTTTATAGCCTTTGTAGAGCAATCCTTTTTCATAAAGGGTCTTGAGAGCCCACCAATTGGATTCGATGTAATTATTTTCGAAGGTGATGTACGGATCGTTCAAATCCACCCAATATCCCATGATATTGGTGAGTGTATCCCACTGATCTTTGTACTTCAGGACGGATGAACGGCAGCGTTTATTGTATTCCGCAACACCATATTCTTCAACCTGGGAACGACCTTTTAAGCCAAGTTCTTTTTCAACTTCAATTTCGACGGGGAGTCCGTGTGTATCCCAGCCGGCTTTGCGGCCAACTTTGAACCCTTTGAGTGTTTTGTACCGGCAGAATAAATCTTTAACGGTTCTGCCCATCACGTGGTGAATGCCGGGGCGGCCGTTTGCTGTGGGCGGACCTTCATAAAAGGTGAAGTGCGGGCGGTCTTCATCCTGACGGAGGGAAGTTTCAAAAACCTTATTTTCCTGCCAATAGGCCTGGATTTCTTTTTCAATGGCGGTGAGTTGGGTTCCGCCGGCAAGTTCACGGTATTTCATAGATCGATCTGATTTTTTATAATAATATGTAGCCTGCAAAGGTAAGGAAAAGTTCTGAGAAACAGAAGGGAGCAGTTTTCTTTCCTTCCACTCATTTTCATGATCCGTTTTAATTTCTGAAAAATTTCATCTAAATTTTCGGAATTAAAATTCCGGAAACTCTTATGCCAACTCCCTCTTCCCTTCAAAACAGACTCAATGAAATCGGTCATTCTCTTTCAAAACGGCCTGATGCCCTTGCCCTTTTCGGCCTCGGTTCTGCCGGACCTGAACTTGACCGGATGGATGAATTTTCTGACCTCGATTTTTTTGCAATCGTCGCTCCTGGATCCAAACACCATTACATTCACAATTTAGACTGGCTGACTGATATCCACCCGGTTTCGTATGCCTTTTTAAACTCTCCGGATGGGTATAAGCTTCTTTTCGCCGACGGAATCTTTTGCGAATTCGCCGTTTTTGAAGAAAATGAACTGGCAGGAATTCCTTTTTCAGAAGGAAGGATGATTTGGAAACGGGACTGGATTGCGGATGAGATCAGGAAACCGGTCAGGAAGCCACAGCCTCAACAGCCATCACCAACTGACTGGTTGATCGGAGAAGCCATAACCAATTTATACGTGGGATTGTGTCGGTTTCGCAGAGGTGAAAAACTTTCTGCAATGAGATTTATTCAATGGTATGCGGTTGACCGGTTATTGGATTTGGCGTCAAGAATTGAAACTCCAAATCAAGTTTACTCTGATTCTTTTTCACCTGACAGGCGTTTTGAACAACGATTTCCCGGATTATCAGAAAAATTGGGTTCGTTCTGTCAGGGTTATGACCGTTCACCGGAATCTGCTTTGGCTTATCTTGAGTTTTTAGAGCAGCATTTTGAAGTGAATCTGGCAATGGCAGATGAGGTGAGGAAGCTGGCGGAGGGAAATGGTTAATGATGGGAAATTTTGAATTTTAAATTTTAAATTTTGAATTGACGTTCTGCAAAAAAGTTTGATTCTCTTTTTCACAAGTCATTCACTATTGACTTCATTCCCCTCACAGGTATTTTACCCTTCTCCTGTGGGAGAAGGTGGCTCCCGTTCACGGGAGACGGATGAGGTCATAAAGCCTGTGAGAAAAGGGGCATTTTTCCTTAACCACTTACCATTAATATAGCGAATTTCAATCCCGCCTCAATTTTAAAAATTACCTATCTCTGACAAGCCGAACAGAATAACCAGTTCCAAATGACATAGCTGCTCTTCCAATGCCTTTTTTATCATACCTTAAAATCCGTACCCAGGCATTAAATTCGGTGGCAGCTGTTGAACACCAATAATAACCGGACATTCCTTTTAAATCAAAAAAGCCCATAAAGCCAGCATCTCTGAACCCGCCTGGTAAACCATTAAAACCAAATTCATCTTTGCCTTTAACCAATTCATACGGCCAGGTCTCAGATTTCAGTTTTTCTCCCGCTAAGGAATCTTTTCCTGCAAAATCAATCAATTTCGTCCAGTCAGCATCTGTTGGAACCCGCCAGTTTCCGGTTGAGGGAGCAAGCTTTCCGGAGTTAACTGCGTGCCAGTTATACAAATAACCAAACTGGGTGACATTTGCTTCATCGTTTGAATACGCACAAAATGCTCCAGTTTTGTTTTCCGTCCAAAGCGTACCATCAACTACCTTGAGAATTGGTGACCCATCATTGTAAGCTGTCGTCCGTAAATTATCAACTGTCCACTCCTGATTACCGATAACAATCGTTCGATACACAAAACCATTATAATTCAACGAACCATAATTAAATTTTTCAGTCTTATTGTCATCATCTTCTTCCTTGCATCCATTAAAAACAATTACAATCAGGGAAAGGAACAGGAATTGAACAGATTTCATAAATACTCCGTTGTTGATTTATTTTAATGTTAATATATATTCAACATTAAACCAAGTTCATTAATCAGGTTTTATCAGTAAAAATTGCATTTTTTAATCTTAAAGGCCGTTTTCGTGATCTTGATAACAAAACCAGAAGTCTGATTTCACTCCCGAACACGAAAACACTATTGTGTCATGACTTTCAGATTTGATATGACCCTGTTCATCCTGAACATCCCTGTTTAAACGATTTTCCTCTTTTTCTAACCCGCCTCTAATTTGAAAAATCCAATTTCTGCAGGAACTTACCTTTTTTATTTAATGGAGCAAACATGGACAACAAAACCCAAATTCTCGAAACCATGAAAAAAGCAGGAAAACCCCTCAGTAACGGACAAATTGCTGAACTCTCTGGAATCGACAGAAAGGAAGTCGATAAACTGATGACCAAACTGAAAACAGAAGGAAGTATTGTTTCTCCTGTCCGTTGTTACTGGGAACCGGCGAAATAAACAGCGAAACGGAACCATTTCAGAAGATTTTTCCTTAATTTGAACAATAATCAAAACAAATCAGGAAAATAAATGGAATCCCTCTCTCTTTTTCTTACACTCAAGACCGTTCACATCGTTTCATTTGCAGTCTGGTTCGGACTTCCGCTTGCTCTTTCTGCAGAAATCAAAAAATCACTCACAGACCGTGGAACCAGTTTTAATCCGGACCGGATCGATGCGGTTCATAAAGTGCTCATGATTTTTGGTCTTGCAACTTTCGTCACCGGCTTTTTACTCATTTTCGCCAAAGGCGGATTCGCCATGGTTCACCCGAATATTCATATCGGTTTGGTTCTTACGATCATTCTTCTTGGAATCGAACACGGGATGACTTTCAGAATCTGGAAATCGGTAAAATCTGCTTTTTCTGCCGGAAATCTCCCTGAAGCTCAGCTTGCAGCTAAAAAATATGGCACTTTTTCAAGTGTAGAACATTTTCTGAAACTGGTTATTATTTTTCTGATGGTTTTTCGGTATTAAAACCGGTCACTTATTACGGGTTACGGGTCACGAATTACGGGTTACAGGTAATGAGAACTTAAATTTCTCCATTTTCTCCGTGAAACTCTGTGGTTAAGTTATTTATGAAAGGACGGTTACAAAACCGTCCTTTTTTTTTATCTTTACAATTTAATCTAAAGAACCATGGCAACATTACCTGAACTTATTGCTGAAGCCGGAGTTGTCGGTGCCGGTGGCGCCGGATTCCCGACCCATGTGAAAGCAACTTCCAAAGTTGATTACTTTCTGGTCAACGGTGCTGAATGTGAACCCCTGATTCACAAAGACTATGAACTGATGCTTCATCATGCCGAAGAAATCGTAAAAGGCTCCCTTCTGATGAAAAATCAGGTTGGCGCTGCGACCGGACTCATCTGCATCAAGTCGAAAAATAAAGCAGCCATTGATGCCATTTCCGCCTATCTACCAGGGACAGGACTCGCCATTTTTGAACTGGGCGATTTTTATCCTTCCGGCGATGAATATGAAATTGTACACTCTGCAACCGGTCGTCTGATGCCCCCGGGCGGAATTCCGCTTAATGTTGGATGTGTAGTCAACAATGTTGAATCGGTTCTGAATGTTTACCGGTCTTCAATCAACAAACCGGTGACTGAAAAATTTGTTTGTGTAACCGGCGCAGTCAAATCACCAAAATCCTTTTGGGTTCCGATCGGAACGACTTTTGGTGAACTGATTGATTTTTGTGGTGGCGTAACTGTTGAAAAATATGGGATTTACGTTGGCGGTGTGATGATGGGGAAACTCACCTTTGACCGTACCGAAGTTGTTACCAAAACCACCGGCGGACTCATCATCCTTCCTGAAGATCATAAACTCATCCAGCGGAAAAATCAGCCCGAAAAAAACTGGCACAAAATCGGAAAATCAGCCTGTGACCAGTGTTCTTACTGTACCGAATATTGCCCCAGATATTTGCTCGGTTATGACGTTCAGCCCCATAAAGTGATGAGATCACTTGGGTTTACCGGTCAGGATAATTCCATGTGGAATCTTTACGCTGATCTGTGCTGTTCATGCGGATTATGCACGTTGTACGCCTGTCCTGAAGATTTATTTCCGAAAGAAGCCTGTGATCAGAGCAAACGGGAAAATAAAGCTGCCGGAATCAAAATGCAGCAGAAAAAACCGGTTGAAGTCCACCCGTTTAAAGAAGGAAGACGTGTCCCGCTGAAACAACTGGTCAAACGTCTCGGATTGACGGAATTTGAATCACACACCCCATTTACTTCCGAAAAACCTGTGCCCAAATGGGTTAAAATAATGCTTCGTCAGCACGTAGGTGATGCAGCACTTTCTTCGGTAAAAGAGGGGACTTCTGTTAAAACAGGTGATAAACTTGCTGAACCTGCAACCGGGAAAATGGGTTCAATCATTCACGCCAGTATTTCCGGATTGGTCAGGGAAGTGAATCCGGCTTATGTGATTATTGAGGCAAGTGGTAAGTGATAAGTTAAAAGTTATAAGTGGTTAAACGGGAAACGAGGAAACCACTTCATTTAATTTTTAGAGATCATTTTATCAGACTGCCATTTATTTATTATTCAACTTGTCACTTATAACTTATAACTTACCACTTTTCTTATGCTAACCTATCCTGCTTCTTCGATCGGACTTATTGAACTTTCCAGCATTGCTGCCGGATATCAGGCCGCTGATGTGATGCTGAAATCAGCCAATGTCAACCTCATGCTCAGCAGAACGATTTGCTCAGGGAAATATATGGTTCTGATTTCCGGGGATGTTTCTGCTGTACAGTCGGCGGTTGAAAATGCCTGCGCGGAAGTAAAGTTTTCGCTGATTGATCATTTCGTCATTCCGAATGTGGATCCATCCGTTTTGAACGGCATTGCCGGACAAACTCATGTGGATTTTCTAGATGCGCTCGGGATTTGTGAATCATTCTCAATTGCAGCGTTAATTGAAGCGGCCGATGCTGCCGTGAAATCAGCCAATATTCAGCTAATTGAAGTGAGACTGGCAATGGCACTTGGGGGAAAAGCATTTTTCACCTGTACCGGTGATGTAGCTTCAGTGAAAACAGCAGTAGAAGCAGGTGCCGCCATCCTGACTGAAAAGGGTGTTTTGGTGAATAAAGTTGTCATTCCCCAACCCAGAAAAGAATTGCTCGGAGACATGATCTGATTCTTTGAATCAGAATGTTAAAGGTTGAGTGTTAAATTTTGAATTGGAAAGACATAAGTTCCTTCGATATCCGTATTTCGATAGAGACTCAGGGTGACTCAAATTGTTTAATTGCTAATTCTGATTTTAATTCAAAATTCAAAATCTAAAATTTATAATTTCCTGCAATTAACCATTAACCATTGACCATTTACCCTTCAACCTTAAACCCTTATCTCCCCCGAATCCATCCCATCGGCACATCAGATTCATATCCGTCATCAACAGATTTGATCCGGTACTCGAAATTGCCTTCTACTTTAAATCCAAGCGATTCATAAAGCCGGAGTGCATGTTCGTTACTTTCTCTAACGACCAATTCAACCCGTAAAATATCAGGGAATTCAGTTTCCACAATCCGAAGAAATTCCCGGAACATGTTCCGGCCGATTCCTTTTCCCTGATATTCAGGATCAACCACAATGGTCAGGTCACTGAAAGCATGGGCAAACACTTTAATTCCGGGCGGGTAGGCGTGAATTTCTCCTACAATCCTGCCAGATTCGGTTACCGCAACAACTTCAAGTCCCCGGTTTAGCGACTGCTGCATAAAGTGGGCGATATAACCCGGATCTACTTCATCTTCTTCACGGGCAATTCCGCCGGGAAGACGGGCTACATTTTTATAAAGCTGGAAAATTGCAGATTCATCTGAAAAAACCGCACGGCGAAAGGATATTGATGAACTCATTGGAGGTTCGTCAGATCTACCAGGATTTTCCATCCGCCGGTTTTATCCCTTTTCCAAATCCGGAGATACTGATACTTATCCAAATCTTTATATTTACTATCCCTGACTTGAATTTTCCCGAATGTATAGGCGAGATCTTTTGAAGAAGCAACCATTCCGGCAACTGGAATCACGGTTGTGTAACCTTCCATTTCTGAAATAATCCGACCCGGATCTTTTGCTGTTTTCGGGAAAAAGCGGTCAGCATAAAGAATTGCTTCTTTGTGAAGGGCAGCCTGGAATTTTCTGCTGTATCCCTTTTTAGACAAGGTATCGGTTAAAGCACGATCAATTGAAAGCAATGAATCCATTGTGTTTTCATCCGGATTCACCCGGAAAAGAAATTTAGAATTATCTATTTTTTTGACATTTTTCTTTTTAACCTGAACTTCCGGATGACGGGCACCAAAATCTATCATGATTTTCCATTGGCCTTCTGAGTTTTTTTTCCAGACAGTTAAATATCTGCCCCAACTGCATTTTCCAATCTTGCAGTCAAGTGTGTCAGGTTTGTAGGCAAAGGGTCCGGTTGTAAAACCAAAAGTACCAGAATTTGAAATTTCAGCATATTCGGGCTCCCAAACCAGGGTACCGGGTGTTTCACCTTTGGCCTCAAACCAGCCTAATCCGTTTACCGGATTTGGACGGAAAAGGACTCCGGAATCAGAAAGATTGGAAGTAAATGCAGTCTTAATTCCACTCTTTTGGGATAAAGCAGAAAACGCACGTTCAGCATTTACCAATTCCTGAAAAGCAGTAACCGGTTGTTCCTTTTTCTTTGGTTTCACCTTTTTTTGAGCAAATGTAGGTAAACCAATTACCAGGGATAGTGCAAGTATTGAAATTAAACGAAACATAAAAATCCTCCATGGGGCAAAAATACTTGATTTTACTTTCATCGGAAAGTAAAGAGTCTTGAATATCCTAATTCATTGACTGATCTGAATGCAGTTCAATATAAAAAGTCATAATTAAAAATTTTCATCAATCTTTCACTGACGAACCTAGCCGGGTAATGTTTCCTTTCCTTTTGCACAGCTCCCTGATTTAACTTTGAGTACTTTACGTTTAATGTATTGGTTTCTTTTTCGTAAATTTGTTGATTTTTCACGCAAAACACCCAAAATCCATGTCAGAACCAATCCAAAAAGCCAAAGTTTACGATCCGAAACAGGTTGAACTCACCCGGTATGCCAACTGGCTGAAAAACGGACATTTCCGTTCCAATCCGGAATCCCCCAAAAAGAAATTCGCCATCATGATTCCGCCGCCGAATGTGACCGGCGTTCTGCACATGGGACACGTTCTCAATCTCACCATTCAGGATATTCTCAGCCGCCGGGCAAGGATGCAGGGAAAAGATGTGCTCTGGCAGCCGGGAATGGATCATGCCGGAATTGCAACCCAAACCCGTGTCGAAAAAACCCTTAAAGCAGAAGAAGGAATATCACGCCATGACCTCGGCCGTGAAGCTTTCGTTGGACGTGTCTGGGAATGGAAGGAAAAATACGGCGGAATCATCTTCAACCAGTTTCAGAAACTCGGACTTTCATGCGACTGGGACCGTTCACGGTTTACGATGGACGACGGACTTTCCCTCGCTGT